>ERZ1035006.1762-NODE-1762-length-13418-cov-9.061363_pt1 | contig 13418 bp, 14 predicted proteins | sample MGYA00520694_ERZ1035006 | MGnify/ENA primary metagenome ERZ1035006 (study PRJEB33766, sample SAMN09781746) | gut metagenome | biome: gut microbiome | host: Homo sapiens | place: Madagascar | study: EMG produced TPA metagenomics assembly of the PRJNA485056 data...
GGGCAGGTAATCTTGCTACCAATCTTGCGCTCGAAATATCGCAATCAGAACATCAGATTGTGCAAGTTTTCAGTAGAACTAGGGAGTCGGCCTCTCTATTGGCTGAGAAGGTGAATTGTGAGCCTGTCAATGAGATGAGTAAGGTGGTCTGTGATGCAGATTTGTACATCGTTTCAGTGAAGGATGATGCGCTTGAAATGCTTATTCCTGAACTGTGCAAAGGAAGAGAAGATAAGATGTTTGTTCATACAGCTGGTTCCATGCCGATGGATGTTTTCAAAGATTATGCCCGTCATTATGGCGTATTTTATCCGATGCAGACATTTACGAAAGATAAAAAGGTTGCATTCGAAAATATTCCTATTTTCATTGAGGGATGTGGTGCTTTCGAAACTTCTTTCCTGAAGAGGTTGGCAGAACAGATTTCTCGTAGTGTCTATGAATTGGATTCTGATAATCGTAAGTATCTGCACCTGTCAGCTGTTTTTGCTTGTAATTTTGCGAATCATTGCGTAGCTATAGGTCAGCAGATTCTCGAAAATCATCACATTCCTGGCAGTGTTCTCCGTCCTCTGGTTATGGAAACTATGGACAAGGCTTCTTCGCATTCGGCAGCTGAAGTGCAGACAGGACCGGCTATTCGTGATGATCGGAACGTAATGGAGAAACAAATGCAACTTCTTGAAAAACAGCCAGAACTACAGCAGATTTATGAAATGATGAGCAAAAGCATATTCAAGTTCAAGAGATAAAACTGTTATCGGTTTAAGTTTGCAGTTAGGAATTTAAGTTCTAAAAACAGAAACAATTATGATTAATTACGATTTAAATAAAATAAAAGCAATCATCTTTGATGTTGATGGAGTACTGTCAAGACAGACCATCACGCTTTCCAGTGCCGGCGAACCTTTGCGTACTGTTAATATCAAAGATGGCTATGCCATTCAACTGGCTCAGAAGAAAGGTGTTCGTATCGTAATTCTGACAGGCGGTAATTCTCATGCCATACAGGTACGCTATGAAAATCTTGGTGTAGAGGATATCTTCATGGGGTGTTCTGTAAAGATAAAGACTTATGAGGAGTTCAAGCAGAAATATTCAATTACAGATGAGGAAATAATATATGTAGGTGATGATATTCCTGATTATGAGATTATGCGTCGTTGCGGATGTCCATGTTGCCCAGCAGATGCATGCTCCGATATTAAAGAAATTTCTACTTATATCTCGGCTTGTAACGGAGGTGATGGTGTGGGACGTGATGTCGTAGAACAGGTACTGAGAGCCAAGGGTTTATGGCTTTCAGATGCTAAGGCGTTTGGCTGGTAGAATTTAGTTAATAGTTGAAAGTTGATAGTTTATAGTAGAAAGTTTGCAACTGAATTTTAATCATAAAGTTCAAAGTAATAAGGTTTAAAATAGATGAATTATAAGATTATTTTGGCGAGTAATTCGCCTCGTCGCAAGGAACTTCTGGCAGGTTTGGACATTCCTTTTGAGGTGAAGGTGATTAGTGGTATTGATGAAAGTTATCCTGCTGACCTCGATGCTTATCAGGTGGCAGAATTCATCTGCAAGAAAAAGGCTGAGGCTTATCGTCCGCTTTTGAACGGAAATAATAGTGTCGGAGAGTTGGACGAGACAGAAACTTTGATTCTTACAGCAGATACGGTTGTGATTGCGCCAACAGCTGGCGAACAGAATGACCAGGAAGGAAAGGGAGTCATTCTCGGGAAGCCTCGTGATGCTGAAGATGCCAGACGAATGCTGAAGATGTTGAGTGGAAAGACGCATCATGTAGTTACAGGTGTTTGTCTTACTACCCAGTATAAGCAGCGTTCCTTTTCAGTAACAACAGAAGTGACGTTCAAACCGCTTTCTGATGATGAAATCAGTTATTATATAAATCATTATCAGCCGTTTGACAAAGCTGGCGCCTATGGTATTCAGGAATGGATTGGCTACATAGGTTGTACGGGGTTGAAGGGGAGTTATTTTAATGTGATGGGGCTTCCGGTTCAGCGTATCTATGAGGAATTGAGGCAAATTTAGATTTTTTAAAATTAAATATTGTTCTATGTCGTAGATAATGAGTATCTTTGTGCGTTTTATGTAACTAACAAGGATTATGAGTGAAGAAATTTTAGCAAAAGCTCATGAGGTTTTGGACAATTATATGGAGAGCAATCATCACCGGCGCACTCCGGAGCGTTCCACTATCCTCGACACCATTTATTCTATGGGAGAGCATTTCTCGATAGAAGATTTGGGCAGAGAGCTACTGAAAAAGAATTTTCGCGTTAGCAGGGCTACGCTTTATAACACATTGCATCTGTTCCTGGAACTGAGGCTTGTGGTAAAGCACAGTCTGGCAGACGGCACCAAGTATGAGGCCAGTTATAGCGAGGACAATCATGTGCATCAGGTTTGCACGATTTGTGGCAAGGTAACCGAAATTGTAGCACCGCAGGTTACGGCTGCTGTGAAGGATATCAGGATGCAGCGCTTTCGTAAAGATGCTTATGCTCTTTACATCTATGGCGTATGCAGCGGCTGTCAAAGCAAGATGACTCGCAAACGCAAAAAAGAATAAGTATCAAGATAAAAAGATAAAAAATGAACACAGGTAAAGTAGATGTCCTGCTGGGTTTGCAGTGGGGCGATGAAGGTAAAGGTAAGGTGGTTGACGTGTTGACCCCTAAGTATGATGTCATTGCTCGTTTCCAGGGTGGTCCTAATGCTGGACATACATTGGAGTTTGAGGGCGAGAAGTATGTGCTTCGCTCTATCCCTTCTGGTATTTTCCAGGGTGGTAAGGTGAACATCATCGGCAATGGTGTGGTTTTGGCTCCAGACCTCTTTATGGGTGAGGCTAAGGATCTTGAGAAGAGCGGTCATGATTTGAAGAGCCGTCTTTACATCTCTAAGAAGGCACATCTCATCATGCCTACTCACCGTGTACTCGATGCTGCTATCGAGGCTTCTAAGGGAAAGAACAAGGTAGGTACTACTGGTAAGGGTATCGGTCCTACTTATACTGACAAGGTTAGCCGTACCGGTCTTCGCGTAGGCGATATCCTTGACAATTTCGAGGAGAAGTATGCTGCTCACAAGGCTGCTCATCTCAAAACCATCGCAAGTCTCGGTTACACCGACTTCGATATCACAGAGGTTGAGAAGACCTGGATGGAGGGCATCGAATACTTGAAGCAGTTCAAACTTATTGATAGCGAGGTAGAAATCAATAAGGTGCTCCGTTCTGGCAAGGATATCCTCTGCGAGGGTGCTCAGGGTACTATGCTCGATGTTGACTTCGGTTCTTATCCATTCGTTACTTCTTCTAATACTATCTGTGCAGGTGCCTGCATAGGTCTGGGTATCGGCCCTAACCGCATCGGCAATGTTTATGGTATCATGAAGGCTTACTGTACACGTGTTGGTGCAGGTCCATTCCCTACAGAGCTTTTCGATGAGACGGGTGCCAAGATCCGTGACCTCGGTCATGAGTATGGTGCTGTTACCGGTCGTGAGCGTCGTTGTGGCTGGTGCGATCTTGTACAGCTCAAGTATTCTGTCATGGTGAACGGTGTTACCGAGCTTATCATGATGAAGAGTGATGTGCTCGATGGCTTCGATACCATCAAGGCTTGCGTGGCATATAAGTTGAAGGATGGTTCTGTTACAACAGATTTCCCATACGAGATCGATGATGTTGAACCAGTTTACAAGGAGTTTAAGGGCTGGAAGACAGATATGACTAAGTTCACATCTGAAGATCAGTTCCCACAGGAGTTCAAGGATTATATTGCTTTCGTAGAAGAGTTCCTTGAGACAAAGATTGGTATCATTTCTATCGGTCCAGACCGTGCTCAGACTATTGTACGCAAATAATTAATATAGTGTTTAATGTTTAGTGTTTAATGTTTACTTTGAGTGGTTTACATGGCGCTAGACATTAAACATTTAACATTCATATTAAACATTAATAAATGGCTCAGAAACCAAGTATACCAAAGGGCACGAGAGATTTTGGTCCTGTTGAGATGGCGAAACGCAACTACATCTTCAACACCATCAAGGAAGTGTATGCTCTTTATGGATTCCAGCAGATTGAAACCCCTGCCATGGAAACCCTTCAGACTTTGATGGGCAAGTATGGTGAAGAGGGTGATAAACTGCTTTTTAAGATATTGAATTCAGGCGACTATATGAATAAGGTGAGCGATGAGGATATTCATTCTCTCGGATCACTCAAATTAGCAGCGAAACTTTGTGAGAAGGGTCTTCGTTATGACTTGACCGTTCCTTTCGCACGTTACGTAGTGCAGCACCGCGAGGAGTTGCAGATGCCTTTCAAACGTTACCAGATTCAGCCAGTATGGCGTGCAGACCGCCCTCAGAAGGGACGTTACCGTGAGTTCTATCAGTGTGATGCTGATGTGGTTGGCTCTGATTCTCTCCTGAACGAGGTCGAGTTGATGCAGATTGTTGATACCGTGTTCACCAAGTTTGGTGTTCGTGTATGCATCAAGATTAATAACCGCAAGATTCTTACCGGTATTGCAGAGGTTATCGGCGAGGCTGAGAAGATTGTAGATATCACAGTGGCCATCGATAAGCTTGATAAAATCGGACTTGACAATGTAAACGAAGAGTTGCGCAATGACGGCATTTCTGAAGATGCTATTGAAAAGTTGCAGCCAATCATCTCATTGTCAGGAACTAATGATGAGAAACTTGAAGTGATAGCGAAGGTTCTCGAAGGTTCAGAAGTTGGTTTGAAGGGTGTAGAGGAAACCAAGTTTATCCTCGATACCTTGAAGACTCTTGGCTTGAACAACGAGATAGAACTGGATCTCACCCTGGCTCGTGGCTTGAACTATTATACGGGTGCAATCTTCGAGGTGAAGGCGCTTGATACTCCAATGGGAAGTATTACAGGTGGTGGTCGTTACGACAACCTTACCGGCATTTTCGGTTTGCCAGGTTTGAGCGGTGTTGGTATCAGTTTTGGTGCTGACCGTATTTATGATGTGTTAGGTGCGCTCGACCTTTATCCGAAGGAGGCTGTAAATGCTACTCAGGTACTGTTTATCAACTTCGGTGAAAAGGAGACAGCTTACTGCCTGCCTATAGTAAGTGCAGCTCGTGCAGCCGGTATCCGTACTGAAATCTTCCCTGATAAGGCGAAGATGAAGAAGCAGATGAGCTATGCCAATGCCAAGAATATTCCGTTTGTGGTGCTTGCAGGTGAGAATGAGATGGCTCAGGGCAAGGTTACGCTTAAGAATATGGAAACTGGCGAACAAACCTTGGTTACTGCCGAGGAATTGATAGCCAAAGTAAATAAATAATACTCTCTTTCTCGTCCTCTCGTGCTCGTATATGTGAATATGCAGTGCGGCAGGGCGAGAGCTTTTTATGTGTTAGCGTGTATGCCTAACTATAATTTTAGTAACTTCTAAAAACTACAGACAAATGAAAAAAATAAAAGCTATTTTATGTGTATTCATACTGGCGTTACTGATGACATCCAGCACAAAGACAACAACGATTTTTGTAATAGGTGATTCTACTGCTGCCGAGAAAGGTGGTTTTAGAAATAATCCAGAGCGAGGATGGGGGATGGTGTTGCAAGGCTTTTTTGATGACAAGGTGATTGTTGACAATCATGCTGTTAATGGTCGTTCTTCTTTGAGCTTTATCAATGAAGGAAGATGGAAAAAGGTTTTGGATAGAATAAAGCCAGGTGATTATGTGTTTATCCAGTTTGGGCATAACGATGAAAAGTCAATGCCTGACCGTCATACTGATCCGGGATCTACTTTTGATGTAAACCTTGCCAGATATGTAAATGAGACCCGTGCCAAGGGTGGCATTCCTGTACTGTTCAATGCGGTGGTTCGTCGCTGTTATTATTCTGCAGAATTGAAGAATGATGATGACGAGAAGCTTCGCAATAAAGTATATGATGGAAAGGAACAGATTAATAGCGATACGCTTATCGACACCCACGGAGCTTATGTGATAGCTCCCCGCAATGTAGCAATGCAGTTGAATGTTCCGTTTGTTGATGCTACCAGGATTACCCACGATATAGAAACGGGCATGGGTATTGAAGGCAGCCGCAAATTACATATGTGGTTTATGCCTGGCGAGAATCCGCAGGTTCCTAAGGGTAAGAAAGATAATACTCATTATAATGTATATGGTGCTCGTGTGGTTGCCGGTGCGCTTGCTGATGCTGTAGCTGAGCAGGTGCCAGCGCTGAAGTCTCATGTCTGCCATTATGATTATGTTGTCTCTGCCGAAGGTCGAGGCAATTTCATGGATTTGCAGAAGGCTGTAGATGTGGTTCCTGTAGGCAAGAAGGCTGTTATCCGTATTTTGGGTGGTGAATGGAAGAAGCCAATCATCGCAAAAGGCAAGAAGATTAAGTTTGTAAAGTCATTTGGTGCTAAAATCAAATAGTAACAGGCTTTTTTAAAACTCCCGATATCTTTGAAATTACATGGCGATGTAGAAATCTGTGCGTCGTGACATAGAACAAAATGCATCGCCATGTAGTAAACCTATACATAAAAGGGGTACTTTCACAAGCACCCCTTTTCATATTATACAAAAACATTATGAATTATTTCTATTAGCGAACAAGATTTTAATTTCTATCTTTGTCTCAATTATCTAAAAGTTTCAAACGTTCACCAGAATTGCTTTTGGCAAGGGGCAATTCCTACTCGTAGGATAACCTCAGTTCTGATGTTTATCATTTACGGTTGCAAAGGTACGAAGATTTTTATAATTGTGCAATACCTAAAAATGGGGGTTTTGATGAATACCTAGAAATGAGGAATGAAAATGGGAGAGAGTAGATATGAAAAAAGGAAGTCCTTATTGAAGAACTTCCTTTTTTATGAGGTGTCTAGCGGAGTCGAACCGCTCTACACGGTTTTGCAGACCGTTACCTAACCGCTCGGTTAAGACACCTTGTGTAGAACAATCATTTCTGATTTGCGAGTGCAAAGGTACTACTTTTTATTGGTTCTACCAAATTTTTATGCAACTTTTTTAATTAAAACAATCACTTTCTTTGTATCTTGCTCATAATGAACGGGTTCTGAAATGCTTAAATTTTTGTCTGGTTTCCTCGCTGCATGACAGTAAAAGTAGTTTTAGCAGCTCTTTTATGAGAACTGCTCTTATTCTTTCCGCTGAGTAGCCTCTTTCTTTTTATTCTTTTGGCATTTCTCAACGAACGGGCAACCTGAACATTGATAGTTTTTACACTCTCGTGCTTGTTTGATGGAGCGGTAGATACAAATGGCGGCATGCGTGATGCATGCCGCCAATATGATTGCTATGATGATATACTGTATCATAAGCATAGGTAAATTAACATAATACTAACCTACGGCGTTATAACCATTGGTTGAGTTTTTGCGCATGATGTCGCGGATGTTCATCTCCTTGAAACCCTCTGCGCGTTTCTGCTCTTCAAGCTCTTTCTCTTCCTCGATGTCCTTTTCTGAACGGGTGAAAGTGAAAGCCTTGTACTTAAATTCTGCAATCGCCCAACCTACGAGGCCTACAGCGATTAATGCAACAAATCCAATTAATGCGTTCATTTCTCTTTATATTATAATAATGTATAAACTGAATTAATAATCATCGTCGGCTACGTCTTCTGCATCATCAAGACCGAGGTTCTCCGGGTCTTCGAAGGTAGTACGGTAGCTTTCCTCAGTAAGCTTGTCGTCATCGAATGCATCGTCATCCTCATCTGGATCGTTGTAGTGATCCTCGATTTCTGGTGCATCCTCGTCTTCATCCTCGTCTGGGTCGAGCAGGTCGTCGTTGCGTTTCAAATCATTCTCATCATCGAATCTCATGCGAACCTTTTCTACCTTTGGCTTCTCCTTGGCAAAGATTGCTTCTACCCAAGAACCTTTTGGTACCACGAGCACTTCGTAGTCATCAGCGAGCTTTTTCTCGTACAGACCTCCTGGCTTTTTCAGGCGGTCAGCAGGAAGAGTAGTTGTGCTGATGTCGAAATTACTTTCGATGATGTCCTGAATGCTTTGAGGCAGACTCTCCCAGCCACCACCAAAGTTGCGCTCCAAGAGTTCGATGAGCTTATTGGCGGTGATGTGACTTACATTTTCGTAAGTAAGATCAGTAACACGCATGATAGGGCGCTTTTTGATGGCATACTTTTCCTTCTTGTCGTTGATGCGGAAAGTGCCAATCTTGAAGCCGCGTGCCATCAGCTTGTCAATCACTTCAGGACGGTCTACCGTCACTGGTTCCATTTCGAATGCGCTGCGGATAACTGCGATATACTTGTTCTGGAAATCCTTGAGGTCAGCATCCTTTTCTACTGCTTCCCAAAGACGGAACACATCGTTCTCCTGCAATTCCCAAATGCTACTTTTAGTAACATTCTTCAGTGTTAATATTTTATCTTTATTCATCTTCAATTGTGTTTGTGTGTGCAAAAGTAAGTACTTCTTTTTATATATCCAAATTTTCTTGCTGTTTTTTTGTGTTTTTGGTCACTTTTTTATTTGGAATTCGATTTTTTTCATTACCTTTGCACGTACTATGAGTGAACCGTTAGCTGAAAGAATGAGACCTCACACGCTTGCTGACTATGTAGGACAGCAGCATTTGGTAGGTGAGGGGGCCGTGCTGCGCAAGATGATTGACGCAGGGCGCATATCCTCTTTTATCCTCTGGGGACCCCCTGGAGTGGGCAAGACTACCCTTGCTCAAATCGTGGCACAAACCATCAAGGTGCCGTTCTTCACCCTCTCCGCGGTGACCAGTGGCGTAAAGGATGTCCGCGAGGTGATAGAAAGAGCAAAAAGTGGTAGATTCTTTAATTCGGCTTCTCCTATATTGTTTATTGATGAGATTCACCGTTTCTCCAAGAGTCAGCAGGATTCGCTTTTGGGTGCGGTAGAGAAGGGTATTGTTACGCTGATAGGTGCTACCACCGAGAATCCTTCATTCGAGGTGATTCGGCCGCTGTTGTCCAGATGTCAGCTCTATGTGCTCAAACCGCTCGAAAAGGCTGATCTTGAAGGGCTTCTGCATCGTGCCATTACGCAGGATGTAGAACTCAGAGAAAAGAATATTAAGTTGGAAGAGACGGGCGCGCTGCTGCGATATAGTGGTGGAGATGCCCGAAAACTGCTCAATATTCTGGAACTGGTGGTAGAATCTGCCGGATCTTCAGAGATTGTGATTACCGACAAGATGGTAGAAGAGCAGTTGCAGCAGAATCCGCTGGCTTACGATAAACAGGGTGAGATGCATTATGATATTATCTCAGCCTTTATCAAGAGTATTCGCGGAAGCGATCCCGATGCTGCGCTCTATTGGATGGCGAGGATGATAGAAGGAGGAGAAGACCCGCAGTTTATAGCCCGTAGGGTTGTGATTAGTGCCTCTGAGGATGTGGGACTTGCCAATCCGAATGCACTCCTGCTTGCCAATGCAGCCTTCGATACGGTGATGAAGATAGGGTGGCCCGAAGCGCGTATCGCCCTTGCTGAGGCTGTGGTGTATCTGGCCACGAGTCCGAAGAGCAACAGTGCTTATCTGGGCATTAATGATGCGTTGGCTACTGTACGTCAAACGGGTAATCTGCCTGTTCCGCTGCACATCCGCAATGCTCCTACCAAACTGATGAAAGATTTGGGCTATCATGACGGATATAAGTATCCTCACGATTATCCTGGACATTTCACTGAGCAGCAGTATCTGCCAGACGAGCTGAAGGATGCCCGCTTCTGGCATGCGCAGCATTCGCCTTCCGAGGAGCGCCTCTACAACTGGATGGTTACCTGCTGGGGAGAAAGATTCAAGAATTAGTGATTTAGAATAGATATATAGATAATTAGAAATTGATATTTAGAGCAACTAACTGATACGAGAAAATGATGATACATGGCGATCCAGAATTCGTGCTCACGCTTCATAGTGTGATAGAATTCATCGGTACATTTGCTTTTGCCCTTTCGGGCATTCGTCTGGCTGCAAGTAAGCACTATGATTGGCTGGGCGGTTTTGTTTGTGGTGTGGCTGTAGCCATAGGTGGTGGAACCATACGAGATGTGATGCTTGGTGTGCGTCCGTTTTGGATGTTGAGCCCTATCTACCTGATTTGTACGCTGTTTGCACAGTTGGTAGTGATTGCTTGCCACCGCTATCTTAAGCGTCTTGACAATACCTGGTTTCTGTTTGATACCTTGGGCTTGGCGCTTTTCAATATTGCGGGCATCCAGAAGTCGCTCGAATGTGGTTTCTCTTTTTGGGTAGCCATCATCATGGGCTGTATTACGGGTGCTGCAGGCGGTGTTATCCGCGATGTGCTTCTTAATGAAGAGCCGGTTATCTTCAGAAAGGAGATTTATGCGATGGCTTGTGTCGCCGGTGGTTTGGCTTATTGGGGATTGAGCTATCTGGGTGTGAGCCTCTATATTACGGTAATTGTAGCTTTCTGTGTGGTTTGCGCCATCCGATTGCTGGCTGTAAGATACCATATTTCACTCCCGAAGCTGAGGGATGAAGAACAAACTGTAGAATGAAAAGGAAAAAATGAAATTGATAAATAACAGATAACAGATGAAAAGACTGAAAGCGATTTTGATGCTTGTTGTTGCAATGATGCTGATGTCGTCGGCAACAATGATGGCTCAGAACAAACGAGAGTTTCGTGGAGCTTGGATACAGTGTGTTAACGGACAGTATCTGGGCAAGAGTACGCAGCAGATCCAGGCGATGCTTACCAGACAGCTTGATGAACTGCAGAAGGATGGCGTGAATGCGATAATCTTTCAGGTTCGTGCCGAGTGTGATGCTCTGTATAAGAGTGATTTAGAGCCTTGGAGCAAGTTTCTTACGGGGGTGCAGGGAAAGGCTCCTTCTCCTTATTGGGATCCGTTGCAGTGGATGATAGAGCAGTGTCATAATCGTGGCATGGAGCTTCATGCCTGGATTAATCCTTATCGTGCCAAGCATAGCGTAACTTCCTATGAGCAGGTTTCGCCGAAGAATATCGTGAAGAGGCGTCCTGATCTCTGTTTTCAGTATGGCAAGCTGACGCTGTTGAACCCTGGGTTGCAGGCTGCAGCCGACTATATTTGCGAGGTGGCTGTGGACATTGTAAGCCGATATGATGTTGATGGATTCCATATTGATGATTATTTCTATCCATATCCAGAGGCCGGACGTCAGATTCCTGATCAGCAGCTCTTCCGCCAGCAGTCTCGTGGCATGCGAAACATAGGTGATTGGCGCCGTGATAACGTGAGCCGGTTTGTAAAGCAGCTCAGCGAATCCATTCATGCCGTTAAGCCTTGGGTCAAGTTTGGTGTTTCTCCATTCGGAATCTACCGCAACAAGCGTACCGATCCTAATGGTTCAGAAACTTTCGGCCTCCAGAATTATGATGATCTTTATGCAGATGTATTGCTTTGGGTGAATAATGGTTGGATAGACTATTGTGTGCCTCAGATTTATTGGGAGATAGGCAATCGTGCTGCCGATTACAAGACGCTCATAACCTGGTGGAATAAGCATGCTGGCAACCGCCCATTATATATAGGTGAAGATATAGAGCGTACAGCCAAGTTTGCTGACCCAGTCAATCCGCGCAGTCATCAGTTGCCTGCCAAGCACCGCTTGCATCAGCAGATGCGCAATGTGAAGGGCACTGTGCTCTGGTATGCGCAGACTGCTGCCGATAATGTAGGTAATATCGGACATACACTCCGCAACAATTATTGGAAGTATCCAGCATTGCCACCCTCTATGCCTTTCCTTGATAATAAGGCGCCAAAGGGGGTAAAGGGTGTCAAGCTGATGTGGACCGAGAAAGGTCCGCTGCTGGTATGGAAGGCTCCTAAGGCTAGCAAGAAAAAGTGGGGCGATCAGGTGAACCGGTTTGCTATCTACCGTTTTGAGAAAGGAGCTAAGGTAAATCTCAATGATGTTTCTGCACTCCAGGCAGTAACTTATGATAATTTCTATCGCATCCCTTATGTGAGTGGCAAGAAATATGTGTATGTAGTAACTGCTCTCGACCGGGTAGGAAACGAAAGTAAAGGTAAGAAAAAGAAAATTTCTTTCTAGATTGGTTAGATGATATAAACGGAAAGACCGTTAAAAACAGAAAAACCGTTGTACTCGATAGGAGAGAGTGCAACGGTTTTTTATTTTGTTGGGATGGGGGAGCGGGTAGTTCTTTCATCCTGTATTTTTTTATTCTTTCAGCAGGTCGTTCAGGAAGTTGTCCAGATCGTTGTCCAGATTCTCCATCAAGTCACCACCTACGATGATTGTATCATCGTCAGCAAGATAGAGCTCGCCAATATGCTCTTTATCGTCATCTTCGAGCACAAAGCTGTATGGCTTGAGAATGCCGAGATGATCTATGATATCAGCTTGTTTGCGCAATACATCGCGAAGCAGCTTTGCTACCTCGTCGTAGAAGTCTTCATCCTTGTTTTCTATCCATTGCTCAACAACGCAGCGGGTAATCTCGTTGTCATCGTCGTCAAAGGCCAGGAGTTCGCCACTGTCTTGCGAAACCCTTACGTGGATGTCGGTCATTTGAGAAGTCTCGTCGTCAGATTCTGGCGCTGGGAACTTTTGAGCCACTTTTCTGATAAAGCGCTCTACTTGCATGATTGTTTGCTCTAATGTTTCCATATCAATTCTTTAATAATCCATGCAAAGATACATAAAAAATTGATATCACCAAAAGAAGTTGCTAAAAAAAAGCATTTTTGCTTTTAATTTGTTCTCAAACTGCCTGATTCCAGGGTATAGATAACGTTTACGCTTCTTTTTTTATATTTTCTTTTCGATTTTGTTTGCCATTTCTAAATAATGTAGTATCTTTGCACTTGAATTGCAAAAATGCAATCTCAACATTACAAATGAATAACAAGATAAAACATTCTGGCATCGTAGAAAGCGTAGAAGAAGGTTGTGTGTGCATTCGCATTGTACAGTCGTCAGCCTGCAGCGCTTGCAAGGTGGCTGCTCATTGTACTGCATCTGAATCGAAAGAGAAGATGATTGAGGTTTCTACCTCAGAGGCGTCTCTCTACCACAAAGGCGATAGCGTGGTGGTGACTGCAGATTCGGCTGTAGGCTTCAGAGCCAGTTTCTATGGCTATCTCTTGCCGCTGATACTGATGGTGATCGCTTTGGTGGGTGTACTGAAAGCTACTCACTCAGAGGGAGCCGCAGCGCTCTCGGCATTGGGCATTCTCATTCCATACTATGTGGTGCTCTACTTATTCAGAAACAAACTTAAAAACAAACTGAGCTTCTCTATAGAAACATAGGGTGCGTGATGTGCTCCTGTGGATTCTGCGATGAGCCTTTATTTTAAAACAAAGAAA
>ERZ1035006.1763-NODE-1763-length-13414-cov-3.973127_pt1 | contig 13414 bp, 13 predicted proteins | sample MGYA00520694_ERZ1035006 | MGnify/ENA primary metagenome ERZ1035006 (study PRJEB33766, sample SAMN09781746) | gut metagenome | biome: gut microbiome | host: Homo sapiens | place: Madagascar | study: EMG produced TPA metagenomics assembly of the PRJNA485056 data...
ACCAGCGGCAGATAGTGCCGGGTCACTAATTTTAGGTTTTTGCCCTGTTTTTTCAAAAAACCCTTTATTATTCTTCAATTTTATGGTACAATATATTTATTGAAGAATTTTGCGAGGAGGGAAAAACATGGCGCAGATACCGCAGATAAACAATCCTATAACTGCGAAGAACTATAACTACAGCTCCAGACCGATGGATCCCAACACGGAGCCGTTCGATATCGTTAAGCTCGCCGGCGTCCAGGGTTCGGGGAACTCCTCTGCTTCGGGGGCGCGCAGCCGCCTTGAGATGGGCAACCGTGAACTTATCCCGCTGCAGGTGCAGGTAGCCAAGGACCCGACCCTTGCGGTGGAGACCCTGAAAGACCTGCTGAATATCGAGGTGCTGAACCAGGCGCTCATCAACGGCCACACTGAACTTTACGGAAAGCTGGAGGACCTTGCGGCGTCCCTGTATGTCAAGCCCGAGGAACTTGTGCAGGAGATACAGAATCAGGAGCAGCAGAACACCATGTTCAGCGGTCACGAGTTCTACGACGTTCTCCGCGAGGTAGCGAAGACCACCACCGACCCGTCCACGAAGGAGCTTATCGGCAACCTGCTGAAGTCCATCAATTTCGCCCAGAACAAGAATGAGATACTAGGCGCGCTGCGTGCCAACATGAAGTTCCTGTCGGAGTACTTTTCCCCGAACGAGAAGCTGTCGGCGAAGCTGCTGAACCTTTCCCAGGAGTGGGGCGCGGCTGACGCGGACAAGTATTTCGATTATCTCAAGGGCGAGACCCTCGCGGTGATGAAAGACGTCAGCGGAAGCCTGCTGAACGATGAACGGACGCAGATGCTGATACCGCTTATCACGCACAATCTGTCGCGCTATAACAACAGCCCGTACATGTGCAAGGAGTATTTCAACCTGCTGCTTTCGCAGATATCATCGGGAACGCTCCGCGAGTCGCTGAAAAACTCGTTCAATCGTCTGTACTCCGCTATATTCAACAAGCAGAAGATGACTGACCCACAGACTGCACAGCCAAAGCCGTCAGAAAGACAGCCCGCTGCGGATAACGCTGAGAATGTGGCAGCGGGGGAGCAGAATGTCCCTTTAGATAATTATACAACAAATTCACAACAAAATCAACCACTAACAGGAAATTCGACAGATAAAAATGAAAATTTAGGCGATACTGGAGAAGATATTCGGCATATCGACGAAAATTTCGACCCGGAAATTAGCAAAAATGCCGAGAAACTTCCGGAGCTCACCGGATATGAAAAGCACCTCAGCGAAAGCATGAGCGAAAAGGGCTACATGGCTGCGCTTAAAGACAGCGGTTATAACATCGAACAGCAGTTAGCCGCCTACAGCCGCGGCAGGCAGACCGGACTGCAGACCCTGCACAATATGGTGAAAGGGCTTTTCATAGACGACAAGACCGGGGAACAGTCGGCACAGTTCACGCAGGACTTTTCCAAGCTGCATACTATCCAGGAGGTCATTGATAAGCTGAACGAAGTGCTCCGCGCGATGCCCGACATGCCGATAAGAGAGCGGCTTTACGGTGCGTTCGTTGATGTCATCGACAAGATGGCGCTGAAAAACGAGCTTCCTCAGCACGGCGTGAGACCGCCGGTTCGGTCAACGCTGGACAGCCTTACGGATTTCATTCAGGAGAACATCAACCACCCGGCGCTGAAATCGCTGGACAGCTTCAATGCGACGAATCTTCTGCAAAGCCTGCTGAATGCTCCGGGGGTATTCACGCCGCTTGCTCACTACATACTTCCGCTTGACGTGGACGGCACGAAAGCGTTCGGCGAGCTGTGGGTCGATAACGACGAGAACAACCCGAACAACACACCGGGGACGCAGCGTAACTACCATCTGTTCCTGACGTTTGACGTGGAGAGCATAGGCAGATTTGAGGTAGACCTCTACGCCCTGGGCGACGAGGTTAACCTGACGCTTCTCTATCCCCAGCGGTTTGAAAAGCAGATAGAGCCGATGAAGGACAGGATAAACAAGGTGGTAAGGAATGTGGGGTACAACACGCGCACATTCGAGACCGCGCCGCTGAAAACCCCGCACAACCTGACCGAGATATTCCCGAAGATAGTCGATAAGCGTACTACGCTGAACACCCGCGTTTAAGGAGGTCATAACATGGAAAAGCACCCGAAAGCACCTGCGAACAACAAGCGGCTGTACGGACAGAACGCCGCGGTCGCGCTGAAATACAATCCTGACATGAATTATGCACCGGTGGTGGTGGCTTCAGGACTTGGCGAGCTGGCTCAGAGGATAGTCAACATTGCGGACGAGGCGGGAGTACCGGTCTACCGGGACGACAGCGTAGCGGCTCTGCTGGTAATGCTGAACGCCGGCGAGACCATTCCGAAGGAGTTGTATCAGATAGTCGCGGCGATATACGCAGAGGTCGTCTACACTGCCAACGACATGAGAAAGAAATAAAGTATCCGCCAACTAATCCCACGGCTATACAAATACCCTGAAAAATTGTTGTCTGACGCGCAAACGGCAACCGTGCCATGAAAAAAACCGAAATTTTCCGAAAGAAACTGCAAGTGCGTCTTAAAAATATGAAATCCTTGCAAAAAATCCTGCATTTTTGGCGCAAAAAGTGAAAAACGGGGTGACCGTTTTGGTCACCCCGTTTTCATGCTGTCAGTCGCCCTTATCTTCACCGACGGCAACTGCTTTCATGTATGAAATCTTATCTTCAAGCTCTTTTGCTTTCTCGTTCGCATCATTTATTTGCTGCTTGAGTTCTGCAAGTTCAGCCGCAACCTGACTAATCATTGACCACACCACGCCCATTTTATCACCCCCTTTTAAAGAGCGTTTAAACAGCCTTTTAAGGCGTGCTGTCTACAAGCTTTCCGTTAATGTATATCATCTGAACTGGTGAAGCAGTATCCGAAGCTCCAGAAAGTCCGAATCCCTGATAGATCTGTACCTGACAATCATTCTTAAAATCATCAACCGAAAAAGTGACATATCCGGTATCATCGGAATTAGCCTTGATTTTTGCGAGCATTCCCGAAATCGCCGCTGCCAGCTTATCAAGCATATAGTCGCTGTTTGATAAGCAGTCATAAATGCTATTTTTAACGCTGTCATAAAGTAAAACAGGATCATAGATGCGACTTTCAAGATCGTGAAGAGCACTCTGAGAAGCAGGTGAAGAAGCCGCGCCAATCTTCCCTCTGAGAATTCCACATAAGCATTCAAGTTCAAGGCGATTAGTACAAGCAGCTGACATTGCTTTCACCAGTGACGGTGATATATCACCCGATAAGGCGCTTGCCAGCTGAATTGTATCCTTAAACTTACCGGACACATCAAGCTTTGCCTGGTTGTTGTCCCAGTCGCATATATCATCTATCATAGGAATCAGCTTGCAAAGTGCCGCTCTTTTCTTAGCAGCATATTCCTTGTGAGCTGCGTCTATCTTTCTGAGCTGAGCTTCCGGCGTAAGATCCGAATTTGCTTTAAAGGAAGATATTTCTGAATATGTGCGATCGCGGTTGTTCGCCAGATCCTTGATGACCTCTTTCATCGAATCAAAGTGCTTGGATAAATCGTAGGTGCCTGTAATTTTCATGTTGTTTTCCTCCTGTAAATTATGTTAAAAGTATATTTTTGCCTGCTCGAATTATTTGACCGTTTATGCAGTCAACGACAATTTCTTCTAGCTTGCTTGTTCCGATATAAACCGGAACCTTGAGAGATTTAAGCATCAGCTTAGCTTGTTCATTTGCTGCCGATGGTGTTGAAGCTGCCATGTTCCGGGCGGCGGTCGGAGCTGTCGACAGAGTTCCGGCACTAACAGAGCGCATGAGGTCATTGAGCGTAAGGTCTTTAGTTCCAAGCGATTCATTCCAACCTTTAATGAATTCAGCTGCAACATCAGCACCAACCTTATACATGTCGGTACCTAAGTCGCTCATGGCTTTCTCCAACTTACCAATGAAATTTTCTTTTAAGCTGTCAACTTCACTCTGGTAGTATTTCGCTGAAATATCAGCAGCAGTTTTATGAAGTCGCTCAAGGCTATCAAAATAGCTATCCCATGCATTTTCTGACATCTTAAGCAGTTTCGAGCCGTATTTCATGCCTTCTTCAATGTCCATGTCCAGAATTGAACTGAGAACGCTTTCATCAGCTCCACGGGCTTTAAGTGCGTCCAGCATTGCGCCGTAATCCTCAATTACCTTGATGTTATCTTCAATGCTGTCAGCTCCCATTTTATAGGTTTCAATGTCATGCTCTGCAGTAGTGATAGTAAAGTCACCTTTAACAGCCACCGTTTCAGGAATAGTTTCAGAAACCTTTTCAAAGGTCTTGTTAAAGTCTGTAAGCTTTGCCGTTAAGCTATCCCTTGCCGATACAATCTTTTCTAAAGCAGAAAGCGTTGAATCGCTGGTGTCATTGAGAAGCTGCTGCAAACTGTCCTTGTTGGCGTTGATTATCTTCTGATTGTATTCATAGGTTTCAAGAAAGGCAGCACGCCACTCGTCTGAATTTTTGTCTAGATACTTATCACGGAGCTTGGAAAGCTCGGAATAATATTTTTTCTCCGTGATCTGGTTGGTTTTTAGCTTAAATTCAAGCTGTGACTTCTCGCTGTTGTATGCTGTTTTCCGTGCATTGGCAGCTTCTTCATCTGCCTTTTTCTGTGCAGCCAGCCGCTCGTCATACGCTTTCTGCTGATCCTCTGAAAGCTGATCATAGTACTTTTTGATTTCAACAGAAACGGAACGCCATTCATCGGAATCATTTTCAAGGTACTTATCACGGAGCATAGCAAGTGTTGAATAGTATTCTTCAGCAGAAATGCGCCCCATGTCAAAGTCAAACTTGTATGAATCTTTCCAGTACTTGAAATCCTCGCTCTTTTTCTTCCAGTAATCAGGCAAGTAATTCGCTGGGCTGCTCCCTGAGGAGCTGACTTTGTTGCTTGATGCGGAATCAGAAAGTGAGCTGCCAGAACTGAAAAAGCTAGAAGAAAGCGAATCGTACTCATCGACTACTTTTTGATATTCAAGATTAGCGTCTTTGATTTCTTTCAGCCTGTTTTGAATTTCTTCAATGCGCTTGGAATCTTTCGGTGAAGGTCCATCGGCTTCCGGTGAATCTGTTTCGTCCCAATTTGTAAGATCAAACAATTCTTCACTTAACGCATCGGCTTCCTGTTTGTTCTTCTGGATCTGTGCTAAAGCAGCCTTGGTTTCGTCCTCATAAGCCGATAGTAAAAGCTCTTTATGGCGCTTTTCAATATACTTGTCAACAGCGGTTGAAAGGTCATTATACTCGCCTGTAAGGGAATTTACAACCTGTGTTTCATCACCAAGAACGTTTTGAAGATCACCGGCTAACCGTGCCAGTTCCTCATGTTCATCAGATGTAAGACTGACGGCTGAACGAAGTTCAGAATATTTATCAGCCTTTTTCTTGAGCATGATCAATTCCGCTTCTCCATCGGCTATGCTGTCCTTTGTAGTATCCTTTAAGGTGTTTAAAGTATCATTAAGCTCGTCGGTGCTATCCGCTGCACTTGATGATGTAATTGCATAGCTTGTCAGGGCTGTTGCAAGAACGCCCACAACAGCAGCTATCGCGCCGGCGGGATTCATGCTCATAACCGTATTGAGAGTTGCAGTTTTGGCGGTTGCTATATCAAGTTTTCCGCTTAACAGGGAGTACACGACTTCTTGTGCGGTCAGCTCATGTCTTAGCGCCGCCGCCTTAATCCCCGCCGCTCCCTGAGCATTTCCGAGAAGCGTCATTTGAAGCGCTGCTGTCTGCCAGCTGGCTGTTATCTTTGAAAGCATACTAGCCGTTTTGAACGCTATCACAGCCGTTGTTATTCCGGTAATCGCCGAAGCCATTGCATTGATATTCTTCATGAGAATTGAAAGAGTTCCGGAAATAAATTTACCAACAGCAGTAGCCGTTTTATTGAGTTCCTCGTTTCCGGCAATCTCCGCGATCTTGTCAGCGGCTTCGTCAAGAACTGGAATAAGGCTTTCACCGATAGGCTGAATAAGAAGATCTATCTGTCTTTTAACATTGTTCAGAGAATTTGAAAGGCTGTTGTAATTGATGTCCTTAATATCATCCATGGCTCCGGCGGCATCATAAGCGCTGTCAGAAATATCGGTCATTGAAAGAACAACACTCTTTCCGAGATCCTCCCACATTGTTCCGAATAAAGCAACGCCTGCAGCGTCCTGCTTAATCGGATCCGTCATACTTGCAAGGGCGCTCACGGTTTCTGTGAACGCTGCTCTTGCAGCTTCTCCGCCTTTCCCGAACTTCTGAGCCATATCATCAACGCTAAGTCCGACGAGGTCAAAGCCCTGCTTGGTTGAGTCTGATCCGTCAATAGCTCCGATTGAAAGCTCTTTAATGGCATCACCCACGGTGTCCAGCTTCCATGCGCCGCTCTCCGCTCCCTTTTCCATGATGTTAATCATATCATCAAGGGAAAAACCGAACTTTTTGAACTGTACCGAATATTCGCTTATGCTGTCAAGCAGTTCGCCGGAATAGTCAAGACCGTTCTGTGCGCTTCTTGCCATATAGTCAAAGGCTTCCGCTGCCGTAACCTTGAAGTTCTGCATTATAGCACGAGCGGCTCTTGATGATTCTTCAATAGAAGCACCAAAAACATCACGCAATGCGTAAGCGCTTTCAGTTACGGTTACAAGATCAGCATCGTCCAAATCATCAATATTCTGCTTGATTCTTGAAACACTCTCTGCGATATCATCAAACCCATCGCCGAAATTGTCGCCGTAAATCTGTTCAACAATTGACTTTAATCGTATCATTTCATCAGCAGATGCGTTTGTAGCTGCTGCTATACGATTCACGGAATTATCAAGACCATCTGCTACTTCAACGGTGTGTACAGCTGCATCCTTAAGCGCTGAACCAAGTTGCTGAATTCCATTCATGATTATATCTGAAACGAGATTGGCTTTGATCAGATCTCCAGCGTTGACCGCTGCTTCTCCGGTTGCATCTATACCGTTCCGTACGTCATCAATAGCATCTGTCATTTTATCAGCTGGTGTAGTATCAAGCGATTCTCTGATAGTATCGCCAAGCTGTTCCGTTGACCTTTCTGCTTCTGTTGTGTCATTCTGTGTGACTATTCTTACATAGCCGTCAACCTGTGACATGATTTTCTTCATTCCTTTCTTCTATAATCACTCCGTTAGTGTTGAGCAGAACAGGGCAGCCGAACTCGTCGCTGATCTGACTGCACTGCTCAAGGATCTTTTCCGGGGTGTCGTAGTCTGTATCAACGATGAAGCCGCCCATGGTGTCGGTGTGAAAAGCAGCGGCGATCTTCACCTTGTCGTCTTTCTTAACAAGCGTCAGTATGATCTTCATTACGGATCCTTTCTAAATGCTTTCATTATTATAATACGGCGGCACAAACAGCGCTTTGCCGCCGTAATACTCCATAAGGTTAGCAAAAGCAGCAGCGCCAACAGTCAGCAGAAGTTTCTCAGATTCCTTGCCGGGAACTATGTTCAAGGCATACAGCAGACCGTTCAGTGTGTGGATATATCTGCTTTTGCAGAAGCGTGACAGCCTTTTCAGAATGTCGCACTGGTATTCCGAAAGCAGATTTTCAGCGGCGATGTCGTCCAGCGACTGACCTTCTTCAAGATATCCCTGCATAAGCTGGATAGTCCTCAGATACGGAATGCGCGGATCATGCTTTTTCGCCCTCGGAATATACACAGATCTGCCGCCGTATGCGCCGATCAGCTTTACAAGACTGTCACGCCCGATCAGATCTTCAAGCTCAAGCAGCCTGTCGGTCAGGTTCATGTCTGTATTATCTTCCTGATCTGCCGCTCGGTCAGGTCATACTTGATATGCAGCTGAAAGTAAGTCAAGCCCTTGTAATAGTCCCGCTTGATCTCCTTGTTCCGCTGCTGCCGGGTGATCGTATCGTGCTTTGGAATGTATATGAAACCGCCGCCAGCCGCCTTAGTCAGCTTGAGAGCGCTTTCTTCACCGATGATATCTACAAGCTCGGTGAAACTTTCAAATGTGCTTCTCACAGTATTCACGCCCCTTAATATAAATAGTACCCTGTTTCATTGAAATAGTACAAGTGAAATAGTTCAAATGTTATAGTACAGAAACAGCGCTCATAATCGCCTGTAAGCGCTGTTTCCGGTGTGGTAATGTTCTTTTACTGCCGAGGAATAAACGGCGGTTTTGAAGTGCCTTTGAACGCATTTGAAGATATATCGTATTTGCTCCAGAAATCGCCTGTAAGCGCCGTACCCTCACAGCAGTATAATTTCATTACTTTTGCGCATGCGTTGAAATTAAACGGCTTTTAAGCAAAATTAAACGCATATCCGCTCATAACAGAAAAGACCGGCAAAAAGCAAAGCACTTTTTGTCGGTCTTGATATCATGTGTTTTTCTTGCAGCCGGTCACCTTTCTCACGCTGGTGATGAAAGCGGGCGTCATTGTTCTGTTTCGGTCAACGCTGGGAGCGGGCGGCGTGTCCGGGATCGTGTTGATGTTCAGCATTTTCTGCATGAGCTGTATTGCCGTTCTCCAGCCAAGTGTATAGCCGTCAGCGTTAGCCATGTAAATAGCGTCACGCAGGTCGTCATCAATCAGCTTTTCGTCTTTGTCATCAACATCTTTAAATCTGTACTTGATGTGGCGGTGAATGTCGTCTATCGCCTTTTCAACCTCATCGCTCCACATATCAACGCCGTTATTGGTGGTGTATTCCCACATTGCCTCCTGAATGTCGATACAGCTTTCGAAAATCTGCTTGCCGTCCTTGTCCTCTGTGCAGTAATCCGGGTCGGTTTCAGCCGGAACGCCCTGAACGATCCATGAAAGGGAAACGCCGAACTCATAGGAAATGAGCTTAAGGACAGTCCCACTATAAGATTCAATGCCGCTTTCGGTGCGTCCGTAATCGAACGGGTGGCAGCAGATCCGGCTCGCGAACTCCTCAATGCTAAGCTCGTTTGCGGTTCTGATCTTCCTGAGCCGCTCGCCTATCTTGATGAACTGGTCTCTGTTAGGTATGTATCTTTCGATTTTCATGGCTTTTTCCTCCGTATATATTGATTTTTGGTGTGAGATGTATTATAATAAAGATGGAACGTTTGAGTTATCCAAACTAACGTATTCCATTTTGCGGCGGCTGTTATTTGCGGTAACGGCTGCCGTTTCTCTATCATCTTTAATCATCATTAAACCCCCGTTAAACATTGCATAGGAACTGTTTGCGGATAGTGTTCAGATGAGCGGCTCTGAGCGGCTGCTTCTTCATTCTGGCAAGCTCAACAGCAGCGTTATACATTTTCCGGGCGGTTCTAAGGCTCTGAGCCTGTGCGACTTCAAGGAGCAGCTTGACGGAATCCAGATCATCAATGCCGAATATTCCCTTGATCTCATCAATGGTGTACTCGTTGCAGACCTTGGGACGTGCGAAAATTCTTGTTCTGAGCTGGTCAAACTCACTGCTCTTTACGCCGCAAACCATCTGATTGTATATTCGGTCATTGCCTGCCAGCAGGATCCCGACGCCAGCTTCATCATTAAGATTCCTTAAAGCCTGCAATGCGCTGAAAGTCAGGTGATCGGCTTCATCAATGATGATCAGACGGTTTGAACCCTGCAAAGCGTTTACAAGCTCTTTCATCAGGAGCTGCTTCTTGCTTTTCGGAGTGCGTCCTATCTTTTCGGTTATCGCTCCGAGTATTGCAGAAGCAGAAGTCATGCAGCTGTTAGCCGTGATGAAGATAACGCCTGTTGTTTCCTCTACATAGTGCTTAAGTGCAGTTGTCTTTCCTGCTCCAGCAGCGCCGCTCAGAAGAACGATCTCGCGCTTCTTGTGTGCGTAATCAGCAGCGCCCATCGAAATGACCGTATTTCTAAGATCTCTGTAAAACGTTTCTGTTGTGGTCTGCCTGATCTGCTCCTGTGCTACCTTTAGATACTTGATCAGAGCGGCGGCTGTCTTCTCGTTATCTCCGTTGTATGTTCCGTTCAGGAACTGCGACACAGTAGCTGTTGAGAGACTGGTTTCCCTTGCTATCTGCGCCTGCGTCTTTCCTGACTGCTCCATGAACTCAGCCAGTTCATGCCGTGCCTGTTCTATCATGCCATATCCTCCTTATTGCTGTTGTAGTATGCTGCAAAGAAGTTTTCGTCTTCTTCACCCTGAGTTTCTTCCTTAACCGGTTCTGTTGGCTTGACTGTAACGCTTCTGTTGTCCTTAGCGGCAACAGCAACGGCGTCAATGATCGGATTTGAAATAGGATCGGAGCTGATTTCAGCTTGCCTTTTCTCGTAATCTTCTGCAAAGTTATTCCGAAGAAGATGCTTCTTTGCTATAAGCGCCATCAGCTCACCGTGTGAGATAGTCCGGGGCTTAAAGCTGTTGGTGTAGGTTCGCAGCGTCCTGATCTCGCGCTTTGTGGTCTTGATGTCTTCTTCTGAGATCTTACTGAACGGTGACATTGACTTCCGCTGCACCTTGCAGATGTATTGCTTGGTGTCAATATTTAGCACAACCATTTCAAAGAGGTCTTCCGGATCACGGATAACAATGACTTTCTTCTTGTAGTAGGGAAGAAGCGCACCGTCGGCATTGCTGTAGAATTCGCTGCCAACTGATACGCCGTTGCGCTGAACCGTTCTCACAGTGATTCTTCCGCAAAGCAGACGAAGCACGGCATCATCAACACGGCGCACATGATGAAGGTTGTCCAGATATACCTTGTCAGGCGTCTGACCGTCCATATTCAAGCCAGTGTGCGCTCTTTCAGAATTGTAATACTCAATGTATTCCGCCGCCTTTGCTATGTATTCGTCCATGGTAGGAACATAAGTCTTTTGCGCTAACTTGTCATTGGTCATTCTGGTCTCATCGGTTCGCCGGTCCGGACTGGGTCCGCGGTACGATTTAAACCACTTTCCAAGCTCGTTTTCAAAGGATTCGAAGAAACGCTCGACCGGCTTTGACTGTCCGTGATGCGGCTGTGCAAAGATCTGCTTGATCCCTAACACCTCTGTAAGAGAAAGTCCACTTTCATCATCGCTGCTAAGTTCCTTTGACTTGTAGTCTTTACCGTTATCAGTGTAGAACTCAAGCGGAACGCCGTATTTTATCATTGCATCACGAAGACACATCTTGATCACACTGGTGTCGCCGGGAGCGTCTCGGAAACGATATGAAAGGATCTTTGTTGACCTGACATCAACAATAGTTGTCAGTGTAAGCGCTACTGCTTTGCCCTGCTTATTCAGCACTATTACATCGCAAGTGTGATGATCTGAACTCCAGCGTTCATTTGATTCAAGGTCACTAAGATCTCTAACATGGTACGGGAAAGAATTGACATACTGCTCTTGTGTTCCACGATAGCGGATTTTTACAAGCTCTGTGATCTCGTTCTGAACGCGGCGGTTGAACGTCCTAAGGCTCGGAATATCCGGGTACTGAGCTTTTACAAGGCTGTAACACTGAGGTACCTTTCTTTTCTGGTGCGTCAGATAAAGCGAACAGAACAGCTCCCATGCTTCTTCTGGAATAGTGGAGCTTCCTTTTGAGTGTGTTCCCCTTGTGTCTACCAGAGCGGCTAAGCCACCGTTGTTCAACTTCTTCTGCCATTTGTAAAGCTGATCCGTGCTTATGTGTTCGGAATGGCTGGAATTATATTCATCGACGAATTCACGCCCGGTCTTTCCGGAACTCTGATACTGACGGATTATTCCACATTTTTTCTGAGCGGCTTCACGCTGCTTACCTGTGTAGCTGCTCAAATAGTCTTCTGCGTTCTCGCTGGTCTGCTTGTCCTGAATTACTTGATAGCGCATCTGAGCGGCGGGCGGGAGGCTTTCAAGCGAGATCTGAAGCGTTTTGCCGCTTCTGCCTTTACCGCCAACATACTGATAGTCAATTACGCCGCTATAAGCTTGCTTTCTGACCGCCATCTCTGTTATTTCAAGAACATATGCGGCTTCAATGGTGGAGATCCATGTCACGGTTCATCACCACCAAGCTGCGTGCAGATAAGCTCCAGAAAGTCAATACCAAGAACTTGCGATGTTGAATAGATCGTTGAAACGCTTGGTGAAGCCTTACCTCTCATGATTCTGTTCATGGCAGCGTAAGTAATACCGCATTTTCTTGCAAGCCACGCCTGAGGACGTTCCTGCCTGTCAAGTTCCGCCTGAACAATCTCAGGGTACGTTTTTGTCGGTCTAGGCATTTTCTTGTACATTTTTTCTTTCACCCCTTTATTTTTTCGTTATAGTGTGGTATAATGTGAATGTATGAAACTGTTTCGTTACATCACATATCCACAATTACATTATACTGTGTTGTAGCGAACTTGTCAAGCACTTTTTGTGTTGATACGAAACTTTTTTATTTGAGGAGGATAAAACATGGAAACTATCGGTGAAAGAATCAAACAGATTAGGCTAGATTGCAAATTAAGTCAGCAGGAATTTGCCGAAAAACTTAGCGTATCAAGATCGTTTATAAGTAGGGTAGAGCATAACAAGGAAAATCCTTCTGAAACTCTCTTAAAACTGATTTCATGGACTTTCGAATGTGATTTCAATTGGCTTGCAAACGGATCTGGGAAAAAGTATTCTGATTATAAAGAAAAGAAACTTATCCAAAAAGGGATAATTGAATCCGATCTTGTTTCAAAAATAGACTTTAATCAAGATGGGCATGATTACTATACTAAAATAAGTTTATCAAAATCTATACAATGCTGCTACGATTTGTTTAACATAAACGGTGCTTTATCCACAAGCAAAAAATATTATGAAAAGAAAATTGAAACACTAATTGAAAGATTAAGCATATTGCCAAAATTATCCCCATCATTAGACGATGATCTTATTGAAACTACTTTTGATGGGTTAAAATCTCAAATATCCTGTTTGCTTGACGAAATTGAGAGATGCTTTTTTGAAGAAGAATTAGATGATTTGCTTGAAGAAGGCAGTTAAGTATGATGAATAAAAGCAATCACATTTCTTGCAAAATGCCCATATGCGAATTATACTTTTAGTTTCTTTATCAGGTAAAACAAAAATATGCCCACAAATCGCTTAACATTGCGGTTTGCGGGCATTTTTGTTTGTCTTTCAAAAGTTTCTTTATCGGTTCAAAAAACGGGTTTTTCGGCATTTTGCGTGTCATTACAGAATTTTCCTGCGAGCGGCTTAAAACCTTTTATAATGCGCCTTTAAGGGGTGTTTTAATTTTTGGCTTTTTCCTTGTCATTTTGCTTTTTGTGTGTCGTAAAACAAAAATGTTACAATAACCACAAAGTTCAACGAAGTCCCAGAAAGTCCCGGGACTC
>ERZ1035006.1767-NODE-1767-length-13384-cov-4.938705_pt1 | contig 13384 bp, 10 predicted proteins | sample MGYA00520694_ERZ1035006 | MGnify/ENA primary metagenome ERZ1035006 (study PRJEB33766, sample SAMN09781746) | gut metagenome | biome: gut microbiome | host: Homo sapiens | place: Madagascar | study: EMG produced TPA metagenomics assembly of the PRJNA485056 data...
ATCAGATGCCCGAACTGGGCAACCAAGAATACAAAACCCAAGAAGTTATCTACGAGTTCCTCAAAAAAGCCGGCGTTGACGAAGTCATCAAAGGCTACAAAGGCTCGCCCACTGCCGTAATCGGGGTCCTTAACCCGACAAGGAGCGATACGGTCGGACTTCGTGCCGACATTGACGGCTTGCCCATCAAAGAAAATACGGGGCTGCCTTACGAATCCAAGGTCAAGGGCCAAATGTGGGGCAAAGAGTCTTTTGTGTCTCACATGTGCGGACACGATGCCCATATCGCCATGCTGTTGGCAGCGGCTAAAATTTTGGCTGAGCACAAAGCTGAAATCAATCGACGCGTCGTGTTTGTCTTTCAACCGGCCGAAGAGGGCGATTCGCTCGAAAACCAGATGACGGCCAAGACGCCCAAGATTTCCGGCGCACGCCGTTTGGTCAGCGACGGTTTGATCGAAGAGTTCGACATCAAGCACATGTTCGGCATGCATGTGCAAACGGGGAGCGAATCGGGGTTGCTTGAAATTGCCAGCGGCTCGGCGATGAATAGCGGCGACGCTTTCGAAATTACGATCGAAGGCAAGCAAGCCCATGGTGCCATGCCATGGAACAGTATCGACGCCGCCATGGTCACGGCGCAAACCGTTGTGGCTCTGCAGCAAATCATGGCGAGAAACATCAATACGTCTAAAGGCATGGGCATTATCACGGTCGGCAAAATGAATTCGGGCGAAACCGTCAACGTCATCCCGCGCGAAGGCTATATCGCGGGCACCATTCGCTCCAATGACGCATCCATTCGCGAAACGATGTTCAAACGCCTGCCCGAAGTGGCCGACTACACTGCCAAGGCGGCCGGCGCCAAAGCCACGACACGAATTCTTGAGCTCTACCCGGTGGTGTGGAACGATCCGAAACTGACGGCTCACACCATTAAGGCTTTACAAAGCTGGGATATCAACGCCGTACCCACCACCCGCAATCCGGGCGCGAGCGAAGACTTCTCTTTTTATGGGCAAAAAGTACCTTCGGTCTTCATGTTCTTGGGCGTGGACGATCCTAAGGAAAAGAATCCGGCGGTGAACCATTCGGACAAGTTTAAGATTTACGATCCTGCGCTCAAAACCGGTGTAAAGGCACATATCGGCGCAGCTATGGGCGACTATACGAAATTCTAAATACACGAAAGCCGACGAACGTTATCCAACGACGTCGGCTTTTTTAACAGAAACAGCGGAAAAACCCGTGAGGATTTTTCCGCTGACGACTACTTCATCGTTTTAGGATGAACCGATTAGGCTTCCTTGCCCGTGATGTAGCGGCCGGCCATAAAGCCGGAGGTGTGGGCAAAGCCGCAAGCGTTACCGCCGCAGTAGAAGGCACCGTGCACGCCGGCAACCGTTTCGCCTGCTGCGTAGAGGCCGCCGACGGGCTTCATATCCCAGCCGAGGACTTCGAACTTTTCAGTCACGCGAACGCCGCCGCAAGACAGGTTGTTCCACGGGAACATACGGATCATATAGTAGGGGCCTGCGCCGATCTTGAATTCCTGATCGGTACGACCGAACTGGTTGTCAACCTTGGTTTCGACAGCCTTGTTCCAAACGGCGATCTGTTCCTTCAAGCCTTCGAGGTTAACGCCCGACTTCTGGCAGAGTTCTTCGAGGGTGTTGCACTTCCAGAGGTTTTCGCCCTTGGCAAATTCGGCCAAAACGCGTTCTTCCGTCCAAGAGGGCAAGCCGACCAAAGCGGAGAGCTTGATCTTGGTGAGCGTGCGATCCCAACCGGCCTGGTCGACCAAGACGTAGTGGCAGCCGTCGGGGTTGCCTGCGAGCTTGGGCGTGACGTGGCAGATACCTTCGCGTTCGGTGATGAAGCGCTTGCCGTTCTTGTTCACGAGGATACCGCCCTGACCGGTGATGAACCACCAACGGCAGTAGGGGCCGCTACGACCGTTGACAACGATACCGCAGGGGTAGCTGGCGATGTACTGCATGTGAGAAATCGGAACACCGACGTCACGCACGGCAACCATCATGGCTTCACCCGTGTTGCAGGGGCCGCCGATCACGACGCCCTTGCCGGCAACGGAGGGAACCCAACGGTCCAAAGATTCCGGCGTACCGGTGATACCGCCCGTGCACATGATCACGCCCTTGTTGGCCTTCACGGTCACTTTCTTGGCGCCCGTGCCGCATTCGACACCGACCACGCGGTTGGCCTGAGCATCGAAGAAGAACTTAGAGATACCGCAGCCGTGGTTGATCACGAGCTTACGTTTGTCCATTTCCTTGACGAGCACTTCGATGTAGTCGCGGCCCTTGAAGGAGTCCTGACGGTGTGCGCGAACGTGCGTGTGACCTGCATACGGTTCCAAGTGGTGCTTGGCAAGACCGTGGTCTTCGAGCCAGTCGAAAGCGCGACCGGAGTTCTTGGCAAAAGCGTAAACGGGTTCTTTCAAGCTCTGGTGTTCGCCGTAAGCGATGATGTCGTCGGCAAATGCTTTCCAGCTGTCCTTGATCTTGGGATCGGCCTTTTGCATACGGGAACCGAAAGCGGTAAACAAGCCGCCGCAAAGGTTCGTACCCGTGTGGAAGGGGCTCATGCCCTTATCGAAAACGGCAACCTTGGCGCCTGCGTCATGAGCCTGGATGGCAGCCATCATACCGGCACCGCCGCAACCCAAAACGACAACGTCGACTTCCTGATCCCACTTGGAGGGGATGGTGTTGTTACCCGTGCTTGCAGCCATCGACGGGGCGGCTGCGAAACTGGCGGCACCGGCAGCTGCGGCACCCAAGAAACTACGGCGAGAGATGTTCTTTTCAGTCATTTTCTTTTCTCCCATTACTTCAAGTTCAGGTTCTTAAAGGTGTGGCAGTCGTTGCATTCGACACGAGAATCCTGGTGCATCTTGTGGCAGTTGTTGCAGCTCTGTTCACCGCGGTGATTGAAGTGCGGATTCGGAACCAACTTTTCGGTCTTCTTGGCCACTGCGTCATAAGACTGGTGGCACTGGAAGCACGTCGTGTTGGCCGGAGCGGTCATCTGACCGTTTTGGTGGCACATCGTGCAGGGAACGCTGGTATGAGGGCCTTTGGCGGCGGTGGGCATGGCAGCCGTTGCAACCGAAGCGGCAAAGACCGAACCCAAAGCCAATGCATACAGGGCTTGCTTTACAGACATGGACTTTTCTCCTGAAAGAGTCTTCTTTATCAGGTGCCGGATTCATCAGCATCAAGAGCTTTTGAAAGGGACACTCGGTTTTCAGTTATCTAAGACTTTCTCCTTCGTTTGAACTAAGGAAATCATCTTGTGTTACTGAGTGTTATCTTAAAAGTCCCTTAAAGATCGGGATACCGCCCGCGGGAGGTATCCGTTAGATGTAAAAGCGTCGCTTTGGCTCGACTTTTGACTTAATAACTGCAATATAAGTTGTTAAGCAGAAAAAATATGCGGTCTCGATCCCGATTTGGTTCCCGAACAACGAAAAAGTAAACGGTTAAGAAAGCCGTTCGATCAGGTTGCAATCATGACGGTATGCGTACTTCGCAAGGCGCCCGAAGAGGAAACGGTCGATGAGATTGTGATTATCCGAGCAATCGGCATCGTTCGAGCCATTTGTGGTTTTAGGTGTATGACGATTGGCATACGGTAGTCGTTGAAGTCTTGATTGCAATTTCACGATGAATTTTGACGAGTCGCAACGTACCTACGTACAAGCATTGCCAAACTCACCTTAAGCCTTTAAAGGCCATTTACTTGAATCAAGAGTGAGTTTCTTAAAGGAAATGCTTTTGAAGCCCCAAGTGAAATTTTTCATAAGTGAGGAGAAGGGTATGTTACAACGTAGAGAATTCCTTGGTCTCGGAGCAGCTTTAGCTGCAGGTCCTGCCTTTGCCGTGCCGGTTAATAGTCCTGCGAAATGGGACATGACCTATGACGTCGTTATCGTCGGTGCCGGTGGTGCCGGTTTGGCTGCCGGGTCTGAGGCTGTGCAGCAAAAACTGTCGGCAATTGTTTTTGAAAAGGTTGGCGTTGTCGGCGGTTCCTCCGTTCTTTGCGGCGGTCAATGGGCTGTCGGTGGTACGCCCGAGCAAGAAAAACGCGGTATTAAAGATAGCGATGAACTTTTCTTTAAGGACATGATGCAAACGGGCAAGAACCAAAATGATCCCGATGTCGTTCGAGCCTACGTAAAAGAGACAAAAGCACTTTATAAGTGGATGACTGAAGTGCGAGGCGTTAAACCCGTGTCCGTCACTTTGTCCGGCGGTATGAGTGTTCCTCGTGCACATACGTTCAAACCTCAGGAAGTTATTCAAAGTTTCCTGGACTATGATGAGAAAAACGGTGTAAAGGTTGTTACGGAAGCCAAGGTTGAAAGACTTCTGTGGGATCCGAAAGCCAATTGCATTGCCGGCGTGCGTGTAAACATTGAAGGTAAGGTCACAAACGTTCGTGCGTTGCGCGGTGTTGTGTTGGCTGCGGGCGGCTTCTCCCGCAATCCTCAAATGCTCAAAAAGTATGCACCGTTATTGGAAAACGCTGCTGTTATTGCCGGTGCCGGTACGCAGGGTGACGGCATCTTGATGGCACAGGCTTACGGCGCCGACATGATCGATACCAATTACATTAAGGCGTCCTACGGTTTTACTTTGAAGCCCCATACGATTAAGGATATGGCTCTGACGCAATTTAAGGGTGCCATCTTAATTAACAAGTTTGGTAAGCGTTTCATTGATGAGTCCGTATCGTATAAGACGCAAGCCGATGTTGCATTCGCGCAGCCCGAAGGTAAGTCGTGGATGGTTTTTGACGACAAAATCCGTAAGCAGGCCATGAAGCTTGATCCGATGCAAGACGGTGTTTTGTGGAAACCCATCGACGAAGGCAAGTGCCCCGATTATGTGTTTATGGGTAAGACTGTTGAAGAAGCTGCACAAAAAGCAGGGCTCGATCCTAAGGTTGTAGCGGCAACGGTTGCTCGTTATAACAAGGCTGTCGAAACGGGTAACGATACCGAATTCGGCCGAAAGGGTTTGGCTTCGGGCGAAGGTAAATTGGTCAAAATCGATCAAGGTCCGTTTTTTGTCTTCCCGTCTACCGGCGCGATGATCGGTACGTATTGCGGAATTCGCATCACACCCAAGGCAGAAGTTCTGGACGTATTCGGTGAAAAAATTCCGCATTTGTACGCGGCCGGTGAAATGACAGGCGGCGTGCACGGTGCGTCCTATATGACCGGTACGGCTTTCTCCAAGGCGATGTCTTTCGGTCGTATTGCCGTTAGAAGCATTGCCGAATCGAAGTAAAGGTTTTGTTACAAACATCGAAGGACAATGCGTCCTTCGATGGCATTGGTAAACAAAAAACTGTCGATACAATGAACCTGCCTTGTCCGAACGAAACTTTTGGCAAGGTAGGTTTCTTTTTCATGAGCAGCGATTCCATGTTTATGGATAGACGGAAATTTATCGGTTCAGTTGCCTCCATTGCCGGTCTTGGTGTGGCTCAAAGCTGTTGGGCGGGGAGTGCTGTTGCTCAAAATGATTTCACCGATTTTGATTGGATTATTGTCGGTGGCGGGGTTGCCGGATTAACCGCCGCGTGTATAGCTTCCGAGCTTGGGTTCAAACGCATTGTTTTATTGGAGAGCGAACCCGTTTTAGGCGGCTCAAGTATTGTGAGCGGTGGGCTTTGGGCAGTTGCCGGAACACAACTGCAACAAACTTTGGGAATTTATGACGACTCACAGGCGTTTGAGAAAGATATTCTCAGAGTCGGGCACTACGCCAATCGTTTGGAACTGGTTGAAGCATTTATTCGATATAACAAGATTCAGTACGATTGGGTAAGAGAGGTATTGGGTGTTGCTCCGAAAGGAATTGTGACCGGTGCCGGCGTTCGTCGGGCGCATGCTTTTGACGCGCAAAGTATTGTGTTTGCTTTATATCGGCGAGCTGTCGCGAGCGGTGTGACGATTCTGACATCCACTCGGGCAATGAATCTTACGGTTAATTCGACCGGTTCTGTTTCAGGATGCATTGCCACAAGAACAGGAAAAGAAATTTCACTGAGCTCAAAAAATGGAGTTTTGTTGGCGACAGGGGGCTTTAGCAGAAATCGGGAGTTGCTGATGCGATTTTCACCCCGCATGCGCTTTGTCAAAACGATTGCAGCACAAGGCTGTCGGGGTGATGGATTGCTGATGGGGCAAAGGCTCGGTGCCGGTTTAGCCGATATGCAGTTTTTAGAGGCGAGTTACGCGTTTGTTCGCAATCCTTCGACCGTTGCCGATATGACTCTTTTGCCTTATTACGGGGCAATTGTTGTCAATTCGGGATCAAAGAGATTCATTGATGAAGCGCTTCCTTACAAACAAATTGCACAAGCGGTTTTGGATCAGGAGGGAGGCGCCAGCTGGATTGTTTTTGACGACAACATCTGTCAAGTGGCTCAAAAGCAGGCTTTTGAAGCTCATTTGTGGAAGATGCTCCGAGACAATCGCGTTCCTACCTACGTTTGTCGCGAGAATACATTGGAAAAGGTCGCTATCTCGGCCGGGCTTGACCCTGTGGAGCTCGTCAAAACGGTCGACGCTTATAACCAGACCATCCAAAGTCAACATTTGCCGCGAGGGTTAACGTCTGTTGGTGACGGCACACTGCCGATGATCGATAAACCGCCTTTTTACGTTATGCCTGCTTCTGTGGCACTTTTAGGAACTTATTGCGGGTTGGCAATCAATCAAAATGCCAACGTCGTTACTGAGGATGGAACAATTATTGAGGGGCTCTATGCAGCGGGTGAAGTCACAGGCGGCTTTCACGGGGCATCGTTTATTATGGGTACCGCCTTCGGTAAAGCAATGACCTTTGGAAGAATTGCGGCAATGACCGTTGCTCAAAAAGCAAAAGAAGGGGCATTATGAAGTGTTTTGTTGCTCTTGTCTGGATGCTTTGCGCGACTTTTGCTCTACGGGTGCCGGCACAGGAATTGCCTGTTGATTTGGTGCGTGTCGGTGTTGAAATCACGGCAATCGATCACTTGCAACGCGGATTTGTTGATGATACGTTGCAGAAATTGTCAGATGCTATCGGCAAGGATCATAAGTTAGTCGTTCAGTACTTCAACTCTGCAGAACTCAGTGATGCCATTTTGCGTAATCGGGTACAAATGTTTGTGGCATCTGCCGTGACGTATCGACGTTCGCTGATTAACGGCGGTCGTGATCTTGTCGTATTGAATTCGCGTTTGACTGTCGATCCCAATAGAACGGAAGGCGGGCTTGTACTTAAGCGCTTAGGCGACAATACGCTTCAATCGTGGAATGACCTTAAAAATAAACGTGTGCTCTATGTGGAAACTTTGTCTCCGACGGTAGAGATCAGTTTTAAAGCGCAGAAGCTGAAGTATGACGAAGAGACAACCGCACAAGATTCACAGATAGACAAAGTGTCTGACAGTGCGATTCTTGCATTGGAAAAACTCAAGAATGAAACAGTCGACGCAGTGGCTTTGCCGATATGTCATTTAGAGAATATGGTGCAAAAGAGTCCGGAAATTGCAGAGAATTTGGCAGTTTTGACTCCAAGACAAGATCAAAGCGTGGCATGTCTGCACTCGACGGATCTTTATCCGGGGCTTACGGTTGTGGCAATGCCGATATTGCCTTCCGACGTATATCTGCAAGTGTTACGCGTTCTTTTGTCCATTCAAGACGATCGATATCCTTATTCCTGGTCAATTGCAACGGATTTCAATGCGTTGGATGTGGTATTGCATGAACTCAATGTCGATGCTTGGGCACAGTATCGAGAACTGACTTGGAAAAAGTTCTTTGATCAATACCGATTATGGTTATTGGGGGCAGTTTTTGCACTGATCGCCATACTGCTTAACAGTGTACTTTTAGGTCATCTGGTCAGACGTCGCACTTCGGAATTAAGTCAAGCGTTAACGAAACAAAAAGCATTACGGTTGGCGGCCGATCGATCAAGAACTCAGTTGGAAAAAATGCGACGCCTGCAAACAATCGGTCAATTGACAGGACTTTTTGCGCATGAATTGCGTCAGCCCCTCAATGCAATCAGTTGCTACGCATACGGTATTGATAAGGCCGTCAGTGGCGCAGATCAAGAAACAAAGGACAAAGTTGCCGGAGGGGTGCAGGCGCTCGAAGCCCAGGTTCAACGTGCCAGTGCGGTTGTTGAGCGTGTACGCGATTATGTCCGCTCGCAATCTTCGCGCGAAAAAATCTATTCATTGGCCAAGCTGGCGGCGTCTTCGATTGCCGACTTTAAGGTAACGTCGGCCGGCAATATCCCGATCGATTTGACTGTTTCAAATGACAAGAATTGCGATATATGTGCGGATGAAATGGAAATCGAACTGATCGTCGTGAATTTGTTGAGAAATGCCGTTCAAGCACAGGACGGTAATCAGAATGCATGGATTGCTGTCGGCGTTGTCGGTTCCGAAGACAACGTCGTCTTAAGTATCGTTGATAACGGACCTCCTCTGAGTTTGGAAGAACTCAACAATATCGTCTCAATTGGCGAGTCGACCAAACCGGAAGGTCTCGGATTGGGGCTGTCAATTGTCCGTGATTTGGTTGAAGCGCATCACGGATTCATTCGATATTCGCTCAGTTCTAGCCGTTCGTTGAAGGTAGAAGTTGTCTTTCCCAGGGCAAATAAAAAGTTATGAAAGAAAAGGCTTTGATTCGTGTTGTGGATGACGACCAGTCCGTACGTGAAGCTTTGACATACATGCTTCAGATGGAAGGATTGGAGGTTGTTACATATGCATCGGCTGCGGATTTTCTTCGAGAGGAAAGACCGTCGCGTCCCGGCGTTTTGATATTAGACGTGAAGATGCCTCAAATGACCGGATTGCAATTGCATCAGGAACTGATTGCCCGCAACTATCCCAGACCGATAGTGTTTCTTTCCGGACATGGCGACATCGCAATGGCAGTCAATGCCGTCAAGAATGGGGCAGTCAACTTTTTGCAAAAGCCCATTAATCCGCAAGAGTTGATCCAGGTGATTCGAGATTGCCTTAAAAGTCAGGAGAATTCGCAAAAATTCTCTCAGGAACGGGTTAGAGATTTGCTTGAGTTTTTAACACCCAGAGAGACGCAAATTGTTCGTTTATTGTTAGAAGGCTTGACCAATGCCGACATCGCCGAACGATTGGGACTATCCGTCAGAACGGTTGAACATCATCGCGAAGCCGCATATCGGAAAATAGGGGTGCGTTCGCTTCAGGAGTTGGAGGAAGGACTTTTAGAATTCAAGAGTCAGTTCGTCTGAAGCGGAGAAGTTCTCGAAAGTTAAGTTGCAATCATGGCGGCGTGCGCCCCTGCAATGCGCCCGAAGACGAAGCAGTCGATCAGACTGTGTCCGCCCAAGCGATCGGCACCGTGTACGCCGCCAGTGACTTCGCCGGAGGCATAAAGGCCGAAAATAACACGGTCGTTGGTGTTGAGCACGCGTGCTTTGGTATCGATGGCAATGCCTCCGCAGCAATAATGTAGACTGAAGGTTTCTTTGCCGTAGTAGTAGGGCGGGGTGTCGATCGTTTCGGCTTTAAAGGGCAGATCGAACTGGCTGTCGTAGTTGTTGACGACAGATTTGTTGTAGCGATCAAGCGTTTGCTTCAGAACGGTCGAAGAAATATCCATGCCTTTGGCCAGTTCTTCAACCGAGTCGGCCAACTTCACAATGCCTTGATGTAGTTTTAAGCCCAGCGTTGCACCTTTTTTGGATTTGGAGTCGGAAATCGCCCACATCACCTGATCGGGTTGCTTTTCTATGACGCTGTAAAGGCTGCTGAAAGACACAGTGCCTTCGTTGACAAAGCGCTCGCCCAAGACGTTGAGCCAAATTTCTCCGCCCGCATAGTCAAGCAAACGACCTCCGGCAAAAGGCAGAATCTGCATGTACTGGGTGTCGACGAGTTTGGCGTTCAAACGCTCGGCCATCACGATCCCGTCGCCGGTGGCGCCGTCCAAAAGAAGTCCTGTCGGGTTGGCCGTGGTACGCATTTGAGGGTCGATGTTAGGACAGAATCGTGCACGCATCTGGCTATCGGCTTGAAAACCGCCGGTCGCCAAAATCACGGCGCGCGCCTGGATAAGCGTGCGGGAGCCGTCGGGATTGGTTGCCAAAACGCCCGTGATGCGCATGGGATCTTCGTCATAAATGAGCGTTTCGGCACGGGTACGGAATCGGATTTGTGCACCGTAACGCCTCACAGATTCGTTTAACAGCTGCACGTAGTCGTAGCCTGCTTGAGCCGAGCCTGTCGAATAGCTGCGAACGGCAGTAGACCCCACGGCTTGAAACGGTTCGGGTTTCCAAATGAGACCGTAAGAAGCCAGCCACATGCGTGCGGCGTGGGCGTTTGTACACAAAACGTTGACCAAGTCGGGATTGTTGAGATTAAGCCCCGCCGTTAACATGTCCTGGCGCATGGCGGCAATGCCTTGGGGCGTTGATTCGCTCGCAACAGACCCGGAAGAGAAAATCGAGTGACCGCCAACAAAGGGCAGCTTTTCCAAAATTAGAACGCTGTTGGCACCGTTTTCCAGCGCCGAAAGCGCCGCGGACAGCCCTGCAGCGCCTGAACCCACTACCAGTATTGAAACTTTCTCGACGGAAAGTTCCTGAGCATGGCTTTTGGGTAAGAAACTTGCCGGAATGGCACTCAGTCCGGCCAATAGTAGCGTTCGTCGATCCATTTGATTTGGGGTCTTTGGGTCGTTATTTTTCTTCGGTGAGGTGATCCACAATGCCCACCTCGTAAGCCATCTTGATGAGTTCGGACGGCGAATGAACACCGAGCTTAGCAAAAGCGTTGGCGCGATGCATCTTTACGGTCGAAACTTCCAATCCCAACTCTCTGGCAATGACTTTGTTGGCGGCGTTGGCCAGAACCAGTTTTACCACATCGTTTTCACGCGGCGTCAATTCGTCAAAGCGCGCTTTCTTAGCATCCAAAAGAATGGCTTCGGCATTGGCAGAGACGGAATTGGAAACGCATTGCGCCACTTTTTGTACGAGTACCATAGGATCGACAGGCTTTTCCAGAAAGTCCACCGCGCCGTGATGCACCGTGTGCACGGCCATCTGAATGGTACCGTGCGCCGACAAAAAGAGAATCGGGACACTGACCTGAATCTTTTCCAATTGGGCTTGCACGTCTAAGCCCGTCATACCCGGCATACGTACGTCCAAAATGATGCAGCCCGGGCGCGTGAAGTCGTCTTCGGCTAAAAATTTCGCGCCGTCGGTGTAGCTTACCGTTTCCCACCCCATCGACTCCAAGAGCATGGCGGTGGAGGCGGCTAGAGCCTCGTCGTCGTCAACAATTCGAATAAGCGGTTTCATTTCTCATCTCCGTTTTTTATATCTGTTGAGGTGCGGGAGCCTCTTTTTTGTTTTTATCTAGGTCATCGGCCCGATCGAATGTGACGGTAAAGCACAGTCCCCTCACCGGAAGTCTTTCCACCTGTAGTCTGCCGCCGTTTTCGTCCACCAAGCTTCTTACAATGCCCAAGCCCAAACCCAGGCCGTCTTCTTTGACGCTCTCAGACACTTTGGTGAGCTTTTTGAAGGCCTCGTCATCCAAAAACGGACCGTTGTCCGTTACTGTGACTTCAACGGCGGCACCCGTGTCGCGCAACACGACCGAAACCTTGCCGTCGGGAAGATCCGCCACAGCCTGCGCGGCGTTTTTCATCAGGTTTAAAAAGAGGAGTTCGAGCTCCAATGGCTCGCCCATCACATAAGCTTGCGGCGCCAACATCAATTCGATCTTGACGGCTTTTTTGAGCGCCACCGACAGGTTTTTCTTGGCGGTCTGAATGATGTCGCGTAAGTTGGTACGCTCGGCCTGACGTTCTTGTTTTCTGGCATAACCGCGTACGCGATCAATGATTTGCGCAATGCGACGCGCTTCTTGTTCGGCGCCTGTCATGGCCTTGTCGACCAACGGATTGTCCGTATTGTCTTTCATGGTTGTCAGACGAATGACGGCCAAGTAATTTAAGACGGCGCCCACGGGTTGTTTGAGTTCATGAGCAATCATGGTGCACAACTGGCTGATGGCGCCGATGCGCTCCATCTGAGAAATGCGCTCGCGCGACTGCGCGTGACTAGCCGCCAGGCGATCGCGTTCTTCCATCGTTTCCATCAGGGCTTTGGTGCGTTCAATGACGAGTTTTCTTAATCGCCATTCGTTAAAGGCGACACCGACAATGATGAAAAGTACGGCTAGAATCCAGGCTTTGTAACGATTCCAAATACCTGAAATCGACCAGTCCTCCAAATAACTCCAAGGTCCTATGTGAAGCGTTTCTTCGAGGTTGCGTAACGAGTGAAAGTCGCTCGTGCCGTACCAACTGTAGTCCGACGTAGAGCTCTCGGGACTTAATAACGTGATGGTAACGCTTCGCACCAATTCTTCGTTGGTCCAGGGAAGGCTTGCCGCAATCAAATCGGGGTAGAGATCGGTTGAGTGTGCGCAGGTACTGATCCCGTCGTCTTTGGCATTGATGACTTTGAGTAATCCCGTTTCAATCAGACCTTCATCTTGCGCGCGCTCCAACAAGCACGTAGGCACGGCACCGGCATCATACGCATTGGACAAAACCGAAACAAAGACATTGGGTAAGCTGAAGTTGAGAAAGTCGACCTGACTGAAAAAGTGTTGGGAATCGAGCCCCTTCTTTTCCAACTCCATGCGAATGCCCAACCATCCGTCAATGGAGGTGGGTAGGGTCGAGGCGATGCGCTTGCCTTTTAAGCTTGCCAGATCCGTGATGTCGGCACGGTCGACTTTAGCAATGATCGTGGCACCGGCCGACTGAACGGGATTAACGGCATGAGACGATTTTCGGGTGGCAATGGGGTGCGCCCCCATTGCATCGACCACACGCAGAAAGTCTGCGGCGGGACTAATCACAAAATCGGGTTTGCTTTGCGTGATGGTGTCGACCAGAGAAATGGAAGACAGCCCGATTAAGCTCACCCGAGTTCCGGGCATCGAGTCTTCGATGGCTCTGGCCACAGGTAATACCGTGCGAGTGAGGTAGCCGGGTGTAGCCGTTTCCACAAAGCCCAAACGAATGGTGTTTTGCGTTGTTTGTGCGCACAACAAAGTTGCCACAGTGCCGAGCACCATAGCAACGCTTGTTTGAAAAACTTTGCGCAAATTCAACATGCCTTGATCGCGATAGGAAATTCAACGGAAATTCTCCTAGGACACACTATACAGGCAGTGCGCACCGGTTGGCTACCTGCCATGGGAGGGAGCCCAGAGAGATTGGTGGTCTATTGCTATCCAATAGTAAATATCTATTATTATGATA
>ERZ1035006.1771-NODE-1771-length-13373-cov-6.026881_pt1 | contig 13373 bp, 14 predicted proteins | sample MGYA00520694_ERZ1035006 | MGnify/ENA primary metagenome ERZ1035006 (study PRJEB33766, sample SAMN09781746) | gut metagenome | biome: gut microbiome | host: Homo sapiens | place: Madagascar | study: EMG produced TPA metagenomics assembly of the PRJNA485056 data...
AATTCTATGGTCTGCCAGCGATCACGTCACTTTTCAGTTGTGCAGGTCATTTGTTAGTTGAAAAAACAAGCATGAAATGATATACTAGTTAGGTGTATCTATGCTTGACTTTTTGGCTTGCTAAACAAATCAGAAAGGATTGGAGCAGTTCGAGAATGCGAGACAGGTAGGGTAAAAGCAAGTTGGTACAGTAGTGGTACAGTAGCACAAAAATAAATCAAATAAATACCTGAAAATGGCTTAAAATAAGGAGGAAACAACAGAATGGAACAGTATAAAAAGGAATTTATCAATTTTATGGTAGAAAGCCAGGTACTGAAGTTTGGTGATTTTACGTTGAAAAGTGGACGGAAATCGCCATTTTTTATGAATGCGGGTGCGTATGTGACCGGCACACAGTTAAAAAAACTCGGTGAGTATTATGCAAAAGCCATCCACGCGAACTATGGGGACGATTTCGATGTGCTGTTTGGACCTGCATATAAGGGAATCCCACTGGCAGTCGTGACCGCGATCGCGTACAGCGAATTATACGGAAAAGAGATCCGTTACTGTTCGGATCGTAAAGAGGCCAAGGATCATGGCGCTGATAAGGGTGGATTCCTCGGCAGCAGCTTACAGGATGGTGACCGCGTGGTCATGATCGAGGATGTCACGACATCAGGAAAATCTATGGAGGAAACCGTACCGAAGGTGCGCGGAGCAGCAGATGTAGAGATCGTAGGACTCATGGTGAGCTTAAACCGTATGGAGGTCGGACAGGGCGGCAAAGTCAGCGCACTTGATGAGATCAGGGAAAAATACGGCTTTGAGGGCAAGGCGATTGTAACGATGGAAGAGGTCGTAGAGGCGCTTTACAACCAGCCGGTAGATGGTAAGGTATTGATCGATGATGAATTGAAGCATCGGATTGATGCATATTATGAGCAGTATGGTGTAAAGGAAGTATAGGTCTCGATGAAAAACCGTGATACGGATAGAAAGTACAGAATCTGCTGGCTGCTGTTTGTGGTTTATCTGGCAGCGCTGGCGTATTTTCTGTTTTTTGCGGAGGCAACCGGTCGGACGAGTGCAGAGCGCATCTATCAGTATAATCTGATTCCGTTTCACGAGATCCGGCGGTTTATTGTTTATCGCAGGCAGCTTGGATGTATGGCTGTGGCACTCAATCTGGCGGGCAATGTGCTCGCATTTGTGCCGTTTGGGACGTTTCTTCCTCTGCTTGTCAGACATACGAGGTCTTTTTGGAAAACGATGCTTTTGGGTGCAGAGTTTTCACTGCTCATAGAGATTTTGCAGCTATTTAGCAAAGTGGGCAGTTTTGATGTGGATGATATATTGCTCAACACCTGTGGCGTGTGCCTGGGGTATGTGATCTTTTGGATTGTACGGAAACTCTACTGGCGTTATCGCAGATGGTGGTCATCGCGCATCGGGGAATGATAAGATACTAGGGTATACGGAATGAAAAAACAACGAAGATATAATGTGAAGTTTACGAATAAAGGCTATTCCAGACGTGGGATACTATCGCTGACAGGGTCGGTGATATCCATGATCTGGCTGATCTATGCGATCTGCCAGACCAGCCGGCTGGGTGACCGGGCGGGTAATCTGATCGGCGGAGTCGCAACACTGATGCTCGTACTGCAGATGGCTGCTTTAGTGGTGGCAATCCGTGCCAATCGGGAAGAAGATGTGTTTCGCGGCATTCCGAAGGTGGCGCTTGTGGTGGCGGTTTTGATGATGCTCTTATGGGCTGCGATCTATGGTCTGGGAATTTCAGCGGTAATTGGTTAGTCAGTTTGTGTGCTGACTGGTGATTGGCACATATCAAATTAGGAAAGGATGGCTGGCAGTATGGTCCGTCGGCCACAGGATGAGAGATGGGTTATAAAGAGGCGTATGCAGCAGCAAATGAGGAAGTGCAGGAACGCTATGATCTGGTGATAGAGCGGATCCGCGAATTGCGTGAGGAACATCAGGTGCCGGAAACCTACTGGCATTATTTCCGCAGACTGGCAGATCTGTTTGTATTGGTAGATGAAGCGCTAAAGAAAGAAGAGACGGGCGCATTGGATCACCGGGATATTTTCGAGTGTGAGGAGATGAGCTGGCAGTTTTATTATGAATTGCAGGAGGGCAATTACGACCGGAGCTATGCGAACCCAAAGGTGGCACAGGAACTGCTGGGTGAAGAATTCGGCCAGCTGCTCTGTTTTTTATATACGGAGCTGCGTGCAGCGGTGCCCTATGCCTATGAGGGCAGAAAGCGCGACATCACGATACTGTGCGAGCTGTTTGTACAGGTGTATAACTGTTTTGAGAGTGAGGAAGGGGCAGATAAGAAGGAGATCGGGCAGATCATCTACTGGTTCTTCCATGATTACAGCGAGGTCTTTGTCACGCAGAGTGTGCGTGAGATGCTTGATCCATCATTGGATTTCTTTACCAAAATTGTCATGGAATCGGATCTGACGGATCTGTCCTATCTGTACCGCTACGGCGAGTATATCAGCAGCAGCGAGCTGCAGGTAGCTGAATATCTGAATTCGTTGCCGGAGGAACAGATCCAGGCAATGGCAGATACCTATACAGAAGGATACCGGATTGGGTTTGAAGTGACCGGGAAAGATCTGGGGAAAAAGAAAACCGTCGATGTGCGTTATCCGATTGGATTTGAGCGTATGGTACGTGCGGCGATCAAAAATTTTGAGAAGATGGGACTGCAGCCGGTGATCTATCGTGACAGCATCAACTCCATGGGCAACCGTGGAAATGGCAGAAAGGGATGCTATGCAAAGTCTGTCAATCGCCAGTTTGATTATGACCATAAATCAGACCGTGCGTTTTATCTGGATAAGGCATTTGTGGAGCGCAGGCTCGAGGTGCTGCGGGCTGCCTATGAGAAATACAAGGATCTGGCCGCAGTCTATGCCGGACCTGCGGTGATCGAGACATTTGGCGAGACACCTTTCCAGCCGGTAAACAAGCCGGAGGCGATCAATTATACAGAAAAACAGCAGGAATTGAATGTCTATCAGGCAAATGAGAGTGCACAGATCATGAACCGCTACATCCGGGGTGAGGAGCGCAGTTTTACGATCATTGCCTACCCGATTCCGGCTATTGGCAGGGATTTTAAGGAGATTTTTGCGCGGACAGTGGAGATCAATACACTTGATTATATGCGCTACCGGACGATGCAGCAGAAGATGATCGATGTGCTCGACCATGCGGATCATGTATGCGTGAAGGGCAAAGGCAGAAACCATACGGATCTGACGATAAAGATTCATCCGCTCACGGATCCGGAGCATCAGACGGCATTTGAAAACTGTGTGGCAGATGTCAACATTCCGGTCGGCGAGGTATTTACATCACCGGTACTGACCGGTACCAATGGTACACTGCATGTGACAAAAGTGTTTTTAAATGAGTTTGGATATGAGCATCTGACACTCACATTTACCGATGGCAGGATCACGGATTACAACTGCAGTAATTATGCAAGTGCAGAAGAAAACAAAAAACTGATCCATGAGAACCTGCTCAAGCATCATGAGACACTTCCGATGGGTGAGTTTGCGATCGGAACGAATACGACCGCTTACCGCATGGCGCGTGACTTTGACATCGCAGACAAGCTGCCGATCCTGATCGCAGAGAAGACCGGGCCGCATTTCGCAGTCGGTGACACCTGTTATTCACATGCAGAAGACACAGCCGTATATAATCCGGATGGCAAGGAAATCATTGCACGTGACAATGAGGTGTCCCTGCTTCGAAAGGAAGATCCGTCAAAGGCATATCTGAATTGTCATACCGATATCACGATCCCGTATGATGAACTCGATTCGATCGTTGCGGTCGGCGCGGATGGAACACAGTATCCGATTATTCTGGACGGCAGATTTGTCGTACCAGGCACGGAGGAACTGAATATTCCGTTGGAGTAGAAATATTGCGCTGCATCGGCGTATCCTGGTGTCAGGTTCAGGCATGCCCTTTATGCGACGGGCTCACGCGGAAATACAGTTTCACTGCCAATGCTTAGGCAGCAGAGTCAGGCAGTTTTTGCCTGTGCTCTGTGCCGCCCGTGTGATTTGCCCGCAGAGCATAAGCGGCTGCTGAAGCTGACACGCAGGATACGCCGGTGTAGATATATATGTATATAAAAAGTAAAAATTACTTTCACTTAAAATAAGTGTATGCTAGAATAATAGAAATTGCGAAAATATAAATATTAGAACGACAAAGGAGAACAATCATGGCAAAAGTAGGTATCGTCATGGGCAGTGATTCGGACATGCCCATTATGGCAAAGGCAGCAGACATTCTCGACCAGCTCGGGATCGACTATGAGATGAACATTATCTCTGCACACCGCGAGCCGGAGGAGTTTTTTGCATATGCAAAGACCGCAGAAGAACGCGGATACAAAGTGATCATCGCAGGTGCGGGCATGGCAGCCCATCTGCCCGGCATGTGTGCAGCGATTTTCCCGATGCCGGTCATCGGTATTCCGATGCATACGACATCTTTAGGTGGCAGAGATTCCCTGTATTCGATCGTGCAGATGCCGACCGGAATCCCCGTGGCGACTGTAGCGATCAACGGCGGAGCCAATGCGGGACTGCTGGCAGCGAAGATCTTAGCGACCGGTGATGCAGAGCTTTTGGACAGATTGAAGGCCTATTCAAAGGGATTGAAGGAGCAGGTCATCGCAAAGGATGCGAAGCTTCAGGAAGTCGGATATAAAAACTATTAATAACTATATAGAGGAAGATCAGGAGGATAAACACATGGATTACAAGCATTCGGGAGTTGATATCGAGGCAGGATACAAGTCTGTGGAGCTGATGAAGGAATATGTAAAGGGAACGATGCGTCCGGAAGTTCTGGGTGGACTCGGCGGTTTTTCCGGTGCATTTTCACTGGACAAGATCAAGGAGATGGAGGAGCCGGTGCTCCTGTCAGGTACAGATGGCTGTGGAACAAAGGTGAAGCTGGCATTTTTGCTCGACAAGCATGATACGATCGGTATTGATGCCGTTGCAATGTGCGTCAATGATGTGGCATGTGCGGGTGGTGAACCGTTATTTTTCCTGGATTATATTGCATGTGGTAAAAATTATCCTGAGAAGATCGCAACGATCGTCAGTGGTGTGGCTGAGGGCTGCAAGCAGTCCGGCTGTGCACTGATCGGTGGCGAGACTGCCGAACATCCGGGTCTGATGCCGGAGGATGAATATGACCTGGCTGGATTTGCAGTCGGCGTAGTCGATAAAAAGGATATCATCACCGGAGAGACATTAAAGGATGGGGATGTGCTGATTGGTATGGCATCCACCGGCGTCCATTCAAATGGTTTTTCTCTCGTGCGCAAGATTTTTAAGATGGATAAGGAGACACTCAATACTTACCATGAGGAGCTTGGCACGACACTCGGCGAAGCACTGATTGCACCGACGAGAATCTATGTAAAGGCATTAAAGAACGTAAAGGAAGCCGGTGTACGCGTGAAGGCATGCAGCCATATCACCGGAGGCGGCTTCTATGAGAATATTCCCCGTATGCTGCCCGAAGGAAAGCATGCCGTGATTGAGAAGAACAGTTACCCGATTCCGCCGATCTTTACGATGATGGCCCGTGAGGGAAATGTCGAGGAACAGATGATGTACAATACATACAATATGGGGCTCGGCATGATCGTAGCGGTTGATCCGGCAGATGTGGACAAGGCAATGGAAGCAATGAAGGCAGCCGGAGATACACCGTATGTAGTCGGAAAGATCACAGACGGAGAAAAGGGAGTGACCTTATGTTAAAAATAGCGGTACTCGTATCCGGCGGAGGCACGAATTTGCAGGCGATCATCGATGCAATCGATGCAGGTACGATCACAAATACCGCCATTGATGTGGTGATCAGCAACAATGCAAATGCATATGCATTGGAGCGTGCGAAAAAACATGGGATCGAAGCAATGTGCCTGTCTCCGAAATCCTATGAGACGAGAGAGCAGTTTAACGATGCACTGACACAGGCGATCGTGGACAGACAGATTGATCTGGTTGTATTGGCAGGGTATCTCGTGATTATTCCGCCACAGCTGATCGCAGCATACAAAAACCGTATCATCAATATTCATCCGTCACTCATTCCGTCGTTCTGCGGAACCGGATTTTATGGGTTGAAGGTACATGAGGAGGCGTTAAAGCGCGGTGTCAAGGTGACAGGTGCGACCTGCCATTTTGTAGATGAGGGAACGGATACCGGTCCGATTATCCTGCAGAAAGCGGTTGAGGTCCAGCCGGATGATACGCCTAAGACGCTGCAGCAGCGTGTCATGGAGCAGGCAGAGTGGATCATTATGCCGCGTGCGATTGATCTGATCGCTAATGGCAACATACAGGTTGAGGACGGAATTGTAAAAATAGCACAGTAAAGACAGACATATGAGGAGGATACTCAGATGAAGGTATTGATAGTAGGCAGTGGTGGACGTGAGCATGCGATTGCGATGGCAGTGGCAAAAAGCCCCCGTGTAGACAAGATCTATTGTGCACCCGGCAATGCAGGTATCGCTGCACAGGCAGAGTGCGTGCCGATCGGTGCAATGGAATTTGACAAGCTGATCGCATTCGCCAAGGAGAAAGCGATTGATTTTACAATTATCGGAATGGATGATCCGCTGGTCGGCGGTATCGTAGATGCGTTTGAGGCAGAGGGACTGAAAGTATTCGGCCCGAGAAAAAATGCTGCGATTCTCGAAGGCTCAAAGGCTTTTTCCAAGGATCTGATGAAAAAATATAACATTCCGACTGCCGGCTATGAGACCTTTGACGATCCGAAGAAGGCAATCGAATACTTAGAGAATGCGAAGATGCCGATCGTACTCAAGGCAGACGGATTGGCGCTCGGCAAGGGTGTACTCATCTGCAATACCCTGGAGGAGGCCAAAGCAGGTGTCAAGGAGATCATGGAGGACAAGAAGTTCGGCGCTGCGGGCAACCATATGGTTGTTGAGGAATTCATGACCGGACGCGAGGTATCTGTGCTCTCGTTTGTAGATGGAAAGACGATCCAGATCATGTCATCTGCACAGGACCATAAGCGCGCAGGCGATGGTGATACCGGACTGAATACCGGTGGTATGGGCAACTTCAGCCCGAGCCCGTTCTATACCGATGAGGTAGATGCATTCTGCAAAAAATATATCTATCAGGCAACGGTGGATGCGATGGCAGCCGAGGGCAGACCGTTTACCGGTGTGATCTTCTTTGGACTGATGCTGACACCGGAAGGACCGAAGGTGCTCGAGTACAATGCGAGATTCGGTGATCCGGAGGCACAGGTTGTTCTGCCGAGAATGAAAAATGATATCATCGACGTCATGGAGGCATGTGTCGATGGTCGTCTGGATCAGATTGACCTGCAGTTTGAGGATAATGCATGTGTCTGTGTTGTATTGGCATCCGACGGTTATCCCGTGTCTTATAAAAAGGGCTTCCCGATCCATGGACTCGAGAAATTTGAGGGGAAAGACGATTACTTCTGTTATCATGCCGGAACAGCATTTAATGACAAGGGTGAGATCGTGACCAATGGCGGCCGCGTGCTCGGTATCACGGCGACAGGACCGGATTTAAAGACTGCCCGCGCGAAAGCATATGAGGCCACCGAATGGGTGACCTTCGAGAATAAATATATGCGTCACGACATCGGCAAGGCGATCGACGAAGCATAATATGATAGAGGCTGTGCAAAATAACCGCTGAGTAGGAATGCCCGGCGGTTATTGAATTTATGTAACTGTGAGGGTACTGAACAGTTACGAATTTACAAAAATAAGGGGAAAACATGAGCTACGCAGATACACTATTTATCAATATGTGCCGTGATATCCTGGACAACGGCACAAGTACGGAAGGGGAAAAGGTCCGTCCGCACTGGGAGGACGGCAGCAGCGCTTATACGATCAAAAAATTCGGAGTCGTGAACCGCTATGATTTATCCAAAGAGTTTCCGGCATTGACACTGCGCCGTACAGCGATCAAGAGTGCGACGGACGAGATCTTATGGATCTGGCAGAAAAAATCAAACAATATCCACGATTTGCACAGCCATATCTGGGATGAATGGGCAGATGCCGATGGCTCCATCGGAAAGGCATATGGTTATCAGCTCGGCGTGAAGCATCAATACAAGGAAGGCATGATGGATCAGGTAGACCGCGTGATCTATGATTTGAAGAACAATCCGTTCAGCCGCCGTATCATGACCAATATCTACGTGCATCAGGATCTGCACGAGATGAATCTGTATCCTTGTGCATACAGCATGACTTTTAATGTTACGCAGAAAAAAGGCGATGATCAGCTGACACTCAACGCTGTGCTTAATCAACGTTCGCAGGATGTACTCACAGCCAACAACTGGAATGTCTGTCAGTATGCAGTACTCGTTCATATGCTGGCGCAGGTGTGTAATATGCGTGTCGGGGAACTGGTACATGTGATCGCGGATGCACATATCTATGACAGACATGTGCCGCTTGTGGAGGAACTGATCACGCGGACACCATTTCCGGCTCCGAAGTTCTGGCTCAATCCGGATGTAAAGGATTTTTATGAATTTACACGCGATGATGTGAAGCTGATTGACTACGAGACGGGGCCGCAGATCGAGCATATTCCGGTGGCTATTTAATTTTATGGGGTCGCAGCTCCATCGTGCAAAGGCAGTAAAACCAGACATGACTTTGCTCGCGCTGCTACGTTCATGAAGTATTTATAACGTAAAAAGAAAAGAGGAAACATATGAATTTAATAGCTGCAGTCGATAATAACTGGGCGATTGGCAAAAATAACCAGCTGCTGGTCAGTATTCCGGCAGATATGAAATTTTTCCGTACGACAACGACAGGAAAGGTCGTTGTCATGGGACGAAAGACTCTGGAGAGCTTTCCGAATGGGCAGCCACTCAAAAACAGGACCAATATCGTGCTGACCCATGATAGAACCTATCGTGTCAAGGATGCGGTTGTTGTGTATTCCATGGATGAGCTTCGTGAGGAACTGAAAAAATATGATTCCGAAGATATCTATGTCATCGGGGGCGAGAGTATCTACCGCCAGCTGGTGGATGAATGTGATGTGGCACATATTACCAAAATTGATTTCGCATATGATGCGGACGCATATTTCCCGAATCTGGATGAGAAGGATGAATGGGAGATCACAGCGGACAGTGAGGAACAGACGTATTTTAACCTGATCTATCATTTCTTAAAATATGAGAAAAAAAGTTTTGATAAAAATATGAATTAAAATCTACGGATAAAAATCATGGAAAATTTTATTTACAGTATCAATGTGACGTTCCCGATTTTTTTAGTTATGGTCATCGGTTATTTTTTAAAACAGATCGGAATGTTAGATGAACATTTTGTCAGTGTTGCAAACAAGTTCAATTTTCAGGTTACCTTGCCGTTTCTGGTATTCCGTGATCTGGCTGCAGTCGATATACGGGCAATCTTTGATGGCAGGTATGTATTGTTCTGCGCACTGGCAACGACAGTGTGTTTTTTCGCGATCTGGGGCGGTGCAAAGCTGCTTTTAAAGGATCAGACAATGACGGGTGCCTTTGTGCAGGCGAGTTTCCGCAGCAGTGCGGCCGTCATGGGGCTGGCATTTATCGAAAATATATATGGAACATCTGCGATGGGACCGCTCATGATCATCGGTGCGGTTCCGCTCTACAATATATTTTCAGTGATTGTGCTGACCTTTGAGGCAAATGATAATGGCGGGGCATCCGGAGGGAAAAAAGATTATTCCAAAATCAGGAAAGCCGTCATCAATATTTTGAAAAATCCGATTATTATAGCGATTGTGCTTGGCCTGCTTGTGGCTTATTTCAGAATTGACTTTCCGGGCATCGTTGATCATTCCATCAATTATGTGGCACGGACCGCGACACCGCTGGCGCTCATTGCTATGGGAGCCGGATTTGAGGGGCGCGCGGCAGTGAAAAAACTGGGACCGACAGTGGCAGCTGCAGCGATTAAGCTGGTACTGCAGCCACTGGTGCTGATACCACTCGCGGTCGCATTGGGATTTCGTGGAGAGCAGCTGATCGGTCTGGTTGTCATGCTCGCGGCACCGGCGACACCGAGCTGTTATATTATGGCGAAGAATATGGATAATGACGGTGTACTCACGGCGAGCATTGTCGTCATGACAACACTGCTTGCGGCGTTTACCTTGACAGGATGGATATTTGTGTTAAAATGCTTACAGCTTATCGGATAGGGAGAACATAAAATATGGATATTACCGGAAAGAAACTATTTGTAAAAGCAATGCGCGAAGAGGGCGTGGACACGATCTTCGGATATCCCGGAGGTATGGTCACGGATCTTTTTGATGAATTATATAAGGCAGATGATATACATCTCGTTCTGCCGCGTCATGAGCAGGCACTGATTCATGAAGCAGAGGGCTATGCACGTGCGACCGGCAGAGTCGGTGTCTGCATCGTTACGAGTGGCCCTGGCGCGACAAATATTGTGACGGGTCTGGCAGATGCGCATTATGACAGCATCCCGCTCGTTGTCATCACGGGGCAGGTGCCGCTCAAACTGATCGGAAACGATGCGTTCCAGGAGGTAGACATCGTTGGCATGACGCGCAGCATTACAAAGTATGGTGTGACGGTGCGTGACCGTGCGGAGCTTGGAAAAGTGCTCAAAATGGCATTTTATATCGCACAGACCGGAAAACCAGGCCCGGTACTCATTGATTTGCCGAAAGATATCCAAAATGAGCCGGGTGATGCGGAATATCCAGACAAGGTGACAATCCGCGGCTACAAGCCGAATACCTCTGTTCATATCGGACAGCTCAAAAAAGCCTATAAACTGCTGCATACGGCTAAAAAGCCGTTGATTCTGGCCGGAGGAGGTGTGCACATCTCCGGCGCGGAGGAGCTGTTATGCCAGTTTGCGGAAAAGACACATGTACCAGTTGTGACGACTGTCATGGGCAAGGGTACCATGCCGCTCGGACATCCGTTGTATGTCGGTAATTGTGGCATGCATGGCAGATATGCGGCAAATAAGGCGGTCAGCGAATGCGATGTGCTGTTTTCGGTCGGTACCAGATTCAACGATCGTATCACCGGTGATCTGGAAGAATTTGCGCCGAATGCCAAGATCGTACATATCGATATTGCGACAGCATCCATCTCGCGTAATGTAGTCGTGGATGTCCCTGTTGTATCAGATGCACGTCTGGCACTCGAGACAATGATGGATTGGGCAAAATCACGCAGTACAAAGGCGTGGAGAGATACCATTGCGGCTTGGGAGAAGGAGAATCCGCTCGGCATGCGCGAGGATAAAGGCATGAGTCCGCAGATGATTATGGAAGAGATCAATCAGGCATACGACAGTGGCGTGGTCGTAACCGATGTCGGACAGCATCAGATGTGGGCTTCACAGTTTCTGGCATTCGGACCGGAAAAACGTTTTATCACATCAGGGGGGCTCGGAACCATGGGATTTGGTTTCCCGGCAGCGATCGGTGCCAAGATCGGGCGCCCGGATGCGGATGTCGTATGTATCTCCGGAGACGGCGGCATGCAGATGAATATTCAGGAACTTGCGACTGCGGTCGTAGAGGAAGTGCCGGTTACGGTATGTATCCTGAACAATTATTATCTTGGCATGGTACGCCAGATGCAGCAGCTGTTCTATGGCAAGCGTTACAGTGCAACCTGTCTGCGCCGGCGCAGGAGCTGTCCCGCGGATTGCAAGGGACCGAATAAAAACTGTCCACCGTATGAGCCGGATTTTGTGAAACTGGCAGAGAGTTATGGCGCACATGGCATCCGTGTGACGGAGGCTTCTGAGATCGCCCCTGCACTCGCACAGGCAAAGGCAAATAAGGATGCACCTACAATCATTGAATTTCTGATTGCCACGGATGAACTCGTGCTTCCGATGGTAAAGAGCGGAAATCCGATGAGTGAGATGATTTTGAGATAAAGGAGGCGGTATTATGATCGATCGAAGCATGAAAAACAGATGGATTGCACTGTATGTAGAAAATACCGTCGGTGTATTGGCGAAAGTATCGGGGCTTTTTTCCGGAAAATCCTACAATCTGCAGTCATTGACGGTAGGCACGACGGAGGATGAGACTGTCTCGCGTATGACAATCTGTGTAACGAGTGATGATGTGACATTTGAGCAGATCAAAAAGCAGCTCAACTGCATGATCGAGGTCATCAAAGTGATTGACCTGACCAATGTGCCGATCCATATGAAGGAGATTCTGTTCGCAAAGGTGAAAGATATCACACCGGCAGAGAAGGAAGAAGTCTTCCAATTTGCACAGGTATTTGAAGTAAAGGTGAAGGATATCGGGACAGACAGCGTACTGCTCGAATGTATGCTGACCGAACGACGCAACAATGAGTTGATCGCGCTGTTGCGTTCGAAGTTCAAAAATATAGAAATCGTAAGGGGAGGAGCGGTGGCCATCGAGTCAATCAGTACTTCCTGCAGATAAAAGCAGATAAAAGCAGATAAAAATAGAAGGACTCATAATGAGTCCTTCTATTTTGTGATAAGAATTTCCGATCACATCAAATGCTCCGTGGGGATGCGCCTTTTAACGTGCCAGTATCTGTGTGATTTCTGCAACATACATCGTATGGTAGTCTTTACTTTTATACCAGTCATCAGCAATGGATGCATCGATAAACTGCTCCGGCAGTATTTTCGTAGCTGACATTTTGCGGCAGACGAGTACGAGATTGCCTTCATCAATATAGGGAGTGCCATCGGCTGCGTAGTCTACGTGCATCTTGGCATTGGAGATCTTGTCCTCGTCACGTCCGGAGACAGCACCGAAATATTTGAGCGCCAGTTTGTTTTCCTTGTCTGATACATCAAAAAATGTCAGGGAAAACGTGTCTTTGGCATCTATAAATTCCTTGGTGTAACGGCTGTCGCGAACATAGATGGTGACGATGTTTTTGCCCCAGAGAACACCGATGGTACCCCAGCTGGCAGTCATGGTATTGGCTTTAGCTTTATCACCTGCGGTGACAGCCATCCATTCGGTGCCGATTTTTGTAAACGGATTGATATCAAGCATCTCGGAGGGATATGGTTGAAATGTATGCATAAAAACTCCTTTCTGTTTCATCTGGATTTAGGCGTTTGCGAAACTATTTTTGTCAGTTTTTGGTCATGCAAGACATTATTAAGAGGTCGCAGCAGCAAATGCTTCGACCTGATTCCATTACGGCTTCCACGAGTTACGAGTCTCCTCTCCATCGTGCAAAGGCAGCAAAAT
>ERZ1035006.1775-NODE-1775-length-13361-cov-4.630092_pt1 | contig 13361 bp, 10 predicted proteins | sample MGYA00520694_ERZ1035006 | MGnify/ENA primary metagenome ERZ1035006 (study PRJEB33766, sample SAMN09781746) | gut metagenome | biome: gut microbiome | host: Homo sapiens | place: Madagascar | study: EMG produced TPA metagenomics assembly of the PRJNA485056 data...
TCTTTATTCAGAAGGCTAACGAGTTCAAGTCTTCCATCTGGGTCGAGAAAGAGGAGCGCCGCGTGAACGCGAAGAGCCTGCTGGGCGTTCTGTCTCTGGGCATCGTGGGCGGTACCACCATCCGCATCATCGCGGACGGCGCGGATGAGCAGGCTGCAGTCGATGGCCTGATCAAGCTGGTTGAGTCCGGCTTTGCAGAGTAATTCGAGCCTTTGATCTTTTGAAGCGGTGGGAGTATTTCCTGCCGCTTTTTTGGTAGGATGAGAAGAAGGAGGCATGTGCCGTGAAAGGATCGACAACGAAGCTGCTGAAGAAAGTGAACGACATCTGCGAGGAGGGCACCATCTGGAAGGTGTTCTTCGGCCTGTTTGCAGCGCTGCTGGCGGCAGACCTGCTGCTGCCAGCCCTCACCGGCGAAAAGCCGAAGCTGTGGTGCTCCATCCTGGCCGGTGCGGGCATGGGCAGCGCCTGTTATAACATCCGGAAAGCCAGACGCATCCGGGAAGAAAAACAGAACCACGAGCACGACGAAGAAGAATGACGAAAGCAGAACTCTACCAGAAAGCCTGTATGCTGCCGCTGCTGCCCGGTGTGTATATCATCCGGGATAAGACCGACACCATCATCTATATCGGCAAGGCCAAGCGGCTGCGCATCCGGGTGAGCCAGTATTTCCGGGAGGGGGTCCCCCACGACAACAAGGTCAGCCAGATGATCGCCCACGCCTATGCGTTCGACGTCATCGTCTGCCAGAGCGAGTTCGAGGCGCTGGTGCTGGAAGCCAGCCAGATCAAGGCCCACACCCCCAAATATAACATCCTGCTGAAGGACGACAAGGGCTACAGCTATATCAAAGTGACGAAAGAGCCGTGGCCGCGTCTGTCCTTCACGCTGCAAAAGGAGGACGACGGCGCAGAGTATCTCGGCCCGTACACCTCCAGCTTTGCGGCCCGGCAGATGGCGGAAACGGCGATGGATGCCTTTCTACTGCCCCGGTGCAATAAGCGCTTCCCGCAGGACTGCGGGAAAGGGCGCCCCTGCCTGAACGCCCACATCGGCAAGTGCATGGCGGTGTGCAGCGGCAGGATCAGCTGCGAAAACTACAATCAGGCCGTCAAGAGCGCGGTGCATCTCATCCGCTACGGCAAAAAGGACATTCTGAAAACGCTGAACGAGCGGATGCAGGAAGCGTCTGACCGGCTGGAATTTGAGACGGCGGCTCTGCTGCGGGATCAGATCAACGCCATCACCAAGGTGACGGCTGGCCAGAAGGTGGTCGTGGACCCGGATGTGGAGATGGACGTGGTGGCGCTGGCCGGGACCCCCAGTAGCGTCTGCGCGGCAGTCCTGCGCTTCCGCGAGGGGCGGCTGACGGACAAGCGGGAGTTTCTCTTCCACGATACCGCTGACATTGCGGCGGTGCGGGAGGAGTTCCTGCCCCGCTATTATCTGGACGATGAGCAGATCCCCAAGGTCATCGCGGTGGACGAGCTGCCGCCGGACAGCGATGCACTGCAGCAGGCCCTGAACGAAAAGCGGGGGAGCGAGGTGCAGCTGTATGTCCCCCAGCGGGGCGATAAGGCGCACCTCGTCGAGATGGCCCACACCAACGCCGTGGAGCGTCTGGCGCGGGAGAGCGGCCGCTATGCCCGCGAGGAAAAGCTGCTGGATGAGATGGCACAGGTGCTGGGTCTGCCAAAGCCGCCCCGCACCATCGAGAGCTACGATATCTCCAACTGGGGCGATGGCACCAGCGTCTGCGGCATGGTCACCTTCCGGGACGGCAAGCCCTACAAGGCGGGCTACCGGAAGTTCAAAATGCAGACCGTGGCGGGCACCGATGACTACGCCTCGCTGGCGGAGACGGTCTCCCGGCGGGCAGCGGAGTACGAAAAATATGCGCTGCTGGCCGAGCATGGGCAGGCGAGCGACAACTACTTCGGCCAGAAGCCGGACCTGCTGCTGATGGACGGCGGCAGGGGGCAGGTCAGTGCGGCCAAAGCGGCGCTGGCGGGCACCCGGCTGGCAGATGTGCCGCTGTACGGCATGGTGAAGGACGACCATCACCGCACCCGTGCCATCGTGGACAGCGAGGGCCGGGAGATCGCCATCAACATGAACCGGGGGACGTTCACCTTCATCACGGCTATCCAGGACGAGACCCACCGCTTTGCCAACGCTTACCGCAAGCAGCAGATGAAGAAAAAAAGCTATTCTTCCACCCTGACCGAGGTGCCCGGCGTCGGGCCGAAGACGGCCAGAGCGCTGATGGCGCAGTTCAAGAGCGTGGGGGCAGTCCGGGAAGCAACACCGGAACAGCTGGAGAACACGCCCGGTGTGGGTCCCCAGCTGGCGCAGACAATCTATGACTATTTCCGCACGACGGGTTGATGTACTCTTTTGTGCGCCAAAAGAGTACCAGAAAAGCGCCCGCTACTTTCGAAGCGCGGGAGGCACGAATCAAGGACTGCTCGCCCTTGATAATCCCAAAGAAGAAGGCCCTGCCAAAAAATCGGGCGGTGCGCCAGTCGGCGCAAACGCTTTTCCGATTTTTCGACAGGGCCGATTTTAATTTGCCTTAGTTTTCCGAGGAGATGTCCTGACCGAAGTATTTTTCGCTCAGCTCCTTGAGGGTGCCGTCGGCGCGGAGTTCGTCGATGGCGTTGTTGATGGCTTCCAGCAGGGTGGCGCTGGCATCGCCCTTGCGCAGGGGGATGGCGACGTGAGAAGCCTCCTCGGTCTGGGCGACGATCTTGAAGTCGGCATCCGGATGGACGTTCAGGTAGTCGTAGAAGGAGACATCGGCGTTCAGGGTCGCGTCGATGCGGCCGGCGGTCAGCAGCTGGATGGTCTCTTCCAGCGTGTCGATGCCCTGCACAGTAGCGCCGTAGCTCTCGGCCAGCTCCATATAGGTGGAGGCCAGGCTGTTGGCGGTGGTCTTGCCCTTCAGGTCTTCGAAGGTCCGGATGGTATCATTGTCCTTCTTGACGGCAAGGGCGGTGTGGATGTAGCCGTAGGGGGTGGTGAAGTCGTAGGTCAGGGCGCGCTCGTCGGTGACTTCGACGCCGTTGCAGACCATGTCATAGCGGCCTGCATCCAGACCGGCGAACAGGCTGTCCCAGTCGCTCTCGACATATTCCGGCTCCACGCCCAGCTTCTCGGCGATGGCGCGGGAGACCTCGACATCGTAGCCGACGAGGGTGTCGCTCTCGTCGTGGTAGCTCCAGGGCTGCCAGGCACCTTCCAGTGCCACGATGAGCTTGCCGCTGGCCTGGATGGAGGCAAGCTGGTCAGCAGCCTCAGCGGATTCGCTCCTGGAACTCGAATTGCTGTTCGAACTGGACGCGTTGGAAGAGCAGCCGGACAGGGTGAGCACACCGGCAGCAGCCAGAACGCTCATCAGGGAGATAAAGGTTCTTCTTTTCATTGGATATCCTCTCAAAAAAGATGCAGCAGTATTTTGAAAAGGAGGGGCGGGGGCAATGCGCCGCCCCTCCTTACTCAGCGTGAGTGATCTTGCGTAAAAATTCGCGGGTGCGCTCCTCTTTTGGATGCGCGAAGAACTCCTGCGAGGGGGCCTGCTCCACGACGACGCCGTTTTCCATGAAGACGGTCTTGGAGGAAACGTTTCGCGCAAAGCCCATCTCGTGGGTGACGACCAGCATGGTCATCCCCTCCTCGGCCAGCTGGCGCATGACCGAGAGCACTTCGCCCGTCAGTTCCGGGTCCAGGGCCGAAGTGGGCTCATCGAAATAGATGATCTCCGGGTCGGTGGCAAGGGCGCGGGCGATGGCCACCCGCTGCTGCTGGCCGCCGGAAAGCTGGCGGGGATAGGCGTCTGCCCGGTCGGCCAGACCGACCTTTGTCAGCATCTTCCGGCCGATGGCGTCCGCTTCTGCCTTGGGCATTTTACGGGCCACGACCAGCCCTTCGGTGACATTTTGCAGGGCGGTCTTGTTCCGGAACAGGTTGTAGTTCTGGAAGACGAAGGCCGTCTTTTTGCGCAGGCGGGCGATGTCGGCGCTGGAGATCCTGCTGAGGTCGAAGGTCTCGCCGTCAAAGTTCAGGCTGCCGCTGTCGGTTGGCTCCAGAAAGTTCAGGCAGCGCAGAAGGGTCGTCTTGCCGGAACCGCTGGGGCCGAGGATGGCGACAACGTCGCCTTTTTCCACGGTCAGGTCCACGCCCCGGAGCACGTCCAGTGTGCGGATCACCCGGCGGGCATGGCCGCGCGGGAACGGCCCGATGTGAAAATGCGGTTTCTCGTCGTAGGTGCGAAAGGATTTGTGAATGTTCTGGATCTCTAACATGGCCATGATGCGTCCCCCTTTCTCACTGGAAGCCGTGGGCGTTCAGTTGACGCTCCAACAGGCTCTGCAGCTTGGTGACGACCGTGCAGAACAGCAGATAGACCACGGCGACCTCGCAGTAGATGGGCAGAAAAATGTAGGTGCGGGCGGCAACGCGCTGGCCGGCCATGAACAGTTCGGCGACCGTGATGTTCGATGCCAGCGAGGTGTCCTTGATCATGCCAATGAGCGAGTTGGACAGGGCAGGCACCGCCGTGCGCAGCGCCTGCGGCAGCACGATGCGGCGCATGATCTGCCACCAGGTCATGCCCACGCAGTAACCGGCTTCCAGCTGACCCTGGGGCACACTTTCCAGCGCGCCGCGCATGGTTTCGGCGCAGTAGGCCCCCTCGTTGATGGCAAAGGCGATGACGGCCGCCGGGAAAGCGTCCAGCATGATGCCGACGCTGGGCAGACCGTAGAAGATGATGAACAGCTGCACCAGCAGCGGTGTGCCGCGAATGACCCAGATGTAGAACCGGGCCAGTTGGCGCAGCACCGGCACATTGGCGTACTGCACCAGCGCCACCACCACGGCCAGCACCATGGCAAGGCTGAAGGAGATGAGGGTCAGCGGGATGGTCATGGTGAGGCCCGCCGACAGGATACGGGGCAGCGCTTCCCACAAAACGCTGGCCGTGCGGTTGGAAAGAATGGCTTCGAGCATTTGAAAAAACTTCCTTATCTGAAAAAAGAACCTGCGGAGGTTTGATGAGAGACCTGAAAAGGAGCGTTCGGGCAGGGAATATCCTATAATTCCTACCAGAATACTATAACATGTTTTTCCAATCGGCGCAATTCGTTTGGGCAAATCCCCTGTTATTCCTAAAATCGCGGGGAAACACGCGCTAACTTTGTGCAGTCTGGCAAGGAGTTGACGTTGCAGGCGGTTTCGTGTACAATGAGACCAGACGAGCCGCCCACTGCGGCGCACAACAGGCCCGCGACGAAAGCCGCGCGGCAGATTCGGAGGATTTGAACGTGACGAAACAGAAAATCGGTATCCTGGGTGCGGGCACCTGGGGCATGGCTCTGGCACGGATGCTGTGCGTGAGCGGGAACGATGTGCTGGTCTGGTCTGCTATCGAAAAGGAGATCGACGCCCTGTCGAGCACCCGTGTGCATCCCAATCTGCCTGGAATGAAGATCCCGGAGGAGCTGCGCTTTACCAAGAGCGTGGAGGAAGTGTGCCGGGACAAGGACATCCTGCTGTTTGCGGTGCCGTCGGTCTTCGTGCGCTCCACGGCTGCTAAGGCCCGGCCCTATGTGGCCGAGGGGCAGATCATCGTGGATGTGGCCAAGGGCATCGAGCCGGACACCCTGTACACCATGACGGAGGTTCTGGCCGATGAGCTGGGCCGGGAGGGCGGCCCGAAGAAGGTGCACCTGGTGGCGCTGTCCGGCCCCACCCACGCCGAAGAAGTGGCCATCGACCTGCCCACCACCATCGTCTCGGCCAGCCCGGACGTGGAGGCGGCACAGTTCGTGCAGGAGGTGTTCTCCAACAGCGTCATGCGCGTCTACACCAACGAGGACATCAAGGGCGTGGAGCTCAGCGGTGCCATGAAGAACGTCATCGCGCTGGGCGTGGGCATCTCCACCGGCCTGGGCTACGGGGACAATGCCCGCGCCGCCCTCATCACCCGCGGCATCGCGGAGATCGCCCGGCTGGGCGTGGCCATGGGCTGCAACGTTCACACATTCGCGGGTCTGGCGGGCATCGGCGACCTCATCGTCACCGCGACCAGTATGCACAGCCGCAACAACCGTGCCGGCATCCTCATCGGCAAGGGCGAGACGCCGGAACAGGCCGTCAAGGAAGTCGGCATGGTGGTCGAGGGTATGAACGCCCTGCCCGCCGCGCTGGAACTGGCGGAGCGGTATCAGGTGGAAATGCCCATCGTGCAGACCGTGAACGCCATCGTCAACGAGGGCATGGGCGCGGCGGAAGCCGTCCGCACCCTGATGGACCGCGACCCCAAGAACGAGCTGCCCAAGGGGTACGAGAAGTAAGAGATACGGCAATTTATAGCAGTTTGCACTTTTAATGCACAAGCAACATCTGCAAACTGCATATCGCAATATGCCGTTTTTAATCGGCACTATTTTTGAAAATTGCGATGTTAAGACAAAAGCGAGAGACACGAAGTGGAAAACTTCATATCTCTCGCTTTTTTTATTTTCGAAAATCAACGAAGGGAGTTGGGAGAGGAGTAATAGTGCATAGCGGCGGCTTTTAGCATGGTGTTGCCGTAATCGCTGATGTTGATATGGACCCATTGTGTCTCGCCGGATTGATAGTAAACGTCTTTCAGCAGTGGGCAGTTTTCGAAGGCATAGTTTTCAATTGTGTTGATGGAGAGAGGAATATAGACTGCTTGCAGAATAGAACATTCTTCAAAAGTACCCCAAGCAATTTTTTTAAGATTATTGGGGAGAATAATTTTTTGAATGCTTGTCCGAGAAAACACTTTTTCATCAATTACGCTGACAGTTTCTGGAATGGTGATAGAACGAAGTGACTTGCAACCGTTGAACGCTTCACCATGAAGCCTTTTCAGCTTTTCAGGAAGAGTAATGGCGGGAAGACCAGAGCAATCTCGAAAAATTTTATAGGGAAGCTCCAGAATCGTATCATTGAGTGAAACGCTCTTCAATTGGGGACAAGCTTCGAACATGCACTGCGAAAGAACAGAACACTTTATGGTAGCCGACACGAGATTTTTGCAATCGTAGAAAGGCGCGGAATCATTGTAAGAATTATAACTGACAACAGTGGAAGGAACAACAACAGTGGTCAGACCAGATTCACTAAATGCGTGCCATCCCAGAGATTCCAAGCCTTCGGGGAGATTGATTGAAGTCAGACTTGTGCATCCTAAAAAGGCTTTATAGCCAATCGATTTGATGGTAGAAGGAAGCTGAACATTGCGAAGGCTGGTAGAGCCATCGAACTCATAGATGCTTTCTACACCTTCGTTCAGAATCAGCTCTTCCAGATACTTACTGCCACCATAGTGGACTTTCTTATAACATCCGGGAACGATCATCTTTGTGATTTTTCCACCGAGGTTTCCGTCCAGTTCAACGATTTTCCGACCAGACCATTTTTCGGGAAGTGTGATGACACCCATAGGCTGCGCGCCATTGCTGTCATAGCCCGTCAGAACGGCAGTGCCATCGTCATTGTTACGAGTTTCCCAGATGATTTTGCTCTGTTCAACGTCCGGAGTGCTGGAAGTGTCTGAACTGCTGGAGGAACTGCCGGATGAACTTGGTGCAGGCGGTTCTGGTGATGCTGATGGGGAAGAGGAACTTGGCGCGTCAGGAACTTCGCTGCATCCGCCAAGGACGCTCGTGACGGATACCGCAAAAGCAGTTGTACCGGCGAGTTTTAGAAAATTACGGCGGTCCATTTTCTTAGACATAAAAATCCTCCCGTTTTTATTTTCGCACATGATTCAATGACTTGCATGAAAAAATCTGATAACCAAATGGATATCATAACCAAAGAATAGCATTTCCTCGATGTATTGTCAAGATATCTATTTAGATATCAGGAGGACGCTTATGGCTTACTACCGCAGAATACGTGACATGCGCGAGGACCACGACTTGACACAAAGACAGGTAGCAGCAATACTGCAAATGCCGCAGCCGCAGTACAACCGGTATGAACAGGGACTCAGAGATGTTCCCACAACGGTTCTGATAAAACTTGCTGATTTATATGAAACTTCTACAGACTATCTGCTGGGAAGAACCAATCGGGCTGAAATGATAAAATAAAAGCAGACGGAGAACGTAGAAAAAGGCATTTGCCGAAAAATTCAAAAATATCTCAAATATTTTACCAAAATAACACCCGAAAGGGTAGTAAGACGAAACGGTTTCTGGTATACTGACCTTGTATGAAAGTTTATGAGGGGGAGTTTTTATGCCTTCGACCTATGCACACCGCTGCTTTGGCGCGGATGTTCTGACCCAGCTGCCGGGAGCGCTCCAGAAGAAGATCGAGCCGTACCGTGCGCTGTACGATATAGGCCTTCATGGGCCGGACCTGCTGTTCTACTATAAGGCGCTGCAGTCCAACCCGGTGAACCGGCTGGGCAATGCGATGCACGAGCAGCCGGGCACCGTCTTTTTTGAGCGGGCGCGCGGCGTGATCCGGAACGCCAAAAACCGGGATGCCGCGCTGGTGTATGCGCTGGGGTACATCTGCCATTTTGCACTGGACAGCACCTGCCACCCTTATGTAGAGCAGTACGTCCGCACCAGCGGCGTGAGCCACTGCGAGATCGAAACGGAATTCGACAACCAGCTGCTCCGCCGGGAGGGCCGCGACCCGCTGCACGACCTGACGGCCAGCCACATCCAGCCCAGCCGCATCTGGGCGAATGTGGTGGCACCCTTCTATGAGGGTGTCACGGTGGATGAAGTCTATCAGGCCATGACCGGCATGGTCTTCGTACACAAGATGCTGCTGGCTTCGAACCCGGTCAAGCGCTGGGTGGTGCTGACGGCCATCCGGGCAGCGGGCAAGTGGGAGTTCATGCACGGGCTGGTGGCGAACCCGCAGCCGAACCCGCAGTGCGCCGAGAGCGGAAAGCAGCTGGATGCGCTGTACCAGAGCGCCATCCCGCTGGCGGTGCGGCTCATCAACGAGTACGTGGCCGGGCTGGACACCGATGCGCCGCTGGATGCGGCCTATCAGCACACCTTTGGAGAGAATTGAGAGGGACTATGGAACAAAACAAAAAATTCAGCCTGACCGGGCTGGAACGCGCGTGGATCTTATACGATGTCGGCAACTCAGCCTTTGTGCTGCTGGTGGCGACGCTCATCCCCATCTTCTTTAACGCTCTGGCGGAAGAAGGCGGCCTGAGCTCCGTGGAATATCTGGCATACTGGGGCTATGCGGCTTCGGCTGTGACCATCATCACGGCGGTGCTGAGCCCCATCCTCGGTACACTGGCCGATACGCGGGGCTTCAAAAAGCCCATCTTCATCCTCTGCCTGGTGGTGGGCGTGGCCGGCTCCTGCGCCCTGGGCGTGGCCAAGACCTGGCTGCCCTTCCTGCTCATCTTCGTCTTTGCGAAGGTGGGCTTCTCCGGCAGTCTGGTGTTCTATGACTCGATGCTGAGCGATGTCACCACCCCGGACCGGATGGACGTAGTCTCCTCCCGCGGGTATGCGTGGGGCTACATCGGCAGCTGTGTGCCCTTTGTGGTCTGCCTGGCGCTGGTGCTGGGGTCCGGGGCCATCGGCCTGAGCCAGATGACGGCGCTGAACATCGCGCTCTTCATCACAGCGGCGTGGTGGCTGGCAATGACCCTGCCCCTGCTGAAAACCTACCGGCAGCTGCATTATGTGGAGGTGGAGAAACACGCCATCCGGCAGAGTTTTGCCCGCATCGGCCACACGCTCCGCCACCTGCATGAGGACAAGCAGGTGTTCTGGTTCCTGCTGGCGTTCTTCTGCTACATCGACGGCGTGTATACCATCATCGACATGGCCACGGCCTACGGCACCGCGCTGGGGCTGGACACCACCGGCCTGCTGCTGGCGCTGCTGTTGACCCAGATCGTGGCGTTCCCGTCGGCGCTCATCTTCGGGCGGCTGTCGGCGAAGTATCCGTCTACCACCCTCATCCCGGTCTGCATCGCGGCCTATGCGGGCATCGCGCTGTTTGCGTTCTTCCTGACCCAGCAGTGGCAGTTCTGGGTGCTGGCCTTCGTCGTGGGCATGTTCCAGGGCGGTGTGCAGGCGCTCAGCCGCTCCCACTTTGCCAAGATCATCCCGCCGGAGAAGTCGGGCGAGTATTTCGGCCTGTTCGACATCTGCGGCAAGGGGGCATCCTTCCTGGGCACCATGATCGTCAGCGTGGGCAGCCAGCTGACCGGCAGCGCCAATGTGGGCGTCGGCTCGCTGATCGTGCTGTTTCTTGTGGGCTTTGTGCTGTTCCGGGTGTCTTGCAAAGAGGGAGTGATTACGGAGTAATGTACTCTTTTGCGCACGGTCTTTATGAATGCGCATGACTCCTATCAAAATCGGCCCTGCCGGAAAAATCGGAAAAGCGTTTGCGCCGACTGGCGCACCGCCCGATTTTTCTGGTTGGGCCTTCTTCTTTGGGGTCACTAGGGGCGAGCAGCCCCTAGTTCGTGCCTCCCGTCCTTGCCGCGCTGAACACGCGGCATTTGCTTCGCAAACCGGACGTCGGCTTAAAAGCCCCGCAGGGGCTTTCATGGCTTCGCCACCGCCGAGCTTCTCAAGCGCGGCTTTTCTGGTTCTCTTTTGGCACGCAAAAGAGAACATCTCCGGATTGTTTGTTGCGTCTTACAGGGAGGCGTGATACAATAAACAAAAATCCATTTGAAAAAGGAGAATCCCAATGAAGCAATATCCCGGTTATACCGTCGTGCGCTGCGAGGACTGCCCCGAACAGCACGGTACCCTGACCGTGCTGACCCACGATGTCAGCGGTGCGACCATCCTGCTGGTGGAGAACGAAGATGTGAACAAGGCGTTCGGCATCGGCTTCGGTACCTTCCCATCGGATGACACGGGTGTGTTCCACATTCTGGAGCACTCGGTGCTGGCGGGCAGCGAAAAGTACCCGGTGACCTCGCCGTTTTTGCAGCTGCTCAAGAGCAGCATGGCGTCCTTCCTGAACGCGATGACCTTCCCGGATAAGACGGTCTACCCCTTCGCCACCCCCAACGAGACCGACTTCCGGAACCTGATGGACGTCTACCTGAACGCGGTGTTCTGCCCGCTGGCCATGGTGGACCGGGCCGTGTTCGAGCAGGAGGGCTGGCACCGCGATGCCGACGGCACCGTGAGCGGCGTCGTCTACAACGAGATGCAGGGCGCGCTGGCCTCCCCGGATGCACAATTGCAGGATGCGCTGGAACGGGCAATGTTCCCGGATACGGCCTACGGCTTTGTGTCCGGCGGCGACCCGGCCTCCATCCCGGCGCTGACCTATGAGAAGTACCAGCGGGTGTACCGCCGCCATTACAGCGCCGACAACTGCTGTGTGACCTTGTACGGCAGGATGGATATGGCCGAAAAACTGGCCTTCCTGGATGAACACTACCTGAGCAGGATGCCCAAGGGCACCAGCCAGCCCAGACTGACGCTGCAGGATGAGCAGCCGGGCGTCTGCGTGAACATCCCGTACTATACCGAAAAGCCGGAGGCCGACCAGGTGCAGTGTGCGCTGGCCTGGTACACCGGCGCATTTGCCGACCGGGAACGCCAGCTGGGCGTGGAGATCCTGCTGGATGCGCTGCTGGGGTCGAACCAGTCGCCGCTGAAGGCTGCGCTTCTGGAACAGCAGCTGGGGGCCGACATCGACATCGGCTTTGATGACAGCACGTTGCAGCCCACGCTGGAACTGGTGCTGCGCGGTGCCACCGAAGAGACCGCAGGCCGGTTTGCGGCCGGGGTCCGGAGCGCCGTGGACGACATCCTGGCCGAGGGCATCCCGGAAGACCTGCTGCTGGCCAGCCTGAACGCGGCAGAGTTCGCCTCGCTGGAGCGGCCGGGCAGCCTGCCCGACGGTGTGCTGGACGCCATCCATGCAGCGACCGGCTGGCTCCACGCCGGGGACCCGACCCTGCTGCTCCACACGAACCAGCTCTTCGCCGCCCTGCGGGAGAAGATGGCCTCCGGCTGGTTCAACGACCTGCTGCGGGAGCTGTTCGCGGCTGCGCCGGTGCAGGTCATTCAGGTGCCGACCCTGCCCAAGGCGGAAGAACCCGATGCAGCCCCGGCCCGTACCGACGGTAAGCTGGCACTGGACCATCCGCTGACGGTGGCAGACCTGGGCGAGGGCAGCCCCAGCGCCGATGGCGTCGTGAGCAGCGTGGCCAGTGCGGAGCTGCTGCACCATCCTTCCAAGGGCAGTTTGTATCTGAACATCTACTACGACCTCGGCGGGCTGACCACCGAAGAAGTGCAGTATCTCGACCTGCTGACCGATGTGCTGGACGAGCTGGATACTCCGCGCCACACGGCCCGCGAGCTGAACACCCTGCGCAGCACCTGGCTGGGCGACAGCCAGGCCTGCATCAGCTTCTGGACCGGACGGCAGGCGGGGCACCCCTGCCACGCAAAGCTCACCCTGAACATGAGCCTGCTGGAGCGCAGTCTGGAAAAGGCTGTGGAACTCGGCGGCGAGTGGCTGTATGAGACCCGGCTGACCGGCGCAAAGGCCGAAGCGGCCTTCGCCCGTGTGCTGAGCCAGCAGAAGCTGAACATGGAGCAGCAGTTCCTCCAGATGGGCAACCAGTACGCCGCCGTGCGCGCCGGGAGCCACTATTCGGTGGAGTATGCGCTGAGCGAGGCATGCAGCGGCGTGACAGGGTATCACTTCCTGTGCGCGCTGCTGGAACAGGCCGACTGGGCCGACCTGGGCCGGAAGCTGGAAGCTGTGCGGGAAAAGGTGCTGCACCACGCAGCCCTGACCATCAGCCTGCACGGCAGCGAGGATGCCCGGAAGCAGCTGGAAGCCCTGCTGCCCGGCAGTGCCTTTGCTGAGGGGATACGTTCGCCCGCCCGGCCCTACACCCAGGCGCTGACGGCTCCGGTGAACGAAGCCTTCATTATCGACGGCGGGGTGAACTACGACATCCTGACCTGGCCGCAGGAGCGGAAGCCGGAGCGCCGGGTGCTGGCCCGCGTGATGAGCTACGAGTATCTGTGGCACCACATCCGCGAGGTGGGCGGCGCGTACGGCACCGGCATGGTGACACGCGCCGAGACGGAGTATCTGTATACCTACCGTGACCCGCATCTGGCCGAGAGCTACGAGACCTTTGCAAAGGGCCCGGCGGAACTGGCCGCCCGCGCGTACACCGAAAAGGACCTGACGGATTCCATCGTGGGCACCGTCTCCGAGATGGACAAGCCCATGAAGCCCAGCGCAGAGGCGCGGGACCTTGACCGCCGGTATTTCTGCGGCATCACCGACGCGATGCTGGCCGCAGACCGCAAGGCCCTGTGCAGCGT
>ERZ1035006.1779-NODE-1779-length-13346-cov-5.140772_pt1 | contig 13346 bp, 7 predicted proteins | sample MGYA00520694_ERZ1035006 | MGnify/ENA primary metagenome ERZ1035006 (study PRJEB33766, sample SAMN09781746) | gut metagenome | biome: gut microbiome | host: Homo sapiens | place: Madagascar | study: EMG produced TPA metagenomics assembly of the PRJNA485056 data...
AAATGTTTCATAAGTAACAGACAGATGGATATGTGGGTGATTCAAATAAAAAAAGGAAGAATGTACAATAGAATCACAAACAAAAACAACGTGAAACGAAAGGAGAAAATGATGGGGAATCATGAGTTAATCAAAGAAAAAGAGAAGAAGTTCAGTTGGAAAAAAGGAATAGGGTATGCTCTGATCAATGGTGGCAATACACTTGGAGCACTCTTTGTATCCTATGTAACTTATTTTGCAACAGACAGTTTGTTCTTGTCAGCAGCATCAATTGGTATGGTATTGGCCTTTTCCAGAGTATTTGATGGAATTACAGATTTGCTTGCCGGAGCAATCATAGATCGTACACAGACGAGATGGGGAAAAGCAAGACCGTTTATCTTGATTGGATTTCTATATTGGGCAGCAGTAGTTGCAATGTTCTCAACGCCAGATATTTCGAACACCGGAAAACTGATTTGGATTTTTATTACTTATAATCTGAATTCTGCTGTATTCGGAACATTGGTAGGAACCAGTGTGGCAACACTCTTAAGGAGAATGATCGTAGATGAAAATGCACGTATTAAAACATTGACAATGAGTTCTTTGCTTGTAAATATTGCAGCGGTTGTAGTAAGTATTGCATTACCGACATTGATTGCCAACACAAATAATTCTCCGGCAGGATGGAGAAAACTTGCAATTATATTCGCAGTAGTAGGATGTGTGATCGATATTATCGCTTTCCTGTGCTGTCGGGAATATACAGAGGAAGAGTTAGCTGCACTTGGTATTATCAGAAAAGATGACAAGCAAGAAAAACCTACTTTCAAAGAATATATTCAGGCAATTACTAAGAACAAATATCTTTTGAATTATGTTGCACAGTATTCTCTGGCTATGCTGGCAATGGGATTATTTAATGGAGCTGGTACTTATTATTTTGCGACAAATTTAGGCAACCTTGCATTGATGTCAATGGTCAGCCTTGTATCACTGGCATCTTATCCTTTATTTTTAGTTTACCCAAAGATTATTGAAAAAGTCGGACCAATTACGTTTACAAGAATTTGTTTCCTGCTTGGTGCAGCAGGAAATCTTGCAAGAGCATTTGTGGGTGATAATACAATCTTATTATGTGTGACAACATTTTTCTGCGGATTCCTTCTGACAGGAATTAACCTTACAGGAAATGAAATCACAATTCAGTGTATGGATTACAGTTATTTGAAAAATGGAATCAGGGCAGAGGCAATCTATTCCGCACTGACCGGATTTACATATAAATTCTGGATGGGAATTTCCAGTGCAGTTATGGGTGTGATTCTCGGCATTGCACATTACAATGGAGCACTGGCAACACAGCCGGCATCAGCAAAATTTGCAATCAATTTTATGTATAATCTTTTCCCGGCAATTGTAGGATTTATACTTTTCTTTACATTTAAGACGATTCGTGTCATTGAAGAAAATGAAAGATTAAGAGCTGAGATGCTGAAAGAAGAAAATCAATAAAAACAGAAGTAACCGTGGTAGAAATTGCTGCGGTTACTATTATATAGGGGATAGAAGGAGAAAAACATGTTAAAGGCAATCAATCTAAAGGCAGAATATCTGATAAATCCAGTTGGAATTGATGCAAAGATACCACACTTTGGATGGAATTTGGTGGGGAATAGTAAGAAGCAGACAGCATACGAAATACGTGCAGCACATCAGGAGGCGGATCTAATTCATGATGCAATATGGGATAGTGGAAAGATTGATTCTGAAAGTATGCAGCATCACGAGTATGGAAAGGTACTTGGAAGCAGAGAACGGGTATACTGGCAGGTACGTATATGGGACGAAGCAGATGTTGTGGGTGCATGGAGTGATCCGGCTTTTTTTGAAATGGGATTACTTGAAAAATCTGACTGGCATGCTAAATGGATTGCGGGAGATTATGAAGTGGATCCATTAAAAAGATACCCGGCAGATGAATTCCGGAAAATATTTCAGGAAGATATCAATGAAATTGAAAGTGCACGATTGTATATTTCAGCCTGCGGAATTTATGAAACATTTTTAAATGGAACCCGCATAGGAAATCAGGTACTTACACCTGGTCTTACCTGTTATGATGTCAGAAATCATTATCAGGTCTATGACGTAAAAGAACTACTGAAACAAGATGAGAATGTATGGACCCTTTCACTTGGAGATGGATGGTTCCGTGGGAAAATGGGTGTCTTTGGATATTCTGGTGTGTATGGGGATACTTCTTGTTTAATCGGACAGTTGGAAATTACAAAGAAAGATGGAAGCATAAGAATTATTGGTACAGACGAGTCGTTTGAATGGTCTAATGACGGACCGGTACGGTTCAACGATATGAAAGATGGAGAGACTGTGGATCGGAGACTGGAACCTTCTTATTCCGGCAGGGCAAAAGTTACAGACTGGAATTCTGTTTTATGTAGTTCTAATAATGTTCCAGTGATTGAACATGAAAGATTTACTCCAAAGGTTCTGAATACTCCGGATGGAAGTACAGTGTTGGATTTCGGACAGAATCTTGCCGGATATGTTGCGTTTTCCGTACAGGGACATACTGGGGATGAAATGTCGATGCAGATGGGAGAGATGTTGGATGAAGAGGGCAATTTTACAGTAAAGAATCTGATTACAGAAGACACGACACCACAGTTTATTCCTGATTGCTGTGACGATACACGTTTTCAGACGATAGTCTATATCTGTGGAAGTGATGAAAGAGAATACTGGAAACCGAAATTCTGTGTTCAGGGATTCCGTTATGCAAGGCTTGAAAACTGGCCGGAAGAGGTAAAACCAGAGAACTTCCAGGCAATTGCTGTGTATTCAGATATGGATGTGACAGCAGAATTTCATTGTTCTTCCTCAAATGTAGAAAAGTTGGTAGAGAATACACTTTGGAGTATGAAAGGAAATTTTCTGGATGTACCAACGGACTGTCCGACAAGAGAACGTGCACCATGGCTTGGTGATGCACAGCTGTTCTTCAATACCGGGTGTTATTTTATGGATTTTACTGCATTTTTCAAAAAATGGATGAGAGATGTGTTTGATGATCAGGCGCCGGATGGAAAGGTTTATAATATCGTACCTCGGGGGGCTGCACATGGTGGAATGAATGAATTTGTAGAGGGATCCAGTGGATGGACGGATGCAGGAATTCTAATTCCATATCGTTATTGGAAGCATTTCGGAGACGTACAGATGGTGCGTGAAAGTTATAACAGTATGAAGAAACTGGCAGAATTTATGATTTCAAGAATGGGAGATACGTCAGATCCGGAACTGGATCAGAAACTGGAACCGGGTGAATATAGAAACTATATTGTAACAACCGGATTTCATTTTGGCGAATGGAATGAACCGGGAAGTTCTTCTATGGATGTAACACTTCCAAAGTATGAGGAGGCAACAGCGTATTTGTCGTATTCGCTGCGTTGCATGGCAGAAATAGCAGCAGCTATAGGGGAAAAAGAAGACGAAGAAAGATATAGAGAAATATCCGAAAAGGCAAAAGAAGCTTACCAGCATTATTTTATCAAAGAGAATAAAGTGGATTCGGAAAGAATGTGTCAGTATGTCAGACCACTTGCATTGAAGTTGACTGATGAGATATCAACAGAAAATGTGCAGAAGGGACTGTCACAGATGGTAAAAGAAAATGGGTATCATGTTGGCACAGGGTTCTTATCTACGCCATTTGTATTGAATGTGCTTTCCGAAGCTGGAGATACAGAGGCAGCATACCGGATGCTTGAAAATGAAGAATATCCGAGCTGGATCTATGAAATCAAACAAGGGGCAACCACTGTCTGGGAAAACTGGGATGGAGTTGCTTCCAGAAACCATTATTCCAACGGAGCATGCTGTGACTGGATTTTCAATACGGTATGTGGAATTGAAATTCAGGGGGAAAACCGATTTAGTATTACACCTGTGCCGGGAGGAACACTGACAGAAGCATCTTTGCAGTACAAGAGTATTTATGGAACGGTTTCCTGTGCATGGAAAAAAGAAAATGAAAAGACGGAATATAAAGTAGAAATCCCAATCGGATGTGTGGCTGAGATCAAATTGGAAAAAGGTGACTCGCAGATATTGGAAGCAGGAAAATATACGTTTGTAACGGATAAAAGATGGAGATGAAAGCAAGCATGAAATCAATTGAAGAACGAGTAAAAGAGAACCGGGAAAATCTGGCAAAACAGGATGCGTGGGCGAGAAGTGTAGAAAAAAGTGATTTTATGTCACAAATCATAGTAGAAGAACAGGCTTACGGAACCGGAGCAAGGGAAAAGATAGATTATATCTACAAAAAAGGAACAGAGAATAAGAAAAAGCCAATCTTCTTTTATATTCATGGAGGCGGCTGGATTGCGGGGGATAAGAATAGTCGTAGAAATTATTGTGGAAAATTTGCAGACAGTGGATACTTTTGTGTCAACATTGAATATGATCTTGCGCCGGAAAAGAAATTTCCGTTTGCAATCGGTCAGTGCATTCATGCGGTAGATTATGTATTAGACCATGCAGAAGAATGGAATCTGGATGCGGAGCGGATTGCTGTAGGAGGGGAATCTGCAGGAGTCTACTATGCAGCTTTTGTTGCAGCAATCTCAAAAGACAAGACGATTTTAGAAAAGCTTGGACTGCCTCAAATGAAGCATCAGGAATTTGATGTAAAAGTTAATATGTTCAACTGTGCAGCAGTGGAACTGAAGAATATGGCAGAGAAAGGATTCCCGGATGTGGATCTGATGGTAGAGGCTTTTTCTGGATATCCGATGAAGGAAATATTGGCAGGAAAACATGACAAGGAAATGGGAAAACTGTCTCCACTTTCTTATATCAATGAACAGTTTCCGGCAACCTTTCTGATCTATGGAAGCCTTGACTCACTTCGGTTTAATACATTTAAGATGGCAGAAAAATTTGATCAGTTTGGAGTACCGTACAAGTTATATAAAAGTACAGGGATTTTCTATGGACAACATACAACAACAATGATTTTTAAGAGTAAGAAAGCTTTCCGTGTATTTGATGAAGTTGTTGCGTATATGGATGGAATTTTAAAAAAGGTGGACGAATGAAATTACACATTAAAAATAATATGATATCAAAACCATTAAACCGGCATTGGCAGTATTGTATTGGAAGCTGTCATGCGTCACTCGCATTACGTGCTGATTACTTGAAACAGCTAAAGCAGGTACATGAAGAACTTGGAATTGAGCATGTCCGTTTCCATGGAATCTTCAATGATGATATGCAGGTATTTATGAAATTTTCAGATCTTATGCCACTTCCGGGAGCAGAGAAACTAGAGCAGGTATCGTTCCGGAAAATCGGGATGATATATGACAATATTCTTGCCTGCGGAATGAAACCATATGTGGAATTATCCTTTATGCCAAAGCATCTTGCATCTTCTGAAGCAAAGTGTGGCTTTTATTATGGCGGCTGGATATCGCCGCCGCGTGACGATGCGGAGTGGACAGAATTTATAAAGAAATTTATCCGATATCTGCTTGAGCGTTATGGGGCAGAAGAAGTGGAGAGCTGGCCTTTTGAAGTATGGAATGAACCGGACGTGTTTGTATTCTGGGCAGGAACGAAAGAGCAGTACTTCCATCTGTATGAAGTGACAGCGAAGGCAGTCAAAGATGTGGATGATAAGATTAGGGTAGGTGGCCCGGCAACATCAGGAAGCAAATGGATAGGAAGTTTTTTGTCATATTGCAAAGAACATGATGTCCCGGTGGATTTTATCTCAACGCATCAATATGCGGGAGATCCGATTGGTGGCGTTGAAGCCTCGGAAAGCCTTGAAGAAGAAAAGAATGAGCAGGCGGAGAATATGAATCCGGAGTTGATGAGCCATATATTTGAGGGAATAGAAAATGGAACAGTACTGGATGGATTAAGGAGAATCATGCCGGACAAGTCTGAGATGGAGGAAATTCCATCGGATGGATTCAAAAAGAATGCGGCAATTGTGAGAAAGCAGGCGGGAAATTTGCCGGTTTATTATTCCGAATGGAATGAAAATGCAATCTTTTCTTCTTACACGAATGATACAAGAAAAGTGGCTGCATATCTTGTACGTGCTGCATTGGAAACCGAAGATGCAATCAATGGCTCGTCCGTCTGGTGTTTTTCTGACATTTTTGAAGAATTCTCAGAATTTCCACAGGAGTTTCATGGAGGATTTGGTCTGTTGACGCATAGTGGTATTCCTAAACCACAGTATTATGCGATGAAGATGATGGCAGAGCTGGAAGAAGACAGAATAGATTTGGGTGAGGGAGCAACCGAAGGAGAAATCGGAGCAGCTGCATTTGCTGGAAATGGTAAGCTTCAGATTTTGTTGTTCCGACAGAAGATGAAGAATCTTGATCTGCCGAAAGAACAGATTGAAATCTGTGTTGAACTGGATGGAAAACCGAAACAGGTTCATCTGGAACGGATTGATGAGGACCATGGAAATCCATTGAAAAAATGGGAAGAGATGGGAAAACCGGAAGAATTAAAACCAGAAGAAAGAGAAGAACTGATTCGTCAGACCAAAATAGAAAAAGAGGAGGTGGCAGGTCACTGGGAGAATACTTGTCTGACATTGGATGCTGAATTGGGGGTAAATGATATTTACCTATACACAATTGAAATGTAAGAAGGAGGACGATGGTAATGACAATTGATGATTTCAAAGATGCAAAAGAACTGGCACGTGGAATTTTAAAAAACTGTACAAAGCCGTATACGGCAGAACAAGTGGCCGAGATTCTATTGATCATGAATGTGAAAAACAAATATTTCTGGTGTGTAGATCAGCAGGAATGGGATTTGCTTGAGGATGTGTTCGTTGAGGAAGGACTTACAACCTATTGGAATGGACAGTCTGGATATACGGTTCGCGAGATGCAGGTAGAACAGAACAGGACGGTCTGCAATGATTCCATGGTTCCGATGCATATGGGACACAACATGATTGTGCAGTTTTTGGATGATACACATGCAAGACTTCTGACAAGGTTGAATGACTACCATACTTATCGTGATGACGACTCCACCTATGAAGGATTTGGATATTATGTAGATGATTTTGAAAAGGGAGAGGATGGAATCTGGAGAATCAAGACTCTGAGACTGACCTACAGAGTACTGCTGGGTGCACTTAGAAATTAGAAAATCTGTGAAAACAGGAGGAAAGAAAAGATGGCTTTATTAGGAGAAAAAGGCAGTATAGGAAGAATAACTCTGAAGAACAGAATGATTATGGCACCGATGGGAATTCATAACGGGGATTATACACAGGACACAATCGATTTCTATAAGGCAAGGATTCAGGGCGGTGTGTCAATGATTATGTGCAACACAATGGTCAGTGACAAATTCGAGGATACCTCAGCTTCTATGCTGTTAAACGAAAACAATATTGAGGCATTCAAAGAAATCTGTGAAGAAGCTCATGCAAATGACTGCAAAGTATGTCCACAGTTAATGCCGGGATGCGGAAGAGTGGGTGGACCGGCACCACAGTACGGAGTTCCGGTTAGTGCATCGGCATGTGAATGGCTTCATGCTCCGGGAGTTCCGTGTCATGAACTGACAATAGAAGAGATTCATTTTTTGCTGGAAGCATTCAGACATACTGCAAGACTGGCAATTGGAGCCGGAGCAGATGCAATTGAAATCCATGCTTATGGCGGATATCTTACCGATCAGTTCCTGACAGCCTGTTGGAATACGAGAACGGATGAGTATGGAAAAAATCTTGAAGGAAGAATGAAATTTCTGCTGGAGATGATTGAAATTGTAAAAGATGAAGGCGGAAAAGATTTCCCGGTTATCGTGAAATATTCTGCCAGCCATGATCTTCCACCGGAATATGGATTCAGAGGAATTGAAGAAGGAGTCGCAATTGCGAAGAAACTGGAGGAGGCAGGCGTTGATGCACTCCATATAGATGTCGGATGCTATGAAAAATGGTATGATGCAATGCCACCGATTTATTTTCAGGAGATGACACCACAGATTCGTGCGGCAAGAGCAGTGAGAGAGGCAGTGAAGATTCCGGTTATTACACATGGAAGACTTGGAAATATTGAAAAAGCGGAAGCTGCATTGGAAGAAAAGGCATGTGATTTCGTAGCAATTGCGCGTGGACTTCTGGCAGATCCTCAATTGCCGGAGAAGGTATTGTGCGGAAAGACAGAAGATGTTAGGCCATGTATCTCATGCAATGATGGTTGTATCGGGCAGGTGTTTGCTGGCAAACCGGCAAGCTGTGCGGTGAACCCACTTTGCGGTTATGAGGGAAAAAGAAAAATTACACTATGTAAGGAAAAGAAGAAAGTACTTGTGGTTGGTGCCGGTCCGGGAGGCTGTGCGGCGGCTTTAATGGCAGAAAAGGCAGGACACGAAGTGGAATTGTGGGAAAAAACGTCCAGAATTGGTGGAAAAGCACTGACTGCTTCCAGACCTTATATGAAAGCGGATATGCAGGAACTCAGTGAATATTACAAAGTTCAGCTTGCAAAAAGCAAGGTTGCTGTCCGCACTATGTGTGAAGCAGAGAAAGAGAAAGTAAAAGCATACAAGCCAGATGTTCTGATCTGGGCATGTGGTGGAAAAGCAGTATTGCCACAGTCGATTACCGGAATCGGGAAAGCTAAAGTATATCCAGCTGAAAAAGCGTTGGAAAATGTTGCATTGATTGGGGAAAATATTGTAGTTGCCGGAGGCGGACTTGTCGGAACAGAAACTGCAATTCATTTTTCACGTTTAGGAAAGCATGTAACACTGATTGAAATGGCAGAGAAAATCCTACCAGTTCCTCCATTCCCGATGAACGAGATTCAGTTAAGAACTATGCTTGAAGCTTCGGATGTGGAAGTCCTTACAAGTACAAAGCTTACTTCTGTAGAAGAAGATGGAGTGGTTGTAGAAGGTTCAGAGGGTAAGAAAAAAATTCCTTGTGATACTGTTCTGATGGCATTGGGATATGCATCTACAACAGAAGAAGCGGAGGCATACAAGGATATTTGCCCAGTGCATACGATTGGTGACAGCGTTAAAGCAAGAAATATTATGTCAGCAGTAGAAGAAGCATATGAGGTTGTAAACAACATTTAGACAAGGAGGCGTGTATTATGGCATTTGAAAAATTATTCAGCCCGATAAAAATCAGAGGACTTGAGTTGAAGAACAAAGTAGTAATGAGTGGAATGGGAACCCATATGACAGGAATGGATTCCAGTGAAGTCACACAGAAACTGATTGATTATCATGTTGCAAGAGCCAGAGGCGGTGTGGCAATGAATACAACAGAAGTATGCAGTGTGGATGCGGCGAGTTCTCCGAAGGGATTTATGGCAATCAGTGAGGATAAATACATTCCTGGATTGAAAAAGTTATGTGATTCCGTTCATGAAGCAGGAGGAAAGATGTGCGTACAGTTATGGCAGGGATCTCTTGCAGTTGGAATGGATCCGACAGCAGAAGTGCTTGTTGTCTCAGATATGCCGGTTTCCCCGGAGTATACGATCCCGGGAATTTCAGTTGAACGGATTCATAGCATTGTAGATGCATATGGAAAGGCAGCTAAACGTGCTGTAGAGGCTGGATTTGATGCTGTTGAGTTCCATTGTGCACATAATTATCTGCCACATTCTTTCCTTTCGGCAGGGATTAATCATCGAACAGATGAGTATGGTGGTTCTTTTGAGAATCGTGTAAGATTTCCATTGGAATGTATTGCTGCAATCAGGGAGAATATACCGGAAAATATGCCAGTATTTATGCGGGTGGACTGCCATGATGATTTCCTTGAAAATGGATTGACCGTAGAGAATATCATTGCATTCTGTAAGCTTGCAAAAGAAAAGGGTGTAGATGTTTTAAATATTTCCCGTGGAAATATTCTGACAGCAGCAGTGATGTATGAAACACCTCCGATTGATCTTCCGAACGGATTTAATGTTGCAGATGCCGCACGAATCCGTAAAGAAACAGGTTTACTGACAATGCCGGCTGGTCGGATCAATACACCGGAATATGCAGAACAGATTCTGGAAGAAGGGAAAGCAGATCTGATTGTTATGGCACGTGCACAGCTGGCAGATCCTGAATTTTGCAATAAGGTTCAGGCAGGAAATCTGTCTTCCATTAAATATTGTATTGGCTGTGATCAGGGATGCTATGACTATTTTGTTGATCCGACCAAAGAACATATTTCCTGTTTGAGAAATCCGGCAGTAGGGCATGAAAAAGAAATGGAGCTGAAGAAAACAGATTCTCCGAAAAAGGTAATGCTCATTGGCGGTGGTATTGCAGGAATTGAGGCAGCAGAAATACTGAAAAAACGAGGACATGAACCAGTAGTTTATGAAAAAGAAGATCATTTGGGAGGACAGTTCCTGCTGGCAGGTGTGGCTCCGAGAAAACAGGATGTCCTGATGGCAACACAGATGGCAGCAGAAAATATTAAGAATTCAGGCGTAGAAATTCATCTGAATACAGAGATTACTCCAAATCTTATCGAAGAAATCAAACCGGATGAGGTGATCGTAGCAACAGGTGCAAAAGCCCTCATTCCGGAAATACCGGGAGTAGATCAATCTTTTGTTACAGATGCACATACAATTTTGAAAGAGGAAACAAAATTATCAGGAAAAATTGTAGTAATCGGCGGTGGACTGGTAGGTCTTGAAGTTGCAGAGTATCTGAAATCAGCAGAAAATCAGGTTACCGTAGTAGAAATGCTTGAAGAAGTCGGAAAAGATCTTGGAAGCATGAGAAAGATTGCAGTAAATATGGCGATTGCACAGGCCGGCATTCAGACGAAGGTAAAAACAAAATGTCTGGAGATTCGGGATGGCGCAGTTGTTGTAGAAGAAGATGGCGTTCAAAAAGAACTGAAGGCGGATTCTGTAGTGATTGCTGTTGGTGCTAAGGCAAGGTCAACTCAGGAATTAGAGGAAGCTTGTAAAAAGGAAAAAATCCCATGTCATATTGTGGGAGATGCGGTAAAGGCAAGAAGAGCACTGAATGCAATTCATGAAGCATTTGCAGTGGCATTATCAATTTAGAATATGGCTCAGAGGAGGTAAAAAGAGATGAAGAAAATTGTATTTTTAACTGGTGCAACAGGAACGATGGGGCAGGAAACGGTTAAGAAATTTATGGAAAATAAAGATGAATTTATATTACGTGTACTTGCCAGAGCATCGGAGAAGAATAAAAAGATTCTGGAACCATATCAGAAGGATGTAGAGATTATCTGGGGAGATCTAAAAGACGATGATAAATTAAGAGAAGGTGTGAAAGATGCAGATTATGTACTGCATGTGGGTGCATTTCTCTCACCATTTGCAGATGAGCATCCAGAAGAAGCCATGAGAGTAAATTATGGTTCTACATTGTCTATGCTCAAAGCAATCAAGGAGTTTGGACAGAATGACACCACCAGATTTGTTTATATCGGAACGGTAGCACAGACAGGAGACAGAATGCCACCAATCCATTGGGGAAGAGTCGGAGATCCTCTGAAACCATCAATTTATGACTATTATGCGTTGAGTAAATGTGCGGCAGAAAGAGCTGTTCTTGAATCTGGATTAAAATACTGGGTATCTATAAGACAGACTGGTATGATGCCGGTTAATGCAGCAAGTGGAGAGTATGCGATTATCAGTCATCAGCCATATAATAACTGTCTGGAGTGGTCAAATGCAGAAGATTCAGGCAATCTGATGCGTAATGTCTGTCTGGATGGTGTTCCGGAAGAATTCTGGAGAAGAGTGTATAATCTGAGCAATGGGGCTGATTATCGTCAGACCTGTGCAAGCTTTTCATTGGCACTTGGCGGAGACATCCGGCAGACAAATGATCCAAACTGGCTTGCGACAGGAAATTTCCACGGACATTTCTTCACAGATGCAGATGAACTGGAAAAGCTGGTTCCGTTCCGTACAAAATCTTATGCACAGCAGATCCGGGAAATTCAAATGGGATTTATGGAGATGATGAAAGCTGCGGGAGAAAACTTTGTAATGCCGACACCAGAACAGCAGAAAGAACATACAAAAGAAGTTATCAGTCAGTCGGGAGGTGTGTTACAGTTTGTTGCTGACAACGATGAGGAAAGAATAAAAGTCTGGTTTGGTTCAAGAGAAAAATATGAGGCAATTCCAAAAGACTGGAAAGATATTGTACTGACAAAACCGATTGACCTGCCGAATTATCTGGATCATGGATTTGATGAGACAAAACCATTAGAAGAACTTGGAATTGAAGATATGCAGCAGGCCGCTGAATTTAGAGGCGGAAAGTGCCTGTCTGATACAATGAAGAAGGGAGATTTGTATACACCATTGAAATGGCAGTGTGCGTCAGGCCATGAATTTGAGGCAACGCCATACGCTGTATTGTTCGCCGGACACTGGTGCCCGGAATGCATGTGTGGTGAGTGGAAGTATGGAGAAGAGGCAGAAGTAAATCCATTCTTTGCACAGGTATGGAAACCACTTCATAAAGGAGAAGAAAACTTCCGCGTGAAGATGGTTGCAGATGCAAAAATGGTGGAGAAAGAAGAAAGGTAGGAATCAGCAAAGATTACCGTTATACGTGTAATTGGATACTCTGTACTTGGAAGATAACTGTTGATATTGCAATTAATGACTGTATCAACGGTTTTCCTCATAGCAAAGCTGAAATACATTTCACCTGATATTTTTTCGGCGGCATCCCAACCACCCGCTTAAACACTGTAATAAAATAATTATAATCATCAAATCCACACTCATACGCAACCTCCGCAAGGGAGAGTTCAGGGGATTCAATCAAGAGTTCCTTGGCTTTCTCGATGCGGAGTTTTCTTATATATTCAGCAATTCCAATTCCATAATTTTGCTTTGCAATCTCATAAATTTTCGTTTTCCCGATATCAAAATGCTGTGCAATGCTGACTGCATCGATTTTTTCGGTATAGTGCTCCTGAATATATTCGTCTATCTGCACAGGGAGTTCCTGCTGGCGCAGAGAAACCATGCGTTCCATACATAAAAATGAGGCAACAGCTTTCATAATATGCGAAGCGGAAGAAATATATTCTTCTGATATGATCGGCTGTTTTTCGCAGGCAGCTTTCAGTTCTGAAAGAGATACATCATAATTCTTACATAAATTCTGAATGGTATTCCATCCCTCTTCAAAAGAAGGGTAGGAAAATACATGTCCGAACAAAAGATATCCAATCACAATATTCCCCATACGAATCGGAGCAATGCTTTCGGTCAAACCTGCATGACAGCGGTAAGTATAGGAAG
>ERZ1035006.1780-NODE-1780-length-13341-cov-4.952582_pt1 | contig 13341 bp, 17 predicted proteins | sample MGYA00520694_ERZ1035006 | MGnify/ENA primary metagenome ERZ1035006 (study PRJEB33766, sample SAMN09781746) | gut metagenome | biome: gut microbiome | host: Homo sapiens | place: Madagascar | study: EMG produced TPA metagenomics assembly of the PRJNA485056 data...
CAAGATATACATGCTGTATTTCTTTCTTTGAATCCATTACTCTATTCCATCCTCACATTTTTATCGCTAATGTTGCACCCATTCCCTTATGGACAAAACAAACCTACGGCGGGTCGCACAAAGGCAATCCACCGTAGGCTTGAACTTTCCTTCAATCTTTATTTGTTGCTCCTTTTTGTGGGTCAAAACAAAGCTTCCAAAAGCCACCTACATATAACCCTCAGGATTTCCCGCATCTTGCAGTCTTTTCAACAAATAAAACTTTTGAAGGACAACTCAAGCCGTCAAAACCCTTTAGTTATCGTAGTTTTTCTTGGTTGACCCTATTATATCTCTAGCCCCCCATGTGTAATTACAATTCGGGCATCCGCCACATTCTTTATCATCTGTTGATACGGAATTAATTTGCTCCACTGGCAGTATTTCGGCTCGTATGTACTAAAGCCCGTTTGGATTATTACATCGTCTTTAATAACGCCCTTACGTTTCAGCTCGTCCACTTTTTGAATCAGTCGATTAAATGGTTGTTCGTGTGTTCCTACTGTCACAAAAATCATTACTTCTTACCCCTACTTAGAAAATGCTTCCGAGGTTGACCGCTTTTGGATAGACCTTCTTCTGCTCTTCCCACTGCACAATAAACTTGTCCACAATGGGGTAAACCATCTTTCCTGTCATTGTCGGCTTATCAATTCGGTCAAAGACCTCAATATAAACCAGTTTTGCTCCCATCATCTTTCCGATGTAGAAGAACGGAACCGCAACTGCTGCACCGCAGGAAATAATCAAATCTGGCTTTTCCTTATGCAGCACATTCCACGCAATCTTGGTATTCTTAATGAGTGCCTTAATACTACGGTTTGTCGGGAAATAGCAAGGGTAAACCTTTTCTCCCTCCAAAAGACTTCTTGCATCTTCTTTATCAAAGGTCACCCAAAATCGATTTTTGTCTTTCCAAAATGACTTTAACATATAAAGGTGGGTCAAATGTCCGCCAGATGAACCCACCAAGCAGACTTTAATGTTTTCTCTATCATTCATCAGTTTTCGTCCTCACTCTTCGTGTTCTCTTTTATCTCAACGCCGTAATCCAGATCTCACTCCAGTTTCAGCATATTTTGTTTCCTTATTTTTCGAACTCACAATCAGCGCCCCATAAGGTACACAGGGAGCTTTATTTGTATCGTTCTACCATCTCAACCAAACTTTACCGCAAATGTTTTGTCTGTTCGTTGTGATCAAACGCAAGCCCGCGGCTCGTTGCTCAGCAGCAACTGAACCGTGGGCTCAAATGTTTCTTCAAGTATTTTTCATTTGTTTTTCAGGGTTAACATATGTAATCAAGTGCCGCTGACAGCTTTCACAATTCCTCTATCTGATACTTCAACAAATGAAATCCATGAAGGACAATTCAAGCCTCTAAAAAGTATCATCCATTTTGAGAATGGATGATACCCATTTTCACAGAAGCCCATATATAATATGTATAGATATAATACTACACACTGCGGCATATTTCAACAGAACTAGTTATATTAAACCGAAATCAAAGACAATTTTGTCACTTTCACTATATTGGGCACACTTTTTCCTGTGGAATAGCCGAAGCATATAAAAGCAATGTTACATCATTACAAATTTGACAAGGAGGAGCATTATGGCGAAGCATGGAGAAAACATCAGAAAGAGGAAAGATGGTCGTTGGGAGGGTCGCTTTATTAAGGGGCGAAAGTCTGATCGGACTGCAATCTGGGGGTACATTTATGGACATTCCTACACTGAAGTCAAGGAAAAACTTAACAAGGATCGAATGATTGTTGCCGCTCGCGTGGTTCATTCAACAGATGTTGTAGAAATTAACACCTATGAGCAGCTACGAGAAATTGACAGCGATTCCAGCCAACTTAAAACAGATGCAATTCGTGTGATTTGTGTAGCCTTAAAAGCAGCTGCAGAAGAAATTGCAAATATTAAGTGCCCTCTCCCGCTCAGCCTCCACGGTCTTCCGACCCAGCGGTTTCCCGGCACCGTCCTCCACCGTGGGGATGGCTTTCCGCTGCACAAAGAGCTGCTGGGCAACGAGCTGTGTCCGCCCTCGCAGACTGCGCAACCCGATTTCAAACAACTCGATTTCCTCACAGACCCGGCGGTACGGAGTGATCAGCTCCTCATCCCGTCGCTCCTGAATTTCCCGGTTCATGGATGCCAGCACCTTGTCGCAGTTGAGGACGGTGCGCTCCACCGGGTTGGAGGTACCGCTGGTATGGACACGCTCGCCCTGCTCATGCGCTCCCTGCGACAGCTTGTAGATGACCTCGTCCCGGGTATAAAACCAGGCGTGAGATTCGTCGATCTGCCGCTTGAGTTCCTGCTTTCTCGCCTGGAGCTGTGGATAGGAATCGGCCAGTTCTCTGGCTTTTTCCATATAGTCCGGTTTCTCCATAGATGTCTGCATCTCACCGGGATGTGTTTCTTCGCTCATGGTCAAGCCCTCCTTTCTGACCGATGTTCTGTATCACATGACTGCCGCAGCCGAGAGATTCTTTTTAGCAGCTTTTCTCTCGGCTCGTTCCCGTGCCTTTGCCCTGCCTCGCTCCCAGCGTTCAACATTGACATCCGCCTGCCGTTTTGCCTCCTGCATCAGGACTGCAGGATCCAGGCCCGTCAGGGTGCGATACCACTTCGAGCGGAAGAACCGCTCCAGTTTCTTTTTGCTGGACCGATGTTTCCATTCTTCCGGCTCCTGCACCAGCTTGAACAGTGCCTTCCGATAATCCTTGAATGCCTGCAAAACGATGGCGTTTGCCAGCTCTGCATAGCACTCGGCGTACTCAATATTTCCCATTGGCGTGCTCCTTGCCGTTCTTACGAACCTCGCTGACTGTGTCGTACCAGGGCTCAGGTACCTGATCCCTGGTCATCCCAAAGCGGTAGATGCAGATGATGTGCCATGCAGCTTCGTACATCATGTCCAGCACTCTGCGGTTGGGTTCCGGCAGAGCCGCGGCATACTGAATGAAGTCCTCCACAAACCGGGATTCCTGCAGGTTCTTCGTTCCGCCGTTCTTCTGGCGCGCAATGATGACCTCAGCAAACCGGAAACATCGCTTTTTGTTCTGCTGAATCCAGTCGTATTTCCAGGTGACAGCGTTCAAGATGGCCCTGCGCTGTTCCTGCGTGGTAACCTTGGGCGCATCGACCGACACGCCTTTCTCTGTCATCCGGGTGTAGTGTTCCATTGCCCGATCCTCTTTGCACATGTGCATCTGGCAACGAAGCTCACTCAGGCGTGCGCTGCACATCATCTGCTCGATCGTGTGCTCATAGGCTTCCTTCATCAGGAAGTCGAGGTTCATTTTGAGGTCCGCACAGCGGCGTACCGGGTTATCACCCAGCAGCTCGCAGAGCAAGCCCGGCTCTCGGATGGGGCGGAACATCGCATACGGAGCAATGAACCCCGCCTCATCCCGCTTGGGCTTCGTGCCCGTCACGGGAACCGCTTTCTTGTAGACGTACTCCTTTCTGTTCGATGCCTTATCCGGGTTCAGTGCTGTATCCGGACTCAGTGCCGTATTCATCTCCGATGCCGCCATGCGGTCGGCCTCTTTCAAAAACAAAATCTTATCCATTTTCTTTCCTCCGGACTATCTCTTTCCTCGTGTTTTCATGCTTCCAGCCGTGCTTTGACAGCGGAAATCAGCTTTTCTTGCGTCAGGTCCTTCTGTTCCAGAGCAGCCATCACGTCCTCATCCACCGTGTCCTTGGTGATGATGTGGTGGATGGTGACCACCTGTGTCTGGCCCTGCCGCCAAAGGCGGGCATTGGTCTGCTGGTAGAGTTCAAGGCTCCATGTCAGGCCGAACCAGACCAGAATGTGTCCGCCCTGCTGGATGTTCAGACCGTGTCCGGCAGATGCCGGGTGGATCAGGGCAACCGGGATCTTGCCGGCATTCCAATCCTTGATGTCATCGCTGGTCTTGATGTCACGCACCGGGATCTTGAGCTTCGTCAGATGGTTGATGATGCGCTCCCGGTCATGCTTGAACCAGTAGGCCACCAGCACCGACTGTCCATTGGCAGCTTCGATGAGGTCTTCCAGTGCCTCCAGCTTGTGGTCATGCAGGATTCGCGCTTTGCCGTTCTCGTCATAGACCGCGCCATTGCTCATCTGCAACAATTTTCCAGTCAGCGATGCAGCGTTGGCAGCATCTATGTCCCCGTCCTTCAAGGGGATCAGGAGGTCTTGCTTGAGCATATCGTAGAGCTTGCGCTCGTCTGCGTTCATCTCCACCTCATACCGGGTAGGGATACAGTCCGGCATATTCAGGTAGTCCAGAGCCTTCATGGAGATGGTGATATCCGATATACGCTGGTAGATCAGCTCCTCGGCTCCCTCTTTTGGCTTGTACTGGAAGACCACGCCACTGGACGGATTCATGGACGCTGCCTTGAAATAGGCTTCACGGTAGCGGCCGATGAACTTGCCCAAACGCTCTCCTCCATCCAGAATTCCGATTTCACTCCAAAGATCCATGAGGCCATTGGAGGACGGTGTGCCGGTCAGTCCGACCCAGCGTTTCACATACGGGCGGACTTTGCGCAAGAATTTGAAACGCTGGGACTGATAGTTCTTGAAGGATGACAACTCATCGATCACGACCATGCTGAAGTCCCAGCGCATCCCGTTTTTCTCGTAGTACTCCACCAGCCACTTGATGTTTTCACGGTTGACCACATAGATCATGGCCGGATGGTGGACAGCGGCGATGCGTGTCTTCACATCGCCCACGACGATTGAAATGTCCAGATTTTTCAGGTGATCCCACTTCTCGATCTCAGCCGGCCATGTGTCTCTTGCGACACGCAGCGGTGCGATGATGAGGACCTTGTTGACCTCAAATGTGTTCAGCATGAGGTCATGGATTGCGGTCAGGGTGATGACGGTCTTGCCTTAACCCAGGCCCATATCCAGAAACAGAGTTGCAATAGGGTGAGTCTTGATATACTCCGTGCAAAACCGCTGATAATCATGGGGAATGAACTTCATTTTGGCATCACCTCACTTCCGACTCTGCTCCTTGTGTATTGCCCTGCGGCAACGTAACCGCCGACATCTCCGAGATCTTCGCTCCAATGCCTTGTGGAATAGGTTCTCCGGGGTTCCATTGGAGCAAAGCATCAATGGCAGGCTGGATCTGCTCCGGGCGGTCTACGCAGAACACCGGAAAGCCCAGTGCTTCAAGCTGTTGCCGTCGCTTGCGCTGCAACAGCCGCATCTGCTTGCCGGGGGCTTTCAGCTCCACAAAGGCACACTTGCCACCCAGCAGCAGGACCAGTCTGTCCGGCACACCGTTCATGCTCTGACTGGTAAATTTAAGAGCCTGCCCTCCGGCGGCTCTCACAGCTTCCACGAACTGGTGCTCGACCTCACTTTCCCTCACTCTGCTTCCCCTCCTCCGCCCGCCACACTCCGGTGCGCGGACGCTTTCTCTTGTTCTTTCGACGTTCTTCCAGCAGCACATGACCGATAGCGGCATCTGCCGTGGGGTCGGTATGGCTGCGGTTATGGCGCCTTTCCGGCGGGCTTTCATCCTTGTGTTCAACCCAGCGGACTGCCAGTGTCTCCTGTTCCATATCGCTCACCTCACCGGTTGATTTCTTTCCACTGAGCCGGCTCCATGGTGGCGACCTGCCAGCCGATGCCCTCCAGTGCCGTAGCCCGGTCATACGAAGCAACGTCCTGTGACGCTCTGGTGACCGCATTGGACAAGCCGTAGAGCGACAGGTCACCGCCGGCGATGAGGTATTTGAGGATGCCCTCCTGCTCATCTGTGTTGATGCCGTAGCTCTGCGAAGTGAGCTGAACAACATCCTGCACCTTGCCGGTGATGGGGACTGCCATAGACTCCTGCAAGCGTCCGACCACCTGTGTGAAACGTGCCTCATCGATGGCTGCCATGGTGGTGTCACGGAGTTTCAAGAGGAACGCCTTGTCCTCCGCTTCCATCGTCTCGTCCGAGTACAGCGTGAAACTGTCCTCCACTGCCTTCGCCTGACGTCCCACATGGTGACGGCGTTCGCCCATGTCATTGACCACCATTCCGTTCAAACATACGAGGCGGTAGACCAGCGGCTGGATGGACACAGCTCCCAGACCCACCTCAGAGTTTGAGATCATCACGCCAGCCTGCACAATGTCGCCCTTGCGGACCTCCATTTCCAGGCGATGGTTGACCACTTTGAGGTACAGCCGGTTTTCCGTCACCTCGCAGGACATGACCTCATACTGGTCGTTGCCTGCAAACAACGGCAGCACCGATGTGGCAATCTCCATGTTGTCGATACGGCGGTATCTCTCCGACAGCAGCGCACGGGCGACCTGCCCGGAGCCGTAGTCCATAGACCGCACCATGTGGGAGCCGGTCCTGTCCGCAAACCATGCGTTCACGTTCTCCGCCAGCAGGTCCGGCTTCTGGCTCTGCATCAGGTCGTAGTACTTGGCCGGGATGCCCAGCGCCGAAGCCACCTGACGGTGGAACAGCGAGGTGGTGCCGAAGGTCATCTGCCGGTCTGTGGTCAGATGGTTCAGCTCAAAGGTGCGCCCATCTTCCCGGAGGCGCATCCCCTGCGCCGGGCTGATGAAGTCCTGCTTTGCCTTGTTCTGGCGATCCAGTTCTACAAGGACTTCCTGCAGATTTCTGCCTGTTTTCATGTTCTATCCTTTCTGTGGCGCATATTTATGCGCCGGCTTATACGCCGGTATCCTTATGACAAGGGCACCGTGTTTTTACTGCTTTCTGTGATTCTTACAGCTCACGATGGATCATCTGTTGGATGATCCGGACAGCCCCCTGCATCCTGGCACGGTTCAGCCGTGTGTCGTGCAGGAGTGTGTCCAACGCATCCACCTCTTCCCGGATATTACAGAGGACAGACCGCTGATGGTCAGCAAGGCGTTCATTGTCCTGCTCCATGCGGTCGTACTCCTTTTCGTAGTCGTCAATGTCCTCCACATTTGTGTTGATGTAGCTCTCGATCTCACGGGCCAGTTCCTCACCGGCATAGTCGGACACAGCTTCCAGCAGATCCCGGATGCCAAACGGTGTCAGGATCTTGCCGTCTTTCATTTCAATGGCGTGCGGCATCTGGTCACCTCAATCCTTAAAGTAGTAGTCGCCCTTATACCCGGCGGCTGCCAGTGGAAGGCCATCGCACCAGTCAGGGTTAGCCGCCATGAGCTGGCAGATCTCCTCCACCGTGTACTTACCCTTGGGTTCTTCGATGATGACCTCGTCATGGACGTGCGCTACGATGTTCAAGCCCTCATCCTCGATCCGAGCCATGGCTTCAGCTAGAATGTCCCGGGCAATCGCCTGCGTGGCGTTCTCCACCAGCCGACCGGAGTAGGTCTCCTGCCGTGCCCACTTGTGGTTCTGACCCACACCTTCGTAGGTCAGGCTCATGCGTCCGAAGCGGTTCGGCTGCTGTTTGGGTACGAGGTATGCCAGCTTTCGACCGGAAGGCAGTACCATCCAGAGTGTTCCGGAAGAAAAGGCGAAGCTGATCCTGCCGATATCCTGCCGGTCCCCGGTCTTGAAGGCCTGCATCGCAGCCTTCTCCACGTCCCACCAGTACTGCACAATCTTTGGGTTGGCTTCACGCCATGAGTCGATGATCTCCGGAAGTTCTTCTTCCTTCAATCCCATCTGCAAGGCACCCATGCTGATGAGCGCACCGGAAGAACCGCCGTAGCCGCAGGCCAGTGTTGCGATCTTCCCTTTCTGGCGCAGGTCACCGTTGATGCCATGCTTGACCACCGGGACATGGAACATCTGGGAGGCTGTGGCGCAATAGAGGTCCTCGCCGTTTTTGAAAGCATCCAGCACCCACTGCTCCCCTGCCTCCCAAGCAAGCACCCGGGCTTCAATAGCGGAGAAGTCCGCCACGATGAACTCGCATCCATCCCTCGGGATGAGCATGGTGCGGATGAGCTGGGAAAGGACATCCGGTGTGTTGCCGTAGATGCTCTCCACCATGTCAAAGCAGCCCATCTTCACGAGTGTTCTTGCCTCATCCAGCGTGGAGATGTGGTTCTGCGGCAGATTCTGCAACTGGATATTCCGGCCGGAGTAGCGTCCGGTACGGCTTGCGCCGTAGAACTGGAACAGTCCTCTGGCCCTGCCGTCCGGGCAGACACAGCGTTCCGCTGCCTGGTATTTCTTGACGGAGCTCTTTGCCATCTGGAGCCGGAGCTTCAGCATATCCATTGCCTCGGCATCCACACCGTTCCTGTCCAACTCGCCGATCATCTCAGTGACATTCTTCTTGCCCAGCGTATCCATGGAGATGCCACGCTCATCCAGCCAGGTCTTGAGCTGGGACACAGAATTCGGGTTCTCCAGCCCGGTCAGCTCATATGCTTTCGTAGTCATGGTATCCGACAGAAGCAGGTCACAGGTGATGGCCTGCTGGACCAGTTCCGTGTCGATCCTTACGTCACGGTCGTTGATACGCTCATTCACCCGGTAGTGATGCCACTCCCGGGCAGGCATTGGAAAGCGTTTCAGCCGCTTGTAGATGTCCACCTCCGTGTTAACGTCCTGAATGCAGTAGTACTTGAACTTCGCCCAGTCTTCCGGGAGATGGTGTGGGAGGTTTCTGGTTCTCCCACCGTTGGACTTGGTCGGCTTGCAGGGTGCAGAGAACAGCTTGATGAGCCGTTTGCCCTCCTCGTCCTTTTGCTGCGTGGTTCTCAAGACTTCACCGACGTCTTTCAGTGCCATGGGCAGAGTCAGCGATGCCGCCATGACCATGGTGCATATCCAGTTGTCCGGCGACAGGAACGTGCCCGGTTTGAGATACTGGCCGGGATAGTGCTGCTGGAGATAGCGGGAGAAGCTCACACGCTCGAAAGCCGCATTGTGAGCAATCAGGGTCACATCGCTGTCCTTAAAATCGTCCAGAAGCTCTTTCGGGAATGGGTCTCCGGATGCAAGGTCTGCCAGCTTCGTTTCTCCAAACCCCTCGCCTTCATCCGTTGCCCATGCAATGAGCAGGATTTCGAAGCTGGGGTCGGACACATAGCGGTACAGACCGCATTTCTTGATGTCTGCCTCACAGTAGGTTTCAATATCGATCAGTGTTTCTTTCAAAGTTCATCACCTCGATCGGTCATGTAAAAAAGGAGGGAGCCGAAGCCCCCTCCCGGTCCATGTGTACTTAGCGCAGGTAATCCGGCAGTTCCTCACCGGCACCGCCGCCGAGGACTTCTTCGTCATCCTCCAGTGCGCAGAAATCCGCATTTGCGGAGGCACGACCGGACAGGCGGTCACCATCCTTGACGAACTGGATGTTGCACAGACCAGCCACAACGCCACGATTGCCATTGGCGTTGAAGGCGTAGAAGTTGACGCTGACATTGCTGTAGCAGCCGGAGTAGACCATCATGGGGTCGAGAACAGGCTGTACATGGCGGTCAACCACCTGCGGAGCGTCCTTGCTGGAAGCGTTGAGGAAGAAGCAGCTCGTGTAGTTCTCATCGTCCGGGCGGTCGATGTCGCCGTCACGCAGGGGCATCTTCAGATTGGGAGGCACCTTGCCGCCCCACTTGCGGACCTTACCGTCCTCCTTCGCAGCTTCAATTGCCTTGTGGATCGCCAGCAGGGTTTTCTTGTCCTCCTTGGGGATCAGGCAGGACACGGAGTACTTTGCTTCGCTGCCATTGATGCTCTTGGGCTCAAAGATGGCGGCAAAGGAAATGCGGCACGGGATAACGACCTTGGTCGCATTCATCGTCTTGTTTGCAGTAGCCATAGATTTGTAATCCTCCATTGTGTTTTATTCGAGTGGTGTGAATTCGTCTGCGGCAGTATCAAGATCAACCGCCGGTCTGGGGTCAGAATCCGGGACAAGCGCCAGCTTGCCGGGCGGCTTTACCACATACTTGCCCAGTACTTCCTGAAATTTCTTCTTGCCCATGAGCTTTTCAAACTCGGTCAAGGAGATCATCTCGGTCTTATAGATATCGGTGTACCCAGCCTGTGTGGCAGCTCCCGCCACCGCTTTGGGGTCAAGGAACTGCCGCTTGCTGCGGCCTTCCACCACCTTGTACCCATCCCAGCAGACACCGTGGTTGATAGCCTCGGAGCTGACATAGGCAAAGATGGCCTCGATCCAGGATTCAATGCGGTTTAGAGTGGGAAGCATCTTCTCGATATCCGTCTTGGACAGAAGCGCCGGAGACTTAAAGGTCGGTGCCGTGGTGTCTGGGTCATAGGCTGCGGTGGCATCTGTTTCTTCCTGCTCGTCTGCCAGAACGCCAGAATCCAGATCCAGGAATTCTGTCTTGACCAGTGCCAACGCCTCCTCAGCGCAGGCTTTACAGGAAGTACGAGCGCGGCAGAACCGGCACCAGTCACCGGGAACCTGCTCACCCTTGCCTTCAAAGGCGAGCTTAGCTCTGGGTCGGACATAGTTTTCTGCCCAGTCCAGCAGTTCTTCCACGCTGCATTCAAAGGTCGAGATGTTTTCCAGCCGGGGCTGGATGATGGTCATGGACACCTTGGTGATGCTATACAAATACCCATAGGCGTGGTAAGCACCAAGAGCGTAGAGCATCATCTGAGGGTTGTGGTCACAGCTGACAAACACGCCCTTTCCGTTTTTATAGTCCATGACATAGAGGGTACCGTCTGCGATGATCACGCAGTCGCCAGTACCGAACCCCTGCGGAACAAGATAGCTGTAGTCCAGCCGTTCCTCCACCATGACCAACGGATGCGGGCAGGTTTCCTTTATGCGCTCGACTGTGGAGATGATGTACTCCGCATAGATGTCGGTATTGGCATCCATCTCATCGGTGTCGAACTCGGAGGTCGGACGTCTGACACGCTCGTGCAGGTACTTGCGGAGCTTGTACTCGCCCAGCGCATGGGCGGCTGTCCCCTCCTCGGCATACACCGAGGATTCATTGGGAAAATTCTGCTCCAGCCGAGCCGATGGCGTACAGTTGAGCCATCTTTTCGAGCTGGACGCAGAGAGGATCGCGTGTACTTCGGGCATACGGCACCTCCGTTACAGCTGGGAGATGTCTGCGAGGAACGCCTCGTACTTCGCTGCCGGCAGTTCAGAAAGCTGACCCACGCCGTAGGTCTTCAGCAACTGACCGATCTTCTCGTTGTTGCTGCGCTTCTGCTTGATCTTCGCCACGATGACTGCCGTGATCTCATCTTTGGAGATGGTCACAGCAGGCTGTTCGGGTTCCGCCTTTTGGGTGGCGTCCAAATCAAAGGGCAAGTCATCTGCCGAGTCATCCGGGAAATCAGGCAGTTCCTCTTTCGCCTCCTCAGCAGCAGAGCTTTCCTCTGACGGAGCTTTCTCGGTCGGCTCCTTGGGCGTCTCCTCCGTCACGGGCGAAGTGTCCTGTTCCTGTTTGCGGGGAGTCTTTCCCGGTTTCTTACGAGGGTGAGGCACATCCTTTGCCCTTGGTGCTGTGTCTACAGCGGGGAGCTTGGCCGGAGGGAGCAGCTTATCCTCGTCCTCCGCGTCCTCAGATGTGAACTCCAGGAGTTCGATTTGCTCTGCCATGCCCTCGCACATCTGGGTCAGACCGCGGAACACCTCCGTCAGCCCATCCACGATCTTCTTGGGGCCGGTCAACATCTCACTCATCCTTGTCCACCTCATCCTCCCCGTAGATAGAATCCAGATACTCAGCCTGAGCATCCAGAACCATCATGACGGCATCCTTGCACAGACCGGTCTTGGTGCAGATGGTGGCGATCATGGCATCGATGTCGATATCGGGAGCTTCGTCCTGATCCTCGACACCATTGAAATAGGTGTTGCTGGTGCTGCGCTCATCCAGATGGATGTGGAGGTTCTCGACCTTCAGCATCACCGGGTGAATACGGCGCACCTCCGGGGTACTGGTAATCTGGTTCTTATCGTTCATCATTGTGTTGCTCACTTTCCGCAGCCTTGGGCTGCATCTCCTGTTGACTGTCACCGGTCATGGTGTACTTCTGTGCAAGGCTCTTAACGAGCAGTTCTGCCACTTGCCCGGGTTCAGGAAGGGTATGCACCGGCTTGCCCAGTTCTTTCGCCTTGGCGATCTCCTGTGCCATGCCCTCCGACACCGTGTCGCCAAACACCCAAAGCTCGTCTGCCTGTTCCAGCCATGACAAGCCAAACTGCATCCCAGCAGCACGTTCTGCCGCCAGCTCGTTCTTGAGGAAACGAGTGAAGTACAGATGCGGTGCCAGCGGTTGGATGCCCATCATGGCGAGGATGCGGCAGGCTTTGAGTGCCCGTTCGATATTGGACCGCTGTTCTGCTTCCCTGTTCGCCTCGGATACTGCGGTGGGTCGGAACGGAGAGCAGACATAAACGGTCTTTGGGGCGGTACTGCCGCCGGGCGGTCGCACCGGAGCCAGATTCTTTAAGGGATTGTTCTGGGGATTCTTGATGTTACTCATGGGGTGTAACCTCCTTGGATGTATTCGTGAGAGGAAGTTCTCTCATAAAGCGCACGATATTTTGCCGTTTGGGAGGTAGTTTCTTAAAAATTCTTTCTGATTTTTTTCAAAGCACCTTCAAGGCAGTCCCCGACAGAGCGGCGAGCAATGCCCAGTTCCTCTGCAATCTCGTACTGGTTCAGCCCCTTATAAAAGTAGAGCTGGACGACTTCCTGCTGACGCTCCGTGAGCTTGCTCATGGCAGCATACAGCTTCCGAAGTTCCTCATCCGCCAGCATCTCAGCGTTTTCTGCCTCCATGAAGTCAACCATAGCGGCATCGCACCAATCAGTGCCATCGCAGGACAGAGCGAACTCCTCATAGTCACGGCTGATCTTGCTGCGGTTATTCTCCAGCCGGCGTTCACCCTCCATAACCAGGCGCACGGTCCACTCCGCATCCTCGAACACCTCGACCGGGACGACTTCATAGGTGCCATCGTTGAAATCATAGCGGTAGTCACCGCAACGGTTCACATCCAGCACGGTGTGTGCATCGTCTGCTTCGTAAACTGCGTAGCCGTTCGTGTATGCCGTGATCGTCGCACCGTTCACGGTTGCCTTTGCAGCCACCACCGGGTTCATCTCCATGAGCTGCTTGTAGCCGGGGATCTTCTTCTCCAGCACCTTGTTCACGCAGTTCTTCAGTTCACGCAGAGACATGTGTGTATTGGCAGCCAGATCCTCGACTGCCTGTGCCATGCTTTCGACCGTCTGCGGTAACGGCTGGCGAATCTCCATCACGCCTACACCGCCATTGATTGCAACTGCCCCGTTCATCATGTTAGTCATTTTCTTGTCCTTTCCCCCGGACTCTGGGAGGGAGA
>ERZ1035006.1781-NODE-1781-length-13340-cov-4.695898_pt1 | contig 13340 bp, 6 predicted proteins | sample MGYA00520694_ERZ1035006 | MGnify/ENA primary metagenome ERZ1035006 (study PRJEB33766, sample SAMN09781746) | gut metagenome | biome: gut microbiome | host: Homo sapiens | place: Madagascar | study: EMG produced TPA metagenomics assembly of the PRJNA485056 data...
CTTTTGAAAAGGCGTTGACGGTGTCAGCCGCCAACGTATCGGTCTTAAACAATCTTGCGATTTCCCGTTTGGGGACCGGCGACGTCAAAGGTGCTTTAAAGGCCTTGACCGACGCCAAAAGCTTTGATGCCGGCAACGACGTGCAAGGACTTTCGGTGCGCATGAATTTGGCCTTTACCCAGTTTATGTCCAATAACCAAAGACGCGCACGTGCCACGCTCTTGGAAATCATGAACGAAGATCAGGCCAAAGAAATGATGAAGACCTTCGGCGAAATGAAGTCTCGCATCAACGCTGGCGAAAGCACGCTGGCAGACGAATGCCTGCGTGCTTCGGGCAAATTGATCGACATTCGTCCCAAGCAGACGGATGATACCGACTACGGTTACGAAGTGCCGGCCGTGGTGGAACTCGTGGGTGGTCACGAAGAAACCGAAACGGGTTTAAGTTCCAAGGCCAAGACGATGCCTTTGAGTCAAGCGCCCGAAAACATTCAAAAGCTTTTGCCCAATGCCAACGGGCAGGGTGCGCAGTAAGTCCGAAAGAGGAGCAGTCATGAAGTTCGGACGTTTGGCTCAACTGATTCGATTCGCAAAAGACAAGCGCGGCAACGTTGCCACCGAAGCCGCTTTTGCCTTTCCGGTCGTCATCGCCGTCTTTTTGATGGTGGTGGAGTTGGCCAACATCGCCTTGACGGTGGAAATCACCGAAAGTGCCGTGAATTCCGCTCTCATTCGTTTCCGTGACGCGGGTGAATTGGGGCCCACGGCCGAAAACGATATTCGTCAAGGTGTGGCTGCTTATTCGTTCGGCTATTTGGCGACGACCGACGTGGGTCGTGTGACGGTGGAACCCTACGACTCCTTGGATCAGATGGGTAATCCCGCAGGCGACGCCAATTCGGGCAATGATGAGCACGAAGACGGCGGCTTTGCAAGCCAGACGCCTGCTTGGCACATCGTCGTCGTGATTCGCAAAGACTTTATTACACCCTTGCCGCGCTTGATTTTGACGGAACGAAAGGACTTCACCTATCGCTACGAGCGTGTGGTTGCCTATTTCCACAAAGCCGACGAAAACGGAGAGTTGTGATGCGTTGCAAAGGAATTGAAAAATTTGTTCGCACACTGCGCCGTTTCGGTCAAGACAAAAAAGGTTCGGTGGCCGTCGAAACGGCGCTGGGCGTCACGATGCTTTTCGGTGTCGCGACCATTTTGGTGGATATGCATACCTCCGGTCTTGAACGTGTGCGTTTGGAAACCGGTGCGGGCGAAATGGCCCAAAGCGTGGCCGCTCAGGTGGAACTCACCAAATATGGGTTGGATGCATTGACCACTGCCGCATTTCAAAGCCAGACACGAGACACCGAAATCATCATCATGAACGTCTTGCAATCCGGGCGCATCAACTGGATGCTGCATCGCGGCGACGGTGCCGCGCTTTGCGAACTCGATGTGGACGGCGATCGCTTTACGGCCGATTTGCCGGTGGATTCCCCTGAAGAAAGCGAAGACGAAACGGATGTGAGCGAAATGTCGATGGTGGTAGTCGAAGCTTGCCGCAGAACATCGTTACTTAAAAGCGAAGCCAAGATGGTGTTTCCGCGCTTGATTCAAGTAAGAAACATCTATCGCGCAGGACAACTTCAAATCAATCTGGACGAGGCCTTAACGGACGAAAACATGATTGCCAGTAATGACGATGACGAAGAGGAGGGTAGCTAAATGAATCGAGTCCTTCGAAAAGTTCGTCTGAGTGCTCGACTTTTAAAGCGCCGCATGGGCGAATTCGGCCGCGATGAAGAAGGAGCTGCCGCCGTGAGCATTCTCTTTTTCATGATTGCCGGCGTTGCGATTCTCACGTTTGCCATCGACGCTACGCGCGTGACGGCCGACGCTTCTCGCTTAAAGCAGGCAACCGACGCTGCTGCCGTTGCCGTCACTTTGGAAGCGGTCAAGGATCCGGAAGTCGATGTTGTCGATATGGCGCAACGCTATGTGTCCAGCAATTTGGGCTTGGATCGTACGCAGATGGAGCGCGAGCTCACCGTGACGGTGGAGCCTGCGGCCTGGCAAGACTATGAAGGTTATCGCGTGCGTGCGAGTTTTCGCGCCAAGCCCGTGATGCCCAAGGTTAAGAGCGAAACCATTGAAGTGGCATCTGCCGCTGTGGCTATCTACAACCCGATGGAAGTTTCCTTCGTCGTGCCGTCGACAATGAACGAGGATACGGCCGACATGCAGGCTATTGTCGACATTGGTGAAGCGTTCTTTGATCGCTTGATCGATCAGCGCAATGATCGTTGGATGGCTTTGGTGCCGTATTCCGACGGTGTGAACGTTTGGGATACGGAAAACGGGACTGCGCGCATTCGCAGTTGGGCCATGCCCGATCGACTTCAGCCCGAATGGATGCGCTATATCCGATCCGGTGCCGGCGTAGCCAATATGGCTTCTCCTCGCATGCCTGACGTGCGCAAAGAAATTTTGCATGTGCGTCGCGGCATGTTGCCCGGGGAGATTTTCGACTGGGAAAAGAGTCCGCGCGGTTCTTTTGAAATCAGTGCGCAGACTTGCGTTGCAGGTAACTGCATTATGTCGAACTACCCGGGCGGATGGCCCTACATTGAGTGGGTGGGCCCGATGATCCCTCCAAGTGGAAACGGTATTTCCGGGGATACCGATACCCGTCGCATCGCAGCCGACAACACGGTGCCTTTAACGCCCGTATTGCCATTGACCGATTCTCGTGAAGACTTTGTGGCTCGTTTGGAGCGTTTGGTGCCGGATCATGAAGAAATGAATCACGCCATCAACATGAATATTGCCATGGGTTGGGGCGCGATGACTTTGTCTCCCGGATTCAGAGGTGCCGACGGTTGGGGCGACTTGGATCATCCGATGGATTTTGCCGAAGAATCGGGTACGGCAAATACGAAAGCCATCGTCATGCTTGCAAATCTTGAAGGGCCTCTTTGGGATATTGATAGCGATTCCAATAACACATATTTGGATGTGAACACTTTTGGTGGAACCACGGAAGGTTCGCTCGGAGAAGAACTTACACGTCAACGCATCATCGATTTGTGCGACAGCTTCAAGACTCACCGAGATTTTTATTTCTATCTGTTGATGATTCCGCCCACGCAAGAACAGGTTGCGCTTGATCGCTACAGGGAATTGTGGCCGACGTTTCTGACTTGCAAGCGCACCGGAAATGAAATTCAACTGGTGAAGACGCCAAGCATTGCGCGAGGCAAAAACATGATTATTCAACGACTCAATCAAGTGGCGGCCGACTTGGAAGCCAAGAGCACATACGCTCGCCTGATTGAGTAGCCGACCGATTTAATAACGACAACCAATGGTAAAGACAATGACAAAACATGCGAATCGAACTTTGGAACTTGCGCTTGAACCGCGCATGATGTTTGATGCGGCAGCAGTGGCAACGGCAGCCGACGTGGCGCAAGATGTTCAGGCTCAGCAGGACCAGGCGACGCCGATAGCAGAAACGCGTGCCGGCGAAGGTGTTGACGCAACAGGAACCGGGAACACGGTACAAATCGGTCCGGACGGCGGCGCAAGCGATGTGGATATTTTCAGGGATGTCACTGTTACGGGAGATTCTTTCGGTAAGTTGACACTCACAGTTTCCGGTGTGGGGGCTGGATCCGGTTTGGTATTTGGTGACCAAAGAATCAATCTTGAGCATGGAGCTCAACTTGTGTTGTCGAATGAGGCTACCGTTTCGGTATCGGAAGTCAACGGGAACTATGAAGTTGTCATCGACGTGTTTGGGATGGATTCTTCTTCCATCGAAAATCTTGTCGACAACATGAGATTGTCGGTGGATGGTACGACTCAAACAGAAAGTTCCGTGACCGTGACGTTGGACTCTATTTCCGATGAGAATAACGTAGTAACGGAATTGGGTAAAGAAAGTGTTTTGTCTGTGACTACACAATATAACCACAAGCCTCAGATCGATGCGACAGATGAATTGAGTATTGCCGATCAACTTGTGATTGCGGGCATTGGAACTGCTACACAAATTGCCACTTCTTCAGACGGTACGATTGCGTTTGTCATGGACGATGCCGGCAAGGTAAGCGTATTTGAGCTTGTTGACGGAGAATTGACGCAAAAGGCGACTTTTGATACCTCGACAATTGAGGGGTTTGGTAGCGCCAAGGTAATTGCTACGGGAGGGGATGGTAGCCACATCTTTGTTATAAATAACTCCCACATGGTCTACAGTCTGAGCTACGAAAACGGGTCACTGAGCTATACGGGTTTCAGTATCAGTACCGGCAGTGACATGGATAACATGGAGAAGGTCGTAGTCACCGAGGATGGAAAGTACGCGGTAATTACGAATATGAAGTATGTGACTCTTTATAGTATTGGGGCAGACGGTAGTTTGACGAAAGGAAATGCTCTTGATACGGGTCTTAACTATTTGAATCAATTTACGATCAATGGAAAATATATTTTCGGTAACTATCAAGGTTTCCCATACCCTTATAAAGGTGTATATCTTTTTGAGATCGTAGAAGATGGCAATGAAGCCAAGCTAGAACTTATTGGTAAAAAAGTTGATTATTCAACTGCAGTTGATTCTGCAGTTCTTGTAGACGGATCTTTGGCTTTTTTATTAACTGGTGACGGCATTCATTCCTTCTACCCGGAAAACGGAGTTCTATCCGAAGGTATCAAAACCTCAGTGAGCGGTGCGGTCAATATCGCTTTATCGGCAGATGGTAAATCTTTATATGCTTTAACCAATGACGGTACGTTGATTTCGTATTCCGTTGGAGAAACAGGAGCGCTGACTGAAACCGGACGTACGGCAGGATTGACCGGAGGTAAGGTCGTCAGCGTTACTGATGACGGATCGGTCGTTGTTTCCGGTGAAAAGACTTACCTTTTGACCACGGATAAGCAAGGGACGTGGGGAAGTTCGATCGATTTCACATCGGGACTGACGCTTTCCGATCTAGAGCTCGACAAAGGCAATAACTACGGTGGGGCTGTTGTGACGGTGACGTCAAGTAGTACATCTGGTAGCTATCGTTTTACTTCGGATGGTTATGAGCTTTCAAACAACTACATTGTCAAGAATGGACAGCAGTTGGCATCGGTGACGACGGCAAACGGCAGATTGGTGATCAACTATATGACCGGTTGTTCGACTCAGGATGCACAGGCAATTTTGCATGGTTGGTCGTATTTGACGGGTAGCGGCTCGAGTAGTGATTCATCGTCCGTGACTTTGAGCGTGACATTGAGTGACGGCAATAAGGTTTCGGATACGCATGAAATCACCGTTTACTTGGGTGATAACCAACCTCCTTCAGTTTCTCATACCGGGGGAGACAATCAAGTTTTTGACACAGCAGGTCAAGAAATTTCAATTTTCGGAAATGTCTCTGTTGATGCTGGGGAATTCGGACAAAACATTGAAGAAGTGATCGTCAATGTTTCTGGCTTGGATAATCTTGGAGAAAGCGAATACATAGTGGTGGATTCGACCAAGATTCTTTTGGGGCAAACCTCACAAGGAAAAACTGCCGGAGGATTTACTTACACCTACATTGTTAACAGTAATGGCACAGCTGTTTTGACGATTGACTTCGGTGACGGCGCCAATGTGCAGACGGTTTCCAACCTGCTTTCCGACTTTGTTTACGGCAATGAAGGTGTTGCCGGTCAAACCGTAGACGGGTTAAGAGGTGATCGTGTTTTCACAATCTCGTCAGTTAAAGATACCGGTGGTACTGCCAATGGTGGTATTGATACTGTCAACCCCGAGATTACAACAACGATTGAGCTTGAATTGAATTCGGCTCCGAATATTGAAATAGAGGGTGGTCAGACGCCGGATGCTTTCATAAGTGGTTCGTTAGTTGAAGGCTCTGCTGGTTTTACTGGCGATATCGTGGTTTCTGATGATGGTCGTACCGTGATTTCAGTCGGATATTCTTCACAGAGTCTCACCGGAGCGGCAACACTTTATGTCTATAGCCGAGATCCCGCTACGGGATCAATGAAGCTACTTGAAACATTTACACAAAGTGGAACCACCGACGGGCTCAACCAAATTTCCAGTGTCGCATTTTCGCCTGACGGTAACTATGTTTGGGTCGCCGGAAATAGCGGTGACTCAGATGTCTATTCCTTAGTTTTGTTCAGCCGTAACTCGGACGGTATTCTGCAGTATGTAGGGAAGGTTGCGACTCAAGATGAACAGCAGGGAGATAAAACTATTGATGGCTTAAACGGTTGGGTCAGTGAGATTGTTGTTTCTGCCGATGGACAAACGCTATACACCATCAATGGAACAAATGCTATCGGAGGTGTTAGTTCGCAACAGGATTTATCGGTTTTCACGATTGATAAAAGTACCGGTAAATTGACCTACGTTCAAACGATTACCGAGAACATTTTTAATCCGTCTGCTATCAAAATTTCATCCGATGGTTTGACGGTATATGTTGGAAATAAAGCGGTGACGAGTGAGCGTCAAGACGCACAAATTAGCGTGTTCACGCGCAATCCGGATACAGGAGAATTGACTTATTCCAACAGTATTGACGTAGGGTTCGATCATGAGGCTAATAATTTAGGAAATTATCGTGGTGTCGATGATTTGGTCGTATCCAAGGATGGAAATTTTATTTATGCCGTGACCTCTTTTTCGAGTCGCAATGGGTGGAGAGCAATTCAAGTCATTGAAAAAACTTCGGAAGGGTATAGAGTCGTTGATACCATACAGGTCGCTGCGTTTTATAGCGAGACAGCCTCATTACAATTGTCCAACGACGGAAAGTACCTCTATCAGGGTGGTAACCAACAGAGAGCGGTTGACATATATTCCATTGGAGATGATGGAAAACTGACGCTTTCCCAAACGGTAAATAGCACGGGGGTCACTCAGGATGTGTATCTGTATTACCAACAAAGTGACGTGATGGTAGTTACACCTGATGGTAAGAATATTCTTTGGGGCGGAGCACTTCAAGTTACAGGTATTGTCTCGGCATCTGCACAGGTGACGGTTTTTGACGTCGGTTCCGGAGCCAATGTCGGCGAGCACATTACGATCACCGATATCGATAATGATACAAGCGGCAACTATTCCGGAACATCGGTGACTTTCGAGCGTCAGGGTGGCGCCGATGAAAACGATACATTCTTGTTTAAGTCTTCCGATGCCGTTGAATTCAATAACGGGAGGATCACCTATAACGGAAATGAAGTCGGTCGCTACACAAATGAATCCGGCAAGCTCGCAATCAGCTTTACGGCTTCAACTGTCAGTGCCGAAGCTATGCGTTCCGTGCTTCAACAGGTGGTTTATAAGTCTGCCGTCAGTACTGTCCTCAGCAGGCTTTCGGTGACCGTCAATGATGGCAATAAGGAGACAACCGCTGTTTTGGCAATCAAGGCTGCCGATATTGCTCTTGACGGTCAAAGTGAGCATTCGGCTTACAACGCCGACGGTGTTGTTCTTTTCCCGAACAAAGAGATTAGTTTCTCCGGAACTTTGAAGCCTAATTCAGTCAAGGTTGTTGTGACAACGACGGATACGGGGGCTGATTTCAGTGTCGGTGTAAACAGCGGCTATTCCTTTGCTGGCGGGAACATTACGACATCGGGAGGGGAAACGATCGGCAGTTACACGACCACGAGCGGTCAACTGACTCTGACGTTTACCGGTGCTGCAACGCCAGCCAATGTCAACGGCGTGTTGCAGGCATTGACCTACAGCACGTCAAGTTCCGCGGCTGTCAGCTTCGATCTGCAAATTCAGGATGCTAACGGCAACACTTTGATCGAACAAAAGGATGCTGCAACCGTTTATGCAAATCAACCTCCGGTTTGGAACGGTGGAGACAGTTACAGTCTGGAAGTCTATCCCGGCGAAAATGTGACGATCGTTTTAAGTAAGGATCTGTTCACGGATCCGGAAGGCTCTCAGTTGACGTATACGCTGGAAGGCCTGCCTAACGGGTTAACCTTTAATGCTGATACTTTGACGATTACCGGTACGGCCGCCGTCGGAACGCACCAACTCACAATCACCGTGACGGATTCCAACGGCGCGACTGCAACCCAAACCTTTGATTTGCATATTTCGACGGACGCCAATCAACCGCCGGTATTTAACGAAAGCTCTCCGTTGACGAATTTGAGCAAGGATGCGGGCGAAGCATTCAATCAGGATATCAGTTCTCTGTTTACGGAACCCAACGATGACTCGATGTCTTTCAGTGCCGAGGGTTTGCCGGAAGGCATGACTTTGTCTTCCGAAGGGATTTTGACGGGTACGCCGGACCTTTCCGGAACCTATACTGTGAAGATCACGGCAACCGACGCCCATGGTGCGACCACGACAGGTGAAATTACCTTGACGATCGTTAACGATGCTCCGAGAGTTAATGACGGTGCCGTATTCCCAGCACCGGTGGCAAAAGAAAACTTTAATCTCGAGCTCAACAGTCTCTTTACCGAGCCTGATGGTCAGTCGATGACTTTTGAAGTATCGGGCTTGCCCGAGGGGTTGACTTTTGCCGACGGTAAAGTCACCGGGATGCCTTTGGAAAGTGGCACCTTTACGGTAACGGTCAAAGCAACCGACCAGTACGGTGCATCGACATTGCAGGAATTCACCTTCACGATTGACAACGAAGCTCCGCAATTTAATGCCGACGAGTACTCCGATTACGTAATTAATGTCGGCGAACACAACATGCAGATTGGCGAAGACGGTATTAAGTTACCCGAAGATCTCTTTGTCGACGACTTTGGTGTTGAAGGCTGGGCTGTGACTGATATCACGAATACGGACGGTGAGGCGGTCGACGGCGGTTTGGCGGGTTTGGGCTTGAGTTTTGATCAGGAAACCGGCACCTTTACTGGTAAGCCCAATGTTCAAGGCGACTTCAACATCACGATTGAGGCCATTGATGCTTCCGGTGAAAAGACGTCTCATACTTTTACGTTGACGATTGAAGCCAACAAGCCGCCGGTGGTGTCCGAAAACATCGCTTCACCGCACTTTGTCTTCAACGATACGACGGAGAACACGAATCGAAACTCGGTCACCCTGACAAATTGGATTCAGGATCCGAGCGGCGAAACGTTAACTTATGAGTTAACGGGCGACTTGCCGGCAGGACTCACTTGGAATGCCGACAGTCAAACGATCAGCGGTATCGCTCAGCAAGCGGGTACGTTTGAATTGACGTTGTCTGCTTCCGACGGCACGAACGAACCTGTGACCTATACCTTCAAGTTGACGGTCAGAGACAACACTGCGCCTCAACACAACGGCGCATTGCCGACGGATCGTTTCGTGGTGGGTGGCAATTACTCGATCGACTTGAACGACTACATCAAGGATGCCGACGGTGACGAATTGAGCTTTACGGTTCAAGGATTGCCTGCCGGCATGAGCTTTGATCCGGCTACCGGTGTGATTTACGGTACGCCGAGCGAAACCGGCACAAGCAGTATCACGATCCGAGCTGTGGATCCCTACAACTTGGCCAGTACGTTCGAAATCGATGTCACCGTGGTTGAAAACGCCACGCCGACACAAACCGAATCCGTGGCATTCGGTAACGCCGAAGGCGCCTTCGCGGCCGATCTGCACCAAATGTTTGCCGACCCGGAAGGCGATGCACTCACTTTCGAATTGGTCGACGCAACGCAGTTGCCCGAAGGCTTTACGTTTGATGCGGCAACGGGCGTGATTTCGGGCAGTTCTCCGACGGAAACGACCTTTAACGTCGATGTGCTCGTCAAGGATCAGTACGGCGCAGCAGTCACGCGCACCGTCACGGTGATGATTCGAGTGAACACGGTGAGCTTTGCCGATGCTGGTGTCTGGACGCCTGCTGACGGTCAGGGCTTGCACCTGTTGCGCGACGACGCCGATATCGACGACTACCAAACGGTGCGTCTGACGGCAACGCTTTTGGGCACCGACGGCCCGGTGATGGAACCCGTCTACGGGGTCACGTCGCCCGTGGCAGCCGAAGTCTCGGATATCGGTCAGCTCAATACGTCAGAAGCTTTATTGCGCGTCTTTGAACGCACGATTGAGGATGCCGATACGCAAAAGCAGGCTGACGAAGCTCGTCGCGAACGTGCGGTGGAAACGCAAGTGGACAAGCACGACATCAAGGCACCCGCGCTCGTTGAAGCACCTGAAAGTGCCGAAAGCGCCACGACTGCTATCGACAATTTCGCGGGTCTTGCCATGAGCGAAACCGTGATCGACGAAGCACTGCTTCTAACCGAATCGACGGCGCAGGAGCGAGATACGTCGCTCAACAAGGCGATCGAACGTCGTGCCCTTTACCGTGAAAGCGAATTTACAACCAAGGCTTCGGTGTAACGCCAAAGCTCACAGACGATTCATAACAATTTTTTGATAAATGAGATCCATCATGCAAAACACTAACCAAAGAATTTTCAAGCGCTCCGTTTGTGCTCTTGCCGCCGTAGCCGCTTTGATGTTGACGGGCTGCTCCGTGACGGCTCCCGACAAGCTTGCTGCCGACGACATGATCCGCTTGGCAAATCTCGATCAGGCTCAGATGTTCGGGGCTCAGGAACCCGTAACGGCAGCCATCACGATGGAAGAAGCCGTGGCTCGCGCTCTGAAGTACAACCTCGAACATCGCTTGGCGATGATGGAGCGTGTCATTTCCGAAAATATGCGCGACGTCAAAAACATGGGTTTGCTACCCAAGGTGACCGCTTCTGCCGGTTATCGCGATCGCAGCAACGACTTGGCATCGTCTTCGGAAAGCTTGGCCACCGGTCAACAGTCCTTGGTGCCTTCCAAGAGTAGCGAACGCGACGGCACGACGGCCGACTTGGAAATGAGCTGGAACGTGCTTGACTTCGGTTTGAGCTACTACGAAGCCAAAGCTGTCGGCAACAAGGCATTGGCTGCCGAAGAGCGCCGTCGCCGCGTGGTGGCAGATATTGCCCGCCAAACGCGTGCGGCTTGGTTGGCTGCCGTTTCCGCCGAAGAATTGCGTGACGAAGTGGCTGCTGCATTAAATGACGCCAATGCCGCGCTTGCCCAATCCAAGGAAGCGGGAACTCGCAACCTCGTCAAGCCTTTGGACGCATTGCGTTATCAGCGCGATTTGCTCAACATGGTGCGCGAACTCGAAGGCCTGGATAACGAACTTGTGAAGGCCAAGGCAAAGCTTGCCACGTTAATGAACCTGCAGCCCGGTACGCCCTTTAAATTGGCAAAGCGCTCCAAGTCCGACTACGTTGTGCCGACCGTGCCCTACAAGCTTTCCGACTTGGAAGTCTTGGCCATGGTGCGTCGTCCCGAATTGCGCGAAGAAAGCTATTTGGCTCGCAACGCCGTGCTCGAAACGAGAATGTCGCTCTTAAAGCTCTTCCCCAATGTGCAGCTTTTTGCCGGTTTGAACTACGACTCCAACCAGTACTTGGTGAACGACCACTGGGCCGACGTGGGTACGCAGGTGAGCTGGAACTTGATGAGCATCTTCTCGCTGCCCTCAATTTTGAAGGGTAATGAACTCAAGCAAGAAATGGCTCCGCTTCGCCGTCAGGCCATTCGCATGACGGTGCTCTCTCAGGTGCACGTGGCTTGGCATCAGCGCTTTGCTGCTGAAAAGGCCTTTAAGCGCGCCGACGAAATTCTCAATGTTCAAACCAACATCGACACGCAAGTGGCCAACGCCGTCAAGAGCCGCAGCGAAACGCGTCTGGAAGCTGTGCGCACCCGCGTGGAAACGTTGTTGGCCAAGCGCGCTCGCGACTTGAGCTATGCCGAAATGCTCAATGCCCAAGACGCCATCTATCAGGCTGCAGGTTTTGACACCGTGCCCGATACCTTGGCCGACGACAGCCTCACGGGCATTGCCCAAGCGATTGCCGCACAGAATCGTGCGATTGCCGACGGCGCCTTGTTAAACGCCGTCTACGGTTCGCAAGCTTTGGCTGACGGCACGGGCGACTACAAGCAAACGTCTGAAAGCTATCGTTTGCAACCGACGAACGCCCCTCAGGGTCCCACGAGCGCTGTGCGTTTGGTTAGCGGCCTTCCCTGGGAAAGTCTCGGTTCTCTGCGCGGTAACGCTCAGCAGTAAGAGCAGGTCATGAGAAAACTTTCTCAGTTGACTTCCGTCTTGGGATTGGGCTTGGTTTTGGTAGCGGGCTTGACCGGTGCCGGCCAAGCTTGCGCCCAAGACGCGACTTTGATGACGGCACCCGCAGGCGTGAATCAAGCCAGATTTCGTGCGCAGGTCACGAGCATCGCTAAAGCGACGGTTTCAAGCGAATTTGCCGGCAAAATCGAAAAGGTTCATTTTCGCGAGGGCGAGCGCTTTAAAAAAGGCGAAGCGCTTGTGACTTACGACTGCTCCGTTGCGCGCGCTCGCTTGGCACGCGCACAGGCCGGACAAGAGGCAGCAAACGGCAAATTCAAAGCGGCACGGGAGCTCAAAGCTTTGAATTCCATCAGCGTGATCGACTTTGAAGAAGCGCGCGCAGCGCTTTTGGTCGCACGTGCCGAAGCCCAGGAACAGGCGATTCAAGTCGAGCGTTGCACCATCAAAGCGCCCTTTACGGGCTTGGTGGGCGAAACGTTTGTACGCGCACACGAATACGTGGGCGAAGGGCAAAAGCTTCTGACGATTTTTGACGATTCGAGTTTTGAAGTCGAAACGATTTTGCCTTCAAGCGCCTTGAAGTTTTTGAAAATCGGTACCAAATTGCAACTCAAAGTAGATGAAACGGGCGGCGTTTATCCCGTTGAAATCACCCGCATTGCCGGCAGTGTCGATCCCGTCAGCCAATCGATTCAGGCAACGGGGCGATTGCTTTTGCCCAAAACGATCGATAAAAAGACGGCTTTGCCGTTGTTGCCCGGCATGAGCGGTGCCGTGAGCTTTATCGATGCCGTGCCCGGTGTCGTTGATTTCAATCCTGTGACGCCCTAACAGTAGTCAATTCTATGAGCGCTCAAGACACAAAACCCGTCAAACAAGATTCGCCTCAAGCCTCGCGCTTAAAGGCCATGGCCGAAATGCTCTCCAAAGAGCGCGACACTGTGGCGCGTTTGGAGCGCTTCATTCGTTTGGAAAATCGCGCCAGAACAACCGCTGACAGACGAGAATTTACTTTCGTCGTTTTAAACGACACGACGGCGGTGGTGCCTTATCGTCAGGCGGCGCTCTGGACGCGCGCGGCTGACGATGTCGGCGTCGGTACTTTGGCCGGGTTGTCGGGTGTGACGGAACCGGCCAAACACGGCGCTTATCCTCAGTGGTTGACGGG
>ERZ1035006.1784-NODE-1784-length-13331-cov-4.171136_pt1 | contig 13331 bp, 14 predicted proteins | sample MGYA00520694_ERZ1035006 | MGnify/ENA primary metagenome ERZ1035006 (study PRJEB33766, sample SAMN09781746) | gut metagenome | biome: gut microbiome | host: Homo sapiens | place: Madagascar | study: EMG produced TPA metagenomics assembly of the PRJNA485056 data...
AAATGAAATAGTATTTTCAATATAATTTGATCTGTTTCTACTTTTCCATAAAGCCGAGTCTGTCTTTCGAATGAGGGCTCGGCTTTCTTTTACCCTGAAGAATCAGGGCATGAGGTGGATCAACCATGCCGGTTGCCGACTCGGAACCGGTGTCGAATGGCGATCGGAAATTTTGAAGCCTCGAAAACACACCTTTGACAAAAATCAATCCGAAGCGAGCCTTTCAGGCGAATTTTCAATGCGATGGTCAACACCAAAAGATTGCCTAATTTATTCACGCACAAATTTTAGGCAGTTTATACCGCGAATAGGACTGCACAAAATTTAATCAGTACTTAGCCGAACCCATAGAAATTGCCTATGAAATGGGCACAAGCAGCTCAAACTCAGGGGGAACCGGAAAGACAGGCCGAGTCGGACGAAAATCATGCACAAAATTTAGGCACGCGCAACAAAGAGTCTACAAAAAAGACTGGATCAAATTTTCAAAAATATGTTTATTTTTCTGATTGCAGTTGTTATCTCATCTTATCACCAGGATTCCAACAATGACCAACGGAAGTGAGTGATTATTTACTCACATATTTCGGGTAATTCCAGGGGTGTAGCGCATCTTTCTGAAATATGACATAATTAACATAATCATGGTGATTAAAAGTATTTAATTTCAGGATTGTGATTGTATGAGACCGTCTGTTGTAGTTGAGGAATCTTTGGTAGCGCTCGGTTACAATCTCAAAGTCGCGAGATTGAAACGACGCCTCCCCCAAACCGTGCTCGCAGAACGCGCCGGCATCGGTTTGACGACGTTGGTGAAGATAGAAAAAGGCGATAGCGGCGTTGCAATCGGCACGGTTGCAGCCGTGATCAATGCGTTAGGCCTAGGTACCCCCTTTGCACAAATCGCTCAAGTCGATCCCCTGGGTCAGGCGCTCGAAGCAGAGGCTTTGCCCAAAAGAATTCGCGCAAAAAAGGCCGAATAATTTATGCCGCGCATTTTGTCCGTTTCGATCGTATTAGGCGGAAGCGACAGCTCCGTCGGTCAGCTTGTCTGGGATGACACTCGGACAACGGGCTCGCGCGCGCAAATGGCATTTCAGTATGACGAACGTTGGTTGGCACACGGTTTTTCATTGGGCGCCGACCTTCCGCTTTTACCCGGTGTTCATTATCCCTTCGACGACTCTCGCAACCCCGACCCCGTCTTGCGTTCCAGAAACGGCAAGTTCGGATTTGTGGCCGATCATGATGTCGGTACATGGCTTCAGAGCGTTCTGAAAGAGGCGCATTTAAAGGGCCTCAAATCCACCTTCATCGAACTCCCTGCTTCTCCGGCCGATTTGTGGGTTGCGGTCAATACGCAAAAAGAACGCTTTTCCGCCCTGTCTTTGCCCCATTCCCACACTTCAGTCTCCACCGATCTGTTGGGCTTTGAGGAAAAAGCTCCCTTAAATTCAGCCAAACACCTCGGTGACTTGGGTAACAGTTTTGCTATGAGTGTTTCGGGGCACGCACAACCGACGGTAAACTCGATGGGCAATTTGCTCCTGCATGCCGCGCCCTTTACCGGAGATGAAGGAAAGCTTTTAATTACCAACGGCCGCCCGACGGAATTAACCGACTATGTGGTCAGAACACAGTCGGCAAAATCCCCCTTTAATACGGTACTGTGGCGTGCCGTCACCGCCCGCCTGGCTCAGAAATGCGGCTTGGATGTCGTCGACTCCAAGATACTGACTCCGACACTTTATGCCGAAGAGCGCTTTGACAAAGACAGTACGGGTGAATCCATTTATTGTGCGTCAGCCGCAACCCTCGTAGGCCGCAAGACCTCCGCATTTGCTCGATTAAAGCCCATGGCTATGAGCTATCTGGATATGGCTGATATTCTCAATCGCGAAGGTGCCAACGCCGCCGAAGATCTTCACGAACTCTTTGCGAGACTGCTCTTTAACACTTTAACGGCCAATCACCACGACCGCTTGGATCAGTTCTGGTTTGGAAGACTGCCAACAGGCTGGACATTACTATCCATGTATTGCCCCTGTGCGCAACCCTCTTTTTTGACGCCGCGCCTACTCTCCACCCCGGTGCGCCAAATGCAGATCGCGGCAGAGAGCGAAAACGCCATTGCCGTCTCTCGCTACTTTGGGGTCAATGCCGCCCAAGCCAAGACCATGCGATTAGAATTCATGCACGCCCTTTCAAGTTGGCGAACCGTTGCCGAAGAGCTTGGCGCAGACCAATTCGAAATCACGCAGATGGAAGGTGCTTTTGACGATTACTAGTATAGTTGAAGTATTTTCTAAAGATATGCTATTGAATATACTTTAGTTGGATTTATCGGGAGACATAGACTATGGACGTGAAAAAAGACAATGCCATGTACATGCAAATTGCGCAGATTGCTGCTGAACGCAGCTATGCTCAAAGGCTCAAAGTCGGTTGCGTGATTGTCAAAAACAATTCCATCATCAGCTTCGGTTGGAACGGTATGCCCACGGGCTACGACAACTGCTGCGAGGTGGAAGTCGACGGCAAACTCGTCACGCGCCCCGAAGTGCAGCATGCAGAACTCAATGCCGTGGCCAAGCTTGCCTATAACGGCTATTCGAGCCATGGGGCCAGCATCTTTATCACCCACTCCCCTTGCATTCACTGCGCGTTGTTAATCCAAAAGTGCGGGATTGAAGCCGTTTATTATCATGAGCTTTACCGCGAAGACACCGGTATCAAGTTCTTGCAAAATGCGGGGGTGCATGTCGAACAGCTCTAAAGGTCTGTGCCGCGTGGCGATCATGCCCAGAAGGCTTGAGACGCCCCCGACTTTTTTATCCGGTTACGTCAATTCGGAAGCACTCGCGCGTGCAGAGACGCTGACCAACGACAAGCGTCGCGCAGACTTTCTTTGGGGGCGCACGCTTTTAACGCACCTGTTGAACAAGACGGATGCTGATGCAAGACTACAAGAACGAGCACCTAGGACGCCTTTAATTGTCAATGGTGCGACACCCTTGTACGCCACGATCTCGCATACGGTAACCTGGATCGGTGTGGCGGTGTGCGACACGCCTGTTGCAATTGATTTGGAGGTGATGGCGGAGCATCGAGCAAAACCCGCAATTTTCGATCGGGTCTTTGGTGTCGGAGCTTGGGAGAACCATGCCGAAAACGACCCCGTCGGACTTTTCTACAAGACCTGGGGGCTTTATGAATGCGGCATCAAACTCGAAGGCAAATTGACAGGTATTGCGCACGGTGCGCGGGTGCATCTGCCCGACGGCAGTCTCTGTCGGCATGCCTTTTATATGTTGCCGGAAAATACGCTTTTAACTATTGCCGGCTCTTTTGAAACGGTGACTCTCGAGCTTGCGCAAGTCGAACTTAATGCCTTGACCTTTGCCCCCTACCCGCATGCGCAGGCAACTCAGCTTTGAGCTTGGGTAGCGTCAATGTGGCGACCAAGCCGCCTTGCACCCGGTTTTTGAGCGTCAAAGTGCCGCCGTTTAAGTGCGCCATGTTGCGGGCAATGGCCAACCCCAGCCCTGTGCCGCCAGTCGTGCGGTTGCGGGAGCTTTCTACTCTGAAGTAAGGCTCAAAGACCTTTTCAAGCAAGTCTTCGGGAATGCCCGGGCCATTGTCGGCGACAGTGACGACATAGGCGCGGTCAAGCTCCCGGACATCGACTTCGGCACTGCCGCCATACTTGCAGGCGTTGGTAATGAGGTTTTCCAAGCAGCGCTTCAAACACAAAGCCCGAGCCTCGATCACCATGGCTCGGGGATTGTTCAAAAGATTGGCCGCAAGCGAGACATCGTGCCCCACATCGGCATAGTCATCGACCAAGCTTGCGATCACCGACAATAAATCCATGCGCGTGGCGCCCTCCGTCGTATCCAAACTGCGGGCAAAGCCAAGACCCTGCTCGATGATGGACTTCATATCAGCGACCGACTCCGTGAGTTTGGCGCGCAAAGTTTCGTCTTCTACTCTGTCCAAACGCAGCTGAAGGCGGGTTAAGGGCGTGCGCAAATCGTGGGCCATGGCCGAAATAATGCGATTGCGCTCCAGCAAATTGCCTTGAATCTGCTCACGCATACGGTTAAAACTCTTGGCGGCACCGCGAATTTCTTTGACACCTTCTTCGGGAAAGCTTTGTGAGTGTTCGGGAAATTCGCCGAACTGCACACCCGATCGACTCAATCTGTCCAAGGGTTGCGTCAGGCGCCGCACGAGCCATGCCGAAAGCAACAAAATGATGAGACCTTCCAGGAGAATCAACCCACGCTCTGACCAAACCACAACGCGATCATCCACCTGCAGGAGCGTAGAGATGGTGAGCCACTTGCCGTCGGAGAGCTGCACGGCAAATTCAACACTTGGCAAATGTACTTCAAACAAAGGATTGCCCTTATCAACAAGTCGGGCAAATGTTTCCGGAACGGCGGTGCCTTCTTGGGCAAGTACGGTTTTCAATACCTCGACTTGGCGCTCGATTGTCTCGGGCGTTTTGCCCCAGTCGGGTTTGGTGTCGAAAATGGCTAAGGTTTCTCGTGTCGTGCCGTTAAAGTGAGAGGTGTTGAGTTTTTCGACAGCTGCGGAGCGATCCTCGGCGCTTGCGTCTTCCAAAAGAATGACGTATCCGGCAATGTGCTGCGCCCGACTGTATTCGGCCTCGTACACGTAGAGTCGCTGCACGGTATGCACCGTGAAGTAATTGGTAAACATCAAAATCCCGAGTCCGGCCGTGATCACCAAAATGAGGCGACCGTAGAAGGAGTCGACTTGACGCGTCAGTTTTTGCAAAATGGTCATCGGCTTTTTCTCCGCCCGAGCAATTACGCGTCTTTGGTTACCGACACGGCCAACATATAGCCGTCGCCGCGCATGGTGCGAATGAGCGTGGGATTGCGACCGGAGTCGCGCAACTTGGCTCTTAAGCGCGACATCTGCACGTCAAGACTGCGATCGTAGTATTCGCTATGGCTCCCAATGCGCTCCAAAATGAGTTCGCGCGTCAAAACACGATGGGGATTGAGAAGGAAATATTCCAGAAGTTTGAATTCCATTGAACTCAGCGCAATGGTCACGCCCGTCTCGTCAATCAGGTTTCTGGCATCCATGTCGATGCGCCAATTGGCAAATTGCCAGATACGGCGTTGGGGCTCAGTCGTGTGAGCGACTGTTTGGGTAACGGCGGCCGTCGTTCTTTGGGTGCGACGCAACAGTGCTCGAATGCGTGCCACGAGCTCGTGCATTTCAAAAGGTTTGACGAGATAGTCGTCGGCGCCGATTTCCAAGCCCACCACACGGTCGGTTAACTCGCCCAAGGCGCTTACGATAATCAAGGGCGTCGTTTCAAATCCCGAACCGGCCTGTCTCATTTTGCGGCAGATCGTCAGACCGTCATCTCCGGGCAGCATCACGTCCAACAAAATCACGTCGGGTACGAAATCAAGCGCCCCGTCAAACAGGCGCTTCCCCGAATCCAAAGCGTACGTTTCAAAACCTCTGGCGGTCAAACCCTCTTGCAAGAGTTCGGAAATTTCCGTGTCGTCTTCAATAATGAGAATGCGGGTGGCTGCGTCGGTCATAGCCTTCAAAATCCGTGTGATTTCAGACAGATTCAATCTTACACAAGCTATCTTACAAAACCTTGCAGAATCGGGCATCGGGAAGAAAGAAACGGGCAACGATTTGTAGGCTCATCGAAACCGCACTGACAGACTCGGCCTTTAGGATGTGTTGCATCGAAAACCATTTCCTCTTTCACCGATGGAGACAATGATGAAACACACCGCACTCGCTCTTTTGGCATCTTTGACCATGATCGGCGCCGCAGCCGCACAAACGCCGGGACACACCATTCAACGTGCCGGCGACGTCCCGAGCCAAATCGGCACCGCCAAGATCTTTACCGGTCACGTGCGCCAAGACTTTGTGGCCAAGCCCGATGAGTACAGCAACAGCGGCATCTGCTATGTGACCTTTGAACCGGGCGCTCGCACCTTCTGGCACGACCATCCCGTAGGTCAGCGTTTGCTCGTGACCTCCGGCAAAGGCTTGGTCGGAACGAAGGATCGCGTCGATGTCGTGCGCCCGGGCGACTACATCTGGTGCCCGCCGGGTGTTGTCCACTGGCATGGGGCAGCACCCGACACAGCCATGACGCATATTGCTCTGACCAATACGGCACCGGGTAAAAACGTCACGTGGTTCGGAGCCTTGACCGATGAAGAATATAAGGCGGCAGCAGCTTCTGCCGTTGACCCGTACAAACAATAAGGAGATAAAAATGCTTGATCGTCGCGCATTTCTTTTGGGGGCTTGCGCTTTAAGTGCAAGTTTGTCGGGCAGCTTCGCAATTGCAGCCCAAGAAAAGAAAACCTTGACGCTTTACTTTACATGGTCGGGCAGTGCCGAAAAGGTTGCGCGTGAAGTTAACCGTTTATTGGGCGGCGATATTGCCCGCATCGAAACCGTCACGCCTTACCCTAGCGAGTACCGTCCGACCACGCAAGTGGCCAAAGCCGAACGCTTGGCGGATGCCCGTCCGGCTGTCAAACCCTTGTCTGTGAACTTGGCCGACTATGACACTGTCTGTCTCGGCCACCCGATTTGGGGCGGAAAGATGCCCATGGGGATGTATACCTTTTTGGAAAACAACGATTTCTCGGGCAAGACGGTGCTGCATTTCAACACTCACGGCGGTACGGGCCAAGGCGACAGCCAAAGCGAACTCGCGCGTCTTTTGCCCCAAGCGCGCGTTTTGGAGGGTTTGGCCGTCTACGGCTGGGGCGGCGTCAACGATTTGAGCCCTGTCTCCAAGTGGCTCAAAGATATCGGCATGACAGCTTAACGAACTGATTTTAGGGAAAAACAAAATGACCACGCGTCGCAACTTCTTGGCTTCGGCCGGTATTCTTTCCACTCTGGCGGCTTTGCCCGCTGCCAATGCGCAAACTGCCAACGCTTTGCCCTCGGGCTTTGAACACCATGTACGATTGGATAACGGCGTCACACGCATTGCCGTGCGCTTTATGAATCGATTAAACATTCAGTTGGCCGCCCACCTTTATGTGCCCGCCGACATGAACTGGTCCGAAAAGCATCGCGCCATTATCATCGGCCATCCTTTCGGAGCCGTGAAAGAACAATGCGGCTCGGTCTATGCAGCTGAACTTGCGCACCGCGGTATCGTGTGCTTGGCAATCGACCTGTCCTACGGCGGCGAATCCGGAGGCGAACCGCGCTTAACCGTGTCCCCTGACGCTTACGTCGAAGACTTTAGCGCCGCCGTCGACTATTTGGGCACGCGCAGCTGGGTGAGCCGTGATGGTATCGGCGTTTTGGGTATTTGCGGCAGCGGCGGCTTTTCCGTGTGTGCCACATCTTTGGATCCGCGCATCAAGGCGTTGGTGACGGTCAGTATGTACGACATGGGGCGCGCCACGCGTCTGGGGCTCAAGGACGCCATGAAACCGGAGCAGAAAAAGGCATTGCTCGAAGAAGTGGCTGCCGAGCGCTACAAGGAATTCATGGGACAAGAACCGCGCATTCGTTTCGGCACACCGGAAAAGTTGCCTGAAAATGCTTCCGACATCGCCAAAGAGTTCTACGGCTACTACCGCACCCCGCGCGGCTACCATCCGCGTTACGCAGGCACGCGCTTTACGAGCATCCCTGCTTTGATGAACTTTTATCCGTTCGAACAGATCGCCGACATCTCCCCTCGCCCAGTCCTCTTTATTGCCGGCGAAAATGCGCACTCTCTGTACTTTAGCGAAGACGCCTACAAATTGGCTGCAGAGCCCAAGGAACTCTATAAGGTGAAAAACGCCGGCCACGTTGATCTTTACGATCAAAAGGACAAGATTCCGTTTGACAAAATCGAGTCGTTCTTTAAAACCCATCTCAAGGTGTAGACCATGAAACGCAGAGAACTTTTAGTGGGTGGCGTTGCAGCCGGTGTTTCGAGCAGTTTGGGGTTGGGCTTTCAGGTTGCCCATGCCCAAAGCGCACCGGCTGCGATCAAGGCGCCTTGGGCAGATAAGCTCGCGCATTTAACAGACGCGGCCGACGCGCCCCTCGTTTACTTTACGCGCGACATGTCAATAGCCGGTCTGCTGAAGGTATACGAAGCTCTGGGGCAAAAGCTCGAAGGCAAAGTGGCGGTCAAAATCAGTTTCGAGTCGCCGGGCGGTCCCGCTTTGGAACCCGACTTCTTAAAGCCCTTGTGCGACAAGGTCAAAGGCACGCTCGTGGACTGTAACGGTTTTACGGCGCCGAGAGACAACACGGCAGGACACATGAAACTCATCCAAGCCAAAGGCTATGACAAGGTCGCGCCCATTGATATTCTCGATGGCGAAGGCGACATGGAGTTGCCGGTGCCTAACGGTTATCGCTTGACGCACACCAAGACAGGAAAGCATTTCGCAAACTATGACACCTGGATTTCGGTGGTGCGCTTTGGCGGAACGCTCAAAAACCTGTCGATCTGCTTGGGGTCGATGGCAGGCAAAGCCTTGGTGCATAGCGGCGGCAAAACAGATCGCTCGTGGCAAGGTAGCGACAAGGTCACCACGGCCGAATCGATGAGCGACGCAGTCAAAGCGGCTTTGGCTGCCAAACAAGGTCGCTGGGCATTTGTGCAGGTGATGTGCGCGCATACCCCTGACGACGAGTGTCACAACGCCAAAGACTTGGGCGACATCGGGATTTTTGCGAGTTTCGATCCGGTGGCCTTGGATCAGTTGGCCTGCGACATCAGCTACGGGGCGACTGCCGACGCCCGAACACGCGCTACTTGGGAAGACTATCACTCGGCGTTTTTGCCGGAGACAGCAGCTAAAAACAGTGTCGGGCGCAATACGTATCGATTGGTCGAAATTTGATTTTTTCGGTTTTCGTCTTCTCTCTTCAAATGGCAATGAATTGAGGTTCACTCGATAGTTGCCCTCATTTTTTCTACGTAAATTTCACTAACCGTTTTGCCTTTGGTATAAGTCGCGCACTATAGATAATCACAAAGTGGCAAAACTAAGCATTTCTGCTTACGCCTTTCGGCTGTCAAGTTTTACAATTCGAAACGTTCGTAAACAACGTTTTGTCGCATCGGCAAAACGTGCCTCGTTTCGAGGTTTTGACTAACCAATTTTGCTGTCGGTACTTCGATTCTGCCTCTGCGTTCGGACGCTGAGGAAACAGAAAACAAAAACATTACAAAGAAGTACCGGATTTTCAAGGGAGAATCTTATGGACAAAACAGCAATCAAAAACTGGGCCATCGTCTTGGGCCTAGGTGCCGTCATCTGGTTTCTACCGGTTCCCGACGGCTTGACGCCGGCTGCCTGGCACCTCTTTGCCATCTTCGTGGCAACGATTGCGGGCTTTATTTTGCAGCCGATTCCCATGGGTGCAGTGGCATTTTTGTCGCTCACCCTTTGCGCGTTCTTTGGTATTTTGAAGACCAAAGACGTTTTGATGGGCTTTGGCAACGGCACGATCTGGTTGATCGTGTGTGCCTTCTTCCTGTCACGCGGCTTCATCAAGACCGGTTTGGGTCGCCGTATTGCCTTTTGCATTATTAAGGCCATCGGTAAGAGCGCTGTGTCGTTGGGCTACTCCATTTGCTTGGCAGAACTCATCATCAGTCCGGCTATGCCTTCTGCCACCGCTCGCGGGGGCGGCGTATTCTATCCGATCGTGCAGTCTTTGAGCTCGGCTTTCGGCTCTGAACAGGGTCCCACGGCAGGCAAAATCGGCAAGTACCTGATGCAGGTGGGTTTCCATGCCGATGCCGTGACTTGCATGATGTTCTTGACGTCCATGGCAGGTAACCCCTTGTGCGTGGGCTTGGCAGCTTCTGCAGTCGGTGTTGAACTCACCTGGATGCAGTGGGCTGTGGCCGCCATCGTTCCGGGCTTGGTTTGCTTGTTCTTGGTGCCGTTGGTGCTTCTGAAGATTGCTCCTCCGGAACTTCGCAGCATCCCGAACGCTCGCAACCTCGCTGCCGAAGAACTCGCCAAGATGGGTCGCATGAGCAAGGACGAATTGGTTTTGGCCTTTGTGTTTGTGATGTGCTTGGTTTTGTGGGCCACGGGCAGCTGGACCGGTTTGGGTGCCACTCCCATTGCCATGCTTGCTGTTTCCATCATGCTCATTGCCAAGGTTTTGAGTTGGAAAGACATCCTCTCTGAAAAGGGTGCTTGGGACGCCATGTTCTGGATGGGCGGCTTGATGGCTTTGGCCACCGCTTTGGCTAAGTCCGGCTTCATCAAGTGGGCAGCAGCCTTTATCGCAAGCGGCATTTCGTCTGCTCACATGGGTTGGATTGCTTCCTTTGTGATCATCAGCTTGATCTACACGTATTCGCACTACTGCTTTGCAAGCGTTACCGCTCGAATTTCGGCCATGTACGCCGCCTTCGTGGCAGTGGCCGTGGCTTGCGGTGCTCCTGCTCTGATGACTGCCGTGGCATTCGGTATCTTTGCCAACCTTCCCATTTCGTTAACGCACTACGGCAACGGTGCCGCTCCGGTTTACTTCGGTGCCGGTTATGTGTCTCAGGGCGAATGGTGGCGTAACGGCTTTGTGATCTGCACGGTCAACACCGTTGTTTGGCTCACGGTCGGTATGGCTTGGTGGAAGGTGATCGGTCTCTTCTAATTGAATTGATAACTTTCAAATGCTTCACCCCCGGGATCGACACGGTTTCGGGGGTGAACTTCTTTTGAGCGTTCCCCTTCTGGGGACAAAAATTCGGGTTTGTTACATTGTCTGATGGCAAATACCATCCCGCTTCGCTAGGGTTTGGTAATCTTGACAGGAAAAAGTCCGTTGCGTTTGGAGCAATGGAACACAGGGAAATTTTAGGGGTGTAGAAAATGAAAAAGTTATTGTTTGCGCTTTTGTTTGTAAGCGCCGCCGCGCAGGCGTTTCAACTCAATCAAGACGGTACGGTGACGACCGATGACAATACCGTGATGGCGCCCGACGGGAGTTTTCACTCCGCCACCGATGCGCGTCAGCATCCGGACGGCGGTTTGCACGGGACTTTAAAAGATGATGCCGCCAAGAATGCCGAAGCGGCAATTGAAAGCGGCGGTCAGGGGTTTGTGCACAAGGACGGATCGATTGATCGGACGCCCGATTACGAGAAGCCCCAGATGAAGAAGTAATCTGAGCAATTGAAACTGTAATGCCCTCGAAGCCGGTGACGGTTTCGAGGGCATATCTCTTTGGATGGCTCAAATGATGTGGATGGCTATTTGAGTTGGGTTACTTCTGAACCTTGGATTCCTGCAGGGCGTCATAACGACTGCCCACCACAGGGATGTTGGATACCGCCGCTTCAAGCTCTGCAATTTCCTGAGCCGTGAAGCGAACCTCAGTAGCACGCAAGTTTTCTTCGAGGTGCGAGAGCTTAGTGGTGCCCGGAATCGGGACGATGAAGTTCTTCTTATTCATCAACCAGGCCAAGGCCACTTGAGCCGCCGTCAGACCGCGCGTGCGACCGAAATTGTTGAGAACCTCGACAATGCGCAAGTTGGCGCGAATGGCCTCGGGTTGAAAGCGTGGCAAGGTTTGGCGATTGTCATTAGTAGAATCAAAAACAGTATATTCGTTAATATTTCCACCCAAGAAACCGCGATTTAAGGGGCTATAAGGTACAAAGCCGATGCCAAGCTCTTCGCAGGTGGCAAGCACTCCGCTCGTTTCGACGTTACGGTGCATCAGGTGGTATTCGCTTTGAATCACCGTCACCGGGCAGACGGCGTGTGCACGGCGGATGGTCTCGACGTTCACTTCACACATGCCCCAGTGAAGGATCTTCCCCTCTTTGATGAGCTGAGCACAAGTTTGAGCCACGACTTCGATGGGCGTTTCCGGATCGGCACGGTGCTGATAGAAGATACCCAAGGTTTCGACGCCGAGGTTGCGCAAGGCTTCTTCGCAGACATGGCGAATGTTGGCGGGCGTACTGTCTTCACGTGTTTTGTCTTGGACGCCGTTGACGAACTTATGACCGAATTTGCTTGAAACAAACACGCGGTCGGTATAGCCCTTTAAGGCTTGGCCCACGAGGCGTTCGTTTTTGTGGTAACCGTAGCTTTCGGCCGTGTCGAAAAGCGTCACGCCGCGCTCAACGGCTTCGTGCACCAAGGCGATTTCGGCGGCGGTATCGGGATGTTGGCTACGGTTATGATTTAAACCCATACAACCGAAGCCCATGGCAGAAACGGTAAAGGCTGCGGCACCGGCTCCCAACGTACGGCGTTGGTTAACTTGCGCCAAAGAAACCGTGCGGATGGTGTTGGCAGAAGCGATGCCGGGAACGGTTTGAGCACAAAGACCTGCACCAACAGCACCGGCGAGTTTGATAGCATTGCGACGAGAAAAGTTTTGCATGACGACTCCTTTTTAGGATTTAGTTTTGTTGAGTCGTAGAGAATAAAGAGCTCGTCTTTCAAGCCCCGTACGTCAACGTTACGGAAATCTTTCATAGTCTTATGCTTCGTCCAAAATAAGAAAAAGCTCGGAATGAGAGATAACCAAACCCCCATTCCGAGCCCGAGGAGAGAGAAACAATTTCGAGCGGTAAGAGACGCCGATTACTTGGCGTAGAAGCCGGCAGCCAACTTCTCAAGTCCGTCTTCACCGGCTAGGCCCGGGAATGCGGCTTTGAGAGCCTTCACAAATGCGTCGGGCGTCTTGTTGGCTTTTAAGAGCTCCTGCACCTTGGTGAGGTACTCGATTTTAAATTCCACTGCATCCTTCTTGGCTGCACCGCCGTGCCCCCCGATAAAGACCGTGGCGCCGCTCTCTAAGGCCCTCTGAGCCTGAGCAAGTTCTGCGTCAACCGCTGCGCGAGAACCCAACTGCAAGGGATTGCCGTGCATCTTCATGGGTGCCCAGTGCGTGTAGTACACCTTGCCGCCGATGATGATGTTGGCGGCCGGAAAGTCCGTGGCAGAGCCCTTGGTGAAGGTGTAGTCGACGCCGGCCCAGTTCTGAGGTGCGTTAAAAGCAACTTCGGTCACTTTACCCGTGGGAATGGATACGATCTTATCTCCAAAAGCTTGAGCAAAGCTCTTCATCATGCCGTCGTAGACCGGACCCTTCACAAAGGTGCCCATGCCGGAAGCCATCGTCACGGGTTTGTCAAAAGTGCCGCCGAGATGATAGTCGGTGATGCGCATCACGACTTCCTTGTTGAGTTTGGACAAGTAGTCGTTGAATTCCTTGACGTTAACCTTAAAGAGCGGTTCTTCCATCGTGACCAAACCGGCCTTGGTTTCGATAATGTAGCTTGCGTCGTACATCGC
>ERZ1035006.1787-NODE-1787-length-13301-cov-16.028386_pt1 | contig 13301 bp, 7 predicted proteins | sample MGYA00520694_ERZ1035006 | MGnify/ENA primary metagenome ERZ1035006 (study PRJEB33766, sample SAMN09781746) | gut metagenome | biome: gut microbiome | host: Homo sapiens | place: Madagascar | study: EMG produced TPA metagenomics assembly of the PRJNA485056 data...
GTATATAACAGATATCCAAAACACTAATATCATAACTATTCCTAATAAAAACGGAACAGAATATGTATATTCATTTAAATATTTTCTATCTATATTTATTAAATCTTTAAGTATAAATCCAATAAATATAGCGCCCACTATCGTAACCATATTATACATTTCCCTCCCCACAATGTATTCAAAATTTTAATATATGTTATTCATCTATTTTTACTTTCACGCTATGATTTGTCCTATTGATATTTGATTTTTCCAAGAAGGCATCTTTAACTTTATTTGAAATATAATCACCTACCACAGAAGTACCAACATTAACTCCAATTGTACCACCATAAACAATCAAAAATGCTTTTCCTGGTCCAACCATAGGTATTTTATTCGCCGCATATGCGCCATAATATGCAGATGTAACACCGCCAACAGCATATGCTCCTACATCTATAGCAACAGCCCATGCTAAATTTTTACCTTCATAGTTATTTATGTCGTTATTTATTGATATCATAAACCCTACTTTCTCAGCTGTCTTTGGCAACCCTTGTTTGTATAGTATGGTTGCTATTTCAGCAGGTAAATCAGCAACAGCAACAGTACTATTGGTAACTATAGATTTTTTCCAATCAAAAGATCCTTCACTATTTTTAGGTATAACTACGTATTCTCGACTGCCATCGTCATATTCAACCATGTTTATATTATTTTGTGCTGAAATTACTGCTTCTGCACTCTTTCCCTTGCTAGCTGCTTGTTCTGCATCTAAGTCATCATTGTTCTTCGTAGCACTAGATGCAGCACCAGCACCTGCTTCTGTGTTTTTAGAAACAACCTCAGATATTACGCCACCTAAAGCTGCACTTAGCCATTGCATCATTGCAGGATCTTTACCAGCAATTTTTTCAATCTCTCCAATCACAAGCTTGTTAATTGCGGTCGCACTTGCTCCTGCTAGGAAGTCCCCGCTGGTAAGCTTGCTCATTATGCCACCTACTAATGCATGGTACAGAGCCTTCTGTTCTTTAGTACCTTTCATGTAGTGGATTTGGTTAAATGCTACTTCACCAAAAAGTCCAGCCAGTTCCTGACGCTCTTCGATTTTTGTCTTATCAAAGATTTCTCCCAGCTTATTAAGGCTGTTTTTAGTATCACGATTAAGTCCAACTAGGTCTTGTTTCTGATTTTCTTTATCCCTGATTTCGATTTTACCTTCAGATACAGTTGCCTTGGTTGTGCTTTCTGCATCATCTTTGGCATCTACGCCAATGTTGGGTGTTACACCAGCATCTTTATGCTCTGCCCCAGAAGAGGTGTCAACATTGATGCCAGTGCTGCCAGCTTCATATTCAGCTTTGTTTTTAATATCTTCATAGGTCAGTGTGCCTGTGGAGATTTTATTTTTGTCTTTTTCAGCTTCACTGGAGATAATACCGCCTTTAAGGTCGGTGTTTTCACCTACGTTAATGTCAAAGCCTTCTTTGCCTGCGTAGATACCGCTCTGGTCGGTTACGCTTTCATATTTGCTGTCAACGTCGCTCTTGCCGGCACTACCAAAGATACCGGTTTTATTAGAACTATCTTTATCGCCAACAGGCATACCTATACCAAAGCCAGCAGAAGAGTTCTTTTCTTCATAAGAATTCTTATCCTGCTTGCTTTCAATATTAAGGTTTCCACCTACGTTGCCGGTTACTTTTTCACCACTCAGCTTGCCGCCTTTAATGTTAGTGTCCTTGCCGCTTGTGAAGTCAAGGTTCTTGTCTGCCTTTATAGTGCTTTCATTGTAGGAGGTACTGTTGGCATCTACTTCGCCTTTGCTCTTACTGCCGCTTATGGTGACGCTGCTTACCTGACCTGTTGCAAGGTCAAAGCCCACGCCAACACTTGCGCTGCTGGATTTAGAATTCTGTTCCAACTTGTTAGTTGTTTTAGACGCAGTTATATTAAGGTTTTCTTTAGCGTTTAAGGTAACATCCTTGCCTTCAACATTGCTGCCAGTAATGTTTATATCTTTTTCTTTAGAGGTAATCTTTACATCACCTTCAGCTTTGACATTGCTGCCATTAGCAACTACGGTTGTGCTGCTGCTTTCCCTCTTGCTTTTGGTGCTGCCAATGCTTACGTTAAGGGAAAGATTATGTGCAGGATCTTGAACAGCTTTTTCCAGCTTATCCCATTGACTTTCAGCAAATCCTTTTTCTATTAATTGTTTATTCTTATCTACAGTTTTGGTAACATCTTCTACAGCCTTGTAGCCATGAAGTGCAGCAAGGCGTTTATCCTCTACATCATCGGCTCTCTTAATATGGCTTACCGCACTATTAACGATGTCTATTGCCTCACCACCAATGGACACACTGAGGCCGCTGCGCTTAAATTCATGTTTTTCCTGTGCGTTATAGATGCTGTCAGTATTTTCTATATTAACATTGCTGCCGCTGATGTTAATATTCTCTTTAGCGATAACGCTGCTGCCTTTAATATTGGCGTCTTTTTGAGCTTCAAGATCTACTCTGCCCTTTAAGCTGCCTACAGTGCTGCCGACCTGTTCAGTGTTCTGGTTGGCATACTGGTCTTTCCTCTTTTCCTTGCCAATAGTAAAGCCTAAGCCGCCTCCACTAAGAAGTCCGCTTTTCTTTACAGATTTTCTGTATTCGCTTTCGCTTGTCTGCTCCGCACTGCCGATATTCAGATTGCCGCCAGTTTTTACGCTTACGTCATTATCTGCAACTACGTTGCTGCCTTTGACGTTTGTATCCTTGCCACTTTGAATATCTACGCTGACTGCAGAAACATTGCTGCTTACTACGCCGTTTACATTGCTGTAGTCATAAATATCAGTAGTCTTGGAGGACAGGAAACCACTGGATTTCTCGTGGGATTCGTGGAGCTTTTCGTGGTATTCATTCTCATTGGTAATATTGACGTTGCCACCTGTAGCAAGGCTGGCCTTGCCTTCATCACTATTAAGGTTGCTGCCCTTGATGTTAATATCGCTGCCTGCCAAGACAGATATATCCTCTTTGCCTGCTATATTGGTTCCTTTTACCTTTTCCTCCACTACCTTGTCATGGTAGTAGTTGCTACCTCTACGGCTGCCTACATGTGTTTCCTCACTGTAGCTGTCTGTGACGGCATTAAGATTTACGTTACCATCAGCATTTACGTTTACATCTTTATCTGCAGCAATGAGTCCGCCTTTGATATTGACATCACTGCCTGCGTTAATATTCACATTTCCACCGGTAAGCACGCTCTGCTGGTTCTCAACGCTATGGATTTCTGCTGAGGAACCTAGGCATACTACGCCTACGTGCTTTTCGTTGGCTACTGTTACTATATCAACATTTTGTCCTGCATTCAAGTCAAGGTTCTTATCTGCTGCAAGCACGCTGCCTTTATTTATAATATCCTTTTCAGCATTGATGCTGAGATTTTGCCCAGCACTAATAGAACCAGCGTTACCTACAGTTTTCTGGTTCAGTCCTTTATACTGGCTTTCTTTCACATTGGCCTCATTAATGATGTTTTCACCTTTGAGGATTGCATCCACTCTGGCACGGATGCTGCCGCCCTGGTTGGTGATGTTCTTGTCTGCATCCAGCTTGACGTTTCCACCAGCGATACGGCCACCAAGGTTATTGATGTTCTCACCTTTAATGTCTACTGTTCCATCAGCCTTGATGGTGCCAATGTTTTCAACATTCTCTTTGGAATAGATGGCTACATCTCCACCTACGATAAGTGCTCCATCATTAGTCAGATCCGCTGCTCTTACAGAAGCAAGGAATACTTCTGGTACAAGCACCTTCTGTCCGTTTACCTCTTCTTCTACCAGCCATACTATATCACTGGTCAGGGATGCCATCTGCTCTGCTGTCAGGGCTACGCCTATTTCAAGGTTCAGCTCCTCAGCTGCTACGGCACCTGCTTCCATGAGAGCCGCAAACTGCTCCATGTCGCTTCCATAGTCACCAAGATATGGTCTTCCTGTAAGCTTTGCAATCTGCTCGATGACAAACTTCTGCTCAAAATAACCGTCACCTAAGCGCTTGCTTACCTTTTCAGGATCAGCCTTCACCCTTTCAAGCAGATAGTCGCTGGAAAGGAATTCGTGGTAGTCCGCATACTTCTTGTTGGTCTCAATAAGGTACTTGGCACTGGGGTCATTATTAAGCTTATAAATCTTGCTGTTGATATTAAGGCTTTCAATACCTAAAAGCTTGTCCTGATTCAAAGGATTGTTTTCTGCAGCACTGTTGCCAGAAAGCTTGTCCTCAACATCTGTAGGAACAGTCTTTTCCCTGTCATCATACTGCTTGCCGTCTGCTTCCAGTGTCTTGTTGACGGTTTTTGCTGCATTGATTTTCACGCTACCTGTAGCACCAAGCACTGCAAGACGTTCGCTGTACGCACCTAGCTCCTGGTCATATACATTATGATTTTCATAAGGAATGACTGTAGTTCCATATACCCAGTGGCAACCAATATGCCACCTTTTATGCTTCTTATACTTCCAATAATGGTTATCCTGTCCCAGATCATCGTGATGGATTGTACCCTGATAACCAATATTTTCTACTATTCCGCCTGCATTAATGGTCAAATCCTTGCCGGCCATGATCTTGCTGTAATGGTTGGTTACATTATTATCTGCATTGATAGTGATATTGCCACTGGCAATAATGTTGGCATCATTGGTTTCTTCCTTAATGACGCCTGTATGGATGGTTCTTGTAAATTCACGCATAGCATCATAATAACGTGAGCCTTCAAGATGAGGAATCTTGTAGGAGATGTATTCATAGGTAACATCCCAGTCAGTAACAAACTTGTCCTTGACGTTTTCTACATTGCCTGCGTTTATAGTGATATTCTTCTCACTCTCAATATCACTGGAACGGTTGAGAAGAGTATTTTCTGCATTCAAAGTAAGGTCTCCTGCTGCACTTATTACGGAGCCCTGCTTATAATTACTATTATTCCTGTTGTAGATATTATCTGCGCTTATCTCACCGCTGCCGCCTACAGCAATCAGTCCGTCCTCATTAACAAAATCCTTGTCCGTTCTTTCTTTGAGGTTTCCTGATACAAAAATGCTGCCCAGGCTTTGGTTGGTAAAGCTGCCTGCAGAAATATCCGCATCTTTTCCAATACCAATATAGCTACTGTCTTCGTTGGTAAAACGGCCGACTTCAGCTGTCAAATTGCCCTGTACGTCCATGGCAGATCTGGTATTTAGCATATTATCTGCTACGATGATACTGTCATTGCCTATATGGATGCTGCCCATATCCTTATTGATAAGGCTGCCAGCAGTAATCTTGCTGTTGCCGTCAAAATAGATATTTGCTGCAGTATTAGTTACAGTGTGTTTACCATTAAGCTCCAGATCCTGCCCTGTCATAAGGGCAGTATTGGCATTAGTAATATCCATACCACTGACCTTCATGGTCTGGCCTGCAAGCATGGTGGATTTATTGTTGTCTAAGGATGCATCTACTTTTACATCCATATTCTCTGCTGCAGAGATAAGGGAATTTGCTTCATTTACAATGCTTCCTGCAACGATATTGGCATCTGCACCTGATTTTAAGGTAGACTTCTCCTGATGCAGCCTGCCTGCTACAGTAATGTCCATATCCTTGCCGGATTCTATATAGCCATTTGCAGTATTCTCCAAGGTTCCTGCATAGATAGCAACGTTTTCCTTACCGCCTATCTTGCTGGTATTCTCTAAAAGCCCGCCTGCAGAAATATGCAGCTCATTACCCCACAGCTCGCTGCGGTCTACAGTAAGATTATTGGTAACTATATCAAGCCTTTTAGGATTACGTCCGTTAAGTCCATCTCCGTTTACCAGCATGTCTCCCTTAGAGCTGCTGAACTTCATATTGCCATCTGCCCAGTTAGTTACTTTGACGGTAGAGATGATTACATTATCCGTATTGATAAAGCCTAAGCCATTAACACTGATGCTATTGGCATTAGCGATTACTACACTGGCCTTGTTGCCTGCCACTTCAAGATAGCCGTTCAGGGTACTTGCCTTGGAGCTGGTTACTTCATTTAGGATTACCCTTGCGCCCTTACCTGCAAGGAACATATTACGGTCTATGTACCCGCCCAGCTCTGTCTTGACGTACTTGGTAGCATTATTAAGGATAAGTCCGCTGGACTTGATATTAAAATCGCTGTACAGGTTGCATGATACGCCATTGGCGTTTACTTCAGCAATCTGGACAAGGTCTACACCGTTTGCGGCATGGTCAATTATGGGCTTGTATTTTCCGTCCGCATTTGCGTCGGCTACAAGTCCTAAGCTTTCATCTTTTACCTTGTCCTGCTTCACTGTACCAGCTACGCCTGAAATATCTGCTATTTCAGGATTTATAAGCTCATCTGGTGTTCTAGGCGGTTCAGGCTCTGGAGGCTCTACAGGCTTATCGGGGTCTGTTTCCTTTATGGATATACTGCTCTCATCCTTGGTCAGCAGATTTTCCTTGCTGTATTTTACCTTCTCACCTGCAATTGCGATGCTGCCGTTAGCAGTATAGATACTGCCTTTCACATCTACAATGTTTTTGGCCGCTATATCTATACTGCTCATAGCATTTATGCTGCCGCCTAGGGTAGCTGCACCTTCATTTACACGAATGGTAAGGTTATTGGAAGCATCTAATGCACCTGTATTATTCAGTCCCTTGGCTGCATTTATAGACAGGTTGGCAGGATTACGTTTAAAATTACCGCTGCCTTCTGCCTCTTCATATTCCTCACCAGCTATAAGCTTACCACTGTTGTCTAAAGTACCACCCAACTCAATATCTACCTTGCCACGGGCAGAAAGAGCCGCCTTGTTTTCTATATCACTGTTATTGGCATCTATGATGATATCGCCACCAGATATTATGCTTGTCATGACATCTGCCTGAGCACCATCTATTTCTATAGTCTCACGTTTGTTTTCCTCAAATACTATCTTGCCGTTATTGGTGATGCTGAGATTCTTTTGGGCAGCAAGATTGCCACCTATCTTCATTCCCAGTCCCTGATTAGTGCCAACAAGACTGATTTTGCCGGCATACATTCCGCCCAATGCCCCAATATCCAGATTTACCCCGCTGCCCTCGCTATGCAGCGGTGCCGCAGGATTGCCGTTGGCGTCTATCTGATTCTTGCCTGCGATTACGTTTATCTCATCCTGTGCCCAGATTTCTGCGTTAATATCTGCTGCATAGGCATAGATATCCAATTTGCTGGCAGGTGCATATTTGTACTGACCGGTTGCCTCGTCCAATACAGGCATGATACCTGCACCAGCTACATTTATCTTTCCTTTTTCTACAGTAAAGCCATTAAGAGTTCCGTCCGTGTTGATATTAGGCTTACCTGTAGTAAGGACTGCACGATCAACGTTGATAAAGCCTGCTCCATTGACATTAATGCCGTTGGGGTTGGCTATGATAAGGTTCGCCTTGCTGCCTGCTATTTCCATAAAACCGTTAAGGCTTGTAGCACCAGTGCCAGTTACCTCCTGCAGAATGGTCTTGGCTGCATTACCTGCCAGGTTAGCATTGACATTGACCTTGCCTGCAAGAGCTGTATCTACAGGCGCCTTTCCAGCATTATTATTGAATACCAGGCCTTCCTTGCCAACATTAAAGGAACCTGCCTTGTTATGTGACAAGCCTGCAGCATTAGGTGCTGCAATATCCACCACAGGGGCAGATGCCTTGGGAGCAGCAAAGGCAGTATAGCATGGCACTACTGCCTGCATCTGTAACGATACTATTATTGCATAAGCTATAAGCTTCTTTTTACGGCTTGTAAATCTTCCCATGATTACGCACTCCTTAAACCAAATCTAAATTATAGCCATGTGAGGCTGTCAAATCTGTGCTGTGAGAGTAAATCCGTATGTTCTGCTGTCGCAGGTAAATCCATCTGGTTTCTTTATAGGCCAGCCTACAAAAGCATCATAATTAAATATGCCTACCTGACCACGCATACCAATAGCTCCACCTACCAGCTCTGTACCTAAAAGATATTCAGTAGACGGGCCAAATACCTTGCCGTAGTCTATAGCAAGGTAAAGCTGGTGTGGATAGTGTTCTATAGGAAGCCGGAGTTCGTTTCTGATAACGATACCATCTTCTGCAGACAAGGTCTGCTCTCCGTCAAATCCACGTACACTGTACCAACCACCAATAGAAAAATGCTCGCTTCCATAGATTCGCTGATCGGCCTTCTGTGCCCTTACGGTCAGATTGTACTGAGCATCATAGCCTTCACCCATAGAAACAGGTGCTATGAAGTTGGCGTTAAAAAGATACATGTTATATTGTGTGGTAGCTTCACAGCTCATACCATCTGTCGGTCCGGCATCGGAAAACCATGGCATTCCCTTCTGCCATTTCAAAGAGGTATCAAGTACGCTTGGGCCAAGATACTGTCTATGGTTAAAACCAACCTGCATAGCTGTTGTCTTCTGTCTCTGAACCTCAATCTCTGTTCCATCTATGTAGCTGTGACGTGTCTTATGGACAAAACCAAGCTCAAAGTCCGTTTTATAAGTCCTGCCACGATTTACTAAATGAGTCCATGTAAGAGAGGTATTGGTAAATTCACCACTTGATACAAAGGGATTTACAGCATACTCTACAGTCTGGTGATAATCATTCTTACTGTGGCTGAAGCTAATCCTTTCGTTGCCGAAGGGAATAGAATAATACAAGCTGTTGGCACGGGTACCCTTTTTCTCACCAGACTGGGTAGCATCTTCATTCCAGCTTACATAGAACAAATCATTTGCTGAAAAAGGCTGTGACAGCTGAAAACCAGCAGTCATCTGAACCTTACCAGTCTCATCAGTACCAGAATTATCTACAGTTGCAAACAAACTCCACGGCTTGCTGCGTTTTACCTCTATCACCAGCTCACTTTCGCCTTCCTTAGCTCCTGGCTTTATCTTAATGTCTGCATTCTGATTAGGTACATTATTGAAATTATCTATAGCCTGCTCAATCTCCCTGATATTAAGCAGCGAACCTCTACCCATTGGCATTGCATTATGCCAGGTTCCCCATGTTTCTTCTTTAAAACGGATATCTGAGATAATGCCAGGCATTAAAGTAAAAAACATCTTGCCATTGGACAGATCCTGCTGCTCAACATAGACACGGGTAGTTACATAGCCACGATTCACGATTTCCTCATTAATGCGCCCCATAAGCTCATTAATACCTTTTACGCCAATCCTTTGACCATTAAAATTTGCAAGATATTGATTAATCCAAGCGAATTTATAGCCGAACTTTTCTGCCTTCAGAGAAAATTGCTTTACCAAAAAGGAGTTTTCTTCCTTAGGCAACAAAAAAACTTCTAAACTGCTGCCTTGCTGTTGTGTTTTAGTCATAGACTGACCCACACGATACTGCAATTCCTTTTCAGCACGTTTAGAAGCTTGTTCCTGTTCTTTTTGTTGTAATATCTGTTGCTGTTTTTGCACGAGATTATCCTGAGGCGCAGAATATACAGTACCTGCTCCCAGATTCAGGGCACTTATAACAACCAAGAAAAATACCTGCGAGTTCCATCTTTTCATAGCTCTATTCACCTTCACCCATATAGTCTCTTACAAAAGTAACAGCCGTAAAATATTACCAAAACATCTGTATTCTTTTTTAGACTCATTATATCCCAGATAATTAAAAAAGTAAATAAGTTATTTTTATAACAAAAAAAAGGCTGGGGCAAAACCCAGCCTTAAACAGAAAAACTTAGACTCTAGCGATTCTTTAATTTGTCGAAGTTGGTTTTAGCATAGCCTTTTTTACTGTTTACTATGCAAGCCTGCACCCGCAGGCTTGTCTTTATTATTTTAGAAGCGGAAATCTCTTTCACCCTGAGCAATTTTTTGCAGACGCTCGATGCAAACCTCACGCACCTTTTCCTGCGGAATGTTCGGCAACTCGGCCTGCACCAGTTTTTCGCCCAAAGCCTTTGTTGCCGGGGAAGCATAATCCTCCAGATATTCCTTCAGCGTAAGCAGCGCATTAGGATGGCAGCAGTTTTGAATCTGCTTAGACTTGCACAGCTCCATAAATCTATCACCTGTGCGTCCCGCACGATAGCAGGCAGTACAGAACGATGGCAGGAAGCCGAGCTCCATCAGCCATTCGATTACTTCATCCAAAGAACGTTGGTCAGAAACGTCAAACTGCTCGGTATCGGTCGGGCGCACATCCTCAGTATAACCGCCTACGGAAGTACGCGAGCCGCCGCTGATTTGCGAAATACCAAGATGCAGTGCCTTTTCACGCACAGCCTGATTTTCGCGCGTAGAAATAATCATGCCTGTATAAGGAACAGCAATGCGGATAATTGCAATAATCTTGCAGAAGGTTGCATCATCAATACCGTTGTCAAAAACGCCCGGGTCGATATCATCGGCGCGTTTGATACGCGGTACGCTGATGGTATGCGGACCTACGCCGTGTACTGCCTCCAGATGCTCGGCATGCATCAAAAGGCCGGCCAGTTCGTAACGGTAACGCTCCAAACCGAACAGTACACCCAAGCCTACATCATCAATGCCGCCCTCCATCGCTCTGTCCATTGCCTCCGTATGGTAAGCGTAATTGTGCTTCGGTCCGCGCGGATGCAGGTTCTCATAGCTTTCCTTATGATAGGTTTCCTGGAAGAGGATATAAGTGCCAATGCCTGCTTCCTTCAGTTTACGGTAATTTTCTACAGTCGTAGCCGCAATATTTACGTTAACACGGCGGATAGCGCCGTTTTTATGCTTAATAGAATAGATAGTCTTGATGCAGTCCAGAATGTACTCTATCGGGTTGTTTACCGGATCTTCGCCGGCCTCCAGCGCCAAGCGCTTATGGCCCATATCCTGCAGCGCGATAACCTCGGCACGTACCTCCTCCTGCGTCAGCTTTTTGCGTCCGATATGCTTATTAGTTGCATGGTAAGGACAATATACGCAGTGATTGATGCAATAATTGGATAAATACAGCGGAGCAAACAGCACTATACGGTTGCCGTAAAAGTCCTTTTTAATCTGCTCTGCCAAAGCAAACATTTCCTGCACCAGCTTTTCGTCCTCGCAGGCAAGCAATACGCTGGCCTCACGATGGCTCAAACCCTTACGCAGCTTAGCCTTGGCAATAATCTGCTCCAGCAGCTCCTTGTTGTTTTTGTTGGCCTCAGCATAAGCGAGTGTGTCAAGGATTTCCTCATGACAGATAAATTCTTCGGCCTTCATTGATTTTGCATTATACATTTTGTCTCCTCCTTACAGGTCAGTAGTATCTTTCCCGTCAGATAGTTTGTACCCAGCAGTTTTATTCCTTGGCAATTACGTTGGAATAAGCAGTTTTGGCATTCACACCGGCAAGCAGTCCCAGCTTACCGCTCATAGCGCTGATAATATCCTGCGGCGCATCAACGGCAACGCAGATAATATTAACATTCTTCTGGCGATAGGGCAGGCCCATACGGCCGATAATATAACTGCTGTAGGTATGCAAAATTGCGTTAAGCTCTTCCACAGCCTCAGGCTGCGTTACAATCAGAGAGATAACAGCTACTCTTGTTTCCATACTAATCACCCTTCTCTTTTTTGGAACATGACAGAATCTAAATCTGCTATATTTTGCTGAATATATCTATAATAGTATACCATATTTCGCGAAAAGTGTGGTATACTAATCCTATAAATATTTATCTGCTTGTAAACAGCTTATAACAAAAGGAGCCATTATAATGCTGAATATATTTTTCTCTTTATTTCTTTTAGGCATGCTGATCGTTTTATGCGGCAAGGCTATCAGCCGCGCCATGCACCAGCAGCAGCCGTTAAACAGCAAGGAAGCTGCTTTACTCATAGCACTTTCGCTCGGCTGTCTTTTCGCCCTAAATGCCGGTGTCAGCGCCGTCTACAAAACCCAGCTGCTTTTCTATTGAAAAGAGCGCAGCCCGGCTGCCGCAAATGCGGCAGCTTTTTTGCTTTACGCAAAAAAGAGGCAGACAGCAGGCTTTTGCCTCGCTGTTTGCCTCTTATGCTACTATTTTATTTTACGTTCTGTCGCGGAAATCCCCATTAAAGCCTTTTAAAGCTTCTATAATTAATTCTGCTTCAGCAAATTAATAGTTGGTTACCTTCAGCTCGAAATAACCTTGAGGATGGTCGCATACCGGACATTTTTCCGGAGCCTTTTCAGCGATAACAATCTTACCACAGTTAGTGCAGATCCAAACCTTTTTCTCTTCACGCTGGAAGACACGGTCATTCTCGATGTTTGCTAAAAGCGCACGATATCTTTCTTCATGCTCTTTTTCAATCTTGCCTACTTCTTCAAACAGGAATGCAATTTTATCAAAGCCTTCCTCTTTGGCAACCTTGGCAAATTCGGCATACATTTCGGTCCACTCATAGTTTTCGCCTGCAGCTGCATCCTTCAGATTTTCAATAGTCTGGGGAACAGCGCCGCCATGCAATGCCTTAAACCATAATTTGGCATGCTCTTTTTCATTACCGGCAGTTTCGGTAAAAATAGCGCCAATTTGGTTATAGCCTTCTTTTTTGGCTGCACTTGCATAATATTGGTACTTAGTGTGAGCCTGAGATTCGCCGGCAAAAGCGGTCTGCAGATTTTTTTCAGTTTTGCTGCCTTTTAACTCCATTTTCAATTCCTCCTCTTGAAAACGACGCAACAGCCTTCCCAAACTAAAGCTTATATAGCCTTAGAATCAGTTTTGGTCATCACCCAAAACATCTTCGCTTACAGGGTGCTCTGCCATTTCCTTTTGGCATTCGGGGCAGATACCGCTGAAAACAATATCATGATGATTCATTTTGTAGCCGGTTACAGCAGCTACCTTTTCATCCATATCCGGGATATAATCAAAGTTTTCTACGTTCATAAACTTACCGCATTCAGTGCATTTGATGTGGTAATGTCTTGCGAGGATATGATCAAAACGATCAGCACCGCTAGGAACGGAAACCTTGCTCAGCAGGCCGCTTTCAACCAAAGAATTAAGGTTGCGGTAAACGGTACCTTTGCTGATATCGGGATACTCCATAGTGATGCGGTCATATACTTCTTCAGCAGTAGGGTGATCTGCTAAAAAACGTACAGCCGCGATAACAAGTTGTCTTTGAATAGTGTTTCTTTTAGCCATTTTCATCATCCTTTATCAAAAATAATTCTCATTTAGAATTATACACCCTCCGTCAAAATTGTCAAGTATTTTTAGCACCAATCTACAAAATAATCACAAATAAA
>ERZ1035006.1788-NODE-1788-length-13296-cov-6.343856_pt1 | contig 13296 bp, 12 predicted proteins | sample MGYA00520694_ERZ1035006 | MGnify/ENA primary metagenome ERZ1035006 (study PRJEB33766, sample SAMN09781746) | gut metagenome | biome: gut microbiome | host: Homo sapiens | place: Madagascar | study: EMG produced TPA metagenomics assembly of the PRJNA485056 data...
AGGCTCGCGATCCTTAAATCACTGCTGAACAGATAAACCCATCAAGGAGGTGCAAAAATATGGCAGTACCTAAGAGACATCTTTCCAAGGCCCGCCGCGACAAGCGTCGCAGCAATGTTTGGAAGCTGGAGGCCCCTGCACTGGTCAAGTGCAGCAACTGTGGCTCTCTGAAGCTCCCCCACCAGGCATGTGGCAACTGCGGTTACTACAAGGGCGAGGAAGTCATCAAGAAGGCCTAATTTGCGCGTAATTGGTGGCATAATGGTGTTATGTACAGAAGGGGAGGGCGCGAAGCCTTCCCCTTCTTGTGCTGTAAAGGAGGTGGATGCATTTGGCGATCCGGATCGAGCAGGTAGATGCCGACAGTGAAGCCGCTGCCCTGGGGCTTGCACCCGGAGATGAGCTGCTGAGCGTGGACGAAAACGAACTGAACGACACGCTGGACTACGATTTTTATACCGACAGCAACAGCTTCCACCTGAAAGCCCGTGTGGCGGACGGCATCCGCGAATGGGAGGTGCAGCGGCAGCAGCGCGGCCCCTTTGGCTGTGGGTTCAAGACCTATCTGGGCGATGCAAAGCATTCCTGCTCCAACCACTGCATGTTCTGCTTTATCGACCAGCTGCCTCCCGGTATGCGGGAGAGCCTGTATTTTAAGGATGATGACGAGCGGCTGAGCTTTTTGTTCGGCAACTACATCACCATGACCAATATGCAGGATCACGAGATCGAGCGCATCATCAAGATGCATATCTCGCCCATCAACATCTCGGTGCACACCACAAACCCCCAGCTGCGTGTGCGGATGCTGGCCAATAAACGCGGCGGCGAGGTGCTCAAGTATCTGCCCCGGCTGGTGGAGGGAGGCATCGCCGTCAACTGCCAGCTGGTGCTCTGCCGCGGTGTGAACGATGGCGATGAGCTGCGCCGCACCCTGGCCGACCTGCTGGAGCTGACCCCCATGGTGCAGAGCATCGCAGCGGTGCCCTGCGGCGTTACGGATTACCGCAAAAATCTGTATCCGCAGGTGCCGTACGATGCCCAGGCCAGCGCGGACGTTATCGATATTATGGAAGAATTTGGCGATGAGTGCAAGCGCCGCCACGGCAAGCGCATCATCTACCCCAGCGACGAATGGTACCTCACAGCCGGGCGGCCCATCCCGCCAGCGGCGTTCTACGAGGACTACGACCAGCTGGAAAACGGTGTGGGCATGATGCGCCTGTTTGAGGAGGAGTTTCTGGCCGAGCTGGAAAAGCCCCACCGGGTGTACGGCACCAAGGAGCTGGATGTGGTCACCGGTACCATGGCAGCCCCCCTCATCATCCGCATGATGGAGGAGCTGCACCGCCAGTACCCCATGATCACGGTGCATGTCCACACCATCCAGAACCGCTTTTTTGGCGGCAATGTAGGAGTGACCGGCCTGATCACCGCCACCGATATCATTGCCCAGTGCGCTGGCAGGCTTGCCACAAAAACGCTGGGCATCCCGGCTGTGATGCTGCGGGAGGAAAAAGATACCTTCCTTGACGATATCACGGTGGAGCAGCTGGGGCAGCAGCTGGGCGTAAAGGTGGAGGTGCTGCCCACGGCAGGCGGGGACGAAGCCCGCGCCCTGCTGCGCAGCGGCCTGCACATTGCCCGCAGAAGAAAATAAAATTCCTCTCCGTCAGCGCAGCACGCTGCCAGCCTCCGCAGGGAAACTGCCCTCCGGGGCGGCAGGCCCGGCGCAGACGGGAAATGCAGATGTATTTTTGATTTGAAGAAAGGAGGAACCCCATGAGCAAACCGATCGTAGCAGTGGTGGGCCGCCCCAATGTGGGCAAATCCACCCTGTTCAATAAACTGTGCGGCCAGCGCCTTGCCATTGTGGAGGACACCCCGGGCATTACCCGCGACCGTATTTTTGCCAACTGTGAGTGGAACGGGCATGAATTTCTGCTGGTGGATACTGGCGGTATCGAACCCAAGGCCACCGAGGGCATCCTGGCGCACATGCGCGAGCAGGCGCAGATCGCCATCGATACGGCGGACTGCATCATCATGGTCACCGATGTGCGCAACGGCCTGACCGCAGCGGACGAGGACGTAGCCCATATGCTGCGCCGCAGCCACAAGCCCATCATCCTGGCCGTGAACAAGTGCGACAAGGTGGGCGAGGCCCCCATGGAGCTGTACGAGTTCTACAACCTGGGCTTTGACGAAGTGATGCCCATTTCTTCCGTGCACGGCCACGGCACCGGCGACCTGCTGGATGCAGTGTGTGCCCACCTGGATTTCAGCGAAACGGTGGTGGAAGAGGACCGCATCCCCGTGGCCATCATCGGCCGCCCCAACGTGGGCAAATCCAGCCTGACCAACCGCATCCTGGGCGAGAACCGCATGATCGTGGCCAACGAGGCGGGCACCACCCGCGATGCCATCGATACCCCGGTGGATAACGCCTATGGCAAGTTCATCTTTACCGATACCGCAGGCCTGCGCAAGCGCAGCAACATCACCGATGGGCTGGAGCGCTACATGGTGGTGCGCGCCCTAGCAGCTGTGGAGCGCAGCCGGGTGGCCCTGATCCTGGTGGATGCCACCGTCGGTTTTACCGAACAGGACAGCAAGGTGGCCGGTTACGCCCACGAGCAGGGCAAGGCCTGCATCATCGTGGTGAACAAGTGGGATGCCGTGGAGGGCAAGGAGACCAATACCATGGAACTGCAGCGCCGCGGCTATGCCGAGTGTTTCAGCTTTATGGGGTATGCTCCCATCATCTTTATCTCCGCCCAGACCGGTTATAACGTGAACAAGCTGATGCAGCTGATCCGGGATGTGGACGCCGAGAACGGTGCCCGCGTGCCCACCGGTGTGCTGAACGAGATGCTGGCCCGCGCTACCGCACGTATGCAGCCGCCCAGCGATAAGGGCCGCCGCCTGAAGATCTACTACCTGACCCAGGCGTCCACCCGCCCGCCCACGTTTGTGGCCTTCGTGAACGCAAAGCACCTGTTCCATTTCAGCTATCAGCGGTATCTTATCAACCAGATCCGCGAGAATTTTGGTCTGGAACATACGCCGATCCGTCTGGTCGTACGCGAGCGCGGCACCGGCGAAGTGGGTGCCAAGGACGTATAATACGTCAGGGAGGCTCGGATGATGGAATCAGTTCTCATTGCTGTGGTGTCGGCTGTGCAGGCTTACCTGCTGGGCAGCATCGACACCGGTATTCTCGTCAGCAAATTTCTGTACCACGATGATGTGCGCAAGTACGGCAGCGGTGCCGCCGGTATGACCAATATGCTGCGCACTTTCGGCAAAAAGGCGGCCGCGCTGACCGCCGCCGGAGATGTGCTCAAGGGCGTGCTGGCCGTGTGCATCGGCCGCTGGCTGTTTGACCTGCTGCCTGCAGGCACCACCGCTTCGCCGTATCTGGCGGTGTATCTGGCCGCGATCTTTGCCATTATCGGCCATTTGAAGCCGCTGTACTTCGGCTTTAAAGGCGGCAAGGGCGTGCTGGTGGCAGGCGGTACCATTCTGGCCATTCAGCCGGTGCTGATCCCCTTTCTGGCGGTCATCTTTCTGGCGTGCCTGCTGCCCACCGGCATGGTATCGCTGGGCAGTGTGACCATGGCAGCGCTCTATCCGGTGCTGACCATCCTGTACGGGGTGTTCCGGGGCTATTCTGCCGTGGATCTTGCCGTGTGCACCATCGGTTCGGTCATCATGGCGGTAATGGTCATCTACATGCACCGCTCCAACATCCAGCGCATCCGTGAGGGCAAGGAGTACCGCTTCGGCCGTCACGGCAAAAAGTAAAGCATAAAACAAACAGGCGGTGTTGCATGTGATGTGCAGCACCGCCTGTTTTAATGTTCTAAGGGCGTTTATTTCTCCGTTTCGGCCTCTTCCTCAGGCTTTGCTTCGGAATGCCGCCGACGGAACCAGTCGGCGGGGATGCCGCTCTGGGCGGGGGTAAGATCCGGTGCGGGGTTGCCGTCCGGCAGATGTGCGCCGAAGGCCGGCACAAAGAAGAACTTGCGCACGATGAAGATCAGCGCGATGGCTCCCACGCTGAGCAGGTTTTCCACTGCCGAGTCGTGCCCCACGACCAGATGGCGGGCGATGGCGTACAGCAGCACTTCCAGGCTGCTGCCGGGGCTGTGCTTGGCCAGCATCTTGATGAACTCGATGCCGATGACGATATCCAGGCTGCGCTCTAAAAAGGTGCGGATCTCCGCCTCGTTGCCATCAAAGAGCAGGCCGGGCATCCAGCGGATCAGGGGCACGATGCTGAGCAGCAGACCGATCAGCACCAGGCCGGATAACAGGACCTCCAGCAGACTGGAGGCCTGGATGATGCAGTTGCGCAGGGTGGTGCGCCAGTGGCTTTCCACCGGGTGAGAGGAGTGTTCCATGCTAAGACCTTCCTTTCGTCATTCCGCCAAACAGGATTCGACAAATTTCTGTGTTTATTGTAGCAGAATGCGGTTGGACTGTCAATTCATGGAAAATATGATTCACGCATTGGCGGCAGAGCCTGCCGGAACATACCCGGCTTTCCGGATGCAGGCGATGCCATCGGCGGTATCCAGCCAGTCGTAAAGCTGGCGCTCCGGGCTGTCTGCGGCAGAGTCCGGATGGATGACCGCGTAAAAATCGTTGCACAGGGGATAGCTGCCATCGGCCAGCGTTTCGTTGCTGGGGGCAACATCGTCCACAGCCAGCAGCCGCAGGCCGGGTTTTGTGTACATCTGGTCGATGTAATAATACACCGAGAAGCCGATGGCGTTGGCGCTGTTGTTGTAATCGGCAATGCTGTCCACCAGCTCACCCATGGCAGCGGGGGCCAGCTCGGTGGGCGGGTCCATCAGCGCGCCGCCCTGGATGAGCAGTTTTTTAAACAGGGTCTGACTGCCGGAGTCCTCGCTGCGCTGGAAGGCCACGATCTCCTGATCTTTGCCGCCCACATCCTTCCAGTTGGTGATCTTACCGGCATAGATGTCCCGCAGCTGCTGCTGGCTGAGCGCCTGCACGGGGTTATCCTCGTTGACGATAAACACCAGTGCATCCACCCCAACGGGCTTTTGCTCCAGCTGCACATTGGCATTTTGCAGTTCCTCTTTTATATAGTCCGGCGCTTCGTACACCAGCAGCATCCGGGGGGTGGTGTCGTACAGGCCAAAGTTCTGCCATGCATAGGCAGTGGTGCTCACAACGATGCTGCTGCGGGCTTCTTCCAGGTCCATACCGGTGGTATCGGCCAGCATCTGCGCCATCAGGGGGATGCAGGCGGTGCTGCCATCCAGCGGGGGAAACTCCTCTACAGTGAGAAACGGCGCTGCCTGTTGCACGGCAGAGGAAGCAGCAGAGGATGCAGGCTGCTCCACGGCGGAGGAAGCGGCGCTGCTGGCCGGGGCATCCCCGCCCTTGCAGGCGGTCAGCACCCCGGCGGCGGAGCAGGCGGCCAGCCCCAGCAGAAAGCTGCGGCGGGAAATTTTAACGTTTTTCATAAAAAGCCCTCCCAGATCAATAGCCGTAATTCGGTTCATCGTCTGCAGCGGCAGACGAGAAGATGCTCTGGCAGTACAGCCAGTTGCCGTTTGTATCCATCCAGCCTGCGTAGAAGCCCCGCTGTGCGGCAAGCACATGGTCGGGCAGGGCGTTCAGGCTGTTGGAATAGTACCCGGTGCAGTCGGCAAGCCCCTGCAGCACTACCTTGCCGTCTGCGTCCAGCACATCGTACACGATGCCGTAGGCGCTGCCTGCAGCGTCGCGGCTGCCGTAGAACATGGGGCTGCCATCGGGGTCGGTGGTCAGGTAGTTGATGTAGCCGTATCTGCCCTGCAGAGCGGTCAGGTCGCTGACAAGCCCCTGTGGGCCGTACAGCCGGGTGGCGGTGGTCTCGTAGTTGTCGTTGTCCTGCAGCTCCAGCCACACGTAGCCGCTGCCGCAGTTGTTCATCTGTACCCGCTGCTGGTGCTCCACCGGTTCTACGGTGGTGTCGGTCAGCAGCTTGCCATTGTCCCCGCTGTACACCCGCAGGCTGCCGTCCAGCGCATAGACGGCTACCGTGTTGTCGGTAGCGCTCACATCGTACAGCGGGGTCTTTGTACCGGTCTCCAGGTCGTAAAGGTCGTAGCCGTGGTCCTCGCCGCTGTGCCAGGTCACCACATAGCCCGGAAAATACTGGCTGGGCTGTTCGTCAAAGGTGGCGATCAGCCCACGATCCTCTGTGGTCATATCCCGCAGCGCGTACCGGCCATCGCTGGTGGAAAAGCTGGCAAGCCCGCCCGGACAGACCTGTAAAAAGCCTGGGTACTGCTCGCCGGTGAGGGTGTTGTATAGGCTCTGCGGACGGACGGTGTTTTCGGCGGTGGCAGTATCCAGCTCCACCCAGCCGCTCAGGGTATCGCTGTCGTAAAAAAGGCGGTATGCCGAGGTGGCCTCGGCCCGGTAGACGGGGGTGCCGTCCTTTTCCTGTACCACCACCCAGCTGTGCAGGCGGTCATCCAGATCCCACGCATCCTCTGCCAGCTCTGCCGGGCGGGCGTAGCAGCTGAATACCAGCTTATCCCCGGATACGATGCAGCTGTAGGCACCCTCCGGCACCGGCAGCGCTGCGCCGGTGGCAAGGTCGATGACCTGACAGGTGCCGTGACCGGACTCCGGGGCGTATTCGCCATTGACAAGGCGGCTCTCCTGCAGCACCAGCAGGCCGCTTTGCAGGGTGGCGTACTGCTCGCCGTCAAAGGTCATCACGGCGGTGCCGGTCTTATCGTACAGGGCGGTGCGTCGTCCACCCCGGCCGGTGGGGTCGGACCAGCTGCGCTGCCAGTAGTCCACTGCGCCGGTAACGCTGTCCTGCACCAGCGAAACGTTTTCGCTGCGGGCAGACTGATGCAGCGGGGTGCTGCCGCACAGAATGGTGGTACTGCTCCCGGCGCGGCCATAGCAGTACAGCGCCCGCAGACGGCCGTCATCCAGCACGGCGGGGTCGTACAGGGGCTTGCCGCTGTCGTCCGTGGGCACAGAGGCCGCAGAACTGGCCGTGCCGGGCACGCCGGTGGCGGGCGGCATCACGGAGCAGCTGCAGCCCAGCGTAAGGGTCAGGGCTGCACAGACAGCTGCGCAGCCGATACGGGGCATGATACGCTTCATAAAAACGCTCCTTTGCAAAACAGGGAGAAACCTCCATTACAAAGCGGAAAAATTTTCCGTTCGATCAGAATACGAACCAGCTGCAGGTTTCATTGCGCGTAGTGCGGAAAAATACGGCTGAGAACGGTTACAATTGCATTACAGCTGTGCCGTGGCCCCGGCATCCGCCATCTGTTCCAGCTGCTGCAGAAAAGCCAGCAGGAAGGGCAGCGAGATGAAAAAGGTGAGCACATCTGCAATGGGCTGGCATAGCTCTACGCCCACAAGCCCCAGCAGCCGGGGCAATACAAGGATCAGCGGGATAAAGCATACGCCCTGCCGGCAGCAGGCCAGAAAGGTGGCGCGCCCGGCTTTGCCTACGCTTTGGAAGGTCATGTTGGCCACCACGATCACCGGCTGCAAAAACATGGCAAGGCACTGGTAGCGGAAGGCGGGCAGCGCCACGGCGGTAACTTCCGGGTCGTCCCGGAACAGGCGGATCAGGGTATCACCGTTCCACCAGCAGATGCCAATAAGCACCACCAGCATGACAAAGGCGGCTTTCAGGGTAAAAACAGCGGCCTGCCGCACCCGGCGGTATTTGATGGCTCCGTAGTTGAAGGACGCTACCGGCTGCAGACCCTGGCCCACGCCGATAGCCACCGAGAGGATGAACATAAAGATGCGGGATACGATGCTCATACCCGCCACGGCGGCATCGCCGTAGCTGCGGGCGGCGATGTTCAGCAGCATCCCGCCGATGCTGTTCAGCCCCTGACGGCCAAAGCTGGGCGCGCCGCCTGCCAGGATCTGCAAAAACTCGCGCGGCTCCCGGGTTACGGCAGAAAGCCGGAACTGGCTGACCGTTTTGCCCCGCAGGAACATGCACAGCAGAATACCGAAGCTGATGGTCTGGCTGAGGGCGGTAGCAATGCCGGCACCTGCAGTGCCCAGCCCCAGCCCGAACATAAACAGCGGGTCCAGCGCAATGTTCAGAAGCCCGCCGGTGACCAGACCGATCATGGCAAGGTCTGCCTTACCCTCATACCGCAGGATGTTGTTCATCACCAGACTGGAGATCATCAGCGGGGCGGCAAGCAGGATGGGCCGGGCATAGGCGCAGGCATGGGGCAGAATGGTGGCGGTGCTGCCCAGCAGCATCATAAAGTCCGGCAGCGTGGCAAGGCCGACCACCGCCAGCACTACGCCCAAGGCCAGCGCCGTAAAAAAGCTGGTGGAGGCAAACCGGGTGGCGGCGTGGGTATCCTGACTGCCCAGGCGGCGGCTGATAATGGTGCCGGAGCCATGCCCCAGCATAAAGCCCAGCGCCTGGATGATGGCCATCAGGCTGGAAACCACGCCCACCGCGCCGGAAGCACTGGTGGAGATGCGCCCTACAAAAAAGGTGTCGGCCAGGTTGTAGATGCTGGTGATGAGCATACTCAGGATGGTGGGCGCGGCCAGGCTGAGGATGAGCCGGGGGATAGGGGTCTCGGTCATTTTATGATATTGTACTGCAGTACGGTCCTGCTGGGTCATGGGGAAACTAGCCTCCTTCTGGAAAAAACAAAAACTGCCCTGAACAGGGCGGCAGAAAGTTCTGATAAAAACAGTATAACGCAGTTGCGGCAAAATGTCGAGAAGCCGCAAAACCGGCGCTGCCTCCCTGCTAAGGGGCGAAAAAGAGGCCGAAAACAGGGTGCTTTCTATATAAAGTGCTAAAGAATTGTCGAATTGCTTGTGAAAAATCACGATATGTGGTATTCTTTACAAGAAGGAATTGGAAAAATCTGTGCGATTTTATGATTGGGAGGGATTTGTACATGAAATCCGTAGCACAAACTGTGATCGAAGCTGATCGCTTTTATACCATCGCTGCCCGTACCGGCAATGTCATCCAGGCAGTGGAGGGCATCAAGGGCGGCGCCACCGTTCGGCTGGGCAAGTATGAGCACAAGCCCGAGCAGGAGTGGAGCTTTGTCCGCGAGGGCGATGGCGTGTACCGCATCCGGAACCGCGCTTCCGGCAAGCTGCTGGATCTGACCATGACCGGCACCGCCAACGGCACCTGGCTGCACCTGTGGGAGGATGTGGGCGGCACATCCCAGATGTGGAAGATGGAGCATACGCCGGAAGGCACCGTGCGGCTGCGCTCTTCCTGGGCAGGCGGCAAGTGCGTGGATACCGTGGGCATCGGTGCCGAAGTGGGCGCTGTGCTGCAGATCTGGCAGGAAGTGCCCGGCGCTGCCGACCAGCTGTGGATCATCACTGAGGTAAAGGATCGCGTAAAGCGCGCCGCCAAGGCCGAAGAACCTGCTGCGCCTGCAGCAGAAGCCAAGGCCGCTCCCGCTGCCGCACCGGCACAGGAAGCTGCCCCGGCCAAAAAGCCTGCTGCCCGCAAGCCCCGCACCACCAAAAAGGCAGTGGAAAAGCCTGCAGAACCTGCTGTAAAGGACGCAAAGCCCGCCGCCCCGGCGGAACCTGCCAAGGCTGCAAAGCCTGCAGAAAAGAAGGCCGCCAAGGCTGCGCCTGCCGCACCTGCCGCTGCAGTAAAGGCTGCACCTGCAGAAAAAGCAGAAGCTGCGGCACCTAAGGCAGCTCCTGCTGCAAAGCCCAAGGCAAAGCGTGCACCCTGCAAAAAGACCGCAAAGAAAACGGTCTGAGTGCTGCGCTGCCCATAGAGAGCAGAAGATAGCATGATAGAACACAAGCCCGGAAGGTCCGCAGACTTTCCGGGCTTGTGCTGTTATAGTAATTCTGCGCTGTTTATGCAGCAGGGGAAGCGCTCTCGCTGCTCTGGGCGGCGGTCTGCACGAACTGCAGGACGCTCTCGATAGTCTTGCGCAGCTGCACCAGATTTTCCACATCGGTATCCTGCATCCGGGAGGTGGGGGCGGTGACGACGGTCTGGGCCGCAGTCACGGTGCCGGTAAGCTCCACATGGATGTGGTGGGCGGGCACCTCCAGCAGGATGTGCACCTTGGGGGAGAGGGTCTTGAGCAGACCCTGCTTTTCCAGCCCCAGCACCAGCTGCGGGGCATCCGCATCGGTGCCAAGGTTCGGCAGCTGGAAATAGAGGTAGCCGTCCTTGGCGTTGGCGGGCTGTACGGTCTGGATCTGTTTGAGGTCCAGCTGGAAGTCGTTTACTTCCTGCAGGCTGGTGGCTGCGGGATCCACCCCCAGCAGGGTGGCCAGCTGGGTCTGGGAGATGTAGCTGCCCAGCGACCAACCCGGCAGCAGCAGGCTGGCCAGCGGGTATGTATCCACGACCGTGCTGCGCAGCTTGTTGTACAGCTGCCCGGCATCGTACAGGGTCTCTTTCTCACTGATGTACATGCGGGTCAGGGGGGCATCGTTTACGGTGCTGGTGCCCACCGGGTACAGCGCCAGCTGCAGGGCGCTGGGAGTGTACTGGCCGGTCAGGCTGCCGGTGGTGCCGCCAAACTGCGCCAGGATGTTATAAAGGGCAGGCGGCTCGGCCTCGGTGGAGGTGATGGAGTAGTCCAGCGCAAAGCTGGCACCGCTCTGGAATGCCTTGATCTTGCGGCTGACCAGGCCGTACAGCACCGCAGCGGCCACCGCGCACACCAGCACCAGACACAGCAGGACGATCAGCGCTGCCCGCAGGCCGGTGCGTTTTTTGTGGGAAGATGCCATGGGAACCTCTCCTTCCGGTAAAATATATTTGTTCCAGCATAGCGGAACCGGCGGCAAATGTCAAGCAGCGGACAAAAACGGGGGAGCGCTGGAACGCCGGACAAAACAAAAAACCTGAAACATTTCTGTTTCAGGTTTCTGGCGGAAAGATGGGGATTCGAACCCCAGAACGCTTTTGACACGTTACACGATTTCCAGTCGTGCGCCTTAGACCAACTCAGCCATCTTTCCACATCTTTTATTCTGCCTTTGGGCGGGTGCCCTTGGCGCTCCACTATAATACCTGAAAGCAGGCTTTTTGTCAAGGATTTTTTTGAAAAAAATCAGACTTTTTTAAAAATGACGAAAAAACGTCGAAAATCTCTTTTCCATATGGACAAAAAGCCCGCAAAACGCTTGACGCAGACCAAAAACAGGGCTATAGTGAGAGCAGAACGCGCAGCGGTGGGTCGTTTAGTGCCGCGGCGGCGGAATATAGCAATTCAACTTTTTAATGCAGCAGCAACAACGTTGAATTGCATATCGCAAATATGCCGTTTGAATGTTGCGCTAATTTCTTGACTTGCGATAAAAGGAGGATGTTATATGACTTATCCTGAAGTGCTTGCCAATGCCCGTACATGCATTGGCCAATACTGCAAGGCCTGCCCGGTGTGCAACGGTGTGGCCTGCAAAAATCAGATCCCCGGCCCCGGTGCCAAGGGCGTAGGCGATACGGCCATCCGCAATTATAATAAGTGGGCGGATATCCGGGTGAACATGGACACCCTGTGCCCCGGCGGTGCTCCGGACACTACGCTGGAACTGTTTGGCAAAAATTTCCGTTATCCTTTCTTTGCAGGCCCTGTGGGCGCTGTAAACCTGCACTACTCGGATACTTACACCGATATGACCTATAACGATGTGCTGGTGCGTGCCTGTGCCGAAAACGGCATCGCCGCCTTTACCGGCGATGGCACCAACCCCACCGTGATGGAGATGGCCACCCGCGCCATCGGTGCTGCAGGCGGCTGTGGTGTGCCCACCATCAAGCCCTGGAACATCGACACCATCCGGGAAAAGATGGCACAGGCCAAGGCCAGCGGCTGCTTTGCCGTGGCCATGGATGTGGATGCAGCGGGTCTGCCCTTCCTGAAAAATATGACCCCGCCCGCCGGCAGCAAGAGCGTGGCGGAGCTGGCCGAGATCGTGCAGCTGGCCGAGCGGCCCTTCATCGTTAAGGGTGTGATGACCGTCAAGGGCGCACTGAAAGCCAAAGAGGCAGGAGCCGCCGCTATCGTAGTGTCCAACCACGGCGGTCGTGTGCTGGATCAGTGCCCGGCCACCGCTGAGGTGCTGCCGGAGATCGCTGCTGCGCTCAAGGGCACCGGCGTGAAGGTGCTGGTGGACGGCGGCATCCGCACCGGCGTGGATGTGTTCAAGGCGCTGGCGCTGGGCGCGGATGGCGTGCTGATCTGCCGTCCGTTTGTGACCGCCGTGTACGGCGGCGGTGCAGAGGGCGTAAAGTGCTACATCGACAAGCTGGCCGGGGAGCTGGCCGACACCATGCAGATGTGCGGTGCCCACACCCTGGCTGAGATCACCCCGGATATGGTGCGGGTCTGAGCGTTCTATTATAAGTAAAAAAGGGAGATGCCCGGCAGGACACCTCCTTTTTTGTTACTTCAAGGTACCATCCAGCACCTGCTGATAATACCACGGCTTCGGGGCGTGGAAGGTCTTGCCGCTGAGGAAGGCAAAATCCGGCTGGGTGAAGCGGGGCATAGTCAGCTCCCAGGCACACAGGGCCTGATATTTCAGTTTCAGCTCCCGGTTGGCCGTGTTGTTGCCGTATTTGCTGTCGCCCAGGATGGGGCAGCCGATGCTGGCCATATGGGCGCGGATCTGATGGGTGCGGCCGGTGATGAGCCGCACCTTGAGCAGTGCCAGACGACCGGAAACCGCGATAGTTTCGTACTGGGTCTCCACTTCCTTGGCACCGGGCTGCTTATCCTCTACGATCTTCACGATGCCGCGGTCCGCATCCTTGAGCAGGTAGCCGCCCAGGGTGGCGTCCGGCGGCACAGGACGGCCAAAGGTGACGCAGAGGTAGGTCTTTTGCACCTCACGGTTCTTGATGGCGGAAAGGAACAGCTCCTCGGCCTCCGGGGTCCTGGCGATGATCACAAGGCCGCTGGTGCCGGTGTCCAGCCGGTGGCACAAAGCGGGGGTGTACAGGTCGTTTTCCTTGTATGCGCCCTGCTGGTTCAGGTACAGCAGCGCACGGTTCAGCAGGGTGTCGTCCTCCGGGCCGTCCACCGCAAGGCCGGCGGGCTTGTTCACGATCAAAATCTGCGGGCACTCGTACACCACCTGCGCCGGGGTGCGGGCGTTTTTCCAGGCCGGGCCATCCACCCGGCGGTCTGCATCCAGCACATCGTCCAGGATGAACAGCTTGATCTCATCGCCCGCCATCACGCGGGTGGCAAGGGGCTGCTTTTTGCCGTTCAGCTTGATCTTGTTCTCCCGCAG
>ERZ1035006.1790-NODE-1790-length-13286-cov-8.575316_pt1 | contig 13286 bp, 16 predicted proteins | sample MGYA00520694_ERZ1035006 | MGnify/ENA primary metagenome ERZ1035006 (study PRJEB33766, sample SAMN09781746) | gut metagenome | biome: gut microbiome | host: Homo sapiens | place: Madagascar | study: EMG produced TPA metagenomics assembly of the PRJNA485056 data...
TAAACAGCGATGTTGTGAACCGCCCTTTTTTTGTTGTGAAGCAAATAAAAAACACTAAATATTCTGATGTTTCACAGATTACTTAGTGCTTTTTGTCCTTATTCTACCTGTAACATAATACTTAGAACCACTTCCTGATTCTCCTGCTCTAAAGATATATCTCCCATATACATCCTTGCAACCCTCCGGATATTATGCAGTCCAATTCCATGCTCCTTCCCGGATTTCGTTGTTTCCGGCAGATCACTGTCCTTATAATTTAACTCTCCCTCATATCTGTTCTTTATGGTTATCATAAAAATACTGTTTTTCCGAAAAGAAGAGAGACTGATATAAGGATTTTCTCCACTTACATTTTCCATGCAATTATCCAGTGCATTGTTTAAGATCACGCTTAAATCAAATGCATTTAATTTCGTATCCCCCGGATAATGAAAATCTGATATAAAACGAATCTGCTTTTCCTTTGCTTCTCTTAACTTTTCCATCAGAATCACATCAATGACAGGACTCCCCGTTTTTATCTCAGGAGATATTTCATTCCACTCCTTTTTCAAATGCTCCATATATTCTGCTGCATCATCCATATGATTCTCTGCCACAAGATGTTCCAGCATCTGTATATGATTCCCCATGTCATGACGCAGGCTGCGGATATCCTGATACAGCTTTTCCACTTCCCCGATATGCTTTTTCATATCACTGACCTGATTTAATACCAGCTCCTGCCCTGTCTGTTCTTCCTGTGCCACCTTCCAGTTTTGAAACATCGTAGTCATAACAAGAATTGCTATGATAGAGATAAAATAATGCACAAAGCTTAAAGCTCCATAAAATCCATAGGTATCTGTCAGGCTCTTTCCTGTATCTTTTTCATAAATATTCAGATAATATTGCAGAATGCCATATCCTGTAACTCCCACAAGAGAAGGTATGATGAGCATTACCAGCTCTTTGACGCTCATTTCATCATTTTTGTATACATATGCTTTATTGATCAGACCGATTGCAACTGCAAGGAAAACGATACAAAGCACAATATCCAGAATTCTCGTTCCAGCATAAAGTCCATATTGCAGCCATTGTCTTCCTGCAATCGTATTCCCAAAAACCAGAGCTTTTGTGATAAAATCATCCAGTCTGCCTGCCATTGCAACCGCAAGCCAACGGATAGAAAAAAATGTCACTGCAAGAAATATTTTCTGATAGATGTTTCTTCTGTCCTGTACATACATCACAAGAAATGCAGCCACAACTCCCAGCATATATGCAGAAAAATTGCCAATCTGCTGCGGTATCAGATACAGCACAGACATAATTCCAATATAAACAATACTGACCAGAGCAGCTTCCCTTTTCTTTTTCATATATGGATATACAAAAACACCAAAACAGATTCCTGTAATAATCAAAATTGCAATAACAGAAAACTTCGATGTGATCATCCAACATCTTTCCACGAAACTCATCTGACTTCATTTCCTTTCCTCTGGTTATACTTCAGATATTGCTTCACAAACTCCGGATAATTCTTTTTTGCAATCAATGCAGTTCCATTTTTCATAGTTACACAAGTTGCATCATATTTTTCTACATATTTAAAATGCACAAGATAGGCTCTGTGTGTTCGGAAAAAATCTGCTCCTGCCATATCACTTAATTCCTGTAATTTACCATAGTATTCAATATCCGTACTTCGTGTATGGATAATAACTTTTCTGTTATACACCTCGGCATACACAATATCACGCAGGAAAATTTTTATATGACTTCCTGCGGTCTGTACCATGATATATTTTTCGTCTTTTTCAAGTCTGGAACTCCTTTTTATGTTATGGACTGCCTTTGTCACAACCTCTTTCAATTTCTCATCGGAAAATGGCTTAACCAGATAATGAAATGCTCCGACATCAAATGCCTGAAAAACATACTCCTCTGCTGCTGTCACAAAAATGAGTATCATATCCTCATTGTCCTGACGAAGCATCTTTGCCGTTTCCATCCCATCCATTCCCGGCATCTGAATATCCAGAAAAAGAATATCCGGCTTACTGCCACTTGCAATCAGTTCATCACCTGATAAATATTTATCTATAACCGCATCCGGCAATAACTTTTTTATCTTTTCTTCCAGTATCTGAACCATAGACACTTCATCATCGCAGATAGCAATTCGCATATTGTCACTTCCTTGTTTACATATATTTATAGCTATTATATCGGATAAGTTCTTGCAATATCTATCTGGAATGTTGTGAAATGACCTTTTTTTGTTGTGAAAAGGGCAGCAAACCATTATTGGTTCACTGCCCTGTCTTCTAATCATGTCTGCAATATTAAAGAAATGAAACAAACTCATTCATTGGTATACGCTGGGACTCATGCTTTAAAGCAAAAAGACCGAACAGATTATCTCGGTCTTTTGATAGTTACGCTATTTATGCTTGATGATTAAGAACCCACTGCAATAAGTCTTCATATTCTATTTTCCTGCTGCAATATCAAGAATCTCTTCATATAATTCTTTTTGAGTATACTTAAGTTCAATCCCATTCAAAGCAAGAAAAACCAACATTGCATGAGTTCCAATCCTTTTATTTCCATCTATCATGCAATGATTTTTTATCAACCCATACCCTAATCTCGCGGCTTTCGCTTGAATTGTAGGATACAATTCCTCCCCTCCAAAAGACTGAAAAGGATTTTCTAATGCGGAATCCAATAAATTGTAATCTCTGACTCCATCGCTTCCACCAGTCTGCTGAATCAATTGAGTATGAAGCATAAGAATCTGCTTTTTGCTCAGTTTTTTCATTTAGCCAGTACCTCATATGCTTCTTTATTCTGCTCCATGAGCTGCTTTGAAATACTTAACACATCTTCATCAGATGCAGTAAAATCCTTATCTGCTTTACTAAAATCTATAACAAGACACTTCAGCAATACTCTTTTTCAATTATATTTAGCTTTTCATTTTGTGAAAGTTTCTTTGATAACAAAGTTCCCAATAGCCGGTGTAATTCATGCTTTTTATCCAGTCCGAGTAACTCTTTTCTAAGATTCCACAAAAGGCTCTCTGCCTCAATATCATTTTAAGCGAGGCTTCTTTCTTATAGAAGCAACCAAATTTTCTATGAATTTTTGCGATAATATTAAAAAACAGACACATGACCATAGCCACATATCTGCTCCTCATTCTTAGCCTGTTCGTATGTCTTATGCTCGGCGGCAACCTTTGATACTACGAAAAGCTCCTCCCTTGGCACACCACAGGTACGCACTCCTTCACCTACACCGTGCTCATTTCCATAAGCCTGTGCAGTATCAATATGTCTGTATCCGATCTGTGTTGCAGCCTTTACCGCATCTGCCACCACGGCATCGTCAATAAACCAGGTACCCAGCCCTAACTGCGGGATTACTACGCCATTGTTTAATGTAATTGTCTTTGTATACATCTCTGTCTCTCCTTCCAAAAAATAACACTATCATGTTCTGATAGTGTTATCATAATGCCTGTAGTTAACTTTAGGTCAAGGTTTATTTTTGCTTTCTATCATAAAGGAAAAATAATATGCAAAATCATTTGCCGGAATACCCTCTCCTGTTTCATACGCCTGTATCGCTGTCGCTTCTATAGAATTTTCTCCATACAGCAGAGCAACCAGTGGCTGCTCCGTATTACACAAAAGCTTTCCCCGTTCAGCAATCCCGGATGCCGATCTGAGGCAATATTCCCGGTTTTTTACCCCATCCAATATAGGAAGCTCTGTTGACATTTTGAAGCCCTGACCTGCTGCGATCAGCCGCACCTGAAAGCGGTCAAAATCCGGAATGATCGCGATCATTCCATCTTCAGGAGAATCAGTACCTGTTCCCACCTGCATGACTTCATCCTTGCTGACAGGCTCTCCTTTCTGATAGGTTGTAACATAAATCGTCAGCTGCTGAAATGATTTTGCCACCTTATATTTATAAAGGAATGCTCCATCCACACCGGCTAAAAGCTGTGCAGTCTTCATTTCTGTACTGTCCTGATCAACCGGCTCTATATAATTCTGTGGTGCATGGGTGTTGTAAAGCTGCGTTGCCAGAAACAGTACCAGTCCCACAGTAACTGCTATAAGACTTCCAATAATCCGTCTTAAGGTCTTCTGTCGCCTTTTCCCATCTGTCGTCACCTGCAGAAGATTATCCTCCGACTTCTGCTGCAGTTCATCCTGTCCGATATCTTCCCCGGCAAGAAATTCATTCAGACTGATTCCCAGTATTTCACAAAGCGGGCTGTATACAGAGACATCTGGCAGACAAATGCCCCTTTCCCATTTGGAAACTGATTTGTCACTCATGCCAAGCTTCTCAGCTACCTGCCTCTGTGTCAGCCCCATTGCTTTTCTCTTTTCTGCGATATATTTTCCGATTTTTACAAGATCCATTCCAGTTCTCCTTTTCAGATAAGTGTCCTTCATTCCTGCATATACGAATACCGATATACGTCACCCAGCGTTACTATCCACGCAGAATGATTATATAAATCATACAATGATTCACCCCAAAATGACACCTCTTAAAAGTAGAATTATGTTTTAACGCTATCATCTGATCTATCCGGAGTCCCGAACCAGCCCTTTTAGAATGCAGCCTTATAAATCTCTACGATATCTTCCTTGCTGAGCGGTACAAAGGAACCCTTGGAACCATCACAGGCTTTCTGTGCCATAACCTCAAAATTCTTATCATCTGTAATACCAACTTCCCGCAGATTCTTCGGAAGTCCCATTGTTTCGAAGAAGAACGTCTTGAGCGCATCAATTCCCGCATGTGCAAGTGCGTACTCATCCTCTCCGGAAAGTCCCCAGACATTTTTCGCAAATTCCACAAACATCGGAAGTGTGGCATCATTTAAAATATGCTCCATCCAGGCAGGTGTCAGAATCGCAAGACCTTCTCCGTGAGTAATATCATAAAAAGCACTCAGCTCATGCTCCATCGGATGCACACACCAGGCAGGAGAACAGCCGTCTCCCACTACACCGTTGATTGCATGTGTACCTGCCCACATCAGATTGGCACGCGCTTCATAATTATCCGGCTCTGCCAGTGCGACCGGTCCGTTTTTGATCATGGTGCGCAGCAGTCCCTCTGCCATAAATTTCTGACAGTCTGCATTTTCCATGGAGAAATAATTTTCCATCGTGTGGCTCATCATATCAGCCGTTCCGGCTGCTGTCTGCTTTTTGGATACAGAATACGTATATTCAGGATTTAAGATTGACATGGTTGGAACCATGTACGGAGATCCTGTACCCCATTTTTCATTTTTCGTCAGATCTGAAATCACCGCAAACGGATCCATTTCTGTTCCGGTTGCAGAAAGTGTCAGAACATCAAAAATTGGAAGTGCTGCCTTGATCTTTGTTGCATCTAATACAAGATCCCATGCATCCCCGTCATACTTTGCACCTGCTGCAATTACCTTGGAGCAATCGATCGTACTGCCGCCGCCAATGGCAAGCACCATATCAATACCTTCTTCTTTACAGATCGCAACACCCTTTCTGACTGTTTCAATACGCGGGTTCGGTTCTACGCCGCTAAGCTCAAATACTGTAAGTGCCGCATCCTTTAAAAGCTGCATTGCAGTATCATAAATTCCGTTTTTCTTGATCGATCCGCCGCCATACACAAGAAGGACTTTATCACCATATTCCTTCAGTTCTGATAAGTAGGAAATGGTATCCTTTCCAAAATGAATTCTGGTTGGAATCTGAAGTGTAAAATTGTACATAAGCTTTCCCTCCGTTTCTTTCCTGTCAGCAGGAAATGATTTTGTAAGATTTTCTAAGATCACGTTTTGATCTATCTTTATTATACAAAAAAATGAGGAATTTCTCTATAAAATTTCTCTTAATTATTACGCCTCTTTCTTTAAAAGGCTGGCATAGCTCCGGTCGATCCCGATCGCTCCCAGCGGTGCAGTCAGGATGATCGCGAGAACCGCTACCGATAAAACTGTCTTACCGCAGGCAAGCCCTGCTGCCAGCGGAACAGAGCCGATCGCTGCCTGCACGGTTGCTTTCGGCAGATAAGCGATCACGCAGAATAATCTTTCTTTCCGGTTCAGCTTCGTTCCCGCCACACTGAGCAGGACACCGATCGTGCGGAATACAAGTGCGCCAAAGATCAACAGAACCGCCTGCAGTCCTGCACCTAGTGTATACCGGATATCCACAGCAGCACCCACCAGAACAAACAGGATCACCTCTGCTGCCAACCACAGCTTCCCAAATTTCTCAGACAACCGCTTTGAAACAAACGCCGTACTTTTCAGCCTGATCACACACGCCATACTGACCACCGCCAGCAGACCGGAAACTGCAACCGTTCCTTCCAGCCAGCCTTCTATCGCGATCAGCAGGAAAGAAACTCCCAGTACAATGATCACTTTCATACTGTTTCTGATGCAATGCTTTCTGGCATATGCCGTTTCAAAGAACAGACACAGCAAAAAGCCAAAGATGCCGCCAAGCAGGATCCCCAGCACAATAGAAACCGGAATATTTACAAAATCAAGCACATTGGCGGTTCCGCCCTGGGTCATGCTCAAAAAAGTCGTAAACAGCACGATCACAAAAATATCATCACAGGAAGCCCCTGCCATGATCATCTGCGGGATTGCTCTTTCTGTCCCATATTTTCGTTCCATCAGGCTAACCATTCGAGGCACAACGACCGCCGGTGAAACTGCTGCCAGGACCGCTCCCATGACTGCTGCCTCGATATGATTCACACCCAGAAGCACCGGTGCCAGCAGAATATAACCAATGATCTCACAACTGGCAGGTACAAAAGAAAGCATGATCGCAGATCTGCCTGCTTTTTTCAGATCCTGCAGATCCAGTGAAAGCCCGGCTTTCAATAAAATAATGATCAGTGCCATCTTTCTGAGTTCCGCGGAAATCCCCAGAATAGAAGGATCTAACAGATCCAGCACATAAGGGCCTAAAATAATACCGGTTGCCAGCATACCAATGATACGCGGCAGTTTGATCTTTTGGCAGATGGCTCCCATTGCCAGTCCTACCAGAAAAATAAGTGATAACGATGTCAGCATAATTGCTCCTCCTTATTGCTTACGCAGAAGTTTAGCTTAAAATAAAAAAGCTGACACTTCTGCGACATAATATCGTAGAAGTCATCAGCTCTGTAAGCAGTTTAGGTTTCCCAAGGGAGAACTTCATTCCCTACGCCCAAAACTATACTCCAGGTTCTATGCTCTGTCAATTATTTTCTGAGCAGATCCGCAATATCTCTGACCATATCTTCATTTGTCATGCCCAGCTCTTTCAAAAGTGCTGCCGGATCATAGCGGTCATAAAATTTCTTTTCCAATCCGTAATTCTTTACCCGGACATCAGACGTCGCATAAAAGGCTGCGATCTTCTGTCCGAATCCACCATCTAAAATGCCATCCTCAAGTGTCACAACAAGGCGGTGCGTCTTCCCGATTTCAGCCAGAAGTGCTTTATCCAGTGTGGATGCAAACCGCGGATTTATCAGTGTCGGTTCAAATCCAAGCTCTGCCTTCACTGCATCGGAAAGGCTCTCACCCATCTGGTAAAAATCACCAAGTGCAAAAATGGCTACCTTTTCGCCCTGCTTTTCTACCTTGAACTTACCGATCCGGCTGTAATCTGTATCCGCTTCCCTATCTGTTACCTCATTGCCCGGCATGAGAATCATCACCGGGTGCTCTGTCTGGTCTAATGACCAGTCAAGCATATGCAGGTATTCACTCTTGGAACTTGGCGCAAGGATCTGCAGATTCGGGATGTTGGAAAATGCAGAAATACCAAAAATGCCAAGATGCGTTACATCTGTAAGTCCTGCAAAGCTGGAATAATTCAGCAGAATGGTCACTGCATTTCCATTGATGCAGACATCCTGTGAGATCTGGTCATAGGTTCTTTGTATAAAAGTTGTATTGGTCACAACAAGCGGCTTTGCACCGTTTCTTGCCGCACCGGAAGCCATCGCAACAGCCTGCTCTTCCGCGATGCCAACATCTATATACTGCTCTCCAAGCTCCTGCCGAAGCTCCGGCACAAGCCCTGCTGTCATCGGCATCGCCGGTGTGATCACAAGAAAATCCTTGTCCTTCTTTGCTTTCTGCATGATGTACTGCGCTGTCATAGATGTATAATCTTCACCATCTCCAAAATCAACAGTTGGTTTCCCTGTCTCCCTGTCAAAAGGGCCACACCAGTGCCATGCTTCTTTGTTGTCTTCTGCTAACTTATATCCCAGTCCTTTCGTCGTATGAATATGCACAACGATCGGATGATCGATATCTTTTACCTTACGGAAGGTTTCGATCATAGTCGGGATATCATTTCCCTGCTCCACATACATATAATCCAGACCAAACGCCTTAAACAGATTATTTTCTGCCATTCCCTGCGTCCTGCGGAGCAGCTCCAGATTTTTATAAATACCGCCGTGGTTTTCTGCAATCGCCATTTCATTATCATTGACAACTATAATAAAATTAGAGTGCAGCTCACTGCCCGCCACATTCAATGCTTCCATGGCTTCACCGCCGGAAAGAGAACCATCTCCGATCACTGCGATCACATTTCTTTTTTCCTTTTTCAGATCACGTGCTTTTGCAAGCCCGGATGCCAGCGAAACAGAGGTGGAAGTATGTCCGACATTGAAAAGATCGTGCTCGCTCTCATTTGGATTTGTATAGCCGGAGTCTTCCATAAAATGGGCATCCTCAATATAGCCGGCTTTTCTGCCCGTCAATATTTTATGCGGATAGCTCTGGTGGGACACATCAAAAACGAACTGATCTTTCGGTGATTCAAACACATAATGCATTGCGATCTCTGCTTCTACCATACCGAAATTCGGGCCAAAATGTCCTCCGATCTTTGTCAGCCGGTTAAAAAGTGCATCTCTGATCTCTACCGCCAGTTGCTCCAGTTCCTCAGTTGTAAATTTCTTTACATCTGCCGGTCCGTTTATTTTCTGAATCAATTCATACATATTTCCTATCTCCCAAGCTTGCTATATTCTTCGTCTGATACAGGCTCACACCATTCATTAGAGGTTTCCTCACCAGGCACCTCGATCGCAAGATGGGAGAACCATTCGTTTGCAGCTGCTCCGTGCCAGTGCTTTACTTCTGCCGGGATATTAATGCAGTCACCGGGCTTCATAAATACAGCTTCCCTGCCTTCCTCCTGATAGTAGCCATGTCCAGCTACACATATCAGTATCTGACCACCGCCGCTCTTTGCGTGGTGAATATGCCAGTTGTTTCTGCAGCCAGGCTCAAAGGTAACATTGAAAATACCAACCTGTGATGTAGAAACCGGTGCTAAAAAGCTTCTGCCTGAAAAATACTGTGCAAAGCCATCATTCGGCGCACCGATTGGAAATATCATTTCCTTTGCATGGGCTCTCATAGCCTCTTCTTTATATGGCAGATCACCTTCCGCTACGTTCCATACCTCTTTTGCAAGGTTAAATACTGCCCAGCCCTTTGGCCAGCCTGCATAAAAAGCAACATGTGTAATCACAGCAGCAATTTCCTTTTGTGTCACACCATGTGCCTTTGCATTCTGTAAATGAAACTTCAGGGATGAATCTGTAATGCCGGACGCCATAAGCGCAACTACTGTAATAATACTTCTCGTCTTTACATCAAGATCCTGATTATTCCAGTTTTCACCAAAAAGCACATCATCATTGAAATGCGCAAATTGTGGTGCAAATTCTCCCAATGCATTTCTTCCTGCAGTCTGTACGATTTTTTCCATTTTTAGATTCCTCCTGTATTACTTTTTCTGATATATCTGATATTTCTGACTCCAAAAGCCATTTTAGCACTTAAAGTTAACTTTAGGTCAAGATATTTTTTCGCAATTTCCAATCTGATCAGCGGCCGCCTGTTATCTGTCCATGCAGGCATGACATCTATTCTCCTCGTCGCCATGACATAGACGAGATACGCTTCGCATATCTCTCTATGATCAGCGGTCGTCGAATATCTGTCCATGCAAGCATGACATCTATTCTCCTCGTCGCCATGACAAAATGCAGCCGTGAAGGCTGCACTCGGATTCTATGAAACGACTGGACGGTTCATCATATAAAAAGAGAATCTTGCCTGTGTCACAAGCTGCTCTTTTTCATCATAAAGACTTGCTTCATAAAGCGATACATGTTTTCCCTGCCGGATCTCTCTTGCTTCACAGATGATATATGACGTATGCATTGCAGGAACGATATAATTCATTGTTCCGTCGATCGTAGAAGAATATGTACCATAGGTACACGCCGCGATTCCGGTCAGTATATCAGCAAGTGAATACAGACATCCCCCATGCACGGAACCATATGGATTTAAGATCTGCTCTGTTACCTTCATTTTACCTTTTACATATCCCAGCTTCATCTCCAGTATTTCTATTTGCAGATTCTGCATATAAGCATTATCCCTTGTAAACTGAAGCAGTGCCTGCTTTACATTCTCCGGCAGTTGCCCGCTTTCCTTATTGATCTGTTGCATATTTTCCTTTCCGCCTGCAGTTCATACTGCCATGCTACGCTAATTGCTTACTGCTTTGTCAGTTCCGGCAATTTCCGCAGACATACAAGTGCACTTTCGAGCGTTTTCTGATCTTTGGCAAAGTGCAGCCGGATCAGGTTGTAGACTGGCTCTTTAAAGAAGCTGGAGCTCAGGACTGCAACAGTCTCCTGCAGTGGTGCTGCAGCACCTACCGTCAGAAAAGCAAGAATTCTGTGCCCCAAAGGTCACTGAATACTGATGCGGTCCTTTCGCTGCCACTTCTGCAAGTGCATCCGTAATCTCCTTTGGCGGATCAAATTCCGGAAACCCCTGTGACAAATTGATTGCTCCATATTGATTACAGATTCTTGTCATCCTGCGGATCACAGAATCCGTAAATGTATCTACACGGTTACTTAACTTTGGCATTTCTTTCTTCTCTCCATGTTCTCCTCCTGTTATGGCAGGAAAAGTATCACTTACAGCTTAACCTTTATATAAGAATGCTGCATCTGTGGTAATATTTTCTCGATCAGATCCGTTGTCTTAAAACGGATGCTGGATGTATTGATACAGGGATGACAGCCTATCATTTCTCCTGCAAGCACATCCTCGTCAATCAGAAGCTGTACTTTATTTTCCGTATCGTTCATCAGTCCCATGACACTCACAGACCCCGGTGTGATATCCAGAAACTTCTCCATGTATTCCGGCTTTGCAAAGGAAAGTCTTGCTGATCCGATCTGCGCAGACAGGTCTTTTGTATGAAACGTCTTTGTATCCGGAATCATCAACAGATAAAACGCTGTTTCCTGTCTGTTGCACAAAAACAGATTCTTGCAGACAGTTGCCTGCAATGCCTCATCAATCTCCTGACAATCCTCCATCGTCATCGCCGGCGCATGATCAATGCGCTCATACGAAATACCAAGCTGATCTAAGAGATCATATGTCCGTATCTCCTTCGCCAGCCTGCCTGTTGTATCCTGTGGTCTTCCTTTTTGTAATTCCATATGTAATGCTTCCTCCTTGTCGTTATAATAGTCCTCTGTTATTTTATGATCACCGCCACAGCACATGGCACTTTGCCATCGCACCATGTATAGGTTACATCCTGATACCCTGCGTCCAAAAAAAATTTCTGATAGGAAGTAAGCGTAAATGCTCTTTTAAAATCAGCTCCTGCTTTTCCGATCTGCGCCGTGATCGCATTCTTTTCTCCCTTTTCATTCTCATTCATATAAGTCGGAATAATGATCCTGCCACCTTTTTTGCAGACACGGTCAAGCTCCTGCAGTGCCTTATACGGTTCCTCCAGCAGATGAATAACATTCGCCGCCACAACCACATCAAACCTTTCCGCCGCAAAATCGATCTGCAATATGTTACCCTGCTGAAACGTTACATTCCGATATCTTGCGCATTTTTTCTCTGCTCTTTTCAGCATTGGTAGAGAAAAATCTGTGGCGATCAGACTCTTACATTTTCCGGCGATCACACCACTCAGCATACCTGTTCCGCACGCACATTCCAGTACCTCATCTGTCGGTCGTATCAGATCCGCTATCACTGCACATAAGGTCTGATGTGTTTTTCTGTTTATAATGTTTGTGAAAATATCGTAAACACCCGCTACTTTATCCCAGAACATAGCCTTTCCTCCTATTCATTCATCAGCCATGCAAATGCCTTTGCCGTTCGTAAAACAGGATCTTTGAAATGTCCGCCCGGATTCCATTCCAGCGTACACAAATGCCCGCTCTCCTGCAGATGCGCATAGCATTCCCGGATGCAGGCTCCCACCTGTGCCATAACCGGATTTTTGGTCTTTTCTTCCTTCTCACCCAGACTCAGATAAACCTTTTCCGCTTTTATCTCATGCTCTTTCATATAAGGGATAAAGCCCGGAAACCAGACGGAAGGCGAAGCTGCTGCCACACCTGCAAACAGATTCGTCTGGTAAGCCGCCCACAACGAGAAAAGCCCCGCAAGAGAATAGCCTCCGATATAATAGGTTTTACTTTTGTCTGCACACAGCTTCTTGATTTCTTCCAGTGTCTGTGCTGCCCCGTCTCCAAATTCTTCTGTACCATATACAGCAGGGGCTTTCCATGGCGTAAGTTCCTGATTCCACGCATCCACCTTTGCCGCGATAAGCGAAAATGGTCGTTCGGTCATTTTCTGTATCTCTCTGACTTCGTCCTCTACCGTAGGCAGATCATGCTCTCCCACAAGCTGGATCAACACATTCTCTGCCGCCTGCTCACCATATTGATATATCGTCATATTGCTTACCTGACATATCCACAACCGTTTCTGACCGGCTGTTCTTCTCCCGAAACATAATGTGTTCTGAATGCCATATTGCATTCGCGCAGCTCCATCTTACCATCAATATATGGCTGGTACATTTCCAGAATGCCCGGTGCACACCCATCACAGCCACCCTCTATATTTCCAAGTGACTCTGCTACGATTGCTTCTCTTTCTTCTTTTGTTGTATCTTTGATCAGTAAACTTTTCATGGTGGCTCCTTTTATAAATTGCTTTTATATTTCTACTTATACAATAAAACACCCCTTCACACAATAGTGAAGGGGAATTATTTTCGTAAGCTTGTCCCTTTGTTTGCATAAACAATGGCACAAATTGTAATTCCAACTAATAAAATGACCGCAACCGAAATTATTATAGTCGGAATATTAAC
>ERZ1035006.1792-NODE-1792-length-13279-cov-3.100272_pt1 | contig 13279 bp, 12 predicted proteins | sample MGYA00520694_ERZ1035006 | MGnify/ENA primary metagenome ERZ1035006 (study PRJEB33766, sample SAMN09781746) | gut metagenome | biome: gut microbiome | host: Homo sapiens | place: Madagascar | study: EMG produced TPA metagenomics assembly of the PRJNA485056 data...
ATTGTAAAGGGAAAAGCGCTTGCGATATGGAAAAAGAGGTGGAACAATGGAAGCAACAAATAATGAAAAAGAGATGGTACTGTGCAGTCTTTTGGATCTGGCACTGCATGCAGGCAAAAATACGCTGCACACAGGCAAAAATACGCTGCACGCAGAAGATCAAGCCGATTTAAAAGAAAAATGTGAAAAAATAAAGCAGAAGAAGCCGGACTGGAAAAGTATCATTTTGGCAGCGGATAAGCATCGTGTGCTGCCGCTTTTATATGATGTACTGGAAGAAATCCTGCCGGAAGATAGTGCAGACTGGAAAAGGGTGCAGGAGAGAAGTACACAGACGGTGCGGCAGTCTTATCGTCTGCTTTTTATGAGCCGGTATGTAACAGAAATTTTGAAGGATGCGGGGATTGATACCATATTATTAAAAGGAAGTGGTATCGCAGAACTGTATCCGGTGCCGGAGCTTCGTAAATCAGGAGATATTGATCTTTTATTTGAAGATGGGAAAAAGGCATGCGCAGCGGGTGCCTGTCTGGAGACACACGGATTTGTATTAGAGAGCAGGCATCAGGAAAATCATCATCTTGCCTATATGAGCAGAGAGGGCATCCGGCTGGAATTGCACAGTGCGCTGGTGGAGCCGTTTGACTCTGCGGAAGTGAATGATTTTCTGGAAAAATGTCAGAGAGAATTTTTTGAATACAGAGTTACTGAAAATGTTATGGGGGTGGACTTTTCGCTGACAGCTCCAGCGTATCAGGCATTTTATCTGTTGTTACATATGCTGCAGCATTTTCTGCGATCGGGATTTGGCCTAAAACTTTTGTGTGACTGGGTTGTATTCTGGGAACGGGGATGTACCAGGGAGGAAGAAATAAAATTCCTTAATCTGGTAAAAGAAAGCGGGATCTTATATTTTGCGCGTATGGTGACAGCATTGTGTGTAAAGTATTTAGGCTTATCAGAAGACAGAGTATGTTTTCTGAAAAAACAGGGGGAAACGGGATTTAAAGCGGAAGAGACATATTTGAAAGATTTCCTCATGGAAATCATGGAAGCGGAGGAGTTTGGAGAGACGCATCCGGAGCGTATGGTAGCAATGCGGGGGACCGGATTTAAAGATTATATTAGGGAGTTTCATCATCAGATGCTCTTAGGACATCCGAGAGCAGGACGCTGTAAAATGCTATATCCGATACTCTGGATCCGGACGTTCTGGGGGTTTGTATACCGTAACAGGAAGCTTCGGGGGACATCAAGTATTGCCATCTTAAAGAATGCAAAAAAACGGAGCCGGCTGGTAACGAAAATGAAACTGTTTCAAAAGAAGAAAAATGAGGCATAGAATGAAAAAAAAACTGGCATTTTTCATCCTGTTTGTATTGATAATTGCAGGGATTGCGGTGGGTGTATATGATTATTTTCACTGGCAGGTAACGTTTTCTGCGGAGAATTTTACAGAATCTGCAAAGGAGATATGGAACCCGGATCGAGGATTTTATCATATTTACGGTTTTCTGATCCCGGATGAACCGGCGGATATGGGTGAACAGTTAGACAGGCAGATGGAAAAGGATACAGATCATGCGCTTGCTATGGTGCAGATTAATTTAAGAGAATTTCGGGACAAAGAAATATCAGAGGAAGGTCTGCAAAATATAGAAGATTTGTTTTTGACGATGTCGGCTGTAAAAGAGCACTGGATTGTGCGTTTTTTGTATGACTGGGACGGGGAAAATGAGAAATATGAACCGCAGAGTATGGATCTCGTGTTAGATCACATGCAGCAGGTGGGAGAGATATTAAATAGATACAGAAATTCTGTTTTTACATTACAGGGACTCTTTGTCGGTAACTGGGGGGAGATCAACGGAACAAAATATGCTGATAAGCAGTCCTTGCAGCAGCTCGCAAAACAGCTTGTAAAAGTGACAGACGGACAGATATATCTTGCGGTGCGGACACCGGCGCACTGGCGGCAGATCATGGAAAGTGCAGATGCGGCTTTGCAGAAGGATCAGGCAGATCCACTGTATGGAAGGCTTGGACTGTTCAATGACGGAATGTTAGGAAGCGGCAATGACTGTGGCACTTACAGTGAAAAAAGTGCCGTGGAAGCAGGGATGGATCAGGCGTGGAACCGTGTGGAAGAACTTGCATTTCAGGAGAAACTGTGTTCCCGTGTGCCAAATGGCGGAGAGGTCATCATAGACAATGAATATAATGATTTAGAGAATGCGATTGCAGATTTAAAAACCATGCATGTGACTTATCTGAACCAGGACTATGATGAGGCAGTATTAAAAAAATGGGCAGCATCCACGGTACAGACATCGGACTGCTTTGATGGGATGGACGGGCTTTCTTACATAGAGAGGCATTTAGGTTACCGTCTGGTGTTGTCGGATATTTCGATGCAGCATGATTTCCGGGAGGATACGGCAGAGATCCAGGTGGCACTTAAGAATGTCGGATTTGCACCGGTCTATAAATCGTGTGAACCGGTACTCCTTGTGAAAGATGAAACCGGTCAGACGATTTATGAGGGAATCCCATCAGGGGATATCATGTCACTTGCCGGTGGAAATGAAGCAGAAAAAAAAGAAATTTTTTCTGTGAGTGTGCCGCTTCGGGGATTAAAAGATGGGCGTTACAGTGTATATTTTGCGGTGCGCGATACGGCGGACGGCAGTTTTATCACATTTGCAAATGAACAGAAAACAGAAAAGGAAGGATATAAGATCGGAACCATTTTGCTGGAATCGTAAAATGGTTCCGATTTTGTTTCGAAATAATTTCGAAAATATTTAAGAAAATCTGTCTGTTCTCTTAAGAGTTTTTCCGTAAGATAAATTGCGAAAGGAAGGGAAGATTATGACAGAGAACAGAAATAAATATCTGAGTTTTGTGGTTCCATGTTACAACTCGGAGGGTTATATGGCAAGGTGTATCGATTCGCTGCTGCCGGGCGGGGAAAATGTGGAGATCATTATTATAGATGACGGTTCAAAGGATAGGACCGGAGAGATCGCGGATGCATATCAGGAAAAATATCCGGATCTTGTGAGAGTAATACATAAGGAAAACGGCGGTCATGGTTCTGGTGTCAATGCAGGACTTGCCTGTGCAAGTGGAACTTATTTTAAGGTGGTGGATTCCGATGACTGGCTTGACGGGAATGCTTACCGGAAACTTTTAGAAAAAATCAGATATTACTGCAAAGAGGCGGAAGAGGGAGAAGAAAAGCCGGATTTGTTTCTCTGCAATTATGTATACAATCATCTGGAAGAACAGATCACGCGCAGTATGGGATATGGAAATGTGTTCCCGGAAGGAAAAATCTGCCACTGGAGTGAGACCGGGCATTTTCTGCCGTCCCAGTATCTGGTCATGCATGCGCTGGTTTACCGCACGGAAATATTACGGCAGTCAGAAATCGTTCTGCCGGAGCATACATTTTATGTGGACAATCTGTTTGCCTACTGTCCATTGCCATATGTCAGAAATATTTTTTATATGGATATCGATCTGTATCAGTATTATCTTGGCAGGGATGACCAGTCCGTCAATGAGGAAGTATTAAAAAGCCGGATTGACCAGCAGATGAAAGTGACCAGAATGGTGATTGCGGGAGCAGATCTTACAAAAATAAAAGAGAAGGAACCAAAACTGGCATCGTATATGTGCCGCAATATCTCCATCATGATGGCAATCTCATCCATCCACCTGCTTTTGATCGGAAATGAGGAAGCACTGGAAAAACGAAAAAATCTGTGGGGAGAGATCAAAACATCCGATCCGAAACTGTATTATAAACTGAAATATGCGAGCTTAAGCGGCTGGACGGATCTGCCCGGAGCATTTGGAAGGCGGCTGACCATTGGTGGATACCGTCTGGCAAATGCAGTTTACAGATTTCAGTAAACACCGGGATCAGAAAAAACAGGAAGGAACCAGGGATTATGGCACATATATATATTGCATTAGTAGACACACCGGGAATTTTTGCATCGTTGATCAGGCATTATCTGGGACAGAAATACGTTCATGTGGTGCTGTCACTGGATGAGCAGTTAGCGGAAGCGTACAGTTTTGGAAGAAGAAACCCCTATATTCCGTTAATCGCAGGATTTGAGCGTGAGTGGAGCAGACAGATTGCGGGGGCATTTCCGACGGCGGAGTACCGGATCTGTGAACTCGACTGCACCAGTGAGCAGAAAGAGGCAATCCGCGAACGTCTGCATGAGGATTACAAAAACAGATTCCATATGCACTATGCGGTTGCAGGACTGCTGCCTTTAGTCTGCCACCGGAAATTTTATCTGAAAAACCAGTATACATGTTCCTCTTATCTGGCAGAAGTGTTAGGGGAACAGGGTATTTCAATATCGGAGAAACATTTTTCACTGGTCACACCGAAGGATGTCTGCGAATACGAAAACTGCCGTGTGGTGTTTGAGGGACGTCTCTCGGATCTGATCGCGCGGGAAGAACAGGCGGTTGCCTATGAAGCGTAAAAGTTCAGGCAGAAAGTATATAGGGGAAGGAATGTTATTCCTTGCGATTATGATATTCACGTTTACTACATTTTTGCATGGACAGAACTTTTTACAGCTGAAATCAACGATAACTGGAATGAAAACGGTATATGTCGGGGCAACATTGTTTCTTTCGGTATTTTTTGTCGCTGCGGAGGGGCTCATGATCTGTTTTCTGCTCCGCAGTATCGGAGTCATGGCGGGGGCACGGCAGTGCATCGGGTATTCATTTGCCGGCTTCTTTTTTTCCGGGATCACACCGTCCGCATCCGGGGGACAGCCTATGCAGCTTTATTATATGAAAAAGGACGGTATTCCCCTGCCGGAGGGGACAGCAGTGCTGATGGCTGTTGCGACAGCCTATAAATTTGTGCTTGCAGTCATAGGCATTATGATCCTGTTATTCTGTGGAAAGCCAGTTTTGGGGTATTTGGGCGGATATTTTTTCTGGTATCTGGTTGGGCTGTCTTTAAATGTTCTGCTGGTGATTCTTCTTTTGCTTGTCATGTTAAGACCTGTACTGATCCGTCATCTGGCTGAAAAAATAATTATCATGGCACAAAAATGCGGTGTGAAAATGTCAAAAGAAAAATGGCTGCAGAAGCTGGACGGATTTCTGGATGGATATCGTGGAACTGTTCTTTTTTTCAGAAAACACAAAGAAAAAATTTTGATTTTAGTTGTGATGACATTTTTTCAGAGAAGCAGTGCTTTTTTGCTGACTTTTATGGTGTATCGGGGATTTGGATTGTCCGGAACAGCTATGTATAAGATCCTGCTGCTTCAGGCAGCCATCTATGTTGCGGTTGATATGCTTCCGGTGCCGGGGGCACAGGGGATCACAGAGGCGATGTACCAAAAAGTATTTCTGCCGGTATTTTCAAAGCGGTATCTGATTCCTGCAATGTGCGTGACAAGGGGAATGGGATTTTATCTGATGCTGGCGGTGGGAGCATTGTGGGTTTTAAAGATCCATTATAAAAACGATTCAGGGCGAAAAAACATGTATACTGATGCTTGACAGCACAGACAGATATGGTTAAAATTATAAGAAAGATTAAAAACAGGGAGAGAGAAGTTCAGATGAAAGAGTATATGAAACCGATGTTAGTTACCAATGATGAGCTTGCAGAAGGGGTGTATCTTGCAAGTGGTTGTTATACGGCATCAGCGTATATTCATCAGCAGCCTGAAGTTGGAAGAGGGGATTACCGTATTCAGGTCAATGGCAGACACAATGCAGATCATACAAAGGATGCACAGACACTTACGATCTCGTTCAATCAGGAGGTAACCTATAGTTCTTCGAATGGATCGCTTGCATCCGGTGCGACAGGAGGTACACTGGTTATCAATTATGGATATCATCAGAATCCGACCGACAATATCGGTCTTGGTGATCTTGTGGTACAGTCAGATCCGGGGCTTGCAATCACGGGAGTGAGTATCACGGATTAAGGTGTATATATAATAAATAAACTGCGGAATAAACAAGTAATGAACAGATATGAAAAACCAATGATCATCGCATACCATGATACGGCAGAAGGAGTGTACCTTGCAAGCGGCGGAGCAGCTGACAATTCAGATGCAGCAAATAATATAAAGTGTGACAGCAGGTATATGAACGGTAACTGGCAGGCACCGGACTATTCTGACTGGAATGGAGGCACCAGAGGCTACAGACAGCAGTTCGGATGTCTGGGATGTCCGGCAAATACGGCTTCAGCCTGTGGACTTAAGACACATTATGTGGATTCCGGATATGCCGGAAGTTACGATACTGATAATGGAAACCGGATGCCATCCTGGGAGAGGAAAGGATATGGACCGGATGATCCGGTAGTTGACTGGAATATGTAAGATGATATAGGTTTGGATTGCAGATTAAGAAAGGGTTATCCTGTGGCATGTGTATCGAAAATCGATTGACACATCCACAGGGTAACCTCTTTTTTTCGTGCGGCAGATTTGTTATAATAACTGGAAACCGGATGGAATGGGGAATATTATGTTAGACAGTATGAAATTTTATTATAAAAGGATCAAAGAGGGTGTATTAAAAGATATGTGGCGGGAGACTGTCTGGATCTATGAGTATGCCAGAAAGTACTGGAAACAGATGATCTTTTATACGATGCTTGGCTTGTCTGGAACAGGTATTTCACTGATCTCAAGTCTGATCTCAAGGGATATGGTCGATATTATCACCGGAAAGCAGACAGGGCTGCTTGTCCGTACGTTCTGCCTGTATATCGGATTTTCCATAGGAAATATGCTGATCTCGCAGGTCACCAGTTATTTTTCCAATAAGATCAGTATCAGTGTGGACAATGATATCAAGGCGGATATTTTTGATAAAATGTTAGTGACGGATCTTGAGGCGATCCAGAAATATCACACGGGAGATCTTCTGACACGCTGGAATTCAGATGCGTCAAACATTTCAAATGGTATTTTAAGCTGGATTCCGAATCTGATCATATATACCGTGCGGTTTGTCAGTACATTTGCGCTTGTCTTTTACAATGATCCGATGTTTGCACTTCTTGCGATGCTTGGCATGCCGGTCAGTATGCTGATGTCGAGGCGGATTTTAAAACGCATGAAGGGAAATAATGAGCGGAGTGCTGCAATGAATGCAAAGATGTCTGGATTTAACCAGGAAGCATTCTCGAATATCCAGACGATCAAGGCGTTTGATCTGGTGAGGCTCTATGGGGAACGTCTGCGCGGACTGCAGAAAGAATATTTAGACATGAAGTTAGAGTTTCAGAAAATGGCTATGGCAACCTCGATCCTGTTATCGGTTGTCGGACTTGCAGTGTCATACAGCTGTTATGGATTTGGTATTTACCGTGTCTGGAGTGGTGCGATCTCTTACGGTACGATGACGATGTTTTTATCATTATCCGGTTCACTGACAGGAACGCTGAATCAGCTTGTGTCACTGGTGCCGAAAGAGGACTATTCGGATGAAGAGCATGTGGAAAAGTTTTATGAGGAAAACAGGGAGGATGGTATCAGTCTTTGTCTTTCTGAGATGTCTTATACCTACCACAATGGCACAAATGTGTTTACGCAGGCGGATTTTGAGGCACATCCACACGAGATCGTTGCATTAGTCGGACCTTCCGGAGAGGGAAAAACGACGCTTTTACGCATTATGCTCGCTTTGCTGCATATACAAAGCGGGGATGAAGATCTGGTGGGAGCAAAAACAGGGGAAGTGCTTGGAATCACACCGGCAGCACGCCGCCTGTTCTCTTATGTGCCACAGGGAAATACGATGTTTTCCGGCACGATTGCGGAAAATATGCGAAATGTCAGACCGGATGCCACAGATGAGGAAATCAAAGAAGTACTGATCGCATCCTGTGCATGGGAGTTTGTACAGAAACTGCCGGATGGGATACATAGCAGAGTCGGAGAGAGGGGTGTTGGATTTTCAGAAGGACAGGCACAGCGTCTTTCGATTGCGCGGGCACTGCTCCGCCGTGCACCGATTTTGCTTTTAGACGAGGCGACAAGTGCACTTGATGTTGCAACTGAGAGAAGGGTTTTAAAAAATATCATGCGGACAGATGAACCGCGCACCTGCATCGTGACCACACACCGCCCGACGGTATTGTCGGTGTGCAGGAGGGTGTATGGGATTCGGGAACAGAAATGTGTCGTGCTGACCGCAGAGGAAGTACAGAAAATGATGGATGAATTTTAAAAGAAAAATAACTTATAAGGACTGATCGATAGCTGTTTTCATGATGTCTGCAGCCTTTGGATCTTTTGTACAATTTAGCCGGAAAAGTTTAGTCAGTGGGGCAAGTTTTTCTGCAAATGCCAGATTTTTTAACAGCAGATCTTTTGTCCAGGTCGGGGAGATCATGCGCTGCATCAGAAAAAGTGCCTGCTCATCGGGAGCGAGAGAGTCCACCCGGTTGAAGGGAGCCTGTTTTAAAAACACGATACCGCCGAGTGGACAGGTGGCAGTGGTATATATTTTTGATGTCCCGCACCAGGGCAGACCGTATATATAAGGCTGACCGTTTTTGATGCCAAGCACATTTAAGTCTCCGTTTAGAACCGGAGTCTGATACTGATTTGTCCAGAGTGCCGCATGTGTAGATTTGCCGGTGCCGGAACTGCCGGAAAAGAGCCATGCTTTTCCCTGATATAAAATAGAAACAGAGTGCAGGATGAAAAGTTCATGCTTTTGTGCGGCAATCAGAAAGGCGAAACGGAGCGCATGAAAAATATCTTCTGCATGATCTTTGTCAGCACCATTAACGCAGTAGAGGACAGCAGCGGAGCCATCTTTTTTTACACGCATCTCATGGATGCCCCAGCGGGTGCCAAAGACAAAGCGGTAAGTGTCTGTGACATCAAAGATGGTAAGTTCGGCAGTGTGGATCAAAAGTGTGCCAGCTGCAAGGTGAGACGGTTCACCAGTCATCATAAAAATGTGTTGATCAGCCACGGCAGCCTCACACGAGAAATCTTTAAAATAGGTGTCGAACAGACCGTCCGGACCAGACCATGAAAAACAGAGACCGCAGATCTTATAATATTTTAGAATACAATCGTCGGAAAACAGCGCAGGAAACGTATTGCCGGTCCAGTCAGAATGCGAGTGGAAATTTTCTGCCGGTATATTGTCAGACAGCATGCCAAGTTGTTTTAAAGAGGAAAGATAACTGTCTAAGTCAGAGGTAAACCGGGGGATCATATCAGCATCGGCATCGTAGTAATCCATTAGTACAGATAAGAGAGTATTTTTGTCTGCACCAAAGGAGAGCGCATCCCATAAAAGTGCACCGGAGTCATTTAAGCGCAGGGAGCGTGCGTGTTCAGTAATTTTCTGACCATATGGAAGAAGATAGGGAATGCCTGCGATTGTTGTCTTTACAAATCCATCAGCTGTTTTCATAGCGTTACGGTTCCTTTCCATTACAAATGAATTAGAAATATTATAGCATTTGGACAGGGGAAATGCTACAATATTTCAAGATGATCAGCTGTATAAAAGAGGTTTCCGATGAAATATGATATTGAACAATTATTAGAAGCGGGAGAGGTCATACAGATCTATCCTGAAGGATACAGTATGTATCCGATGTTTGTGCCGGGCAGAGATGCCGCGGTCATAAAAAAAGCAGATGTGAAAAAAATCCGGCGCGCAGATGTTGTGCTGTACCGCAGAAAAGGGAGCATCCTGGTTCTGCACCGTGTTGTAAAACGAAAAGGCGGTCAGTTTTATATGGCAGGGGACAATCAGATAGAGGTGGAAGGACCGGTGGAAGCGGATCAGATCAGAGGGATTTTGATTGCATTTGTGCGGAACGGACATTGTATCAGCGTGAAAAATCCGGTTTATGTGATTTTGTCAGGATTGTGGCTGATGTTTCTGCCGGTGAGAGGGAGGTTCTGGGCATTTACCGCATGGGTGCGCAGGAGGAGTTGATTTTTTTCGACGATTATGCTAAAATCAGAAAGTTGCAGTGACATCGAGTGTTCGAGACCTTCCACTCGTAAAACAAAACTAAAGGAGAAATAAATGAGAAACAAAAAAGTATTACTTATCGTACAGGCTGCACTTATCGCAGCTATCTATGTTGTACTGACTTATTTTATCAGTGCATTCAATCTTGCTTCCGGCGCAATTCAGGTCCGGATTTCCGAAGCGCTTACTATTTTACCGGTATTTACGCCGGCGGCCATTCCGGGACTTTTTATCGGTTGTCTGCTCAGTAATCTGCTTACCGGCTGTATGCCGCTTGATGTTGTTTTTGGCAGTCTTGCAACGCTGATTGGAGCATGTGGGACTTATACATTAAGAAAACACAAATGGTTAGCACCGTTACCGCCGATCGTGGCAAACACGGTCATTGTACCGTTTGTTCTGGCATATGTATATATGGCGGAGGGTACGATTCCGTTTTTTATGCTGACAGTCGGAATCGGTGAAGTGATCTCCTGCTATGTGTTAGGTATGATCTTATATAAAGTGTTAAATAATTACCGCAGTGTTATTTTTAAAAACGAATAAAAGTTTATTTTAAAACCAAGGTCTGGAAATTACGGCGGCAGGGCAATTGTCTTTGCCGCCGTAAACTATTGTTTGACAATTTCTCCGGCAATGTATACAATGATACGAGGATAAATAGAAGAAAAACGCGGTGTGACACCGCATGGAAAGGAAGATACAATGAAGAAAATCTTAGATTTGATTACGGACGAAGTGACTAAGGCATTCACGGATTGTGGGTATGATGCAAAATACGGAAAGGTTACTTTATCTAACAGACCGGATCTTTGTGAATATCAGTGTAACGGGGCAATGGCAGCTGCAAAAGAGTACAAAAAAGCACCGTTTATGATCGCAGATGAGGTTGCAGCAAAACTTGCAGAGGCATCCATGTTTTCCATGGCAGAATCCGTAAAACCGGGATTCTTAAATTTAAAACTGGATGAAGCATTTTTAGCGTCCTATGTGGCAGACATGCAAAAAGAGGAAGGACGTTTTGGGTGTGATACAGTAGAAAATCCAAAGACCATCATGATCGATTACGGCGGACCAAACGTGGCAAAACCATTGCATGTCGGTCATTTACGTTCCGCAATCATCGGAGAAAGCATCAAAAGAATTGGTAAATTTGTCGGACACAAAGTAATCGGAGATGTACATCTGGGAGACTGGGGGTTACAGATGGGACTGATCATCACCGAGTTAAAACTGCGTCAGCCGGAGCTTGTCTATTTTGATGAAAACTTCGAAGGTGAATATCCGAAAGAAGCACCGTTTACGATTACCGAATTAGAGGAAATCTATCCGACCGCTAGTAAAAAGTCAAAAGAGGATGAGGCATATAAGGAAGCTGCAATGCAGGCAACTTACGAGCTTCAGCATGGAAGAAAAGGTTATCAGGCATTACTCGCCCATATCTTAAATGTGTCAGTGACTGACTTAAAGAAAAATTATGCAAATCTAAATGTATCTTTTGAACTCTGGAAGGGCGAGTCCGATGCACAGCCATATATTCCGGCAATGGTGCAGAAGATGAAAGATGACGGATTTGCCTATATCAGTGATGGTGCATTGGTTGTCGATGTAAAAGAAGACACAGATACGAAAGAAATTCCGCCTTGTATGATTTTAAAGTCTGACGGAGCATCCCTTTATAATACGACCGATCTTGCAACGATTGTATGGCGAATGAAAGATTATAACCCGGATGAGATCATTTATGTCGTAGATAAGAGACAGGAACTTTATTTCACACAGGTATTCCGCTGTGCAAGAAAAACCGGACTGGTAAAACCGGAGACGGAATTAAAATTTTTAGGCTTTGGTACAATGAACGGAAAGGATGGAAAACCGTTTAAGACCAGAGAGGGAGGTGTTATGCGTTTAGAGCATCTGGTATCTGAAATCGACAATGAGATGTTAAAGAAGATTACAGAAAACCAGAAAACGAAAGAGAATCTTGGCATCAGTGAGGAAGAGGCAAAAGAAACTGCAAAGACGGTTGCACTTGCTGCTATCAAATATGGAGATCTTTCCAATCAGGCAAGCAAAGATTATATCTTTGATATTGACCGGTTTACTTCTTTTGAGGGAAATACCGGACCATATATCCTGTATACGATCGTTCGTATCAAATCCATTCTGCACAAGTACCATGATTTAGGAAAAAGTGCAGAGGGTGCGGTGATTACGTCTGCACATTCCGAGAGCGAGAAGAACCTGATGTTAGAACTTTCCAAATTTAATGCAGTGATCGAGGGCGCATTTGCGGATACGGCACCGCACAAGATCTGTTCCTATATTTATGATCTTGCCAATGCATTCAACAGTTTCTATCATGAGACAAAGATCATGTCTGAGGAAAATGAAACAGTTCAGAAATCCTATATCCGCCTGTTAGAACTGACAAAATCCGTCCTTGAAACCAACATTGATCTGCTCGGATTCTCTGCACCGGAGCGTATGTAGGAAAAAGGTCTTATTTTCTTCTAAACGGAAATAGGGTATACTGTTAAAAAAAGAAGAAAACAAGGAGGATTTTATGAAACAGTTAAGCAAAAAATTAATCGCTTTTGCACTTGCGGTTGTGATGATTCTTACAGCCGGTGCATTAGTACCACAGGGGAGCGTTGAAGTTCAGGCGGCAAACAGTAAAGTTTATGTGAATCCATACAGTGCGAATATGATCCTGACTTACAAACCTGGAGATGGCTATCGTGGTTACTATACTATAATCAGTATTATGGGGTGTGATAAAGCATCGCAGATCAAAAATTTAAAGAGCAGCAATAAGAATTTTAAACTTAAGGCAAGAGACGGAAGCATACGCGTTGATTTTGGAAAGAAAGCAGCGAAAACGACCATCAGCTGTACCGTGAAAGGTGTGAAATTAAAAACAACACTGACGATCAAAAAGTACAGCAATCCATGTTCATCTTTTAAGCTTGGAAAAACTAATCTTACATCAAAATTCAGCAAAACAGATGTGTTTAAAACAAATAAGAATTATAAAAACCAGAAGCTGACTATTAAAATGAAAAATGGCTGGAAGATTACAAAAGTGTATGTGCAGAAAAAGAGTGGATCTTACACGACGGAAAGAATGAATAAATCCAGTTATTCTAAGAAGATCAGTCTGACAAACAACAGTGGTTATGTTTATGTGTACTGTTACAATGAAAAAACAAAAGTGTCAGAAATGCTTGAGATTCGGGACTCA
>ERZ1035006.1794-NODE-1794-length-13259-cov-6.030218_pt1 | contig 13259 bp, 10 predicted proteins | sample MGYA00520694_ERZ1035006 | MGnify/ENA primary metagenome ERZ1035006 (study PRJEB33766, sample SAMN09781746) | gut metagenome | biome: gut microbiome | host: Homo sapiens | place: Madagascar | study: EMG produced TPA metagenomics assembly of the PRJNA485056 data...
GATATGCAGTTTGCGGATGTTGCTTGTGCATTAAAAACGCAAACTGCTATAAAAAGTTGAATTGCTATAATTTCGAGATAGCGGAGCGTCTGCGGACGCTCCGCTATCTCATTTTCACGGGAGGGGTCGTGACGGAAGGGGTGATTTCTGTTGCTCACCTCAGGCGCAAAACTTGCGGATACGCCAGAGGCTCCCTCTCCGAGGGAGCAGTCAAAGTCGTCAGGCTTTGACTGAGGGAGTTAAGGTCCCTCTTGGGGAAGCTGCACGTTAGCGCCTGAGGGGGTGTATGCACATTTTCCTACAAAAAGCGGGCTTTTGGGCGGGGCAAAGCAGTGCATTGTGCAAAAAATGGGCTTTTCCTCTTGCAAAACGTAGGCAAACGCGCTATTCTATAGCTACAGTTTACCACTTTAGCATGGTAAAACGATGAACTACGAGGGGAGCGGGACGCAGAACGTCCCCTATGGGAGGAAAAAGATATGAAACTCAAGCGTATTGCAAGTGCCTTTCTGGCCGGTGCTATGGCACTGAGCCTTGCAGCCTGCGGCGGTGCATCCACCTCTGCGGCGGCGCCTGCTTCCGGCAGTGCAGCCGGTTCTGCTTTTGCCGCAGCGGGCAGCGATCTGGATTACATCAAGGGCAAAGGGAAAATGGTCATCGGCTACACGGTGTATGAGCCGATGAACTACACCGATGCCGATGGCAACTTTACCGGTTTTGATACCGAGCTTGCCACCGCTGTGTGCGCAAAGCTGGGCGTGGAGCCGGAGTTTGTGGAGATCAACTGGGACACCAAGGTGGTGGAGCTGGATGCAAAGAGCATCGACTGCATCTGGAACGGCATGACCCTGACCGAGGATATCATGGCCAATACCGCTACCACCAAAGCCTATGCCAAAAATGCACAGGTCGTGGTGGTAAAGGAGGGCACTGCCTATTCCTCCACCGCCGACCTGGCCGATAAAACCGTGGTAGCCGAGGCTGGCTCTGCCGGTGAGGCTGCGATCCAGGGGGACGAAAACCTTGCCAAGGCGGATTATGTTTCCAAGAGCGTGCAGACCGACTGCCTGATGGAGGTTGCCGCGGGCACCGCCGATGCCGCTGTGCTGGACCTGACCCTGGCCAATGCCATGATCGGTGCCGGCACCGATTACGCCAGCCTGAAGATCGTGGACGAACTGAACGCCGAGGAGTACGGCGTGGCGTTCCGCAAGGGCAGTGATGCCGCCGCCGCTGTGGATACCGCCTTTGATGCCTTAAAGGCGGATGGAACCATGCAGGCGCTGGCAGATAAGTACGAGCTGACCCTGGCAGACTGAGCCGCGCAGGCGGAAACCAAAAAGATAGATAGATGGGTGTGTTTTTGTGTCTGTGATCCTTGGGCGCCTTGCCGGCGCGTTCCTGCTCAACTGTGAGCTGTTTGCCCTTACGCTGCTGTTTGCGCTGCCGCTGGGGCTGGTGGTGGCCTTTGGCTCCATGAGCCGGTGCAGGCTGCTGTCCGGTGCGGTAAAGACCTTTGTCTGGGTCATCCGCGGTACGCCGCTGATGCTGCAGATCATCGTCATTTATCTTGGGCCGGGGCTGCTGGGGATGAACAATCCCTGGCCGTCCGGCTCCGGCGGACGCATGGTGGCGGCAGTGGTGGCCTTTGCCATCAACTACGCCTGCTATTTTTCCGAGATCTATCGCGGCGGCATCGAGGCTGTGCCCAAAGGCCAGACCGAGGCCGGGCAGGTGCTGGGCATGACCCGCACCCAGATCTTTTTCCGGGTCACCCTGCTGCAGGTGGTCAAGCGCATCCTGCCGCCCATGGGCAACGAGATCATCACCCTGGTCAAGGATACCTCGCTGGCCAATACCATCGCCAACAAGGAGATCATCATGATGGCCAAGGAGTACAGCGCAAAAGGCCTGATCTGGCCGCTGTTCTCCACGGCGCTGTTCTTCCTGGTGTTCGTGGGGGCGCTTACCCTGCTGTTTGGCTGGGCTGAAAAGAAACTGGATTATTTCCGCTGCTGAGGAGGTTTTAAGAGCATGGCATTACTGGAAGCCTCCGGCATTGGCAAAAATTTCGGAGATACAAAGGTTTTAAAGGATATTTCCCTTACACTGGAGCAGGGCGAGGCGCTGGCCATCATCGGCTCCTCCGGCTCCGGCAAGACCACCCTGCTGCGCTGCCTGAACTTTCTGGAGCGGCCGGATACCGGCTGCATCCGGGTGAACGGCGAGACCATGTGGGATGCTGCCGACCCCGCCACCCAGCGGGAAAGTGAGATCCGCAAAAAGCGGCTGCACTTTGGGCTGGTGTTCCAGAACTTTAACCTCTTTCCGCAGTATACGGCATTGCAGAACGTGATGCTGGCAGGGGAGCTGCTGGCAAAGGAGCGCCCGGACTATAAGGCCAACAAAAAGGCACTGCACGCCCAGCTGGAACAGCAGGCGCGGGAGCTGCTGGCGCAGATGGGGCTTTCGGAGCGGGCAGACCACTACCCGCACCAGCTTTCCGGCGGGCAGCAGCAGCGGGTGGCCATCGCCCGGGCGCTGGCACTGCACCCGGACATCCTCTGTTTTGACGAGCCTACCAGCGCACTGGACCCGGAACTGACCGGTGAAGTGCTGCGGGTGCTGCGGGAACTGGCCGACCGCAAGACCACCATGATCATCGTGACCCACGAGATGCATTTTGCCCGGGATGTGGCCGACCGCATCCTGTTTATGGATGGCGGTGTGGTGGTAGAGCAAGGCCCGGCAAGGCAGCTTATCGACCATCCACGGGAGCAGCGCACCCGGCAGTTTTTGTCCCGCTACGCGGAGTGAGCAAAATCACCAATTCTTCCGGCAAAAAAATAGAAATGTTGATGCAAACCAAGTCTTGTAAATCCGGCGCTGCTCCGCTATAATACCTTTCATGAATGCACACAACGTCCTGCCGCTTTCCGGCAGGGCGTTTTTCACGGCAAAAACGTGGGCGTACCGCTGTTTTTCTGTGGGTAGGAGGTATTTTATGACGAAAGACATGACGCAGGGCAGCCCGCTCAAGCTGATCCTGGCCTTTGCTGTGCCGCTGATGCTGGGCAGCCTGTTCCAGCAGTTCTACAACCTGGCCGATACCATTATCGTGGGGCGCTTTGTGGGCGTGGAAGCGCTGGCGGCGGTAGGCAGCGTGGGCGGCCTGAACTATCTGGTGCTGGGCTTTGTAAACGGCATCGCCTGCGGCTTTTCCATCCCCATTTCCTGGACCTTTGGCGCCAGGGATCACCACGAGATGCGCCGCTACACCGCCAATACCGTGTGGCTGTCCATCGCCTTTGCTGCGGGGCTGACCATCGTTACCGTGGCTATGACCCGGCTGGTGCTGGTATGGACCAACACCCCGGCCAATATCATCGACCTGGCGGATGTGTATATCCGCACCATCTTTGCAGGCATCCCCTTTACCCTGCTTTATAATGTTACCAGCGCCCTCATGCGTGCGCTGGGCGACAGCAAACGCCCGCTGTATTTTCTGCTGGTGGCCAGTGTGCTGAACATCGGGCTGGACCTTGCCTGCATCATTGCGCTCAACATGGGCGTGTTCGGCGCAGCCTTTGCCACCGTGTTTAGTCAGGCTGTGGCGGGCATCGGCAGCCTTATTTACATCATGCGCCACTACCCGGAACTGCGCTGGAATAAGGAAGAAGGGCGCATCAGCGCTCCGCACTGCGCAAAGCTTTGCGCCATGGGCATCCCCATGGGGCTGCAGTGCAGCATTACCGCCATTGGCAGCGTGGTGCTGCAGGGCGCGGTGAACGGTCTGGGCAGCGACATCGTGGCGGCGCAGACCGCCGGTGGCAAGGCTGCGCAGTTCCTCTGCGTGCCGCTGGAGAGCATCGGCACCGCCATGACCACCTACACCAGCCAGAATATGGGCGCAAAAGACCTGGGCCGCGTGAACCGCGGCGTGAACACCGCACTGGGCATCGGCTGCGTGTACAGCGTAGCCTCCTTCCTCATCCTGCGCGTGCTGGACAAGCCCCTGATCGGCCTGTTCCTGGATGCCGGAGAGACCGCCATCATGGCCAATGCGCAGGACTTTATCTTCTGGAACAGTGTGTTCTACATCCCGTTGGCAGTGCTTATCATCTACCGGTACACCATCCAGGGTCTGGGCCATTCCGGCCTTGCCATGTTTGCCGGTGTGGCAGAGATGATCGCCCGGGCCATGGTGGGCTTCTGGTTCGTGCCGCTGTGGGGCTACTTTGCCGCCTGCATCGCAAACCCGGTGGCCTGGTTCTTTGCCTGCTTCTTCCTGATCCCGGCATACCTGGTGGTGTTCCGGAAGCTGCAAAAGGAAAAAGCGCAGGAAACTGCAGCCGGAAACGCGCAGTAAGCGTTTATAAAAAGTGCTTTTTCTTTTTGAGGTTTCATGCTATAATAAATCCATATACGGTTTTACCGTAATGGGGCAGGGCAAAGGTCTCTGAAAAGCTGTTTTTCAGGCGGATATCTGCACTGCCGGGGCAATGCCCGCAATTGCGGCGGGCGGGAAAATAAAAAAAGAGAGGCGAATCGAGATGTTGGATATGATCAAATGCAGCACCGGCGGTGCGTACTATGCCCGTGGAGAATGGGTGCCTGCAGACGGCAATGCACCTGCGGCACTGGCAGCCAAAGGCTTTAGCACTGCAGCCATTGCAGACGCAAAGACCGGTACCATGGCCTACAGCATCCTGCAGGCACACAACACCAGCGGCGATGCCGAGAACCTGAAGATCAAATTTGATGCCATGGCAAGCCACGACATCACCTTTGTGGGCATTATCCAGACTGCCCGCGCATCCGGGCTGGAAAAATTCCCCATCCCGTATGTGCTCACCAACTGCCATAATAGCCTGTGTGCTGTGGGCGGCACCATCAACGAGGACGACCACCGCTTCGGCCTGTCCGCAGCCAAAAAGTACGGCGGCATCTTTGTGCCCCCGCACATGGCGGTCATCCACCAGTACATGCGCGAGCGCTTTGCGGGCTGCGGCAGAATGATCCTTGGTTCGGACTCTCACACCCGTTACGGCGCACTGGGCACCATGGCCATCGGTGAGGGCGGCGGCGAGCTGGCAAAGCAGCTGCTGGGCCGCACCTACGATGTAGCCCGCCCGGGCGTGGTGGCCATCTACCTTACCGGCAGCCTGCCGGTGGGCTGCGGCCCCCACGATGTAGCCATCGCCCTTGTGGGCAAGCTGTTCAAGAGCGGCTATGTGAAAAATAAGGTGATGGAGTTTGTAGGCCCCGGCATCGCATCCCTGCGGCAGGATACCCGCAACGCCATCGATGCCATGACCACCGAGACCACCTGCCTGTCCTCCATCTGGGAGACCGACGAGGTCACGCAGCGCTTCCTGGCCGTGCATGGCCGCGCTGCAGACTACAAAAAGCTGGCTCCGGCACCGCTTGCCTACTACGATGGCGTGGTGGAGGTAGATCTTTCTGCCATCCGTCCCATGATCGCCCTGCCCATGCACCCCTCCAATGCCTTTACTATTGAGGAACTGAACGCAAACCTGGAGGATATCCTCCACGACTGCGAGCAGGATGTGCAGAAGCTGATTGGCCGCAAGGATGTGCAGCTGGACCTGTGCAGCAAGATCGAAAACGGCAGGCTGCGGGTGGATCAGGGCGTTATTGCAGGCTGCGCAGGCGGCCTGTACGACAGCATCTACGAAGCGGCCACCATCCTGAAAGGACATACCGGCGGCTGCGGTGACTACGCGCTGAGCGTGTACCCCGGCAGCCAGCCCATCATGATGGAGCTGGTGCGCACCGGTGTCATCGGGGAGCTGATGGCCAGCGGTGCCACCATCCGCACCGCCTTCTGCGGCCCCTGCTTTGGTGCCGGCGATGTGCCCGCCAACGGGGCGCTGTCCATCCGCCATACTACCCGCAACTTCCCCAGCCGCGAAGGCTCCAAGCCCGGCAGCGGCCAGCTGGCAGGTGTGGCACTGATGGATGCCCGCAGTATTGCGGCCACCACCGCCAACGGCGGCATCCTGACCCCCGCCACCGATATCGACTACGACCCCACCGTGCCGGAGTACCAGTACGATGCTTCCAGTTACGACACCCGGGTGTATCAGGGCTTTGGCAAGGGCGATTACGATGCCCTGCTCAAGTTCGGCCCCAACATCAAGGACTGGCCGGAGATCGCACCGCTGGGCGATAATCTGCTGCTGAAAGTGGCCTCCTACATCACCGACCCCGTTACCACCACCGATGAGCTGATCCCCTCCGGCGAAACTTCTTCCTACCGTTCCAACCCCTTGGGTCTGGCTGAGTTCACCCTCAGCCGCAAGGATCCGGCATATGTGGGCCGTGCCAAGGCTGTGCAGGCGGAGGAAACTGCCCGCTGCGCCGGTGCAGGGGACGCTGCACTGCTGGCAAAAGTAAATGCCGTGCCCGGCTGTGAGAAGCTGAGCTGGAACGATATCCAGATCGCATCCACCATCTTTGCGGTCAAGCCCGGCGATGGCTCTGCCCGCGAGCAGGCTGCCAGCTGCCAGCGCGTGCTGGGGGCCGGTGCCAATATCGTTACCGAGTACGCCACCAAGCGTTACCGCTCCAACCTGATCAACTGGGGCATGCTGCCGCTGCAGCTGGCAGGTGCCACCCCCTTTGGCCTGGGGGACTATGTGCTCATCCCCAACGTGCGGGAAGCACTCAAGGGCGACCTGCAGGAGATCAAAGCCTATGTCCTGGGCGATACCGTTAAGGAGTTCAGCCTGTACATGGCACCGCTTACCACCGATGAGCGCCAGATCCTGGCAGACGGCTGCCTGATCAATTTCTATAAGCACTGAGGAAGTATCTGTTATGGCCTGTGATCTGCATATCCATTCCACCTGCTCGGACGGGGCGGTGCCCATTGAACGGCTGGCCCCCATTGCCGCCCGCACCGGGCTGCACGCCATCGCGCTGTCCGACCACGACACCCTGCTCAGTGCACAGTATGCCTATGCCCATACCGGGCAGGACGGGGTAGAACTGATCCCCACCGTGGAGCTGACCGGCTACGACTACCAGCGGCAGCACCGGGTGCACCTGCTGTGCTACTACCCGGACCCTGACTGCAAGGCGCTGCAGCAGCACTGCGCGATCATGAAAGAGCGCCGCAACGCCTGCGCGCTGCAAAGCGCAAAGGAGCTGGAGCAGCTGTACCCGCAGTTTACAACAGAACTTGCGTGGGAGACTACGAAGGCCAGCGGGGTGCTGTTCAAAAGCGGGCTGATGCAGGCACTGGAGCTGCTGGGGCTGACCGATGGAAGCATCTACGGCGAGACCTACCACAAGCTGTTCGGGTGGGATCCCCGGGGCATCGTGCTGCACTCGCCGGAGTATCTGCCGGTGCGGCAGGTGCTGGAGACTGCAAAAGCCAGCGGCGGCGCAGTAGTGTTTGCCCACCCCACCGTGTACAAAAGTATGCCGCTGGTGCGTGAGCTGGTGGCAGAGGGTGCCATCGATGGCATCGAGGTATACCACCCCAGCAACAGCCCGGAGGACAGCGCCGAATGTCTTGCACTGTGCAGACAGCACGGCCTTGTGGTCACCGCCGGTACAGACTTCCATGGCCGCAACCACAAACACCCGCACCCCATCGGTACCTGTACGGCACCGGATGAAACGGTGGAACAGCTGCGTGCCATCGCAGAAAAACGTAAAAGAGAGAGGATTTGAAACTATGAGCAAGGCATTTTCCTTCCCGAACAAGGGCACCTGCTCCAAGCAGACCAACTTTGTGCTGAATGAGGATCACACCATTGCGTCCATCGAGGTCATCGGCGGCTGCAACGGCAACCTGAAAGGCATCTGCCAGCTGGTCACTGGCATGAAGGCAGAGGATGTGATCGCCCGGCTGGACGGCACCCTGTGCGGCTTCCGCAGCACCAGCTGCCCGGATCAGATCGCACAGAATCTGAAAAAGGCACTGGAAGAGATGAACTGATACAGCGCAGCGGGACTGCCCGACCTGCGATAAAAGAGAGCACCTGTATGCCCTCCCGGCCCTTTAACGGGCCGGGGAGAGGCTGCGGGTGCTTTTACTTTTGTGCGCAGAAAGCCCCCGCGCAGCACACGGCCTTTTTTGTTTGCCGCTGCCCGACACAAATGACTGATTTTTTCTGCGGTTTTGGGGCTATACTTCCAGTGCAGACGATTTTATTGCAGCAAGGAGCAGACAGATGGGCATTTGGGAGAAACTGGGCGTAGGCGGTTATCGGGGCTTTTCGCAAACGGCGGCGCGGCTGTTGCAGCAGGCGGTGCAGCTGGCGGGCAATTATGGCTGTGAAAAAGCAGATACAAGTCATCTGCTGCTGGCAATGCTGCAGCAGGATGGCACAGCAGCGCAGTTTTTGGCCCGGAAAAAGATCACCGAGCCGGAGGTGCGCCGCCAGCTGGCAGAAAGGCGCAGCGGCCCGGCGCAGCATCTGGACCGGTATGCCATGGCACCGGACCTGCGGCGCACTATGGATTACGCCCTGATCGGGGCGCAGAACGCCCGGGTCAGCCGGGCGGAGCCGGAGCACCTGCTCTGCGCCATGCTGGAGGATGATGGCTGTGCCGCAGGGCTGCTGCTGGCTGCCATGGGGCTGCCCCTGACCGAGGCTGTGCGGGAGTGCCGCCAGCTGAGCGGGCAGTTCGTGATGCCGGCGCAGCCCCGGGGGATGCTGGCCGACACCCGGGGCAGCCGCGCCAGCGATAAGTATTGTCGGGATCTGACCCGCCGCGCTGCGGAAGGAGAGCTGGACCCGGTGTTCTGCCGGGAAAAGGAGCTGGATCGCATGGTGGAGATCCTGTGCCGCCGCCAAAAAAACAACCCCTGCCTGGTAGGGGAACCGGGCGTGGGCAAAACGGCGCTGGCCGAAGGGCTGGCCCTGCGCATTGCAGGCGGGCAGGTGCCCAGAGCACTGCAGGGGCGGCGGCTGCTGGCGCTGGATATGGCCAGCCTGGTGGCAGGCACCAAGTACCGCGGAGATTTTGAGGAGCGGTTCAAGAACCTGCTTGAGGAACTGGTGCGGGACGGCACGGCCATCCTGTTCGTAGACGAATTTCACACCATCGTGGGGGCCGGTGCCGCCGAGGGCGCCATCGATGCAGCCAGCATCCTGAAACCGGTGCTTGCCCGGGGGGAGCTGCAGCTCATCGGAGCTACTACCAATCAGGAGTTCCGCACCCATATCCAGAAGGATGCCGCGCTGGAACGCCGCTTTGGCAGGGTGCAGGTAGAGGAGCCTGGCCCGGCGCAGGCTGTGGAGATCCTCAACGGTCTGGCACCGCGCTACGAGCGGTATCACACTGTGTGCCTGCCGCCCCAGACATTGCAGGCGGCGGTAGAGCTTTCGGTGCGGTATCTGCCCGGGCGCTGCCTGCCGGATAAGGCCATCGATCTGGTGGACGAGGCCTGTGCGGCGGCGCGCATCCGTGCCGAAAAGGAACAGCGCACCCAGCCGGTGCTCACCCCGGAGGATATTGCCCGGGTGGTGGCGCTGGCCAGCGGGGTGCCCGCTGAGCGGGTAGGTGAGCAGGAGCGGGAACGTCTGGATAAGCTGGAAAGCCGCCTGAACGCCGAGATCGTGGGGCAGCGGCGGGCAGTAGCAGCGGTAGCCGGTGCCATCCGGCGCAGCCGCACCGGCCTGGGCGAGCCGGGCCGCCCCATTGGTGCTATGCTGTTTCTGGGGCCTACCGGTGTGGGCAAAACGGCGCTGGCGCGGGCACTGGCGGTCAGCTGGTTCGGCAGCGAGAAGGCCCTGCTCAAGTTCGACATGTCGGAGTATCAGGAGCAGCACACCGCCGCCCGCCTGCTGGGTGCGCCGCCGGGCTACCTGGGCCACGATGAAGGCGGGCAGCTGACCGAAGCGGTGCGCCGCCGCCCCTACAGCGTGGTGCTGTTTGACGAGATCGAAAAAGCGCACCCGGATATCCAGAACATCCTGCTGCAGATACTGGAAGACGGGCAGCTGACCGATGCCATGGGGCGCAAGGCGGATTTCCGCAACACCATCGTGCTGCTTACCTCCAACCTGGGCGCGCGGTTCCTGGCAGGGCAGAGCGCGCCGCTGGGCTTTGCCGCCGGGGCGGAAGCCGTGTTTGAAAAGCAGTCTGCGCAGGCCGTGGAGGAAGCCAAAAAGTGGTTCCGCCCGGAGCTGATTGGGCGGCTGGATGAGCTGATCGTATTCCGCCCGCTGGCCCGGGAAAACCTGACCGCCATTGCGGAAAAACTGCTCTGCCAGCTGGAGCAGCGCGCTGCCCGCAGCGGGTATCAGCTGCATCACACCCCGCAGGTGGGGGCAGCGCTGGCTGCCCGGGCGCAATCGGCCTACGGTGCACGGGAGCTGCGCCGCCAGGTAGACCGGGCGGTGGAGCAGGCGCTGGCAAACCAGATCGCCGCCGGTACGGCCAGCGTGGGCCAGCACTGGACGGCAGACTGCACCGCCGATGGGACCATCGTTCTGCGGGAGGACGAAACAGCCACCCTGTAGCACCCGCTTTTATCGCAATTTTCAAAAGAAGTGCCTGTCAAAACGGCATATTGGCGGGATGCGATGCAAAGCTGTCGCTGCTGCATTGAAAAATTGTGCTGCCATACTTGCAACCGGCACGGTTTTCGTCTATTATAGAAGAAATGGAATAACAACACGGAGGATACCCCCGATGCATACGCTGTTTCTTCTCAACCCCACAGCCGGAAAGACGGACTGTACCCGGACGCTGCCGCAGCAGATCGCAGCGGCTGCAGCCGGTGCCGGGCTTGCCCCGGAGGATTACACCATCCGGGTCACTACCCACGCAGGCCACGCCCGGGAGCTGTCCCGCGCGGCCGCCGCTGCGGCACAAAAGGCCGGAGTGGAACTGCGCATTTTTACAGCCGGTGGCGACGGCACCTTTAACGAGGCACTCACCGGGGCCAATGGCTTTGATAAGGCTGCCGTGGGCTGCCTGCCTTATGGCAGCGGCAACGACTTTCTGCGCACCTTTGGCACAAAGGAAGAGTTTCTGGACCTGGACGCCCAGCTGGCAGGCGGTGTGGTGCCCATCGACCTGATGCGCACCAGCCTGGGCCTTTCGGCTACTATCTGCGCGGCAGGTCTGGATGCACAGGTGGCCTATGGCATCCCGAAATTCCGGCGCATCCCGCTGTGCGGCGGTGAGGCGGCCTATGCGCTGTCCATCGTTGAGCAGCTGTGCGGGCACATTGGCCGCAAGGTAGAATACGTCATCGATGGCGAGACCCTGACGGTGGACTGCCTGATGTGTGCGGTGTGCAACGGCCGCACCTATGGCGGCGGTTTTATGGCCGGGCCGGAAGCCATGCCGGACGATGGCTGGCTGGATGTGTTCATCGTGCGTAAGGTCAGCCGCCGGGTCATTGCAAAGCTGCTGATGCTGTATAAAAACGGCGGGCATTTCCGCAATGGGGAACTGACCGAGGCTGCAAAGCCCTATTTTATCTACCGGCGGGCAAAAGCGGTCACCCTGCGGGCGGTGGATGGCCGCGGGCCGATCATTGCAACGGTAGACGGCGAGTGCGCCCCCTGCAAGCAGGTCTCGGTAAGGGTGCAGCCGCTGGCAGGCCGCATCCTGCTGCCGCAGCCTGCCTATCAGCGGTTCATCGCGCAGCGGGCAGACGTAAAGTAAAGCCAGAATATCTGCAGCATTGTTTCGCATATCCGGCATACGGAAACGCGGGAGGATGCTGCAGATCTTTTGTTTTACCGGGCCGGCATTGCGGACGTCATAAATTCTTAACAAAGAAATTCATAAAAACCCTTGATTTTTTGAGCCAAGATGAGTACAATACACTTAGCACTCAAGGAAAAGGAGTGCTAAACACCTGCAGAGGGACACGAAGCCCTGCAGGCAGCAACAGAGTTTATCGCAATTTTCAAAAATAGTGCCAATCAAAACAGCATATTTGCGATATGCAGTTTGCGGATGTTGCTTGTGCATTAAAAACGCAAACTGCTATAAATAAATTACTTATATTGGAGGGCAAGAATTATGAAGATCATTCCTCTTGCAGACCGTGTAGTCATCAAGACTGTTGAAGTTGAAGAAACCACCAAGGGTGGCCTGATCCTGACCGGCAGCGCCAAGGAGAAGCCCCAGGTGGCACAGGTCGTGGCAGTTGGCCCCGGCGGTGTCGTGGATGGCAAGGAGATCAAGATGACCGTCAAGGTGGGCGATAAGGTCCTCACCAGCAAGTATTCCGGCACCGAAGTCAAGGTGGATGGCGAGGAGTGCACCATCGTCCGTCAGGGCGATATCTTGGCTGTTGTGGAAGACTGAACCTGATCTTTCCCTTTTCAATTGAGTTTACAGTTTAAAGGAGCGATTTATTATGGCAAAACAGATCAAGCAGGGCGAGGACGCCCGCAAAGCACTGTGCGCTGGTATTGATACCCTGGCCGACACCGTCAAGATCACCCTTGGCCCCAAGGGCCGCAATGTGGTGCTGGGCAAAAAGTTCGGTGCCCCGGTCATCACCAACGATGGCGTGACCATCGCTAAGGAGATCGAGCTGAAAGACGAGTTCGAGAACATGGGCGCACAGCTGGTGCGTGAGGTCGCAACCAAGACCAACGATGCTGCAGGCGATGGCACCACCACCGCTACCGTGCTGGCACAGGCCATGGTCACTGAGGGTATGAAGAACGTTACTGCAGGCGCCAACCCCATGGATATCCGCCGTGGTATGAGCAAGGCTGTTACCACCGCTGTGGAGACCATCAAGGCACACAGCCAGAAGGTGAAGGACAGCAATGATATCGCCCGTGTCGGCACCATCTCTGCCGGCGACCCCGAGATCGGCCGCCTGATCGCAGAGGCTATGGAAAAGGTCACCTCTGATGGCGTTATCACCATCGAGGAGAACAAGACCACTGCCGAGACCTACAACGAGATCGTGGAAGGTATGCAGTTTGACCGCGGCTACCTGACCCCGTACATGGTCACCGATACCGACAAGATGGTGGCAGACCTGGACAATGCTGCCGTCCTGATCACCGATAAGAAGATCAGCGTCATTCAGGATCTGGTGCCCCTGCTGGAGCAGGTCATGCAGAACGGCCTCAAGCTGCTGATCGTGGCTGAGGATATCGAGGGCGAGGCACTGTCTACCCTGATCGTCAACCGCCTGCGCGGCACCCTGAACGTTGTGGCTGTCAAGGCTCCCGGCTTTGGCGACCGCCGCAAGGAGATGCTGCAGGATATCGCTACCCTGACCGGCGGCACCG
>ERZ1035006.1795-NODE-1795-length-13256-cov-4.544656_pt1 | contig 13256 bp, 10 predicted proteins | sample MGYA00520694_ERZ1035006 | MGnify/ENA primary metagenome ERZ1035006 (study PRJEB33766, sample SAMN09781746) | gut metagenome | biome: gut microbiome | host: Homo sapiens | place: Madagascar | study: EMG produced TPA metagenomics assembly of the PRJNA485056 data...
CAAATGAGCCAGCGATGCTGGCTCATTAGTTACGTAAAAAAGCTCACAATTTCGGGCCAAAGTCTTTTTCATTTTTAGTTTCTCCGAATGAGACTAGCAAGAAAAATTTTTTCGAAAAATGCCGCCAAGGTGGATTAATTCTGAGACTCTTGCTTGTGAAACAGAATTCTTGGCGGCGTGTCCCAGCAAGAGACGTGATCATTGTGGCATTAAGCAACACTACTTACTAAATCAGAAATGAAATTTAAGGGTCTTGGGGGGGGTATACCCTAGGGCAAAACTGATACAGAATGCGCTGAAAGGTGTGAATTTGCCTAAAAGGTGGGCAAACATGTATTGCGGAGAAACAAAAATCCCCGAGAACCAAGAGGTCCTCGGGGATGAAGTCTCAAATCAAAAGATGCTGGTTATACAGCGATCAACTGATTAGAACTTGTGACGCAAACCGATCATGACCGTGGTCACATCGTCATCGGCCTTGTTGGCGACGTTGTCGTAGTTGTCGCTGTAGTAGCCGACGACACCGTAGACGTCGGTGCGCTTGCTCATCGGGTAGTCATAGCCGACAGACACGCCCCAGCGATCAAATTCTTCCTTACTGTTACCGGCAGATTCAGCATCGGTATAACCGGCAGCGAACATCACCTTGCCGCCGGCGACCGGAGCATCAACACCAGCGGTCACGGCGTAACCTTCCATGTTGTCAAAGCCGAAACGGGCAGCTTTGTTGTTGCCTGCAGCGTAGGTGAGGTACATATTATCGAAGTACTGAACGCCCAAGTAAGCCTTAACGACTTCGAAATCGTAAGAACCGCCCAAAGTGACAGTCAGACCGTCATCGAGGTCTTTGAAACCTTCGTTACCGGCAGTTTTCCAGTTGTAGGAATCAACCACGGCAACCAAATTCAAACCACCGTTAGCATAGGTGGCGCCCAAAGCATAGTAACGGTCAGCAGAAGATTCGTTTTCGGCAGGAGCGGGCTTTGCATCATCCTTGGTATTGGCGCTCATGGAGTACTGAGCGTACACAGTCACGCCGGCAAAAGTCGGGGTCTTATAGGTGACGGTGTTGTCCATGCGATCGTAGCCAACCATGAAGGTAGAACCTTCAACGGCGCCGGCCCAAGACGTGCCGAAGGGCGAGAGGTTGCCAGCAATGCCATAGGAGCCGTTACCGCTGGTGAGCTGACCAACGCGACCGAAGGACAATTCGCCGAAACCGCCGCGGATGAAGAGGTTCGATTCACGACCGAAGAGACGGCTACCATTGCCGAGAGAACCAGTGTCGGCGTCAAAGCCATTTTCGAGAACGAAACCAACGGTCAAGCCATTGCCGAGGTCTTCCGTGCCCTTCAAACCAAAGCGAGAGCCGGACTGATTGCCGGAAGCCATGCTGAAGCTGTCACCGGCATCGTTGTTCACATACTTGACACCGAGGTCAACCAAACCGTAAAGCGTAACGTCAGCAGCCAAAGCAGAGCCGGCAAAAGCGCCGAGAACGGCGACTGCAGCCAAAGTCTTTTTCATTTTGTTTCTCCAAAACAAATAGCAAGAAATCTTTTTCGAAAAAGCCGCCGAGGAGGATATGTTGCAGAGACTCTTGCTGGGTATGCCGCAACACTCGGCGGCGCCTCATTCGAGACAAGGCTATTTTTGCATTAAGGAAAAGCGCTTACTAAATTTTTTGTGAAATTCAATGCTGTTGGGGGGGGTATACCCTAGGGCGAAAATGGTACAAACTGTCGTTTTCGGGTCTTAGAGTTCGAAAAACGAATAACCATAACGGCGAGTTATGCCCTTGTTTTAAGGGAAGAACGCTGTTTTGTAGAGTTTTGGATCGTAAGAGACAATAAAGGTCGCCATTTTTGAGACAGCGACCTCGATCCATGATGTTTCTAGCCGGTAACGACGGAAGCGAGTTCAATTATGCATGTAGCTTTTCCCGTCAAAGAGGCGCCGTCTCGCACAAACTTTCCATGCTTTCCGAGTTAGCCTTCGTTCGATAATTGAGGATGCATACAAAGAGAGCACAAGCACCGACAAGCACCGCATAACCGACGGCAATATCAACCAAATCGGTCAGCCCCGAAAGCGCACTCACGACAAAATTGGGCACCACCGCTCCGGCGTAGGAAATAAGGAAAACGGCCGCAAGCGTTCCTGCAAGCTCTTCTTTCGTGATGGCTTTGAGAATCATGCGCAACGTTCCCGTGAAAGCTATCCCCCAACTGATGCCGCTTGTCACCGTCAACATCAAAAAGAACAATGTAGAGCTCGTCCACAGAGAGGCCGCCACGCCAACGATAGACAGTGCAAACGAAACGATGCCGATTGTCTGAGCCGACTTCTCGGACACTCGTCCTGCAATAAAGCTTCCCAACAGATAGGGTGTCATCATCGCTGCAAAAGTGACACCGCCTAACAAAGGTTCACGACTTCCCAGTACTTCGCTTGCCATTGATGCACTGAAGGGTAAATAGAATCCTCCGATACTCCATGTCGCAATAAAAACAAGTGTGGCTTGCGGCATCAGGTGACGCACCGATTTCGGAATGGTTACGGAAGGAATCAACGACTTGAAAACGCCCGGCTTTCTGCCGTTGGTTGCCGGACAAAACGGCAACAACACAACGCAGAGAAAAAGCGCAACCGCCAATACCCAAAAGATGAACTCGATGGGGGGTACTTCAACCTGAAGCAACGCACCCGAAACCAAAGATCCGCTTGCCAGTCCCAACATAGGTGCGCCGCCCGTAACAGCTGCCCCCAAAGCATGACGATGCACCGGCGTATTGTCGACAACGTAAACGGCCGCAACGCTTGACGCCAAACCGCAGGCAAAGCCTTGCATCAAGCGCCCGATCATCAACATTGCCGTGTTGTCTAACAGCGCAAAAACCAGACAAGCCGAAATAGAGAAAAGAAGATTCACCAGAAGTGCCGTACGCTGGCCGACAAAGTCCGAGACTTTGGCACAGAAAAGAAGTGCGGAAATGGCGCCGACGAAATAACACACGGCTGCCAATGAAAGGTCGGCATGCGACAAACTTAATGTCTCGCGATAAAACCCAAATAGCGGCACCGGCGAGGCAGATGCCATATAGATCAGAGCAAAGGAAAGAGCGGCGACGGCAAAACCCAAAGTTGAGCCGTGATGAGCGTTCTGTTGCATGACGAAAGCCTATTGTGAATCGGGCTTTAAGACTAAACAATCAAGTTTCTCAAGACGTTCCTTTTTCTATCGCTGTCGTGCTACATCCTGTCAGTTTGATCGCACAGTAAATGTTTGCAGAACATGATGAGTTGAAAAAAGCTAGAGAACAACGCTTTTTGCTGACAACTGACAAGGTGCTTAAGTAGCGAAGTTTGAGAAGATTCTCCCAACAAAAAACGAGCAAACAAAAACGCTCACCCGACAAAGAGGAGAACCTAAATGAAAACCCAAATTACCCTGTTGTGCGCTGCTGTCGCGATGGCTATAGCCGGTGCCGCATCGGCAGCAGACGGATTCTTAGCCGATCGTCACGCCGGCCGTCAAGTGGCTTGCACGATGTGTCACACCAAGTCCGCTACAAGCAAGCCCGAACAAAACGATTGCTTGAAGTGCCACGGCGGCAGTTATGCCGAACTTGCCAAGAAAACCGACAAGACCGACATCAATCCGCACGACACGCATTTGGGCGAAGCCGATTGTTTGGAATGCCATTCCGGTCACAAAAAGCCCAAGCTCGTTTGTGACGGCTGCCACGAAGATTTCGGCAACGACTTGCGCGTTCCGTAACTTGAAAAAAAGATTTCATTCACACCATTTGATTTGATACTCATCCGATGAAGGAGAAAGAAAATGACAGTTTCTCGTAGAAGTTTCCTCAAGGCCGGTTTGGCCGCCGCTTCCGTCGCTTTGCCTGCCGCAGGCGTTCGTGCCGTCGAATACGACAGCAAGATGAAGTGGGACAAGACGGTCGACGTGGTGATCGTGGGCTACGGTGGCGCCGGTGCTTGCGCTGCCATCGAAGCACACGATGCCGGTGCCAAAGTTTTGGTTCTGGAAAAGATGCACGAAGGCGGCGGCAACACGGCCGTGTCTTCCGGCGGATTCATGGTTCCGAAGGATGCCGACGAAGCCTACAAGTATTTGGCTGCCACCTACGCCTTTGCCGACAGCGAAAAGGACGAAGAACTTCTGCAGACTTTCTGTAAGGAAATCATGGGTGTCAAGGCCTTTATCGAAGGCTTGAAACCGGAAACCAAGTTGATGGTCTACGGCCACGCAGGCTTTAAGACGCTGCCGGGGTCGGACACCATCGACAAGTACCGCATCCGCGGCAAGAAGCGCGGCGGCGACATGTTGTTCGACCAGTTCCGCTACGCCGTCGAAGAAGTGCGCAAGGTCGAAGTGATGTACGAAACGCCTGCGCTCGAATTGGTGCGTCGCAACGGCGAAGTGGTGGGTGTTGTCGCCCAGTCCAAAGGTAAGAAACTCAACATCTGTGCCAAGCGCGCCGTGATTCTGACGACCGGCGGCTACGAATACGACGAACAGAGCTTGCGTAACTTCGCCTTGGGTTCTCAGATTCAGGGTCTGGGGTCTCCGGGCAACACCGGCGACGGCTTGCGTATGGCTCAGACCATGGGCGCACGTTTGTGGCACATGACGAGCTACTCTTGCCCGATCGGCATGAAGGTGCCGGGCTTGAAGTCTGCCGTGCAGTTAAACATCTTGGCGCCGTCTCACATCTGGGTTGACCAAGACGGCAAGCGCTTCGTGAACGAAAAGGGTTTGGATAACCATACGTGTCTCTACGCAGTGAACCAAATGGATCCGATTCGCCATCGTTATCCGCGCATTCCGTGCTACCTGATCATGGACGAAAAGGCTCGTAAGGCAGGTCCGATCAGCGGCGGCGCAACCTCCGGCTATGCCTTGAATCGCGAAGGTTACAAGTGGTCTCGCGACAACTCTGCCGAAGTTGAATCGGGAGTGTTGGTCAAGGCCGATACCATTGCCGAACTCGCCAAGAAGATTAACGTGCCCGAAGACGCCTTGGTTGCCAGCGTCGATCGTTGGAACAAGGATATCGCCAACGGCAAGGACACCGAATTCGGTCGTATTTTGAAGCGCGATCCCAAGGGCAAGACCGCCTTTGCCGGCCGCGAAGCACCGGTTGTTTCCGAACCTTTGGGCGAGGGTCCCTACTATGCAGTGGCTTTGTATCCCACGATGCTCAACACTCAGGGCGGTCCTAAGAAGAACGTCAAGGGTCAGGTGATGGATCCGCAGGACAAGCCTATTGCTCGCTTGTACGCTGCCGGCGAACTCGGCAGCATGTGGGGCTCGATCTATCAGGGCGCCACGAACAACGCCGAATGTATCGTCTACGGTCGTATCGCCGGTCGCGAAGCCGCCAAGCAAAAGGCTTGGAGCTGATAGACCGGACATAAAAACGGCAGGTTCCCGGTCCGAACCTGCCTGTCAACAGATTTCTCTCTCTCATTTTGCGCACTCTTGGCTCCTCAAAGAGTGCGCTTTTTTGTTTCTTACAAAATGCCGCGCTCCAGTAAAACAATCAAGGGCGCCAAATCGGCCACGCTGTGCACGTCCAATTTTTTATAGGCGCCCAAACGGTGGACTTGCACGGTGCGCTCGCTGATCTGAAGCTTTAACGCGATTTGGCGGTTGAGTTTGCCTGCGGCCACCATGCGAATGATGTCCCGTTCGCGATCGGTCAAAGACGCAAAGTTCTTTTTCCAAGTGGTCTCGTCAATAGGCATGGCACGCTGATCGCAATCGTCTTGGACAACCTTGGCGACGGTTTTAAGAAGCTTTTCCGGTTGTACGGGTTTGAGCAAAAAGTCCTTGGCCCCGCTTTTTAAAGTTTCTACCGCCATTTCCACGTCGCCGTGTCCGGTCAAAAAGACGATGGGCAAGGGATATTCTCGTCGCGCCATTTCGGCCTGAAGTTCAAGCCCCGACATACCGGGCATGCGCACGTCCAAAATCAGGCATCCGGGGCGCGAGGGGGTATCGCCTCGTAAAAAGTCGCCCGCTGACGAATAAACAGCCACGTCCCACCCTTGGCCGAGTAAAAGCATTTCAAGCGCTGTCAATTGATCGAGATCGTCGTCAACGACGCGAATCAAAGGCTGAGTCATTAGAGAGTTTGCTGTCATGCATTGTCCTTATCGGTTTCGGAAACCAAAGGGAGCGTGATTCTGGCCACCGTCGTTTCAGCCAGACGCTCAATCGTCAGGTGTCCGGAGGATTTCTCCACCAAGGTTCTCACAATCAAAACGCCGAGTCCGAGCCCGGCGGTCTTGCCGGAATTCAAAGGTTGCGTGTGTGCCGCCAAAGATTCGGCGTCGGTCTCGGCGTTATCCGTCACGGTGATATCCAGACAATATTCTCCCACAGTCAAACCCACGACAATTTGAGGGTTTTCAGCCGTGGCCGTTACAGCTTCCACTGCGTTCTTCACAAGGTTGGTCAGACACAGTTCAAACTCCAAACGATGGAACCGAACAAGCAAACTTTGTTTCGGAAGATTTGTCGTGATCGTGACGCTCGCAAAACGACGTTGAAGCCCCGAGACAATCGTTTCGATCGCGGGCACTACGTCGATGATTTCACGCTCCACGTCGCGATGTTTGACATAGTGCCGTACATGATTGACGATGTCGGTGATGCGCTCGCATTGACGCAAAACGAGCGACACGGTGCGCGAGGTCATCTTGTCGGGATTTTCCACGTCGTCCAAATGGCGTTCCAGAGCGTTGCAACTGTTGGAAATGGCAGAGACGGGCCCGTTTAATTCGTGCGTGATCAAGCTTGACATGGCGCCGATGACGCTCACGCGTTCCAAACTTTCCAACTGATCCTTGGTTCTCTGTATTTCAATATTGGCTTGGCGTTCGTTTTCAATCGAGGTTTTGAGTTCTCGCGTGCGTACATCCACCAAGTGCGACACTCGTCGCGAATGTACGATCAAAGCCAGAACTGCCAAAAGCGCAGCGGCAAACCACGGCCAATAGCGATCGATAAAGTCGGAAACCGAGCGAATGCGCAGGTAAGAGTAGGGGCCCACACGCAACGTTTTGTACAAATCGTCCACGCGCAAAAAGTCCGAGGTCACGCCCCAGCCCATGCCGTTTGTGGTGACGGGCATCGACAAAAGCGCAGCAGTGATGTCGCGGCTTGCTTCCCATGGCGCAATGGGCGTGGCTACAAACGTCCAGTTCGGATAAAGGTCGGTTGAGCGCATGCAGGCAAAACCTTCCGGATTGGGTTTAAGACCAATGGGACGAAACTTCGCCACGAACTCAGGTTCTGTTTGTTGCAACTCTTCCACGGTGCAGACACGAGCCATAGCAACGTCGGCTTCTTGACGATCCACCGCTTCCAAAAGACGCTTCATGGGTGAGCCTGCAGAGACCAATTCGGAAAAGAAACGATCCGGATTAAATCCCTGTGCGGCAATTTCTCCCAAAGGCACATAGACGCCTGAAAAGCCGCCCGGCCAGTTGACGGCTGCGCGCATACCTTGCAGATCGGCAACGGTTTGAGCAGGGGAGTCTTTGGGCACCATAAAGACGGTGCCGACGGCGTAATTGGGGTCAGGTGCCAAAGGCGTCGTGAGCGTTGCCAAGTCCTTCAAGCCGCGACGAAATACGCGGCGATAAAAGCCCGAAGCGCCGATAAAAAATTCAAAACCGTTGGTGGCAACCGCGTTTTCAAGGTCTTTGACCAAGTAGGGGCGGATTTCGAGACTGTATTGCGGCAGATGCGCTTTGAGATAAGCAAAGGTTTCTTCAAAGCCGATGCGCTCGGAAGGCGAAAAACTGTTTTCGATATAACCGATGCGAATCACCGGCACCCAGTCTTCTTCGGTTTCGTCTGAGAGCGTATTGGCGTGGACGCCAAATGCACAAATCGGAGCCAGTATGAAGAGCGCCGATTGGAGAAAAAGCTTTTTGAGTCGAGGTCCGATCATTGGCTTTTTGAAAGGGGTGTGAAGGGACAAAAAGAAATGTCCCTTACGGGTTTAAATTACATTTCGTCGCCCAACGAATCGATGCCGCTTGCTGCAGGCTTGATGTGGTGCGTATGGCTGTTATTACCGAAGGTCTGGCCGCTCACAATGGCGCGCAACCCTTCAAAGTCCATGATCTGCACGTGCTTTTGATTGACGATGATGAGATTGTCGTGTGAGAAACGAGAAAGCACGCGGCTCACGGTTTCAAGCTTTAAGCCCAAATAAGAGCCGATTTCGGCACGCGTCATGCGAAGCACGAATTCGCTTCTGGAGTAGCCGCGCTGCTCAAAGCGCTGCGAGAGATTCAAAATAAAGGCAGCCAAACGTTCTTCGGCATGCATCGAGCCCAAAAGGAGCATCACGCCGTTTTGACGCACGATTTCCATCGAGAGAAGCTTCTGGAAATGCAGATTCATGGCGTGCATGTCTTGCGAAATGTCCTGCATGTATTCGTAAGGCAGAATGCAGACTTCGGTATCTTCCAAAGCAATCAAGTCGCTCGAATACACCATGCCGGCCAAACCGTCCAAGCCCACGATGTCGCCCGACATGTGAAAGCTTGTGACCTGCTCGCGACCGTCGGAACTCATCACGGCGCTCTTTAAAAAACCCAAACGAATGGCGTAGAGGGCTTCGAACTTGTCGCCTGCGCGATAAAGCGCTTCGCCGCGCTTGATACGCTTGCGCGTACTCACCATTTCTTCGAGGCGTTCGATTTCCTTGAGACTCAAGCCCAACGGCAAGCACAATTCACGCAAATTGCAGTTGGAGCAAGCCACGCGAAGCGTAGCCATATTGATGTTGGGGTTATTCATCATATGCGGTATAAACCTTTTGCTTGAGTTTCAAAAAAAAACGTGAGCCAATCTTGGCGACACCTAATAAAAAAATAATCTGAAGTCGGTAAACTCGCTCTCACGTTTGACAAAAATCCCCATTGACAAGGGCTTTTCGAACATAAAAGCAGTGCGACTTCAAACGATTTCGCCTACCTTTTACAAATGACCGCATGTTGATTAGAGTCAAACATGCGGAAAGTAATTGCAATAATAACAGTTCATTTGGCTTTTGTCATAGACACAAGGAGCTAATAATGCTTAATCCGGCAACCAGCGGCGTCGAGCTTCCCGATGATGCGCTTTTAAAGAAGTTTGACGTACCCGCTCCGCGCTATACGTCGTATCCCACGGCCGACCGTTTCCATAGAGAGTATGGCGTTGCCGACTACGAAGCGGCTTTAAAGAGCCGTAACGTCAATCCGAACAAAAACGGCCTTTCTTTGTACTGCCACATTCCGTTTTGTAACGACGTGTGCTTCTATTGCGGTTGCAACAAGGTTGTGACGCGCGATCATGAACGCAGCAAGGAATACATGGAAGTGCTCCTGCAGGAAGCCGATTTGGTGAAAAGCTTCTTGACCGGTCCCGAAACGCTTGAGCAGTTGCACTGGGGCGGCGGTACGCCCACGTTCCTGACTGATGACGAAATCCTCTATTTGATGGGCGAAATCCAAAAGCGTTTCCCCTTTGAAAAAGACGGCGAATTCTCTATCGAAGTCGATCCGCGTTCCTGCCCGGTGAGCAAGGTCAAGACCTTGCGCCAAGCAGGTTTCAACCGCATGAGCTTGGGCGTTCAGGACTTCAACTTGGATGTCCAAAAGGCCGTAAACCGCGTTCAGCCTTTTGAACTCGTGCGCGAAGTTTTGGAAGGCGCTCGTGACAACGGCTTTGAATCGATCAACATGGACTTAATCTATGGCTTGCCGAAACAAACGCGCGAAACGTTTAAGCGCACGATCGAGCAAGTGATTGAATTGAGCCCAGATCGTATTGCGCTTTACCACTATGCGCACCTGCCCAATATCTTTAAACCGCAACGCCGCATCTTCCCGGAAGATTTGCCCGGAGCGCAAGAGCGCGTCAACATCATGTTCGATGCCATCCGCACGCTGACCGCCAACGGCTATCGCTATATCGGTATGGATCACTTTGCCAAGGAAACGGACGAATTGAGTATTGCTCAGGTCAAGGGCACGATTCAGCGTAACTTCCAGGGCTACTCCACCCGTGCCGAATGCGACATGGTGGCGTTGGGCGCGAGTTCCATCAGCTTTGTCGACAACAACTACGCCTGCAACCCGCGCGAAATCGACGATTACTACGCAGCGATTCGTGCAGGCAAACTCGGCACCTGCCGCGGCTTTAAGTTAAATGACGATGATAAACTTCGTCGCGCCGTCATCATGACGATCATGTGCCGATTTGAACTCGATAAGCGTGAAATCGAAGCCGAGTTCGGGATCAACTTTGACGAAACGTTTGCGCATGAATTGAAGAAATTGCAAGCCTACGTCAAGCACGAGCTCGTGGAACTGACGCAAGACAAGATTATTGTGAGCGCCAAGGGCAAGATCTTCGTGCGTGCGGTTGCCATGCAGTTTGACCGCTACTTGCGCGAGTCGGATCGCGCCGGCGGCTACTCCAAGATCGCTTAACAAATGTAAGCAGACACATTTGTTTGCGCAATTGACAGCAAAATCCCGCCTTCTGACACAAAGAGGGCGGGATTTCTTTTCTGTCAGCACAAAAGCCGTGCTACATTTCTCGTCATCGTTTTTACATCAAAGTTTTGCACATACAAAACCAAGTTTGAAGCATGGCATTCACTCCCAATCCTCCGACGATTTACTGGCACGATTACGAAACTTTCGGTTTGACCCGACATCTTGACCGCCCGGCACAGTTTGCCGGGATGCGCACCGACATGGAAATGAATCCGGTGGGCGACCCCGATCTCTGGTACTGCAAACCGAGTCCCGATTACCTTCCTCAGGCTCAGGCCTGTATGTTGACCGGCATCACGCCGCAACTGGCAGCTGCAAAAGGTATGCCCGAAGCCGAATTTGCCCGCGCCATTCACAGGCGATTCAATACCCCGGGCACGCTCGTGATCGGTTACAACAACTTCAAGTTTGACGACGAAGTCTCTCGCGCGCTTTTCTGGCGCAATCTTCTCGATATGTATTCGCATCAGCACCGCTTCGGCTGCTCGCGCTGGGACTTGTATCCCTTTGTGCTTGCCGTTTGGGCTTTGCGTGACGAAGGCATCGTGTGGCCGACGCGCGAAAGCGACGATCCGGAAATTGCCAAGCTTGTGACCTTCCGCTTGGAAAAACTCACCAAAGCCAACGGTATCGTGCACTCGCATGCCCATGACGCATTAAGCGACGTGGAAGCTACGGCTTTGTTTGCCAAATTGATTTCGCAGAAGCAACCGAGACTTTGGCAGTGGGCTTTGGCTAATCGCAGTAAAGATGCCGTTTCCAAAGCTTTGACAAGTGGCGAGCCTTGCGTTTTGATCGATCCTTCAGTCGGACAAAAGGGCGGGTTCCTGCGCTTTGTGTTGGCAGTGGCAACGCATCCGGTGAATCGCAACGAAGTGATCGCTTGGGACTGCCGATATGATCCGTCCGTTTTGAAGTCGATGTCGTCCGAAGAAATGTGGCGCTTGGCCTTTGCACCCAAGACCATGCGTGAAGACGATGAAGAACGTTTGCCCTTGTGTCGTGTGAGAACCAATCAGTCGCCCTTTGTTTGTGCGGATCTTCGCATTATCAATCAAAGAGTGCGTCAGCGCTTCAATATCAATATGGAAGAAGTGCTTGAAAATGCCAAGAAACTCACTCAGATTATTCCCTTGATTCAGGGAACGGTGGCCGAAGCGTTGCAAGACAAACGCGGCGAACGTCAGGCGGCCGACGACGTCGATTTGGAACTTTACGAAGGTTTTGTCGGAGACTTGGATCGTGACGTCGCCAAGGAACTTGCGAAGTTGTCTCCGCAAGAACTTGCTGAAAAGGTCCATGACGGGCGCGTGAATTTTGACGATCCGCGTCTGGATGAACTCCTTTTCAGGCTGCGCGCACACAGCTATCCCGAAACGCTCGATGAAGAAGAAATGAAGCGCTACAGGAAAATGGCGCATCGCATGATTTCGGGTGAAATGAAAGACCGCATCAGTCTCGAAGACTACTTTGAAAAGATTGATGAGTTGGCCGACGAGATCGCTCAGGCTGAAGAGGATGGCACGATCAGTCCGGAAAAAGCCCAGCGTCGTCAAGAGATTTTGGATGCACTTTATAACTGGGGCGAATTTGTGGGTGAGTTCGCCGAAGGTCACTAACATTTAAAGAGGAAGAACATGGCACAAAAGACATACGAAAAAGTCGCGTCGCGCAAAGTGGCATTCATCGGATTGGGTGTCATGGGCTTTCCGATGGCTGGCCACTTGCTCAAAGCCGGCCACGACGTGACGGTTTTTAATCGCACCAAGTCGAAAGCGCAAAAGTGGGTGGAAACCTACGGCGGCAAGATGGCTTTAACGCCTAGAGAAGCTGCTCAGGATTGCGATATTGTCTTTGCCTGTGTCGGCGAAGACAAGGATCTGCGAGAAGTCGTTTTGGGTGAAAACGGGGCGTTGGCCGGTATGAAACCGGGAAGCGTTTTTGTCGATCACACGACGGATTCGGCTGAGGTCGCCCGCGAGATGGCAGAAATCTTCGCCAAAGACGGCAAAGCCTTTTTGGATGCGCCGGTCTCGGGTGGTCAGGCGGGGGCTGAAAACGGCATTCTCACGATCATGGCCGGGGGAGACGAAGCCGTTTTCGATTCCGTTAAAGAGGTGCTTGATGCGTACGCTTGTTCTGTGACGCGTGTCGGTGTTGCCGGCTCTGGTCAATTAGCCAAGATGGTGAACCAAATCTGTATCGGCGGGCTTGTGCAAGCGCTCTCTGAAGCCGTTGCTTTCGGCATGAATGCGGGGCTTGATATGAAGCTTGTGCTGCCCGTCTTGGAAAAGGGCGCAGCCGGTTCCTGGCAGATGAAAGCGCGTGGCGCCACCATGGTCGACAACGAATTTAACTTCGGTTTTGCGGTCGACTGGATGCGTAAGGACTTGGGGATTGCTTTGGCGGAAGCCCGTAAAAACGGCTCAAGCCTGCCGGTGACGGCGTTGGTTAACGAGTTCTATGCTGAGGTACAACGTAACGGCGGTTCTCGGTGGGACACGTCGAGTTTGGTGACACGGTTGCCTAAGAAAAAATAATTTCTCGCTGAGAGTGTTGGATGATAGGGACAGTTTTAATGGCTGTCCCTATTTTTTTGGTTTTGAGACAGTGAGAATAGGGCGACATTTGAAAAAATGATTAAGATTTAAAAAAATCAAAAA
>ERZ1035006.1797-NODE-1797-length-13254-cov-3.796803_pt1 | contig 13254 bp, 7 predicted proteins | sample MGYA00520694_ERZ1035006 | MGnify/ENA primary metagenome ERZ1035006 (study PRJEB33766, sample SAMN09781746) | gut metagenome | biome: gut microbiome | host: Homo sapiens | place: Madagascar | study: EMG produced TPA metagenomics assembly of the PRJNA485056 data...
GAAATAGGTAAATATCCCCCGCAGCTCTTCACTCAGTGATGTAATTGCCTCAAACCCTGTTTCATCCTCAGGCTCTGTGATCTCAGGAAGGACTCTCTCCACCCGATCCTCTTTCTTAAGAACCTCTTTCGTTACTTCAACTGCCGTGTTGTCAGCCAGTTCTTTCTGTGTGATATCTTCCGCAATGCTTTCCGTAACAGTAATATTTCCTACCGCTTCGGTCAACGCCTGCTCCGTTACCACTTTACCAAGATCTATCGTGTCTGCAGTAACTATGTCGTAATCATCTTCTTCGGATATTTTCTCTGCACGGATATCTGAATCATCCTCTGCCGGCATCTCCTCTGCGTGGATATCCGAATCATCCCCTGCCGGCATCTCCTCTGCATGAGTATCCGAAACTTCCTCTGCCGGCATCTCCTCTGCACGAGTATCCGAAACTTCCTCTGCCGGATTTTCATCAGATATCTCTCTCATTGAAACTGCCGGCTCCGGTTCCATTGCAGATGCTGCTGTTCCGGCTGCCTTTGCAAGCTGTTTATCGATATCCGCCGTCTCTGTCGAAATCCGGTCAATCTCTTCCTGTAAGATCTGGTTCATGTTTGCAACCATAGCTGCCGCCCTGTCATTTTCCAACGGCTTGCCTTCCAGGTACTGATCCTGCAGTATATCTTTGGGAGCAATGCCTGCATCAAGTTTTGGAATAATATCTGCAAGGCGTCCCATGATCTCTTCTGCTTCCTGTAAGGCACGTGCCTTCGCAGATTCAAGTCTGCGCTGTTTTGCATCTTCTAATGCAACTTCTGCAGCATATCTTGTCTTTTCCCACTCGGCAAGCACTTCTTCAATGCTCATCTGACCTGTGATCTGATGCTCTAACGCCGTTTTTTCCGGCATATACATCCCAATCTGTCCATCATGTTCTTCCGCAAGCAGCTCTTTAAAATTGATCTTTAACGAGTCATCAATCTCATGATCCGTCTCTATATGTTCCAGCGTATTTTCATCTTCCCCAGATGGAACAGGTTCTTCTTTCGGAAGCTGCAGATATGGAATTTCCTCCACAAGCTTTTTGATATTGTCCATACTGTCTGTAACAGTTTCTTTTTCAGTTGCCTGCATGATCTGCTGCATGCTCTTTTGCAGTTCTTCCTGCAGATTCTGTGTATTAAACCGCTCCGGTGAAAGTTTCACATCCGGTATCTGTACTGTTTCATTTACAATCTCACCTGAGTCAAGTTCCTCCTCCGGTCTTACTTCAACAACACCTTCGCGTTTCTGGCAAAATTTGCGGTACTTTTCTTCCTGCTGTTTATTTAATGGCTGATAGATCATCTTCAGCTCTAAGGCACGCTCCACATATGGACCTTCTCCAAACCACAGAACCAGCTCATCACATGCCTCCACACACTTATCTGCCATACCCGCTTTATGGTACAGACATGCAAGCTCAAATGCCCATTCTTCGGTATATTCCTGCTCCTTTAACTCCTCTAAAATTCCGATCAGAGTCTCTATATTTGCACCCTGCGCTTTGCAGATCTCATATTTCAGCACATATTTTAAATTATCATGCGGTGCGATCTCCACAAATTCCTGATAATAATCTTTTGCCTCATCAAAATTCTTCATTTTGACTGCAACTTTTGCCAGACGAAAAATAATCATCCTTCCAATTGGCGATCTGTCATATGCCACAAGTGCATTTACATTTTTTATTTTATTCCAGTTGATCGTATCAGCTATCTCTGCTGCCTTTTCATAATTATGTTCGGCAGTCAGTGATTTCATCTGATCCAGCTTTAATTTATATTCATATTTATCCAAATTATGCCACCTCAGAACGCGCTATTCTTTTGCTGCTTCTTTTGTTCTTAGTTTATCATACGCACATATAGATGTCAAAATTTAATCTTAGAAAAAAATGTCATGATACGGCAAAAAAAGAGGGGTTGCAGTCTGCCATACCCTCTTTTCTGTCATTGATCTTATTCTTCTTTTTTACTCTCTTCTACGGATTCTCCGATATGTTTTCCATGATGTTTTTTTAACTCTTTTTTTGACGGATTTTTATCATAAACAGGCTGATTACTCTCCTTGTCAACTTTGGTCAGATATACATATGCCAGTGTATCTGTTGTAAGTCCACGCTTCTTTAAGAAATAAGATACCGTTTTCTGTGCAACATAATAGATCACTGCCATAAGCGGCACACCGAGCAGCATTCCCGGGAATCCCCATAATCCACCAAATACCAGAATTGCAAACACAACCCAGAATGCCGATAATCCGGTAGAGCTTCCAAGTATCTTCGGTCCAATGATATTTCCGTCGACCTGCTGTAAAATAACGATAAAGATCAGGAAATATAATCCCTGTATCGGATTCTGCAGCACAATAATGATAAAGGACGGCACCGCACCGATAAATGGGCCGAAAAACGGTATAACATTGGTGACACCGATGATCACGGCGACTAACACCGTATCCGGCATCTTCATGATTGCAAGCACGATATAGGCGAGCACACCAATGATCGCCGAATCTAATATTTTACCACTGATAAATCCACTGAAAATCTCATTGCTCTTACGGACAGTATCAACGATAACATTTGCCCGCACCGGTTTAAACATTGCATATACGATCTTTTTCGCCTGTCCTGCAAAATGTTCCTGGTCTGCCATCACATAGACTGAAATAATCAGACCGACGATCACATTTAAAACGAATTTGACACCATAGATCACACCGCTTGTGATCGATGTAAGATAAGTCTGTACCTTTGAAAAAATATCATCTTCAAAAAAGGTCTCAACCGTATCCGTTATTTTGTCCACGCCCTGCTGTATCATAGACGCAAGTTCCGTATCACCGTTTGTCACCTCGTCTACCCATTTCGTCAGATCCTTTGCTTCCTGTGGAAACGATGTGATCATGCTCTGGATACTCGCAGAAATAGATGGAACGATCGCCGCCACTAAAAGCACACAGATTCCCACTAAAAATACCAGCGATCCGGTAATTGCCATTCCCCTTGATGTCTTTTTCGCTTTGCGTTTGCTTTTCATCCGCGGCTCTAAAAACTTAAGCAGGTGTTCCTCTAAAAATTTCATGATTGGATTTAACAGATATGCGATCACTACACCGATAATGATCGGCTGTAAGATCAAAGACAGCTTCTTCCAGAAATCTGTGAATCCATTGTAACGGTAGATCATAAAGAAAAACAGTATGCAGCAGCAGAAAGTCACAAATACGACCAGTGCGATGATGACATACTGTGGTTTTAATTCCCATTCTGTTTCCTGAGTTGCTTTTTTTATTTTTTCATGTTCGTCCAAATTGCCATCCTCCGTCTTATCTAATATTTTCATTATAACCTTCGCAGACAGGCAACGCAATCTGATTTTGCTGAAATTTTTGTTAACTACTGGATTTTGCACAAAGGGACACCGGTGCTCATGCGCCGATGTCCCAAAATATCAGTCTGCGGTTTTACCCTCTGTAATAATTGATCAGGCAGCCCTTTAAGATGATCTCTCTCTCATCATCAGTCATCGCACCAAGTCCAAGTTTAAACTCTTCTGCCTTTCCATCTTTGATCACATACGCTGTAATCTCGGACTGTTTGTCCTCGACTGCTTTACGGATATTCGGGATGTATAAGTAGTCAAGATTCTTAAACGGCAGTTCGCCCTCCGGGATGATGAACGGAAGCATACCCCAGTTGATGAGGTTCGAGCGGTAACGCTTGGTTGCATACTCATTTGCAATGTTTGCCCAGCCTCCAAGTACTTTCTGGCAGGAAGCAGCCTGCTCACGCGCGGAACCGTCGCCAGGTTTTACTGCAAAGATGGTACTTCCGAAACCGATTTCTCCATTAGAATGGTTATCCTCAAACTTTGTCTCCGGAAATGCTTTATCGATCGCATCCATAACCGGTCTTAACTCCTCGACTGCTTCTAACGGGCAGTTTCCGGCTTCTAAGGCTTTTTGTGCTTTCTGGATCTCTTTTGCACGACCCACATACTGCGGATCTTTTCTGGAAAGTGCAAACTCTGCGAGTCCAAGCGGATTGGAACGGAAGGAGGACGTCTCTCCGGACGGGATCAGCTCGTCTGTGGTCGTGACCGGATCGTGGATCTCGGATACCACTTTTAATACCATATTTTCCGGTAATGCGCTCATTGCCGGCCAGTCTTTGATGTTTGGTCCAAACTGGATCTCAACGGAAGGATCTGCTACGCCCTTGCTGTCAAAGACGCGGTTTGCATAAATGTTTTGATCGAAAAAGTACTTCGGTCTGGTAAAGTTTACATCCACATCCGTTGCGGCTGTCAAAAATCCCTTGTTTGCGGCTGTTGCTGCAATAGAACGTGCATCCATCAGCGCGACGGAAGCAACCTGTCCCTTCTGTACCTTAGAACCTTCACGGTTCGGGAAGTTTCTGGTGGAGTGGCGGATGGAAAATGCGTTGTTTGCCGGTGTATCGCCAGCGCCAAAACACGGTCCGCAGAATGCTGTCTTAACGATCGCACCTGTCTCCATCAGGGATGCAACTGCACCATTCTTTACTAACTCCATATAAATTGGTGTACTTGCCGGATATACGCTTAACGTAAACTCATCCGGTCCGATGCTTGCGCCCTTTAAGATATCCGCAGCATCGCAGATATTCTCAAATCCACCGCCTGCGCAGCCTGCGATGATACCCTGGTCTACATAAAGTTTTCCATCTCTTACTTTGCTCTTTAAGTCAAGCTTAACTGCTCCGTCAAAACTTACCTCTGCTCGTTTCTCGCAGTCGTCTAAGATATCCATCAGGTTTGCATTTAACTCTTCGATCGTGTAAGTGTTGCTCGGATGGAATGGCATTGCGATCATCGGTTTGATCTTTGAAAGGTCGATCTCGATCATTCCGTCATAATATGCCACGCTGCCCGGATTCAATTCTTTGTAATCCTGTGGTCTGCCGTGGATCGCATAAAACTCTTTTACTTTGTCATCTGTTTTCCAGATGGAAGAAAGACATGTCGTCTCTGTGGTCATAACGTCCACACCGATTCGGAAATCAACGCTTAAATTTGCAACGCCAGGTCCGACGAACTCCATGACTTTATTCTTTACATACCCTTTATCAAACACTTCTCCGATAATGGCAAGTGCAATATCCTGCGGTCCAACACCTTTCATCGGTGTACCTGTCAGATAAACGCCGATCACGCCCGGCATATCGATATCATAAGTTTTATTTAAAAGCTGTTTTACAAGCTCCGGTCCACCCTCACCGACTGCCATGGTGCCAAGTGCTCCGTAACGTGTGTGGGAATCAGAACCAAGGATCATCGCACCGCCTGCTGCAAGCATCTCACGTGCAAACTGATGAATGACTGCCTGATGAGGAGGTACATAAACTCCGCCGTATTTCTTTGCACAGGTTAACCCAAACATGTGATCATCCTCGTTGATCGTTCCGCCGACTGCACAGAGGCTGTTGTGGCAGTTCGTCAGCACGTACGGAATCGGGAACTTCTCTAATCCCGATGCTCTTGCTGTCTGGATAATTCCAACGAATGTGATATCGTGGGATGTCAGCTTGTCAAACTTGATCTGAAGTTTGTCCATATTGCCGGATGTATTATGATTTTTTAAGATACCATAAGCAATCGTATTTTCTGCCGCCTGCTCTTTACTTACCGCTGCACCGGTCTTTGCCTCGATTTCTTTGATGGCATCTGCACCGTCCGGTACCAGTTCATTTCCATTTACAAGATATACACCGCTATCGTATAATTTCATGGTTTCCTCCATTCTTTTGCCCTGTTTTCTTTTAGATTCATTGTTTAAAATTATATAGACCGCATCAACAAAAATCAAGTACTTTTACACGTTAAATCGAAAGCATTAAAAAGCGCATAATACCATTTACTGCAAACAGCTATAGATTTCCCATATTATTCAGCATCTGTATCTTTTATTTCCTTATAAATCGGAAATGTGATCGATGCCTTAAACAGATCTCCATCCACTCCGATGAAAAAGATGCCGCCCATCAGCTGTGTCAGGCTCTTTGCAATGGAAAGTCCCAGTCCGCTTCCCTCTGTCGTTCTTGAAACATCTCCACGGATAAAACGCTCTGTCAGATCTCCAGCATTGCTGTTTTCCAACGCAAGGGAACGCTCCGAAACATTTTTGATGGAAAATGTCACTTTTTCTTCCAGTACATGCACATCCACATAAACCCTTGTTTTTTCCAGCGCATATTTTGCAACATTATTATAAAGGTTTTCGATGACACGGTAGAGCTGTCTGCCGTCCGCAAGGATCATCACTTCCGTTTTCGGGAGTTTGGTGACGATTGTAAGTTCCTTCGCCTCGAACTTTTCATTAAATTCACCCGCCGTCTGATAAATCAGTTCTACCAGGTCAATCTTTTGCATATCCAGTTTAACATTTCCGGATGTAATACGCGAGGTCTCGACTAAATCTTCCGTCAGCTGTTTTAACCGCTGCGACTTGGCGTCTAAAATCTGGATATAACCGTTCACACGCTCATTATCAATATGTTCCAGTTTGATCAGATTGACATAATTAATGATCGAGGTCAGCGGTGTTTTGATGTCATGTGAAACATTCGTGATCAGGTCTGCTTTCATACGCTCATTTTTCGTACTGTCATCCACCGCATGCAAAAGACCGCTGCCGATATTGTTGATTGCTTCGGCAAGTTTTTTATCCTCACCATGCAGTCCTTCTGTGTCGATCTTGTTGCTTAGCACACCTTCCGTAATTTTTTCCACGCCTTCATATACCTGATAATGTTCCACTGCAGAACGCAGCAGGAGATATGCCTCCATGCCGCTGAAGATTAAAAGCAGTACCAGACAGATTACCCGGTGGTAATAAAAAGCTCCCATGGCGAGTACAAAGCAGACGATCATGTGGACTGCAAAGACAACAATCACACGTACCGTTACCGTCCGTTTTTCAAAGAACTTGTCCATCCCTTTTACAAACCAGTATGCAAGACTGTTTTCCCACATCACTTCCGCCTTCATCCGGCGCACCATACTCAGATAAAAAATCAGAAACATCATATCGATCAGCAGGCTGACCGTTCCCGATGCGACAAGAAGTCCCGACACATTCCATGTTTTATTATTTGCATGCGACAAAAGCATGATCAGCTCGCTGGTTGCTGCAATAAATACAGCAGTCACGATCTCTGTTTTTATCCGGTCAATAAAATTAAGATGAATTCCCTCTTCTCCATCCCTGTGTCCGGTTGCCAGTGTCAGATATACAAGACTTAACACCCATCCCATCAGGCTGATCAGTGCAGCTACGATGCTCACCTTGATCCATGGATGCAGTCTCACATATTCCACCGCAGCATCATACAGATCATCTTTTGCGGTCAGATCCGTGTCCACTCCGATCACAAGTACCACATTTTCCAATGGCAGATATATCTGATTATTATAACTGCCAAAAAAGTAATTCTCCATGCCGCGGATATCGGTGCCAAATTCTTTTTTCTCCATATCATAGAGCAGATAATCTCCCATGGTCTTTGCTTCCATGAGAACAGTCTGCGTATCAAATACCTGACCCTCTACAGAATCCGGCTGGTTGGTATACCACACTCCATTCTGTTTATACCAGTAACAGAAATTGGTATCTTCGCGCTTAAACTCATTTGTATACTGCAGATAACGCTTATCATCCTCCGCACTCCGCTTGTCACCTTTTTGCAGCAGATGCAGATAATCGATCAGCTCATTGCATTTCTGCTCCATACATCTGGTATAGTATCCGGAATTAAAAAAATCATCTGTACCGATATCCGTTACCTGCAGAATATTTTTGCTGATCAGTGATGCCAGAAGATAGACAGCGATGGTAAGTATTACCGTAAAAAACAGGTTCAGGATCATCCCTGCCAGCTTACTGCCGTATGTGTATGATTTCTTTTCCATATGAAGTCTCCATCCCCGTGCCGGTCATTATCCTCTGTATGCCGGCGTACGGAATCCCCCCGAATCAGTTCTTCTCAATCTTATATCCAACGCCCCACACAACCTTTAAATAGCGCGGCTCCTTCGGATTAATCTCGATTTTTTCACGGATATGGCGGATATGTACTGCCACCGTATTGTCCGCTCCGATCGCATCCTCATTCCAGATGCTCTCATAGATCTGATTAATGGAAAATACCTTTCCCTGATTTTTGACCAGCAATAAAAGTATGTTGTACTCGATCGGTGTCAGCTTTACCACTTCACCATCCACGGTCACTTCTTTTAAATCATCATTGATCGACAACCCACCGACTGTATACACAGATGCGCTGCTCTCTGCCGCATTTCCAAGCTGGGTATAACGTCTTAACTGTGATTTGACCCTCGCTACCAGTTCAAGCGGATTAAACGGTTTCTCCACATAATCATCCGCTCCGATGTTAAGTCCTAAAATTTTATCCGCATCCTCCGTCTTTGCAGATAAAATAATAATCGGAATGCTGCTCTCCTCGCGAATTTTTAAGGTTGCACGGATTCCGTCCAGACGCGGCATCATCACATCCATAATCAGAAGATGCACTTCATTTTCTTTTAAGATCTCCAGTGCTTCTTCGCCGTCATATGCCTTTAAAATATGGTATCCTTCCTGCTGTAAATATATTTCTATCGCTTCCACGATTTCCTTATCATCATCACACACTAAAATTGTCTGCATAAACTCCTCCATTTATTTTTGTGTCTTACTTTAAGTATTACACCAGATTTTACATTTATTTTAACAGGAAAGTTTAAATTGTTATAGAGCGGATTTCTTAATATTCCTTTAAATCGCCACTGCATATGCAGGTTTTTCCACATTTCTTAACTTAATTTAAGAAATTTATCTCAAATTTAAGAAATACTTTATTGCATCACTGCCATTCCCGTCTTATGATATCTTTCGTACCTGAATAATAAAAAATGTGCTGCTTTTCCACATATTTTTCGTCTGGACGAAAAGTTTTGCACAAAACGGAGGATTCTTATGAAAAAAAATGTGCACACTGCAGGCAAAAGCAGAAAGCAGAAAAAAATCCTGCTCCTTGTTGTGGAGTTTGTGATCATTCTGCTCCTCGCCATTGCCCTTTTTATCACAACAAAATTATCAAAAATTGAAAAAAACAAGTTAGACATGAATGACGTCTCCATCAACGACGATCTCTCCGATGAGACCAAAGAATCGATGGCTCATTACAAAACGATTGCTCTCTTCGGACTTGACAACCGTTCCAACGGCAGCCTTTCTAAAGGAAACAGCGATGTTATCATGCTGGCAAACATTGATACAAAACAACATACGATCAACCTTGTATCTGTCTACCGTGACTCCTATTTAGATACCGGTGGCGGCACTTACCAGAAATGCAATGCAGCCTACGCAAAAGGCGGTCCGGAACAGGCTCTTTCCATGCTAAATACAAACCTTGATCTTGCCATCACAGATTATGTAACTGTTGATTTTAATGCGATCATTGAATGCGTCGATCTGTTAGGCGGTGTCGACATCACGATCACGGATGATGAAGCGGTCCTGATGACAGGCTATATGAAGGAGCTGAATGCATTGACCGGACACAATTCAACACCACCTGCCTCCGGCGGAACTTACACCTTAGACGGCGTACAGGCATGCGCCTACGCGAGAATCCGTTATGGCGGCGGTGATGACTACCGCAGAACCGAACGCCAGCGTACTGTTTTGACCGCAATGATGCAGAAAGCGCAGAAATCCAATATTCTGACACTCAACAAACTGATCAACACAGCTTTTGGGGACATTCAGACCAGTTTTTCCAATACGGATCTTCTCGCTCTCGCCGCAACAATTTTCAGTTATGACATTGGAGATACAACCGGTTTTCCATACGAAAAAACAACGCACAGATATGATAAGATCGGTGATGTTGTCATTCCGTGTGATCTTGCTTCTAACGTTACACAATTACATCAGTTTTTATTTAATGATGAAAATTATACCCCATCTGCAACGGTTCTTTCAAACAGCCAGCAGATCATCTCAAATACAGGATATAAACAGGGAGACGGCCATTAAGGCTGTCTCCCCGTTTATCAATTACTCTGTTATTTTTCCAGTTCACTTATTTTTTCCCTGATCATCTCCAGCTGCCCGTCCTCGTTTTGCATTGACATCTCCATCTTCCTTTTACGTCTTTTCACCAACAATCCCCACTGCAAGAATAATACCCCATCAATGATAAGATACAGCATCGGCAGGCTGGTCTTTTTTCCTGCCACATACCCGATAAATACATACAGAACCATTGGATTTATGACCGCTATGGAAATCATCGTTGTCAGATCACTTCTTTGTCCAGTAAAAACATACAGGCTTTCCCATTTTTTATGAAACTGTCTTTCCTCCGGCTTCTCTAACATCACATTCCCCTTTTACTCTTTATGATGTCTGGAGAAAAAAGAACGTTTCTCCGGTTTCTTCTCTCCGGCATGTTCCTCGCCCTCTTTCCAGTGAAAATATTCCGCATCCAGATTGACATTTACATTTACTTCCGCTTTTGACGTGGTTTCCTGTGGCGTATCTTCCGGGATTTCTTCTGGCAGTTCATTCTCTGGCAAAATTCCCGCCTTTTCAAAATATTCCTGGTTGATCTTAATCTCGGGTTTGATCGCTGAATAAGGAGATGGCTTCACCTCACCCTTTTCCTTTGCTCTTTCCTTTTCAATCTCACGGTTACGATCCTCGATCAGATTCAGATATTTGTCCGTATCAGCAAGATTCTGCAGATGTCCTTTCAGGTCTGACTGGTCTCTCCTTACAACATCTTTTTCTTTCTGAAGTTTTTCATTGGCATCCTTATAAATCTCCTGCATGGCATCCGTTGCCCTCTGCATGATTTCCTGTACATGCCGCAGTGCCTCATTGGTATACATAACAGACGCAGCATACACATCCTCCGCTTTCCCGCTGGCATCTTTTAAGATATCTTCTCCGATTTTTGCCGCCTCACGTCTTGCACGCTCCTTGCCCTGCGTTGTCAGTTCATACTCATCCAGCATCGCGTAAATGGCCTTATTTAGCTCTGCAAGCAGCTCTAACATTCTTTTTTTATCAAGGATAATTTTACTGCCAATACTGTCATAAGCTTCACTGCCTGCAAGCAATATATGCATTTGTCTTAAAATTTCTTCCGTTTTGTCCTGCGCGCTCATGGTTATTCTCCTGCTTTACTTCCGCTGCGTCTTTTTCCTGTCTGGTATTTTACTAATTTTAACACTAACCGTATCAGCAAAACAACCAGTAAAATAGCGATCAATACGACTCCTGCGATCATGACGGCATATTTGTTCGGATTTTTTATTAATTTTATGAGATTGGCCGAATCATCTACCACTTTTCTTTCATGCAATCCGGCATAATATTGTGGAATATCCGCAATTCCATTTCCATTTTCATCCGGGAACGACTCCATATAATGTGCGATCGCCGTCCATGCCTTTAATTCCCCGCCATTATCTGTCAAAATCACATCTTCAAAATTTTCAATCGGTGTTCCGTCTGCCTTTTTCGGCACAACAGACAACAGTCCATACGATGTTTTCGTCACCGCAGACAGCATCTGCCCACTGTAAAGATCTGCCACCACGCGATACATTTTATCATCTTCTAACTCCCTGCGATTGCCATCTGCATCCAGCAGATACACATCGGTAACACGGTTTAAGATCATACGGTGCGGGTTGTAAGTAAACTGCAAACCGTACATATACAAACGTGCAGATGTCATCAGATCAGACACGGATGCGTCGATCTCTGCCACGGTTTTTAACTCTTTTCCTGTCAGATATGCCTCGATCAGCGGATACCCCGGCACACCGTCCGCACCGATTCCAAGTGAAAACGAATTAAACACATCCTCCACCGTAATGTTTCCTTTTGTATAGGTATCACGGATCGTTCCACTCGGCGCGATCGCCACATCCACGGGAGTGCCATTATAATCCGTACTGTTTGTGACCGCATAAGCATAGGCATCTGCGATGAGATCCCCCAGATTATGCTCGGTATGGATGTTGTAGAGATCCTCCAGGCTGTCAAATGCTACATCATTTTCCGCAAGTACCTGTTCTCTCGTAAACCCAAACTGTGCCAGATAATCGGTATCCACCGTCGCCATAAAAGAATTGATTTCTTCCTGTGTAGCAGCATTCTCTGCAATGTCCATCTCGATTGGAGTAAGTTTATATTCTTTCATGTTCCATCGGTCATCATCCTTTTGTTCTAAGGATAAGGAACCTAAATACTTGCCGTACTCACCTGCGGAAACGATATAAGTATCCCCATGCACAATCGGCTCATCCAGTTTCGTATGCGTATGTGCGCTGACGATCACATCCAGATCCGGCACTTTTTTCGCAAGAATCTCATCTTCTGACTTTGACTCATCCTCTGAAGTTCCACTATGGGAAAGACAGACGATAATATCCGCATCTTCGTTTTTCTTAATTTCAGCTACGGTCTTTTTTACTGCTTCCACCGGATCCGTAAACTGCAGTTCGCAGGTCGGTGCACATGCCAGTGCATCTTTTCCGAATACGCCAAGCAGTGCCACCCGGACATCGCCCTTTTGCACCATCACATAATCTTTCACACCGTATTCCGTAAATGCATCACGGATCTGCTGCTGTCCTTCTGAGAATCCCTGCTGTTCCATGGCATCCCAGTTGATATTACAGACAAGAAGCTCCGGCACGGTATCTCCGCTTTCCGCCGCGGTTTCAAGCATCTTAGCAAGCCCCTTTGAACGATAATCAAATTCATGGTTGCCAAGTGTTGTCGCCTCACAGCCCAGTGCCCCTAACATCCGAATCTCTGCCGCCTGTGTCTCAAAAACAGTCTGCACCAGCGTTCCCATGGAAAAATCTCCACCATCCACCACCAGTGTATCCGGATCTTTTTCTTTCTGTTCATCGATCAGTGTCTTAATCCTTGCAAACCCGCCGATCATTTCCTGTTTTTCATCTACTACCGTTGAAAAGCTGTTCAGATGGGAATGTGTGTCATGCACGAACATGATATCTATTGTTTTCGAGTCCGTCTGGTCTGCCGCCTTCACACTGCCGGATATCCCCGTCATTCCCAAAACCAGAACAAAAACAAGGACTGCAGCCAGTCCCATTTTCCAATTTTTAATCTTTTCCCGTAACATATAAG
>ERZ1035006.1798-NODE-1798-length-13252-cov-30.048193_pt1 | contig 13252 bp, 6 predicted proteins | sample MGYA00520694_ERZ1035006 | MGnify/ENA primary metagenome ERZ1035006 (study PRJEB33766, sample SAMN09781746) | gut metagenome | biome: gut microbiome | host: Homo sapiens | place: Madagascar | study: EMG produced TPA metagenomics assembly of the PRJNA485056 data...
TCAAAATCAAGAAAAGTCTCTGTGCGGTTTTGAGCCAAATAACATGGCAGTTGCGGGGGATTGCCCCTGAAAGGGGCGCATATTCCAGGATAGGGGCTTGCCCCTATCTCCCGCCACAGCTCATCAATTCTCGCTGCTGCCCCTTACAGGGGCGAGGTTCATAAATCGGCTCCAAGAGGTAGGGGCAAGCCCCTACCCTAAATATGAGCCCCTTTCAGGGGCGCTGTCGCCTCTTTACCAACCTTGATTTTTATGGAATTTTAAACCCCCTCCCCGACAGCTCCATATATAATATATAAATGTATAAGGGCCTCCCAGCCCCAACCAAAATGACAACAGAAAAAGAAAGAAACATACAAGTCAAAGGTGCCCGCGTCAACAACCTCAAGAACATCGACGTGACCATTCCTCGAAACAGTCTGGTGGTCGTCACCGGACTCTCCGGCTCTGGCAAATCCTCGCTCGCCTTCGACACCCTCTATGCCGAAGGTCAACGTCGTTATGTGGAGAGCCTTTCGGCCTACGCCCGTCAGTTTTTGGGACGTATGCATAAGCCAGAGTGCGACTATATCAAGGGCCTCCCGCCCGCCATTGCCATCGAGCAGAAAGTCAGCAGCCGCAATCCGCGTTCCACGGTGGGCACCTCCACTGAAATCTACGACTATCTGCGACTGCTCTTTGCCCGTGTCGGCCACACCATCTCGCCCGTCAGTGGCGAAGAAGTGAAGCGCCACACGCCCGAAGACGTGGTCAATGCGGCCTTAGGATATAGCGATGGCACACGCTTCACCGTTCTCGCGCCAGTCCACCGCCAGACGGGACGTACGCTGGGCCAACAACTCGGCATCTATCTTCAGCAAGGACTCTCGCGCCTCGACGTGGGCGGAGAAATGATGCGCATCGAAGATTTCCTCCAGCAAAACCCCGACCTCTGCAACGAGGTGATGGGGGAGGAGAGTGACCCTTCGGCCGCCTCCTGGCCCCTCCTCCTCATCGACCGCCTCAGCGTCAGCCACGACAAAGATGCCGTCTCCCGCCTGAACGACTCCGTTGAGACCGCTTTCTACGAGGGCGACGGTGAATGCCTCCTGCGTTTCTATCCTTCGCGGGCCCTCCATCATTTCTCCACGCGCTTCGAGGCCGACGGCATCGTCTTTAGCGAACCGACCGATAGCATGTTCTCCTTCAATTCCCCCCTCGGCGCCTGCCAGCGTTGCGAGGGTTTCGGCATGGTCATCGGCATCGACGAACACCTCGTTGTGCCAAACACGGCATTGAGCGTCTACGATGGTTGCGTGCGTTGTTGGCGTGGAGAAAAAATGGGAGCGTGGAAAGACGAGTTCTGCCGCCGTGCCGCCCGCATCAATTTCCCCATCTTCAAGCCCTATTTTGAACTCACGCAGGCCGAGCGCCGCGTGCTCTGGCATGGGGCGAAAGAACTCGGAGACATCTGCATCGACGAGTTCTTCCGCATGCTCGAGCGCGACCAATATAAAATCCAATACCGCGTTATGTTGGCACGCTATCGCGGTCGCACCATCTGTCCCGACTGCGAAGGCTCGCGCCTGCGCCCCGAAGCAGCCTATGTGAAAGTGGGCGGGGCCAGCATCACCGACCTCGTCAACAAGCCCATCAGCGAATTACGCGATTTCTTCGACCATCTGCAACTCTCGCCCCACGACGCCCAGGTGGCGGCACGCCTCTTGCCAGAAATCACCAGTCGCCTCCATTTCCTCAGCGATGTGGGACTGGGCTACCTGACGCTCAACCGTCCTTCCAACACCCTCTCCGGCGGTGAGAGCCAGCGCATCAACCTCGCCACCTCGTTGGGCTCCTCCTTGGTAGGCTCGCTCTACATCCTCGACGAGCCGAGCATCGGTCTCCATTCTCGCGACACGGAGCGTCTCATCCACGTCTTGCGCCAGTTGCGCGATGTGGGAAACACCGTCGTTGTCGTGGAACACGATGAAGACATCATCCGCGCCGCCGACTATATCATCGACATCGGCCCCGAAGCCGGACGCTTGGGCGGCGAAGTGGTGTGGTCTGGCCCCTACGACGACCACGTAGCAGTGGCACCAGGAAAGAGCCACACCGTCGACTTCCTCAGCGGTGCGGAGCAAATCAAAGTGCCGCTTTCGCGTCGTGCCTGGAATCGCTCCATCAGTCTGCGTGGCGTGCGTGCCAACAACCTTAAAGGCATCGATGTCCGTTTCCCCTTGGGCGTGATGACCGTGGTGACAGGCGTCAGCGGTTCTGGAAAGAGCACCCTCGTGCGCGACGTCTTCTATCGCGCCATCCTGCGCCATTTCGACATTGCTGGCGACGCGCCGGGCGAATACATGTCGATGGAAGGCGATCTCGACAGCATCAAGGCCGTGGAGTTTGTCGACCAGAACCCCATCGGCAAATCCTCACGCTCCAACCCCGCCACCTATGTCAAGGCATACGACGAGATACGCAAACTCATGGCCGCGCAGCCCCTCTCCCAGCAGTTGGGCTTCAAGCCCGCCACCTTCAGCTTCAACGCCGAGGGCGGCCGCTGTCCGGAATGTAAGGGCGATGGCACCATCCGCGTCGAGATGCAGTTTATGGCCGACCTCGTCCTCGAATGTGAGTCGTGCCACGGAAAACGTTTCAAACAAGAAGTCCTCGACGTGCGTTTCCAAGGAAAGAACGTACACGACATCCTCGAAATGACCATCAACGAGGCCATCGAGTTCTTCACGCTCCACAAGCAAATGGCCGTGGTGAAGAAACTTCGTCCCCTCCAGGATGTCGGACTGGGGTATATCAAACTCGGACAGTCGAGCGCCACCCTCTCTGGCGGCGAAAACCAGCGCGTGAAACTGGCCTACTACCTCAGTCAGGAAAAAGCCGCCCCGACGCTCTTCATCTTCGACGAACCCACCACTGGCTTGCATTTCCACGACATCAGCACCCTCCTCAAGAGCCTCAATGCCCTCATCGAACGCGGACACTCCGTTGTCATCATCGAGCATAACCTCGACGTGGCCAAATGTGCCGATTATATCATTGACCTCGGACCAGAAGGCGGACGCGACGGCGGACGCCTCGTGGCCGAAGGAACTCCCGAAGAGGTGGTGGCAAAAGGACAAGGATATACAGCACACTATCTCAAGGAAAAACTCAATGCCTGAAATTGCGGCGCCGCGCTTGGCCGTTCGCGGTCAGGCGCGGACCCAATGAGCCCATAGCCCGAATATCAGCGGCCAAGTGCGGGCTGAAAGCCCAACAAGTCCAGAGCCCAGGGCAACGCCCTGGGTACCATGTCCCCATTCCCTACGCCCTGTAAGGGCAAAAGTAAAAGCCAACCGTTCGCCCATACTTTTGCCCTTACAGGGCGTGGTGCTTATACGCTGATACCCAGGGCGTTGCCCTGGGCTTTAAACTGGCTACCCTTTCAGGGCGCTCCTTTTCGCTACGTCTCCGTCCCCCTCACTTTGCGAGCAAAGTGAGCTACAGTGCTGCGCCCCAGTCACGCGCTCGCAAACCAAACTTCGTGTAATTCGCTCATCCCCATCCGACAAAAAGGAAACTCCCCCCTTTGTCTTTTCTAATGTTAAATATCTTTTAATTGTTCGCCTTATATTTGCAAACATCAAATAAAATCGCTAACTTTCGCAAGTGAAATTAGAAAAACAGAATATGAGAACATGTTATGATAGCTTTAACCAGTTGATAATGTGTTTCTTATCCTGCTCTAAACAACAAGATAGAGAACGAATTTTATTAATTTTATAACCAAAGCGTATGAAAAAAATCTACACTTTCATCGTGGCTTTGATGGCAATGTTCGCCACCACAGCCCAGGCTCAGGTTGAAGTCGTAACCGAAATCGGTCCTACTATGACTTCACTCGAAGGCCTCAAAGAAGGTTCGAAGATTGCTCTCTTCTGCTATGGAGAAAGCAGCCGTCGTGCATTCTTGAGAGAAGTCGACAACCAGAAGATCCACTTGAGCCGTAAGCTCCATGTGGGTGCCACTTCAAGCTCCGACTTCATTTGGACAGTATTGAGCGTTGAGCCGTTCGACGGCGGTTGCAACATCAAGTTGCAGAGCCCTCGTCACAACTACGTGCCTAACTTCCCTTACGACGAGAGCAGCACGTGGGTCAAGTGGCCAGGCGCTACTTGCTTGAGCGCAGACTCAGCTGCTATCATCAGCGTAACGGTTCCTGAAGCAACAGAAGAACGGGCAGATTCTTTCTTCTACTTACGTGATGAGAACAACGTTTACTTCAACGGTCAGAACGTGGCTGATGACAACTCAGAAGCCCTCTTCGTGGGTTGGAATGTTTCTGGTGACAACTCTCTCTACCAGATCTTCCCGTTGACAACCGAAGTTCGCACAACGGTTCCTACCACCCTCTATCTCCAGACTATTGAAGGTGAAGAAATTGAGACCCGCAACTTGACTTTGGGTCTCGGTGACTCTGTGACGGTTCCGACTTTGGAAAACTTTGCTTACCAGAGAGCTGATAACTACGCCACTGGCGACGAAATCCAGATGCCTTACCACGTGAATGAAATCCCTGAGGGCGGCAATCTCGAAATCGGTCTCTACTACAAGAAATATCCGATGGTTTCTATCCTCTGCCAGGATGAAGAAGGCAATGAGATGAAGACTGATGACATCTACGTTCCGTTCGGTTACGAATTCCACGGCGACAGCATTCAGCTCGGTCAGCTCGGTTACGAACTCGTTGAAAACGCAACCAACAACCAGACCATCAACGGAGACACTGAAATCATCCTCGTTTACAAGAAGACTCCTCTCGGTGGCGTTCCTTTCGTTCCGACAACGATCGAAGGCGGCAAGTTCGCTGAAGGCACTCACTTCTACACGATGCGCATCCGCGAAGGCTACTACATCTACCAGAAGACTGGTGAGAATGCAGTGAAGGCCGGCGCTTCAATCGCCGTTAGCGACAGCATTGACTCATACCTTTGGGCATTCACTGGCAACCTCGAAGATGGCTTCCAGATTTGGAACAAGGCTATGGGTCCTGAAGTGAAGGTTTATGTTCCTTCAACTTCTAACGGTGCAGCGCTCACCTTCGGTTCAGACGATGAAATCGCTGCTAACGAAACTCCTGTGACTGCATTCAAGATGACCATCAACGGTAACGGCTTCGCTCTCTCTGCTGCTGCCGATGCCAACGCTTGCTTGAACCAGTTCGGTGGTAAAACCGGTACAGACGTTAAGTTCTGGAACGATGGTGCATCTCCAACTGATGGCGGTTCAAAGATCGTCTTCGCTGAAATGACTGATGCCGACGCTGAAGGCCTCAAGTGGTCAACTCCTAAGGCTTGGGCTGCTGCTGAAGGTTGCGTAGGTGGTTACACTGCTGACCAGCTCGCTACTTTGAAGGCTGCCATCGCTGCTGGTGACATGGTTGCTTCTAAGGCTGCCATCGAAACTTTGAAGGAAGCTGAAACCATCGCCTTCGACGCCAACAAGAGCTACTACCTCGTAGCTGGCTTCAAGAGTTTTGAAAGCAAGCAGCCGGGCGTTAAGTATGCAATCTATGCTGACGCAAGCGACACTGTAAGATGGGCTAAGCTCGACGAAGCAAGCGACGAATACAAGTGGGAATTCTACGCTGCAAGCGACACGACTTACTTCGTAGGCAACGTTGCTCACGCTAAACCAATCGTAGGCTTCCGCTTCGGTAAGTGGGCAACCCTCGAAGGTGGCACTGAGCTCGGCGAAGTCAACGAATCTAACGTCGTTGCTGTTGGTGCTCCTGCTCCATTCCAGCTCATCAAGGCTAACGTAGACGTTGTTCCTGGTGCATACTACCTCGTTCACAACTATGGTGGTTCAATCATCACTTTGGCTGGTAAGGCTGGTGTAGGTGATGCCACTGCCACTTCTGGTAAGATCACTACTTACAACACAAGAGATGCTGCTTACAACAACTCATGGCGTTTGGTTCCTGCTGGTGCATTCACCAACGGCATCAACAATGCAGAAGTCATCGAACCTGCACAGCAGAACGGTGTTGTTTATGACCTCAGCGGTCGTCGCGTTGCAAAGGCTCAGAACGGTCTTTACATCGTAAACGGCAAGAAGGTTATCGTGAAGTAATTCCTGATACATTCTAATATTAACGGCTGGACGCCCCTCGGCGCCCAGCCGTTTTTTTATGCCCGCGCGAAAAATAGGATAGAGCCGCAAGGGAACACTTTGCAGCGCAACACTATATCCCGCATTTGCAGCGCCAGCCCCATATTCTGCATTTTCGGCGCCAGCACCATATCCCGTATATTCGGCGCCAGCACTGTAGCTCACTTTGCTCGCAAAGTGAGCTACAGTGCTGGCGCCGCAACAGACGATTGTGCGGGTCAGTGTAAATCTACGTTGCGAGGGCGCTACCGCTAACCATTGATATACAAAATCTCAAAAAAACTGCGTTTTTTTGCTAAATAATAAGGTGCGACGAAGCTTTGGGGCGAAGCACTGTAGCTCACTTTGCTCGCAAAGTGAGGGGGACGAATATTGCGGCGGCCAAGCATGAGCTGAAAAATAACAAGATTATACCCCAAAGCGTTGACCATGTTCGCTACGTGTTCGTGGCCCTCACTTTGCGAGCAAAGTGAGCTACAATGCTTCGCCCCATCCTTCGCCGCAAAAAGCGTGTAATCCATCCCTTCAAAGTCCGCATCGGGAATCTCTCAGCCTATACCAAGTTATCGATTCGCGGCCGCGAGCAGCGCTACCTTCGGCCGCGAGCAGCGTTACCTTCGGCCGCGAGCAGCATTACTCGCGGCCGAAAATCGATAACGTGTAAGTAACCCGCTTAACTTTCAATCGGGCCTCAGCGCTGTGCCGCCCCGCTTCGCCTCCCCTTTCTTCGCACAAAAAAAGCTCCCACCCGGATCATCTTCGACCCAGGTGGGAGTGTTTTATCTCTATATTCTCCAAGCCACCATGATTGCCTGGAGTCTGAGATTGTGACATACGTTCTTTCTTCTTTTGTCCCTTGGCGGGTAAGCTTCGTCGTTTGAAGCGAGTGTCCAAGGGCGAATTGTCATTCTGTGAGCTACGAAACGAATTCGTATGTCTGAGAAATTCCACATACAAAAGTACATATAATAAAAGAGGTGGGCAACCCCGCTTTTTTCGTTTATTGTCCAAGCGGTTGGAAAGCCCGCCTAAGTGGACGAAAATGGGTGGCAAACGGCAGCAAATTCTTTGGCGGTATTTTTTGGGGCGTCATCGCGGCGTTTGCTGATGGAGGGTGTTGCCGATTTTGTTCCGATGATGTCGTGTTCATCTTGCGTCGGCATCATTCTTCACTGCTTCGTCGCGCCCGCCCATCGCGCCCATCTGTTGCGCCCATTCGTTGCGCTGAAATTCTGCCAATTTTTTAGAAAACTATCCTTTCCACATCCCTAAAAAAAGCGTAATTTTGCGTTTCATCTAAGTTCGCGACATTATGAAACTCATACATACCGCCGACTGGCATCTCGGCAACACATTTCATGGACACGACCGCGCTGACGAGCACGCCCATTTTCTTAGCTGGCTTCTGGAAGTAGTTAAGCAGCAGCGTCCCGATGCGCTCATCATTTCTGGCGACATCTTCGACACCGCCAATCCACCGGCACGCGCCGAAAAGCAGTTCTTCGATTTCCTCATTCAGGCAACGAGTGCTGTTGAAGGACTGCAGGTGGTGGCCACTGCCGGCAACCACGACTCGGCAGGACGCCTCGAAGCGCCTGCCGAACTGCTCAAGGTGCACAATGTTTATGTGCGCGGAATGGTGCGCCGGCTGGAGGACTCCGGAGAGGTTGATTTCGACCATTATCTCCTGCCTCTAAGTCCGCTTGGGCAGCAGGAAGCCGTTGTCACTTGCTTTGCCGTGCCTTATCTGCGCACCAGCGACTATCCCTCGGGACTTTCAACGACGGAGGGGCTGGCATGGTTTCTCGACAACCTCTGCAAGCGCTATCGCAAAACGCCTTTCAAGTCGCTGCCGGCCGTTGTCGCCGCCCATTTCTATGCCGCCGGGGCTGAAATCTGCCAGGATGAGCACAGCGAACGCCTTGTTGTTGGCGGGCAAGACTGCGTTGAGGCAGGCCGCGTTGACTGCGGGGCGCTCTACACGGCCTTGGGACACATCCACAAAGCCCAGCGCGTTGGCGGCGTGAAGTCTGATATGTATTATGCTGGCAGTGCCCTTCCGATGTCGTTCTCTGAAAAGGGCTACCGCCACGGTGTCAACCTCGTCACCATCAGCGAAACGGGCGAGACGGAGGTCAGCCGCCTGGAATATACGCCGTTGCGTGCGCTGCTTTCCATCCCCAATCGCGGTGCCGTAAGCACCGATGCTCTCTTCGACGCCATTGCCGCTCTGCCGCAGCGCGAGAAAAACGACGACGGCGCCACCTGGCCGTATCTCGAAATGCGTGTGCTCGAAAATCAGCCCAACCCTTCGTTGCTCCACGAGGCCACAGAAGCGTTGGCCGATAAGGCGGTTCATTTCTGTCGCATGGTGCGCGAACTGCCCCCTGCCGCATCCGAGCCGGGAAAGATTGGCTCCGTTGAGACGCTGCGTAGCATTCAGCCCATCGACATGGCCAAGCGGGTTTTTGAGAGCCGCTACAACACCGACATGCCCGAAGCGCTTCAGCAACGCTTCAACGCGGCCTATGAAAAGGCCGTTTCTGAAATCAAGGAGGGAGAACAATGAAAATAGAGAAAATCACGATATGCAACCTCACCTCAATTGAGGGGAAACAGGTCATCGACTTCACGCAGGAGCCTTTGCGCTCTGCTGGGCTCTTCGCCATCACGGGCGACACGGGGGCGGGCAAATCCACCATTCTCGATGCCGTTTGTCTGGCGCTCTACAACCACGCGCCGCGCTTTGAAAATGCGGAGCGCATCACGGGCGACGACGTGAAGAAAAATCCCAACCGCGCACAGGCCATTTCGCCGACCGACGTGCGGGGCATTCTCCGTCGCGGCTGCCGCGAAGCCCTCGCCGCTGTGGAGTTTACCACCACTGCGGGGGAACGCTACGAGGCGAAATGGACTTTGCGGCTTAAACGAACGGACAACTACGACAAGGTGGTGCGTAGCCTGCAACGCCTCGCGCCCCACAAGGAAACCATTCCAGAGGCGGAAATCGACCGCCGCATTCCGGAAATCATCGGACTGGATTATACGCAGTTTACGCGCACCGTCATGCTGGCGCAAAATAGTTTTGCGAATTTCCTGCGTGCCGGGCGCAGCGAGAAGTCGGCCTTGCTGGAGAAACTGACGGGAACTGAAATCTACGGACAAATCTCCCGCACCATCCATGAGCAGACGGTCGAGGCCCAGCAAAGCGTTGAAATCCTGACGAGCAATTTGCAGGAAATCATGAAAAACCACCTCAGCGACGACGAACTCGCCGCGAAGAAGGAGGAATATTCCTTGGCTTCTGCCACCATCAAGACGCTCACGGAGCGCCAGCAGCTCGTGCAGCAGCAATTGCAGTGGTTTGCCGACTTCGATGAGGCCACCTCGCTGGTGGCCCGTCTGGAAGAGCAATATGCAGGTGCCAACAAAGCCTATATGTCACTGCGTGGCGACGAGTTGCGCCTGGAGCGCTATGATTCTGTGCTCGACGTGCAACCGCTTTTCCAGGAAATCAAGATGCGGCGTGCCGACATCGAGCAAATCAAGCGCGACGAAGAACGCACGTCGAACGACATCCTTTCGGAGCGCCGCCAGCTCAGGGAAGCTGGCGAAGCCCTCGATCAGGCGCGAGAGCGCGTTTCTGAGGCCGAAGGACGCCTCTCTGTGCGCCGCCCAGCCATCAGTCGGGGCCATGTGCTCAACGGAGAGATACGCGGGGCTGAAGGCGAACTGAAGCGGGCCGACGTGCAGCTCGTTGAGAAGAAGACGGCCTTTGAGGAACGCACCTCGGCGCTCAAGCAGAAGAATGCCGACTTGAAGGAAAGCGAGAAGGCGTTTGAAGCCCTCAAGCTCCATCAGCAGGCGCTCTCTGTACACCGCCTCATGTTTGACAAGTTTGACCTCGTCAAAGATAAACTCTCTGCGCTCAACATCGAAACGCGGAGCAACGAGCAGAGCCGCAAGAAATGTGCTCAACTGCAACAGCGCCAGGCATCAATAAAGCTCTCTGCGGAGCGCTATCAGAAGAAGCAGCACGACAACGAGGCGAACATGGACACGCTCAAAGGCGAACTGCTTATCCACCGCCAAAACAATCAGGGACACGACAGCGCGAAGCTCCAGCAACGTTTCTCCGACAACCGCAACCGTCTGCTGGCCTTGGAGCATGCCCAGACGCTCTGGGAAAGTATTGCTTCGGGCTATGAGGAAATCGACGACAAACGGGCGGAAATCAGCAGAATCGAGGCGGCGCAGAAGCAGAAACAGAAGGATTTGGCGGCGGCCGAAAACAAATTGCTCGTGCTCGTGGAAACCCATAAGCGCCTCAATGTGGCGCTGACGCTCAGCCAGAGTGAAAACATCGTGAAGTTGCGCAAACAGCTCAAGGAGGGCAGGGCTTGTCCCGTTTGCGGGGCAACGCACCATCCTTACCATACGGAGACGGAGCGCGAACTTGGCGAATTGCTCAATAATCTCGAAAAGGAATTTAACGAGGCTAAAGAACAACTCGACGCGATGCAGCGTCTGGTGGGCCAGCTGAAGGAAGAGATGGCGGCCAGCGAAGGACGCCTGGCTTCTGAGCGTTCAAACCTCCAAAGCCGTGAGGCACGACAGAGGGCGGACGTGGAACAGTGGCATGCGTATGCCTATCTCGATAATTCGTTTGCCGATTGCTCGCCTTCTGTGGCACGCGATGCACGCCGCCTCATGATTGGCCTGCTTATCGACAATACGCGCCGCGCGGCTTCTGAGGCGGAGAAGGAACTGGAAACGTTTAACTTCCACCAGGGCCACATCAACCGCCTTAACGAGCAAATCAGTGTTCTTGAGGCGCAGATGGCGGAAGATCGCGACCATATCAATGACCTTAACACGCAATATCGCGTGGCGGCGGCTTCTGCTGAGGAGCAGGAGGAAATCCTGACGAAGTCCGACCGCTCATGCAGTGAGCTTTACCAGGACCTCGACTCGATGGTGACGCTCTCTGGGTGGTTTTCGGAATGGAAAAACAATCCCGACAATTTCCGCCTGCGCCTCTCGACGCTCCACGACGACTGGCTCAACACGTGCAAGAACCTCGACGAGCAGCAGCGTGCCTGCGAACTCCTTCATGAAGAGGTGAAGGCTCTGAGCAACCGTCTGAATGAGGCCCGCCAGCAATACACGCAGGCTGTGGAGGCAAAGGAGGCCATGCAAGAACGCCTGCAAGCCAAGCGCGACGAGCTTTCAAGGCTTTTCAACAATACGACGCCAGAAAAGGAAGAGGAACTTCTCTCGGCGGAAATCGCGGCGGCACGTCAGAAGGAATCGCTGGCACGCGGCGTGAACGAACAGGCTTCTGGACGCCTGCGGCAGTTGCAGGGAACGCAGCAGAATCTTTTGCAGACGCGCATGACGCGGCAGGGAGAATTGAGCCAGCGAATGGCCGACCTCGACGTGTGGATTGTTAAATTCAATTCCACGCATTCGCCGATGCAGTTTGCCGAACTTGAGAAAATCTTCTCGGAGCATTGTGACTGGAAACAACTGCGCGACCGCCTTGACGAGGCGAGAAAGCAGCTCACGCTTGCCAGCACACGCCTCCAAACGGCGCGTGAAGCCCTCTTGGCATTGCGCAGCAAGCCCAGCCAGCCCTCTGGTACGGGCGACGAGACGCGCGAAAGTCTGAAGGCCAGCGAGGCATCGCTCCTTCAGGAAATCGACGTGCAGAAAGCGCATGTGCTCAGTCTTAACCTCTGTCTCAAGCAGCATGAAGACAGTGAGCAACGGGCCGCCAGTCGATTGAAAGACCTCGAAGCGGCGCGTGTCAACGCAGAAGAGTGGCGTCGTCTCGATGCGCTCTTGGGCAGTGCCGACGGCAAGAAATTCCGCGAACTGGCCCAGAGCTACACGTTTGGCTTCCTGGTCAGCCACGCCAACGCCCAGTTGCGCCAGCTCTCGCCGCGCTATGAACTCCGCAACATGCCTGGCACGCTCACGCTGGAAATCATCGACCGCGACATGTTTGACGAGCACCGCTACGTCAGTTCGCTTTCTGGCGGCGAAACCTTCGTTGTCAGTCTCGCACTGGCCTTGGGACTTGCCACGCTCTCGAGCCACAATCTGAGCATCGGTAGCCTCTTCATCGACGAGGGTTTCGGCAACCTCGACCACGCCTCTCTCGACCTCGTCATGTCGGCGCTCTCCAACCTTGAGAATGCGCAGGGCAGGAAGGTGGGTGTCATCAGCCACACCGACCAGATACGCTCCCAAATCAGTCCGCAAATCCGACTGATCAAGCAACCCGCAGGGGGAAAGAGCAAGATTGAAATCGTATAAGGACGTTGCGGGATGACGGTCATAGAGACTTTAGTTCTATCGATTGCTTGCAATATCCTATAGCTGTAAAGCGGAATCCGATAGCCATTAGGCAATACACCATAGCTATATAAGTAGGTGGTCAAAATTATTTTTATATATGTGCCAAGAGCATTATTTTTACATTTGAAACGTCCTCTCGGGCGCATCTACTTACCTTGTTTTCAGTCGCAATGCCCGCATTGCTCCTTCACCCAAGGTGGCGTATCTGCATCCCGATAGAACATTTCAAATGTAAAAATAATTCTGACCACCTACTTAAAAAAAAGAATCTGACGATTGCGCAGTGAAGACGCAATCGTCAGATTCTTTTTTGTGATGTTGGTTGCAGCGGCGCTGCCCTTGAAAGGTAGGGTGTTCAAAATTCCATAAAAATCAAGGTTGGTAAAGAGGCGCCAGCGCCCCTGAAAGGGGCTCATATTTAGGGTAGGGGCTTGCCCCTACCTCTTGGGGCCGATTAATGAACCTCGCCCCTGTAAGGGGCTCATATCTCGAATCTTATTGCGGGGCAAGCCCCGCCAACGATATGCGCCCCTTACAGGGGCAGAAGCGAGAATTGATGAGCTGCGGCGAGAGATAGGGGCAAGCCCCTATCCTGGAATATGAGCCCCTTTCAGGGGCAGCGGCGCAACTGCCATGTTATTTGGCTCAAAATCTTTGTGCGTTTTTTTTGCCAAACAACAAGCGGCGAAGCATGCGCACATGATAAACGAACAAAGCGCGAAAAGGAGCGCCCTGA
>ERZ1035006.1799-NODE-1799-length-13251-cov-99.578812_pt1 | contig 13251 bp, 7 predicted proteins | sample MGYA00520694_ERZ1035006 | MGnify/ENA primary metagenome ERZ1035006 (study PRJEB33766, sample SAMN09781746) | gut metagenome | biome: gut microbiome | host: Homo sapiens | place: Madagascar | study: EMG produced TPA metagenomics assembly of the PRJNA485056 data...
AGGCTTCAGACATCGATTTCTCTGAGCTTTATGGCAGCTTGAAGGGTACTACTGCAGTATTGTTCACAAATACAGCTAACGTACCAGCTAAGTTGTTGAAGGAATACGAGAAGGAAGGCGTTCCATCATTGAAGGCAGCATACGCTGAGGAAAGCTTCTATGTAGGCGCTGACAAGCTCGCTGAACTCGCATCTCTCAAGAGCAAGAACGAGGTTATCGCAGAGATTGTTGCTTTGCTGCAGTCTCCAGCAAAGAACGTTCTTTCTGCTCTTCAGTCAGGAGGCAACACTATTCACGGTGTGCTTAAGACTTTGGGTGAGCGTCCTGAGTAAATACAACATTTCATATATTAATAGTATAAACAAATAAAATTTTTAGAATAAAATGGCAGATATCAAAGCTATTGCAGAAGAGTTAGTAAATCTTACTGTTAAGGAAGTTAATGAGTTGGCAACAGTCCTCAAGGACGAGTATGGTATTGAGCCTGCTGCTGCAGCTGTAGCTGTAGCTGCTGGTCCTGCTGCTGGTGGTGCAGCTGCAGCTGAGGAGAAGTCTTCTTTCGACGTTGTCCTCGCTGAGGTTGGTGGCGCTAAGCTCCAGGTTGTAAAGGCTGTTAAGGAGGCTTGCGGTCTCGGTTTGAAGGAGGCTAAGGATCTCGTAGACGGTGCTCCTTCTACTATCAAGGAGGGTGTTTCTAAGGACGAGGCTGAGAACCTTAAGAAGGCCATCGAAGAGGCTGGCGCTAAGGTAGAGCTCAAGTAATTTTAGAGTAATACATCTTTTACATAATGGTTAGGATTTACCAAGTAGGTGAGTCCTAACCTTTTTGTGTCTTTTATTATATTGTTAATAAAACCCCATTTAATAACTTCTAATGGCTACAAAAATTGTTGATAACAGAGTAAATTTTGCCAGCGTTCATAATCCGTACCCATATCCGGATTTCCTCGATGTGCAGTTAAAGTCTTTTAAGGACTTCTTACAGTTGGATACTCCGCCTGAGGAACGCAAGAATGACGGTTTGTATAAGGTGTTCTCAGAGAACTTCCCTATCACCGACACACGTAATAATTTCGTTCTTGAGTTCTTGGATTACTATATTGACCCTCCTCGTTACACCATCGATGAGTGCTTGGAGCGTGGTCTTACATATAGCGTACCTTTGAAGGCTAAGATGAAACTGTATTGTACTGACCCTGACCATGAGGACTTCGGTACTTTCATCCAGGATGTGTTCTTGGGTACTATTCCATACATGACAGACAATGGTACTTTCGTAATTAATGGTGCTGAACGTGTAGTTGTATCTCAGCTGCACCGTTCTCCTGGTGTCTTCTTTAGCCAGGGTGTTCACGCCAATGGTACCGTTCTCTATTCTGCTCGAATCATTCCTTTCAAGGGTAGCTGGATTGAGTTTGCTACTGACATCAACAATGTGATGTATGCTTACATTGACCGTAAGAAGAAGTTGCCTGTTACTACCTTGCTCCGTGCCATCGGTTATGAGCAGGATAAGGATATTCTCCAGATCTTCGATCTCGCTGAAGAGGTGAAGGTGAACAAGAAGAATATGAAGGCTGCTATCGGTCGCAAGTTGGCTGCTCGTGTCTTGAAGAGCTGGAATGAGGACTTCGTTGATGAGGATACTGGTGAGGTTGTTTCTATCGAGCGTAATGAGGTAATCATGGAGCGCGAGACTGAACTTACTGCCGATAACATTGAGGAAATCGTAGAGAGTGGTGCGCAGACAGTGCTCCTTCACAAGGATGAGGAGGCTGCTAGCAAGTACACTATCATCTTCAATACTTTGGCTAAGGATCCAAGTAACTCGGAGAAGGAGGCCGTTAACTACATCTATCGCCAGTTGCGCAACGCTGACCCTGCTGATGATGCAAGTGCTCGTGAGGTATTCCAGAACTTGTTCTTCTCTGACAAGCGTTATGACTTGGGCGAGGTAGGTCGCTACCGTATCAACAAGAAGTTGAGCCTCGATACTGATATTGATGTCCGCGTATTGACTAAGGAGGATATCATCGAGATTATCAAGTATCTGATTCAGCTCATCAACTCTAGCGCTACTGTCGATGATATCGACCACTTGTCTAACCGTCGTGTTCGTACCGTAGGTGAGCAGTTGGCTAACCAGTTCTCTATCGGTTTGGCTCGTATGAGCCGTACCATCCGTGAGCGTATGAACGTACGTGACAATGAGGTGTTCACTCCAACTGACTTGATTAACGCCAAGACTATCTCTAGTGTCATCAACTCATTCTTCGGTACCAACCCATTGTCTCAGTTCATGGACCAGACCAACCCATTGGCTGAGGTTACTAACAAGCGCCGTTTGTCAGCGCTGGGTCCTGGTGGTTTGACTCGTGACCGTGCAGGTTTCGAGGTTCGAGATGTACACTATACTCACTATGGTCGTCTTTGCCCTATTGAGAGTCCTGAGGGTCCAAACATTGGTTTGATCTCTTCTCTCTGTATGTATGCGAAGATCAATGACCTTGGCTTCATCGTAACTCCTTATCGTAAGGTTACTGATAGCAAGGTGGATATGAACAATGGCGACGTAGTATATTTGACTGCAGAGGATGAGGAAGAGAAGATCATCGGTCAGGGTAATGCACCTTTGACAGAGGATGGTGCTTTCATCCGCGACGTAGTAAAGTGTCGTCAGGATGCTGATTACCCTGTGGTTCCACCATCAGAGGTAGATTACGTAGACGTATCTCCACAGCAGATTGCTTCTGTATCAGCTGGTTTGATCCCATTCTTGGAGCATGATGATGGTCACCGTGCATTGATGGGATGTAACATGATGCGCCAGGCAGTGCCATTGCTTCATAATGATGCACCTATCGTAGGTACTGGTCTTGAGAAGCAGGTATGTGAGGACTCACGTACTATGATTACTGCCGAGGGTGAGGGTGTTATCGAGTATGTAGATGCTACTACTATTCGCATTCTCTACGACCGCACAGAGGAAGAGGACTTCGTAAGCTTCGAGCCTGCCTTGAAGGAGTATCGTATTCCTAAGTTCCGTCGTACCAACCAGAATATGACCATCGACCTTCGTCCTATCTGCGACAAGGGGCAGCGCGTGAAGGCTGGTGACATCTTGACTGAGGGTTATGCTACCGAGAATGGTGAGCTTGCCTTGGGTCGCAACTTGCTCGTAGCTTACATCCCTTGGAAGGGTTATAACTATGAGGATGCTGTCGTTATCTCTGAGCGTATGGTTCGTGAGGATGTCTTGACATCTGTACACGTAGATGAGTACTCTCTCGATGTACGTGAGACCAAGCGTGGTGTAGAGGAGTTCACAAGCGATATTCCTAACGTAAGCGAAGAGGCTACTAAGGACCTCGATGACAATGGTATCGTACGTGTTGGTGCTCGTATTGAGCCAGGTGACATCATGATTGGTAAGATCTCTCCTAAGGGTGAGAGCGATCCTTCACCAGAGGAGAAGTTGCTCCGTGCCATCTTTGGTGACAAGGCTGGTGATGTGAAGGATTCTTCTTTGAAGGCTAATCCTTCTTTGAGCGGTGTCGTTATTGATAAGAAGTTGTTCTCTCGTGCCATCAAGACTCGTGAGTCTAAGAAGCAGGATAAGATCATCCTCGCTAAGATAGATGAGGAGTATGAGGCAAAGAATGATGACTTGAAGGATATCTTGGTAGACAAGTTGCTCACGCTTACTGAGGGCAAGACATCTGAGGGCGTTAAGGATTATACTGGCGCTGAGATTATCACAAAGGGTAGCAAGTTTACTGCTGCTGCTTTGAAGAATCTTGAGTATGATGGTGTTCAGTCTAACAAGTGGACTAGTGATGAGCATACTAATGGCTTGATCCAGATGCTGATCATGAACTATATCCGCAAGTATAAGCAGCTTGATGCACAGTTGAAGCGTCGTAAGTTTGCTATTACTATCGGTGATGAGCTTCCTTCTGGTATTCTCCAGATGGCTAAGGTATACATCGCTAAGAAGCGTAAGATCCAGGTAGGTGATAAGCTTGCCGGTCGCCACGGTAACAAGGGTATTGTTTCTAAGGTAGTACGTCTTGAGGATATGCCATTTATGGCAGATGGTCGCCCTGTAGATATGGTGTTGAACCCATTGGGTGTGCCTTCTCGTATGAACTTGGGTCAGATCTTCGAGTGTATCTTGGGTGCTGCCGGTAAGAAGTTGGGCGTTAAGTTCGCTACTCCTATCTTCGACGGTGCTAAGCTTGATGACCTCTCTGAGTGGACTGACCGTGCAGGACTTCCACGTTTCTGCTCTACATATCTCTATGATGGTGAGACTGGTGAGCAGTTCGACCAGCCAGCTACTGTGGGTATGACTTACTTCTTGAAGTTGGGTCACATGGTAGAGGATAAGATGCACGCCCGTTCTATCGGTCCTTACTCTCTGATTACCCAGCAGCCACTTGGTGGTAAGGCACAGTTTGGTGGTCAGCGATTTGGAGAGATGGAGGTTTGGGCCATCGAGGCATTCGGTGCTAGCCACGTACTGCAGGAGATTTTGACTATCAAGTCAGATGATGTTGTGGGCCGTAGCAAGGCATACGAGGCAATCGTGAAGGGTGATCCAATGCCAACTCCTGGCATCCCAGAGTCACTCAACGTATTGCTCCATGAGCTTCGTGGTCTTGGATTGAGCATCAAACTGGATTAATTTTGAGAACCCCTAATTAAGATATAGAAACATGGCTTTCAAAAAAGATACAAAGGTAAAGAATAATTTTACGAAGATTACCATCGGTCTCGCTTCACCTGAGGAGATCTTGGAAAATTCGTATGGTGAGGTTACTAAGCCTGAAACCATTAATTATCGAACATATAAGCCGGAGCGTGATGGTCTCTTCTGCGAGCGCATTTTTGGTCCTACCAAGGACTATGAGTGCGCCTGCGGTAAGTACAAGCGTATCCGTTATAAGGGAATCGTTTGTGACCGATGCGGTGTTGAGGTTACAGAGAAGAAGGTTCGTCGTGAGCGTTCTGGCCACATCGAGCTCGTTGTTCCTGTAGCTCACATCTGGTACTTCCGTTCTCTCCCTAACAAGATAGGTTATCTGCTCGGTATGCCTACCAAGAAGCTTGATGCTGTCATCTACTACGAGAAGTATGTAGTGATCCAGCCAGGTGTAATGGAGGGCAAGACTGATGCTGATGGCTTGGAGGTAAACGGTTCTCATAAGCTCGACCTCTTGAGCGAGGATGAGTATATTGATATCATCGACAATCAGATTAGCGAGGATAATGACCGCTTGGAGGATTCAGACCCTAAGAAGTTTATCGCCAAGATGGGTGCCGAGGCTATCTATGAGTTGTTGCAGAATGTGGATCTCGACTCTTTGTCTTATGAGCTCCGCGACCGTGCCAACAATGACTCTAGCCAGCAGCGCAAGACTGAGGCTTTGAAGCGTCTTAACGTGGTAGAGGGCTTCCGTGCAAGCAAGGGCATCAACAAGCCAGAGTGGATGGTGATGAAGATTATCCCTGTTACTCCTCCTGAGCTGCGCCCATTGGTACCATTGGATGGTGGTCGATTCGCTACTTCTGACTTGAATGACCTCTATCGTCGTGTGATCATCCGTAACAACCGTCTGAAGAGATTGGTTGAGATCAAGGCTCCTGAGGTTATCCTCCGTAATGAGAAGCGTATGTTGCAGGAGGCTGTTGATAGCTTGTTCGACAACTCTCGCAAGAGCTCTGCCGTGAAGAGCGAGAGCAACCGTCCATTGAAGTCACTCTCTGACTCTTTGAAGGGTAAGCAGGGACGTTTCCGTCAGAACTTGCTGGGTAAGCGTGTTGACTACTCTGCACGTTCCGTTATCGTCGTTGGTCCTGAGTTGAAGATGGGTGAGTGCGGTCTTCCTAAGTTGATGGCAGCCGAGCTTTATAAGCCATTTATCATCCGTAAGTTGATAGAGCGTGGCATCGTGAAGACTGTCAAGAGCGCCAAGAAGATTGTGGATCGCCGTGAGCCAGTTATCTGGGATATCTTGGAGAACGTAATGAAGGGTCACCCAGTCATGTTGAACCGTGCCCCTACACTTCACCGACTTGGTATCCAGGCATTCCAGCCTAAGATGATTGAGGGTAAGGCTATCCAGTTGCACCCATTGGCATGTACAGCGTTCAACGCCGACTTTGATGGTGACCAGATGGCTGTTCACCTTCCATTGAGCAATGAGGCTGTATTGGAGGCTCAGATCTTGATGCTTCAGAGCCATAACATCTTGAATCCTGCTAATGGTGCTCCTATCACAGTGCCTTCTCAGGATATGGTGCTTGGTCTTTACTATATTACTAAGATTCGCCCAGGAGCTAAGGGCGAGGGTTTGACTTTCTACGGTCCAGAGGAGGCATTGATTGCCCGTAATGAGGGTCGATGTGATCTCCATGCTTTGGTAAAGGTCGTTGTGGACGACTTGGTAGATGGTCAGATTCAGAAGCGCTTGGTTGAGACTTCTGTAGGTCGTGTCATCGTGAATGGCATTATCCCTGATGAGGTAGGCTTCTTCAATGATGTCATCTCTAAGAAGACTCTCCGTGGCTTGATTTCTAATGTAATCAAAGCTGTAGGTATGGCCCAGGCTTGTGAGTTCCTTGATGGAATCAAGAACTTGGGTTATCGTATGGCTTATGTTGCTGGTTTGTCATTCAACCTTGGCGATATCATCATCCCACCTGAGAAGGAGGAGATCGTTGGGCGTGGCCGCAAGGAGGTTGAGGAAATCACCAACAACTATAATATGGGTTTCATCACCAACAAGGAGCGTTACAACCAGGTTATCGATGCGTGGACTCACGTTAACACCGACCTTGGTAACATCTTGATGAAGGAGATGACCGAGGCTGACCAGGGATTCAACGCCGTATACATGATGCTTGATTCCGGAGCCCGTGGTTCTAAGGATCAGATTAAGCAGTTGTCTGGTATGCGTGGTTTGATGGCTAAGCCTCAGAAGGCTGGTGCCGAGGGTGCGCAGATTATTGAAAACCCTATCCTTTCTAACTTTAAGGAGGGTATGTCTGTGTTGGAGTACTTTATCGCTTCTCACGGTGCTCGTAAGGGTCTTGCTGATACCGCTATGAAGACTGCCGATGCAGGTTACTTGACTCGTCGTCTTGTTGACGTTTCTCATGACGTCATCATCACTGAGGAGGATTGCGGTACATTGCGTGGCTTGGTTTGCACAGCATTGAAGAATGGTGATGAGGTCATCTCTTCTCTCTATGAGCGTATCTTGGGTCGTGTATCAGTACATGATATCATCCACCCAACTACTGGCGAGAAGATTGTCAAGGCTGGTGAGGAAATCACAGAGGCTAAGGCTAAGGCTATCGAGGATTCACCTATCGAGAGCGTTGAGATTCGTTCAGTGCTCACTTGCGAGAGCAAGAAGGGTGTCTGCATGAAGTGTTATGGCCGCAACTTGGCTACCGCTCGCATGGTTCAGCTCGGTGAGGCTGTAGGTGTCATCGCTGCTCAGGCTATTGGTGAGCCTGGTACTCAGTTGACTCTTCGTACATTCCACGCCGGTGGTATTGCGTCTAACGCTGCTGCCAATGCTAAGATCGAGGCTAAGAACAAGTCTCTTATCGAGTTCGATGAGTTGAGCACTGTTCCATTCGTTGAGGAAGATGAGGAAGGAAACGACGTTAAGTGTGAGAAGGTAGTAAGCCACTTGGCTGAAATCCGCTTCGTTGATCCTAACACTAAGATAGTTCTCTCTACATTGAACGTACCTTACGGTTCTTCTCTCTATCACAAGGAGGGCGAGACTGTAGAGAAGGGTACTGTCATTGCTCGCTGGGACCCATTCAACGCCGTTATCGTGAGCCAGTATGCTGGTACATTGAAGTTCAACGACGTACAGAAGGATCAGACTTACCGTGCCGAGGTCGATGAGACCACAGGTTTGGAGGAGAAGATCATCACCGATTCTAAGAATAAGGCGATGGTTCCTTCTTGTGATGTAGTTGATGCTAACGGTGAGGTTCTTGGTACATACAACTTCCCTGTAGGTGGTCACCTCGCAGTAGAGGATGGTCAGACCATCAAGACTGGTGAGGTATTGGTTAAGATTCCACGTGCCGTAGGTGGTGCAGGTGATATCACCGGTGGTCTTCCACGTGTTACTGAGCTCTTGGAGGCTCGTAACCCATCTAACCCAGCTGTCGTATCAGAAATCGATGGTGAGGTAACCATGGGTAAGGTAAAGCGTGGTAACCGTGAGATCATCGTAACCTCTAAGACTGGCGATCAGAAGAAGTATCTCGTATCTCTGTCTAAGCAGATCTTGGTACAGGAGCATGATGCCGTTCGTGCAGGTACTCCATTGTCTGATGGTAGCGTAACTCCAGGCGACATCCTCGCCATCATGGGTCCTACCGCAGTACAGGAATACATTGTTAACCAGATCCAGGACGTTTACCGTCTGCAGGGTGTGGCTATCAACGATAAGCACTTCGAGGTAGTGGTTCGCCAGATGATGCGCAAGGTACGTATCGACGATCCAGGTGATACTACATTCTTGGAGCAGGAGTTGGTAGATAAGCTCGACTTCGCTGAGGAGAACGATCGTATCTGGGGCAAGAAGGTGGTTACTGACGCCGGTGACAGCACAGAGTTGAAGCCAGGTCAGATCATCACAGCTCGCAGATTGCGTGATGAGAACTCTTCTTTGAAGCGTCGTGACTTGAAGCTTGTTCAGGTTCGTGATGCCGTAGCTGCTACTTCTACTCAGATTCTCCAGGGTATTACCCGTGCCGCTCTTGGTACTAAGAGCTTCATGAGTGCCGCTTCATTCCAGGAGACTACTAAGGTCTTGAACGAGGCTGCCATCCGTGGTAAGGTAGATTACCTTGAGGGTATGAAGGAGAACGTTATCTGCGGTCACTTGATTCCTGCAGGTACTGGTCTTCGCCAGTGGGAGAAGCTCATCGTAGGCTCTAAGGAAGAATATGAGCGTATGCAAGCTAACAGAAAGAATGTGTTGGATTATGCTGATTCTCCTATCGTGGACTAATAGTTCATACACATTATTATAATATAAAGAAGCCATAGACGAGAAATCATCTATGGCTTTTTTTTGTTGTTTTTTCTCTTGATGATGGAGATAAGAATGGCTTACGACAAGAAGGATGCGGAGGAAGAATTGGATCTGGACCTGGAATGGAAAGAAATCAGGGACCGCCATGCCAGCGAGTCTCGCTTCGCTTGGCGTAAGATGGCTGCGGCTTTTGTTGGAGTATTGCTTCTTTCGGGCGTGGCTTTTGCTGCCATTCATACATTCTCTTCCCGTCATGATGATACAAGGTTGGCACTGGCAGATACTACTGTTGCCAAAAATGTTGCTCGGCAAGATACGCTTTCTTCGCATTATCAGAAGAATGGTGGTGAAGGAAAGCAGGCTAATCGTTTCAGTAAGACATTCGATAATGTCAGCTTGAATAGCATGCTTGCTGAGATGGCTAAGCACTATGGAGTGGCAGTGGAGTATCATAAACCAGATGCCAAGCAACTCCGTTTTTACTATGAGTGGAACAGCGGTGATGAACTCCAAAAGGTATTGGATGAGTTGAACCATTCACAGCAGGTAAGCCTATCGCTAGAGAATGGAGCTATCATTGTAGAATAAAAACTAGGCTCGAGTTTTCGTGCTATTAAATGTTTTATAATAAAGTTAGAATGTTATGAGAAGGAGTATATTTTGTCAAGCCTTTCTTCTGATGCTCCTCGCCATGTTACCAATGCAAGGCATGGCTCAGCGCATCAGCCGCTCCTATGCCAATCGCTCGATGTCGGAAGTGCTCAAGGACCTTGACAAGGCTAGCCAGCGATATAAGATTAGTTTTATCTATAATGAATTAGAAGATTTCACCGTAACCACCTCTTTTTCCAGCCTGACCCTGCCCGAAGCGCTAGGCAATGTCTTCGGCTTTTATCCACTTAAGGCTACGGTGGAAGACAGCTTGATTTTCGTGGAGTGTACCCAAAAGGAACCAACGAAACTGATGGGGCGAGTCTGGGATGAGCATCATAGACCTATAGAGTTTGCCAATGTAGTCCTGCTGAATCCACAAGATTCTTCCTTCATCACGGGTGGAGTGACCAATGCCTGTGGCAATTTTGTCATCCCCTGTGGCATGAAGAGAGTCATCGCTAAGGTTAGCTGTGTAGGGTATCACACCTTATATAATATATATAATGTAGGGCGTATCGGCAACTTGATGCTTCGCGAGAGTACAATGAACATCCATGGAGTAGTGGTCAAGGCGAAACGTCCATCGTTCAAAAGAGGCGCTGAGGGGATGCTGGTAGATGTTCAGCATACCGATTATGCCAAGTTGGGAGATGCTCTGGATGTATTCAGGGAGATGCCGCGCCTCAATGTTTCCAATGATGGTACTGTCAATGTCTTTGGAAAGGGAACACCTCTTATTTACATCAATAATAAGCAGGTGAGAGATGTTGACGAGCTGAAGCGTTTGAAGTCTGGCGACATCAAGAATGTGGAGATTATTACTTCTCCTGGGGCTAAGTATGATGCTACGGTTTCTTCTGTGATAAGAGTGAAAACGGTGAAAAAGAAAGGCGAGGGATTGAGCGGGTCTTTCATCTCGAAGCTCTTCTTTAATGGTTTTTTGAATGGATTTGAACAAGCCAATTTGAATTATCAGCACAAGGGATTGGAACTGTTCTCTACCTTGTATGCCCCCTCTACGGGGGACAAGGAGGTTGGCTCTTTGCAACAAAAGATAGAGGGTAATCATACAATCATGATTAATCAGTATGCACCAACCAAGTATCGTTCCACTTCCTTGTATGGCTCCTTCGGATTCAATTATGACATCAATGACAGCCATTCTATCGGTGCCTCTTACGAAGTTTCGAAGAGTTTATATGGCAAGGGGAATGCTTGCGGAGAAAGTACGATTGTTTCTGATGGGGTGCTGGAAGATGAGTTGCAGCAGAGAATAGACTTAGAGAATGTACACGGTCCTCAGCAGGATGCCAATTTCTATTACATGGGAACTATCGGTAAGATGAAAATTGATTTCAATGCCAGCTATATCTATAGAAAGACCGGGAGGTTCATGACCCAGGACGAAGCGGCTTCTGAGGGTGAGAGCAGAATGGTTCATACTGATAGTAGAAATCACAATACCTTATGGGCAGGCAAGCTGATTTTGTCTCATCCACTGGGTAAGGGTTCTGTTGAACTGGGCAGTGAACTAACTTCCACTAGGAGTAGGGGCGCATATTCCAATGAAGAGAATATCGTGGCTTCCTCTTCCTCTCTGGTGAAGGAAAGCAATGTGGCAGGTTTCTTGTCACTGTCTTATCCATTGGGCTATTTCTCCTTGCAGGGTGGTGTGAGATATGAGTATGTCAATTCTGATTTCTATCAGTTTGACGAGTGGCAGTCTGAGCCCAGCCGCAAGTATGGAAACTGGTTCCCTAACTTTGCTATATCCTACTCTCAGGGTAAGTGGTCAACCTCTCTGTCGTATACTTGCCAGACGCAACGCCCTTCGTATAATAGTCTTCGCAATGAGGTGCAATATGATAACCGCTATATGTATGAGGGTGGAAATCCTTATTTACGCTCATCGTTGCTGCATAATCTGTCATGGGATATAGTATATTCTTGGATCAATTTCGGTGCTGAATACGAATATACTGACAAGCCTATCGTCTGGTATGCCACCTTGTATGATGGGGAGAGCATTGCTTACTTGCGCAATATGAATTTCGGTCACAATCAGGCGCTCACCTTGTATCTCATCGCTTCGCCTAAGCTTGGCTGGTATAATCCTACATGTCAGGTTTTCTATCAGCAGCAATTCTTGGATGGCAAGAAATATGGATTGGCTACTGACCTGAAAAGACCTTCTTTGGGAGTTACCTGGAACAATAAGTTCTCCTTTAGTTCCACCTTCACAGGTTGGCTTACCCTGCATGGCAATACTTATTTATGGAATGACTTCCAGCGCAGCAGGCCAGGGTATTATGTTTCCATGCGTTTGGTCAAGACCTTCATGGATGGAGACTTGAATGTCAATCTCTATGCCAACGACATCTTAGAGAAGAGTCGTCTCTGATTCTTCTGTATACAATGGATGCACGTTTTCTACCGCACACCGCACTAAAACGCTCTAAGTTGTTGATATATAGTCGTTCCAGCGAGTGCGGTGTCGGACCATCACCGCACTAACACCGCACAACACCGCACTCAATAGAGTTTCTAGGTTTCTCTGTTGGACAATATCTAAGTAGTGCGGTGTTGTGCGGTGTTGTGTGGTGTTGATGCCCACACCGCACTGTACTAAAGCCATTGTGTGACAATGGGATAGATGATGCCGAGTGCGGTGTGCGGTCATTTTTGGAAAACGCTTATTTTTCAGGAAATATAGCTCGTCCTTATGATCGGGTCGTCTCAGATTTTTATCCCCGATATTGTCAGATGCTGATCCTAGTAGTTGTAATATGTTCCTCGCCAGGGCACAAAAGTGCCCTCACCGAGGGCACTTTTGTGCCCTGGCGAGGGAAAAATCACCAATTCTAGCATAGAATTTATAAATAAGTTATAAAACATTCGTTTGTTTCAGATATTTTTTGTAAGTTTGCATTATCAATTCAATGTTTAACCCTATTAACTTAGTAAAAGTATGGAAGAAAATAAGAATAATCAACAGCAAAATCAGTTTCAGATGGGCATTGACCCAATGGTAGCCGAGGGTGTATATTCTAATCTCGCATTGATTAGCCATTCACCTTCTGAGTTCATTCTCGATTTCATTACTGCACTCCCTGGAATGCCACAGCCACAGGTTAAGAGCCGTGTCATCTTGGCTCCAGAGCATGCCAAGCGCTTGTTGCAGCTCTTGCAGAACAATATTTTGAACTTCGAAAAGACCTTTGGCAAGATCCAGTTGCCTGATGAGACTGATCGCACAATAGCTCCATTCGGCACACCTAAGGGTGAGGCTTAATGGTGAGATACACATACTTGCTAAACTAAATTATCACCGAAAAACAGCCTAAATCTTATTAATTTGTATATTAGAAAGTTATATTTTGTTAAAAATTACCCTTTCGTTTCAAAAGTACATACATTAATTAGGTAGTTTGAAAGAAAAGTCGTAACTTTGCACCCCGAAAAGCCCCCATAATGTGGTGGCTGATAGGAAATTTGATAATAACAAAATAAAATATTTAAATTT
>ERZ1035006.1800-NODE-1800-length-13241-cov-5.664948_pt1 | contig 13241 bp, 10 predicted proteins | sample MGYA00520694_ERZ1035006 | MGnify/ENA primary metagenome ERZ1035006 (study PRJEB33766, sample SAMN09781746) | gut metagenome | biome: gut microbiome | host: Homo sapiens | place: Madagascar | study: EMG produced TPA metagenomics assembly of the PRJNA485056 data...
TATTAAATGACTCTTCTTTGGACGAAAGAAAAAGTCGTTACTCGGAGAGAACCAAGCGAAGCCCTAGATCGAAGTAGCGGAAGTCAGGAGTGTTGCCGCGACGGTACGACGTACGACAGTCCCTAGCTGAATTGCACCAACTGCCACCACGGTACACACGGTACGACCCACTAGCTGCACCTGTTGGATTCGTCTGAGGAGAGCTACTATAGCTGCCAAACCAGTCTTGACACCACTCCCAAACATTACCTGTCATGTCATATATACCCAACTCATTGGGTTGTTTTGTACCAACGGCATGGGTCTTAGGACCACTATTGCCGTAATACCAAGCGACATCACCAAATGTATTACTACCGCTGTACTGATAGCCACGGCTCTTCTTGCCACCCCTAGCGGCATATTCCCATTCTGCCTCTGATGGCAAGCGGAATCTCTTGCCTGTCATTGCATTCAATTTCGAGATGAAATCTTGGCAATCATCCCAGCTAACCTTCTCTACTGGCAAGTCATCACCTTTGAAGTTGGAAGGATTACTCCCCATCACAGCTTGCCACAATGCCTGAGTAACCTCATACTTACCAATATAATAATTATTCGTCAAGGTGACACGATGGACTGGTTTCTCGCTATCATACGGATTCTCCATCTCTGGAGTCGCTCCCATATTGAAGCTTCCAGCCTCCACCTTTACCATCTCTATATTGACACCATCCTTGACATGAATCGTTATTACATTGCCAGAAGAAGAGGAACCACTGGAAGATAAAGTATTGGCGTTAGACGAAGAAGCAGAACTCGTCAATGAGCCAGAAATACTAGCAGTCTGCCCCTCTGAGATCGTTACTGTTTGACGAGAGGTAGTATAGCCTGACTTACGAATCTCGACATTATGATTACCTACCAAAACCCCATTGAATACACGAGGGCTTTGACCTACCTTTACGCCATCCACATAGACATCCGAGCCAAAGGGCTTGAAGTTCACTGACAAATTGCCTTGAATAGCAGCAAGGGCATCGAAGGCGACATCCAACTTCTGCTGTTGAGCAAGTTGGATGGTTTTCTGCTGGCTGCGATAGCCATCCTTACGAACCTCCAACAAGTGCATACCTTCCTTCAAGTTTCCATTCCAAGGAAGAGAGCCGACCGACTTCTTATCGACATAAAGGGAAACGGCAGGAGTGGGGCAACTCACACTCAATGTCGCCAAGGCTGAAACTAAGCTAACAGAGATAGGCGTCATATCGCCCTTGCCTATGGTGAAGCTGCCACTCTTGCTGATATAGCCACCAGCCTCCACTTTATAAGTATGGGAACCATAAGCGAGCATTGCTGAATACTCGCCATCGGAAGACACTTCTTGCGGCACTCCATCTATCCACAACATCGCCGTCTTTGGCTGAACACTGATGGCATAGAAATTACCACCAGCATCAGTTGGTTGATTGCCGCTCTGTTTTTCTGCCTCCAAATCCAAGATATAGGTTCTTTTGCCCTCTACACCATTGATGCCAAAGTTAGGGAAATATACATACAACGGCTTATAATGTGTCGGTTTAATACGAATTTCTTTTGCACCACCAGACATATAAGCCCACAGTTCTGTAGGGCTTGACTTTTTGGTTTTCAGCACAAACCCCTCCAACTTAGCGATACTATCCACCACAAGGATTTTCACCAAGGCACATGGATCACCGTTTTTATCTGGCACAGAATCCGTAGAAGCCGTCAAGTCGTTAATCGCCAAACTAAAAGACTTGACTTTCAGTTCTTGCGCCATGGCGGTATTCAGCAAAGCGAATACTGACAACAATATCAAATAGAGTTTCTTCATACCTTATTATATATAGTACTAAGCTATCGACTCATTTGTTATGACATATAGAAATTATGGAATAAAGAAGTCATTCTCCGTAAATACTTCACTTGGCGACAACTGTTGGTTGCCCACCATATCAGGCTGCCAAGTTCTTACATGGATAACAGGAGGGAGTTCTTTGCCATTTTCATCCTCTCGGAATTGCCAAAGCAAGAACACATAGCCATCATCGCTATAGTTGCTTGACTGCCAGTTCTGATGCAAGGTAACACCATAGAAACCATCCTTGGCAGGATGTCTTTTCACCCTGATGGCATCAAACTTCACCTTGATATACTTATTATTACGGAAGGTACGAGCCAAGTTGGTAAGATATTGTTCCTTGTTCTGACGACTATAGACAATCTCAGGACGCAAGGTAGCTTGGTCGCTTCCCATCGCCTTTCGCATGATGACCTTACCTGTGATAATCAAGGCATCATCGCTATAGACGTTTCTCAATGCCTCCAAGTCTTTCTCATCGTAATAGCTACGGAAGTCTTCGACAAACTTCAAGATTTCCAGACGACGGCGAGTGTCGGTCACATCTTTGCCACTATTGACCACATAATTATATACATTATTTGCCAAAGCCATGTGAACTCCGGTAATCTGACCATCTTTGGCAGTGCTGATAGTCAACTCCTTGTTGACCTCACCCTTATAAGTAGCATCCACATTCTTCAGTGTCACCGAAATACCACGAATCTCGTAGCCATTGACTGCCGTGAGACAATTCTCCGAATAAGAAGACTCATCGCACTTGAAATGAAAGTTATCCCACAGATTATTCAAGGAAGCCTTGGCATTGCTCGTCATGTTGACGGACGACAAGTTGAGAGAACCATTATTATTGGCTGCACGATTGACTTCCGACAAGAGAGAAGACACACTTCTCTCCATCGTCTGTCTGAGAGAAGGATTATAGATACCATCCTTAAAGGTAAATGACACACTTTGGGCATTCACCCCTAGCACCATAGACCATAATAGAAACAAAATAGAGAGTCTTTTCATATCGCTTATCACTTGATATTTAGTACATTTACTTTTCTGTTGTTACGTTTCTGACTTGGTTTGGCAAACAATTCCTTGACATTGGTGGATGGAGCATAGAGATAAACCTTTCCTTCCAACGCTTCCTTAGCGTCCGTCAAGCAACTCTTCTTTGCCGAGAAATAGATGACATGGTCGTAACCATTCGCTTGATTGTGCATCACCAAAGTGCCTTGCAACAGTTCTTTCTCTTCTCCTTCATAACCGAAGTAAGCCTTGCAACCTTGATTCTTGCAATAGGTCAAGAAATCAAGCAGCTTTATTTGACAATCCTCTTCCTTTCGGTTGCTCATGGAGAAAACCAGATGGGCATTGGCATTTCTCACCTTGCCCAGCACCAAATTAGAGAAGCTCTCCCTTGGAAAACTCGCCGACATCATAGGTTTGCAAGACAAGCGATAGATGGTATCGTCCTCTTCCACCTGTGGCGTTTCTTCCACTTGATAAAAGACATCCGAGTTGATGGAAGGAATCACATACGACTTGCCTTTCTTCACATACAGGTTCTTGCCCTTGACTTTCCCCAAGTCATTGATGTTTACTTTCTCCTTAGCCACACCTTTCCCCGACTTGAAACCTCGAAGCAATTCCAAGAACTGCTGTTCCAAGTTTCTGCGAGAGTCATTGGCAAAATACTCATAATTAGCTGGGAAGGCGAGGGAAAGAAGGGTCTTGCCATTCTGCTGCCACTTCACGGTATAAAACTTATCCATACCATTATTGACACTACAAGGAACTGAGGCATTGATCTTCTTGAAAGAATCCCACGAACCCACTTGGAACTGGATATTATTCAAGTAAAGGTTATTGTCCGATACCTTATAGATATGGTCGAGGTATGCACGTTCCAAGAAATGATAGATGGGAGAAGGATTCTCCTTCTTGATCGTTTCAGAGAAGAGGACGATACCCAAATGGTCCACCATCGCATTGCCGTCATAGTGAACAACCATTTTAGTTCCCTTGAAATCAAAATACTTAGTCACGTTCTTGCCAGCCTTAGCCTCCAATAGGGAATCCAAAGCCATCTTCTGGGCAGCCTTCTTCAAGAATACCGTTTGGTATTGCAAGGCAAAAGCATGTCCGTTCCCCAAGAAGAGGAACAGACATAATATATAATATGTAATAATTCGTTTCATCTTATTGTCCTATCATCAATTTTTCGGTTTCACCACTAGCTTTAGTCCATGTACCATATTCCAAATGCCCATTGCTGAAAGTACCACGTACTTGGTCGCCAGCACTAGCCATATTACCAGCAGGGTCATAGGAATCTATGAGATGTGAGCGTTTAAATCGCAAAGTGCCAGTACCATTAGGCTTGCCATTCTTGATGCCACCTGTATAGACTGCATAACCGAGATCCAAAGAACCAGAGGTTGCCACCTGCTCTTTCTTGGCAGGCTGCTCTTGTGGGGTTGAAGAAACTGGAGTTGGTTGCTTAGTTGGCGTATCACCTGAACCAGTTGTGACAGTAGTTTTACTTTCACCACCCTTGTCTTTCTTATCTACTTTTACCGAGTCTTTCTTTACTGGCAAGACTGTTGTTGTGTCCGTTGATGTATGAGTTGTATCCGTTGGTTCCGCTTTCTTTTCCGTTGAAGGATGGAGTGCTACGTAACGAATCACACGATAAGAACCATACAAAACTATCAGCAAGACGAGGATGGCTCCAATTCTCTTAACCCATGTCATCACATCCATAGGCTCACCATCCTTCTTGATTTTGTCAGTCAACTTTCGAGTGGAATTTCTTTCATACGATGAATAAGAGGAATCGTATTGCTGTCCCTTGAATCCATCCATACTAGCCATTCGCTCATCCTCACTTTTCTTCAAGGCATTGATGAGAAGGCTGCTGCATTTCTCAGAAACGTCATCTGGCAAGGCATTGATGATATACTTCTGGCTCATATCGCTGGCTCTAACTGGATTTTTGCCAGTCAACATATATAATAAGGTGGCACCGAGGGCATAGACATCTGCAGATGGCGAGAACTTGGTGATACCAGCATACTGTTCGAGCGGAGAATACCCATCCGAAGTACCCAAGCCTGCCTTCTTGTTGGTGACAGAACCATTCTTTTTGAAATGAAGTGACAAGCCGAAGTCTATCAACACTGGATGCAAGCCATCCGGCTTCCCCACCATCATGATGTTGTCTGGCTTTACATCCAAGTGATTCATATTCTTGCCATGCAAATATTTGAGAGCCTCAGCCACCTCCTGTGCGATACCCAAAGCCTCAGCCTCAGAAAGTCGTCCTTTTGCCTTTACATACTGGCTCAAAGACTTTTCTCCCAAAAACTGCATCACATAATAGACGGTATTGTTTGCCTCAATCACCTCATTGACTGGCACAATGCCTCGATGCTGAAGACCATGCAAGCGATTAGCCTCTGTCAAGAAGTCGGCACGACTTTCCTGGAAGCTAGCCTCATTAGCAGCATCCACCACAACGCTACCATCTGCTTTGCGCTTGCAGATGTCAGCCATAAAGAACTCCTTGATGGTATATTTATGAATTTGAGGGATAGATCCCTCAAAGACCGTTCTCTCAGCCAAATAGGTGATGCCGAAACCGCCACCACCTAACACTGACTTGAGAATATAATCACCCTTGCCTGTCTTCAGACAATATGTTGATTCTTGCGAAAGTAAAGTCTTACTCTTATCCATCGTTTGTAAACTTCGTATTATTCCTCTAAAGATTTCAACAGTTCTATCAAGCTATTGCTTGGCTTATACTTTTGTAGTTCCTCTATTCGCTTCTTGGCATTATCCAAATCAGGAAGCACCTTGAAGCCTCGCTCATAGCAATAAGCTAAGTTCTTAGCAGCAGATACGGTCAAGCGATTCTGAGCCTCAGCTTGCAGATACAATTTGGCTGCCGCCGTATAATCCTTGGAAATGCCATCTCCAGCAAAATACTTGTCACCCAACTTATCTTGTGCATAAGCAATTCCCTTTTGCGCTGCCTCTTTCAAGAGTTTCAGAGCCTGAGCCTTATCAACCTCCTTCATTCCCTCACCAGTCTCATACAAAGATGACAAATAATAAGCAGCCACAGCACTACCTTTCTCTATTGCCTTCTCATAGAGAGTGATGGCTTTCTTGACATTGCGCTTCTTGTTGTCCTTGTTTGCCAGGCAGGTAGCTTGCATCGTGATACCTTCTGCACTTTGAAGTTTCTCCACATTCTTGAACAACTTGATAGCTCCCTCGAAGTCTTTGTCGAGATAGTATTTCTTCAAGCCTGCCAAATAATCATAAAAGACTTTCCGCTTTGAGTCTGCCAAAAGAGCATTGATGTCTTTCTCATGCCCTTTGGCAGATTCAGATATCCACTGAGTAGCAAGATACAAATCTGGAGTAGTGGCATTCAGATAGCACAAACCCAGCAGCCAAGCTGCATTTTTGTTTTTGCCAGCAGCCTTCGACAAGAAAGTCTTTGCCTTCTCCAAATCCTTATCAGTTCCATTGCCCTCATAATAGATACGACCCACTTGATATTGTGCGGCAGTCATATTCTGTTCTGCAGCCTTTGTCATCAAGGCAAGTCCCTTGGCTTTATCTTGTTCTACTCCCATTCCATTAAAGAGGAGGTAACCATAATAATAAACAGCCTCTTTCTTACCTTTCTCTGCAGACAATTTGAAATACTTGACAGCTTGCTCAGAACGCTTGCTATTGAGATACTTCATTGCTAAAGAGAATTGCAAGTTGGTGTCACCTGCAGTGACAAGAATTTCCTGATAGTTTTCCACCTTCTTATTATCACGCTTCACCCCAATTCCATTTTGGTAGCAATCCATCAAAAGGCGAGCACTAAACAAGCTCTTGGTATTCTTGACAATCTGCTCATGCTGAGGAATGATGCTCTCATTACCTTTCTTAATAGCAGACTTATAAAGAGTCATAGCCATCACAGAGTCCTTCTTGATACCATTGCCCAACTGATAGCACATCGCCATATTGCCAATGGCATCAGGATTGTTCTGTTTGGCACTCTTAGCCCACCAATCAAGTGCCACCTTGTAGTCTTGTTTCACTTTCTTGCCTACATAATACCAAACACCCATTTGGTTTTGGGCAACAGCATCTCCCTTCTCAGCCTTCTCCTTCATGATAGCCACGCTATCCTTCTTTGCCTTCGGAGCCACTGAGAGAGAAGCCTTGCTAACTGTAGCTTCGGCAGAAAGAGGAGCCAGCATCAGAGCAGCACCCAATATGATTAACCCATTCAATTTCATCATCTAAAATCTTTAACTATTAAACAATTTCTTTTTTATCCATCCCCAAAAACCATCCTTGGTATCTGGCTCTGAAGATAATTCGACAGAAGAACACTTACCTCGCTGAATCAACTGAGTTCTCGGATTTCCGTTTTGGGAATCATCCGCTTGCTCTTCATCTTCCTCAACACCTGCCACTTGTATCAATATAGCCGTGTTATTATCCGGCGAATCCATACACAAAGAAGCCATTGAGTCCATTTTCTCCTGATTACTACGATTGCTCGTCAAAATATCTTCCAAACTATTGTCAGAGATACGGTGAAGAACCCCATCAGTACACAAGAAGAAATAATCACCCTTTCTTACGTCTTCAGTATTAAACACCATTGCCATACAACGTTCCCTATCAGGCTGCTTCGGTTCCATGCACCGAGTGATGACATTACTTTGGGGATGGTCAACAGCTTGATCGGGGGAGATGACTCCGGCACGAACCAAAGAAGTGACTAGAGAGTGGTCCTCCGACCGATAGATGATTCCTTGTCCTGGACGAACTTGGTAAATGCGACTATCCCCGATATGTGCCATCATGCAACCACCTTGATGGAAGCACACAAAAGTCATTGTGGTAGCCATATCCCGGTTTTGGCTATTGGCTTTACCATCCAAAGCATCATAAGCAGCATCCAAAACTTGCGAGAAACAATCCTCATCGAAAATCATAGAAGCCAAATCCACCTCTGAAAGAGAGTCTTGAAAAGACTGACAAACCGTAGCACTAGCCACCTCTCCTTTCTCGCTACCACCAACTCCATCGCAAACGACAAAAAAGCGTTGCCGTTTGTCAATGATGTCCGTATCAGGAAAACGAGCATCCTCTTGATTCTTTCTCTGTCCTAATTGACAGAAAGAATAAGTCCGTGACAAGAAAATATTCATGCTATTATTTCTTTTTGAAAACCAACTTTGTCTTACCCAAGGTGATTACATCATCGTAATTCAAGTAGATACTATTATTGACCGCCACCTCAGTACTATTGACATACACAGGATTGGAAGCGTGTTCCACTGTCATCTTGAACAAGTACCCCTTGTCACTAGGTATCACATCGAGTTTAACCGAACGACGGCTAACATATTTATCAGTCAGTTGCAAGTCTGATCTTTCATCTTCATCCTTTCTACCTATATAGATAGAACCTGGTCGAAGAGCAAAATGCTTGCGAGAGAAGAAACCTCCCCAAACGAACTCACCTAAGTCTTGGCTAGCACTCTTGTCCAACTTTTTGGTTGGTTTCTTTGGTTCTGGCGCTTCTTCCGTCTTTGCAGCATCCTGCTTTGCAGAGGCATTCGCTGTTTTAGGGGATGCAGTAGGTTCTTGCTTCTTGGGAGTAGGATTAACAGCCGCAAAGCCAACAATAGCCTTGCATTGAGGACAATCCCAACGCTGCCGTCCCTCCTTAGCGATCTTCTTAATCAAGCTAAAGTTGCATTCAGGGCATACCAGTTGATACATGAGACCAACCTTGGCACGTTCCTTGATGACGTATAAACGGTTGTCACCTGGAGCTTTAATGGGTTGTCCCAATGAAGCTATTTTTTTCTTAGGTTCTTGTTCCATAGCCTTCACTCATTAGACATTAAATATCATCATCGTCGTTGGTGTCATCCGCAGCGTCATCGTCTGCATCATCATCATCGTCAGACTCTTCTTCACCCTCAGGATATTCATCAACAAGAACTTCTTCATCCACATCTTTTGAGGCAGGGTCTGTGTTGTCGCCAAGGAGTTCAGCCAACAAGTTGTCGATTTCATCAGCTGTTGGTTCTTGTGCCAAATCTTGCTCACCTGTAGGATTGGAAGTAGCTTCCGTTGTCTCTGAAGTCGGAGTCTCATTCATTGCCATATCAGGATGTGCACCGGTCTCTGTATCAATGATGTCGTTGGTTGGGTCTTCTGACAAGGAAGTATGATCCTGCTCATTGATGGCGAGGAAGCCACCCGTCTGATCCATCATTGCCTCCAAATCACTATGGGTAAGGTTGGCTTCTGTATGAGTCACAAAGTTGCCATCGGTATCAAACATAGACTCATAAACGCCATCATTATCCATATCAGCCAACAAGAAAGGAGTTCCATCCTGACTGTGAACCTCTACAGCCGCAATCTCGTTTCCATTCTCATCGAAAGCAGAAGTGAATTTATCTATTTCCACCATGGCAGGAGCATCGATGTCGTTATTATCTATTTCCTCAGCATGAGCAATGGCTTCTGCTACTTCCTGAGGAGTCTCACCTTCAGTAGATGATGGAGTTGGCTCAGGAGAAGGATTGGACTGAGAAGCATTTCCTGTAGTAGGTTGTGGTTGAGCTATATCTTCTCCAACAGCAGTACTTTCAGTTTCAGATTCCGCAGTAGCCTGCTGAGCCTCCTCTTGCTTTTGCTCCTCATTCTCTACCACAGATTCCTCTTGCGAAGTAACCTCTTCAGGATTTTCCACTGGTTCCTCTTCTTCCTTACCGCCGAAGACATGAGCTGCAGCAGCGGCACCTGCAGCAGCGGCTGCTACTCCAGCTGCGGTCAATATCACCTTAGTATTATCTCTACCGGCCTTAGCATTGCCGTGTCCATTAGGATTGAATTTTGTTGTTGCCATAATATCATTCTTTTATGAGTTTAACTTTAACTGGTGCAAAGATAGGTATTTTTTCAATACCCTCCACCTATCAAAAGTACATCTTGGACGAACTGTCTAGGAATAATTGACGAACAGTGGCGTTTTGCTGACCATCACCATTTTGTCAACACTGCCTCAAAATTGCTCTTAGGCCCAATCAATTGAGGGTGCTGAGGATGCTCACTATTTTTGCTTCTTTCCGTAACATCAGCATAAACATACTTATATAGTTCTGAGACTGTAACACTTCTATCCCCATTGTAATCTGCTTTTCCACGAAGACCTTTCAACAATGCTTGAGTAAAATAACCATTTCCAAGCCATCTGTTTTCCCAAGAATACTCATTGGCACGACTTGCCATCATAAAAATCACCTTGTTGCCAGAACCCTGTCCCCAACTGTAATCAGAACCTGCCTCATCTGTCACACTACCCGACTCACAAGCATCAACAAAGCAGAAAACATTCTTGGTTCTTGCCTCAGACAATTTCTTCACAATTAGTTTATAAGGCAACAACATAGGACCATATCCCACAATGCTGCCAGCAGTGCCATGACCAGAAAAGAAGAAAATGATCTTATCTTTGGAAGTAGCCAGTTTTACGATGGCATCCAACTTCTTCATGATATTCTCTGGAGTAGCATACTTACTAGTAATTGTAGCAACAACTGCTCCTTGCTTTTTGAAAACAGCTTGCATCTCCTTCACATCTTTGGTCGTATTCGACAGATTGTTCACATTCTCTGCATTATAGTTACTGACTCCAGCCAACAGAGCGTAAGTACGTTGGGCATCGACCTGAAGGAAAACAAACAACAAGGTCAACAGCAATAAAAAAATCTTTTTCATACCTTATTATATATTATATAGTTAATATTAGAAGTCAACACTCCATCTTGGATTTATCCACATTTACACTTCGAGCACTGCATCGCCCTAATCTCATTCTTTCTCAATATATGAGCACATTTTGGGTTAGGACAAGCATGGAATTTCTCCCTCTCCACCTGAAGCTTCTTTTTCTTCTCAGCAGGATTGAAGAATATCGTACTCAACAATGATACAGCAGAGCCCAATCGAAGAAGCATGAGTTGCAAAGGTCCATGGCTGACAACAAAAGATCCTACCAATGCTATCAAAGAGGCAGATGCTATCAATAGTCTCATCATTCGTGCCATTTTCTCAGAGTTTTCCTCCTTGGCATCAAACTCATCCTCCAATTTGTTGAGATATTCAAATTCCTCGATGAAATCTGTATTTTGCAAATGAATGGCATAGAAAGAGCAACCATTGGCATTGCTAGGTCCTAGACAGATAAACGTCATCGGCGTAATCACCATAGTACCCACACGACGCATCTCTCCATCTTCACCACGAACAAAAGTACCATTGGTAGAGTTTAAATCTTCCAATGTCCAAACGCCATCATCGCCAATCGTTATACGAGCATGCTGATGGCTAACTCCCATTTGAGTGATTTTAAAGGGTTGATTCCCCTCTGTCCCCAATATGAACTGTTTCATTGTTTTTAATTTTTATACTAATTTCCTTTACATTTTCAAATCCAATTTATCTTAGTTCCTTAAGTTCTTCACGAGCACCCTCATATCCATTTTTCAGTGCTAACTGAAGCCACTTCTTAGCCTTAATTTTATTTTTCTGAACCCCAATACCTTCCTTATAACATACACCTATATTATATTGGGCTTTTTCATATCCACCTTTAGCAGACTCTTCATACAGCATAGCTGCTTTTTTCAAATTAACTTTTACACCTAAGCCTGAAAAATAACAATTTCCCAAATTATATTTTGCTATATTATCACCAGCCTTAATGGCCTTATTAAACCATTCTATAGCTTTCTCATAATCTTTCGCTATTCCTTGACCACTTTTATACATAACACCTATGCAGTTCATACTTCCAGCATCTCCACCTTCCGCAGACTTTTTATACCATTTAAAAGCCTCTTTAAAATTTTGTTCTGTTCCCTTTCCGTAATAATAGTATAATGCTACATTAGACCAACAAAGAGAGTCTCCTTTTTCGGCACCTTCTTTATATAATTCAAAGGCTTTAGTTAGATTTTGTTCCACCCCTTCTCCATGACTATAACAATAAGCTAAATCAGAATAAGCATCCACGCATCCTTTCTCCACGCTTTTAGAATACCATTTAAAAGCCTCATTTATATTCTTCTCTACACCTTGACCATTATAATAGCAATCCCCTAGCCATTTCTGTCCCAAATCCGACCCATTTTCTGCTGCTTTCTTATAATATTCAAAGCTCTTCTTTAAATCTTTTTTCACCATTCCTAAATGCAAAAGAGCAGATTCATTATTTAAAGATGCGGCTTTTTGATAGTATTCCAAAGCTTCATTTATATTTTTTGTAACACCTCTTCCTAATTCATAGCAACGCCCCAATTCATACTTTAAATACCCATCACCATATTTAGCTTCTACTTCCTTATAATAAGAAAAAGCTTTTTGAAAATCTTGGGTCACACCCGTTCCATCACGATAGCAATCAGCTAAGAGTGTAGTTGCAAGACCCAAGACCTCTGCATCACCTTTATTCTTTGCCTTATTCAACAATTCTATTGCCTTACTATAATCCTTTGCAAGCCCACAATCTCCTTCCAAATAATGAACAGCCAAATATGTCATAGCAGTAACATCTTCTTGCGCTACAGATTTCTTGTAATATTTGATTGCCTCTTTTTCATTTTTTTCAACAAACTGTCCTTGTTCATACAAAATTGCCAATTCACGTTGAGCTTGCGCATCACCTTTATTAGCTGATTGTGTAAACCAATATAAAGCTTTGCCTATATTCTCTTTGACACCCCTCGAATATAAGTAACATTCTCCTAATTTAAACATTCCTTCCGGATACCCCTGTTTAGCGGATTTTTGATATAAAGAAAAAGCTTTTTTGTAATCTCGTCTGACTTCTGAGCCATTTTCATACTTCAACCCCATCAAAACTTGATCTTCGGGATCTTTAAGATTCAAAGGAACCTCCATATTGCTTTCATTCAAAGCAGTCAATGTTAGCACATAGGTATGCTTTGCTTCCAATGCAGTAATACCATAGTGAGAAAATATCAAATGCAAAGGAAAAAAATTCTCAGTTTTGATTTTCACTTCCTTAGAACCACTAGTTAAATATATCCATTTTTCGGTTCCTTTGTCAATAGCATTGCCTATAATATTTCCTTCGACTCCTGATATTTTATCCAACACCAATACTTTTACTAAGGCACAAGGCATTCCATTTAAGTCCATTTTTTGCTCTATGCTAGCAGACAAATCATTAGCAACAATCGAAAAGCTAGCTACCTTCAATTCTTGACCAAGCATTTGCAAGCAAGCTGCAAATAGAAAAGCTATAAAAAAA
>ERZ1035006.1804-NODE-1804-length-13228-cov-4.690503_pt1 | contig 13228 bp, 16 predicted proteins | sample MGYA00520694_ERZ1035006 | MGnify/ENA primary metagenome ERZ1035006 (study PRJEB33766, sample SAMN09781746) | gut metagenome | biome: gut microbiome | host: Homo sapiens | place: Madagascar | study: EMG produced TPA metagenomics assembly of the PRJNA485056 data...
GCCCCACCTTGCGCCCAAAGTCCTCCAGATCCGGCTGGAAGCTGGGCAGCCGGGGGGCAACCTCCACGATCTCCCCGCGCCAGTTGGCCACATAGTTGCGGTATTCTCCAAAATAGGGCCGGAGGGCGACTACCTGATCCCCGATATCCAGAATGGCCCGGAGGACAATATTGATAGCGCCGGCGGCGCCCACAGTCATAACAATGTTCTCACCCGTAAGCCCCAGATCAAACCGGCGGTTCAGGCTGTCCGCTACCGCCTTGCGGACCTCCGGGTAACCGGCGTTGTTCATATATCCGTGCAGCGCCAGAGAATCCTCACTGCGGATAACATCAATCAGTGCATCCGTAAAGGCCTGGGGCACAGGGGCAACCGGATTGCCCAGAGAAAAATCAAAGACATTCTCCGCCCCGACCTTCTCTGCCAACTTCTGCCCCTCAATAAACATTTTCCGGATGGCCGAGGAGTTTTTCAGCGTTTCCCGCATTTGTTCTGACAGCATTTTCTTCAACCCGCTTTCGCTTTTTTCCCATTTTATCACACGCAGGCGGCAAAATCAATCTGTATTGCTTCTGCCGGATCACATACAGGATGCCCAGACGCTCCCCCATGGAGTCCTTGTCATCAGTGCCGCCATTTCGGTTCCCGTCGGTGATATCGCAAAATGCGCACCCTTTTCGGATGCGCATTTTGTGGTGCCGCCAACGGGAATCGAACCCGTACGGTTTTGAGGCCGAGGGATTTTAAGTGCTAATCCCCATCCGGAATGCACCTGCATCAGGGAGTATAGAGATGCACAGAATTCTTCGGAATTTTTTTGTCTTTTCCCTATACGGGTTGTATTTTAACGCAAAATATTTCAAAAGTCAATATAATCTTGGTGAACTCACAACAATCTTAAAGCACCCAATTTGTCACGGTTTTTGACGCTTTGGAGGGATGTTTGGAGGGATGCTCACCAACACTACCAGTTTCAAGGAGGGAGAAAATGAAAACCAGAAAGTTCTATGAGACCCATTGGAAGGACTGCGGAGACATGGTTCGCTTTGAAGATTTCCGTCAGATGCTTGGCGGCATAGGTTATGTTCAGGCACTGCGGCTTCTTCAAAACAAAACCGTAAAGAGCTTCAAGATCCGCGGGGAGTATTTGATTCCTAAAGAATGCGTCATAGACTATGTTCTTAGTCCGCACTATGCGGACTACCGACAGATTCTGAAAGCTCAAATACCCTGATTAGGAGGTCACACAGATGAAAAAGAAATCCACGGACTTCACGCGGCTCTTTGAAGAGTACCCGGATATCGTCACCGTCCCCCAGCTTCGGGAAATGCTTGGTGTCTGCAAGGCAAATGCGTACCAGCTTCTGAACAGCGGACAGATCAAATGCTTCCGGGTTGGAAATGTGTACCGCATTCCAAAGGTGTGTATATGTGAATTTTTGAAAGAACAAGCCAAGCTGCCCTATGCTTCAAAATGATTCTAGCCAACCTAACCGGATTATCAGAAGATCGCCGTAAAACGTGCCGTCTTTTTGCTATATTTAGAAATGCAGAAGGAACATACAGTGCGGGCATCATCGAGCAATGGCCATAAATGGCCGTAGTTTTTGGCCAATGTGGTTAATAAGAGCAAGACTTACTATTTTAGCAACCAATCACGGGCGGCTCTTTGCAAAAAACAAAGCACAAAGCAAATACTGCTTGACATGATGTAAGGCTTACAGTAGAATACAAATAGGATAAACGTTTCGAAGATAAGCAGTGGTTATCTGAGTTTTTAGTCAACAATCCGTATATGCTGATAGAGGCAAATACGGTAAGAGTTGTTGAGGCTGTTACGAATCCCCCTTTAAGCATTCCAGAAAGTGTGGAGGTGGTTGATGAGTAGGTAGTAATAGAGCTTGCTAAAGATGGTTTGTTTGGCACCAAAGATGCTACAATACGTGCAGGCACGATAGGAAGGTACGTGCGAGATAAAAATGAGGAAAGATAGGGTGAATACTATGTCTAAAAATGATGATGTGAAATTTGGTGTTGACCGAGATGGAAAATTAACGATGACCGCAATTGATTACAAAGATCACAAAGGCATGGGGCCTCATGCACATGATGTAGACATGAGTAAGCCATTCACAGAATACGACAAAGCCCGGGGAGAAGCACGTCCTTTGAGTGATGACGAACGGAAAGAGTACAACAAATGACTGGACTCAAAGAGGCGTCCATCTTCTATGGCTGGTTGGCAAATTCGGATATGTCAACGTTAAAGCAGGTAAATCAAGGTTTTCTGAGGCAGGAATTTGTGCCGTGTCCTCAGTCTTTGAATGGACAAATCAAGTCATCCCATGTTCCCTAATTGTTCCAATCGACTTAGCTGGCTTTTCAAAGGGTGTCGTGAAATGCGACACCCTTTTTGCATAGAGAAACTCACATGTTAGGCACATGGATCAAGGAATCTATGGCGAAGCGGCAAAATCGCGCTACGATAGGAGAGCTGTCAACCAACTGTAACAATTATCATGGGATGATGCTGGGATCGTGCGCCGCCTTTGGCAACTACTATCAGTTTTGCGCTAACTGGGAATCCGGCCTAGCCCGCTTCGCCACTTAGCTGAACTATATTCCAATTGAGTTCAAACATGCAAGTGACCTATATGCGAGCATGTAGGCGCTGGCCGATACAGCCCTGCGTTAGATTGTAGATAAAAATACGTCACAGAACGATGAAGCATGGGTATTGACTCAACTATCAAGAAATGGCCTTCTGGGGAAAACAACTGTAATCTCAGCATTATATTTAAGAAATGTTTTACAAAATATTATGCTACTCAGCTGAATCGCTTTCTTACGCTCCAGTTGGAAATGCTATTATTCCACTAATGGAAAAGGTGCCGCATTTCACGGCACCCTGAAGCAGAGATGCTTTGTGGCCTCCTTGATTGTGATTGTACAGCCATGTTATTCTGTAGCATAATAGCAAGGTGCTTTGTACGATGGAGATATTTAATTCAAAACTTCTGAATTAACGCTCCATGAGGTTACTGATAAGGTTATCCAGTTCATTGATGTAAGACTGTATGTCAACAAGTCCATCAGGTTCTCCACGGAGTAAGTGTTCCCATTTGTAAAGGAATTCCTCAATTTCATATGAGTCTGCTTTTTCCCATAGTGGAGCCAGCGCTATTAGAGCCGCATCAAAAGGCGACGACTCAAAATGATCGGCATCAATGTATCCGCCCATACCTGCACGATCACACGAATAAACCCTTCTTACAATGCCTTCCAACGTAACTGCAGAACTATGATCGATTCTCATGTCATTTCCTCCTCGTAAATTAAACATCATTTTTGCTGCTCGCATCCGTATTATAACGCGGGTAACCTAATTTTTCAACACCTCTTCTATCATAGTAAATTGGGATAATATCCAAATTATAGCTAAAAAACTTTTCGCTACTCGAAAACGCTCTGATTGAGCACAACGCAGATGCGAAACACGATTTGGATGAGCAGTTCAACTCTTACATTTGACTATGATAGTAGCCCCGAATAAATAGTGATAAAAGTGTGGCGTATTTCACGACACCCTTTTCCCCTACTCAAACGACATCTCTGATTTCGTTTTCTACGATATTAAACCGCAGAAATTCTGGAATTGCTTCCTGTAGCGCCTGCTGTTTTGGAGCATCGCTGCCTTGACTTGCAACTAGGGCAATAATGCCAGACGGATATAACCTCTCCGCAAGCTTTGTTTTCCGAATGTCATCATAATCCTTACAGGTTGCAATGTCGTTGATTCTGCTTAGATAATCAGCCATAGCCAGAAGATACAGGCTCTCTGGATGCCAGCCCTTATTAAAGTAATCACGGATTGCACTGCTTTCCAGCACTTCAATCAGAAAGTCAATATCTCCGATAGCCTTTAGTCTATGACAGACGTTGCTTTTGAACAGCTCAAAGGAGCAGCGCTTTGCGGGGCAGGAAATCCCTCGTTCCACCATAGCCACATCTCCCTTTCCACTTGCGTTCACTAATCATCCAGTAGCCAGTCAATCAGGTTCAAAGACTTAATTCCATCATAAGAACTGTCTAGCCCGGTTTCCATCGACAAAACGATTTTCTCGTAGTTATCCCGGATTCCCTGCAAAGGTGCAAGCTCTCTTGCTCGAACATTCTCGCTGACCATGGATTCCGTCACCTGAATATATTTCTTATCGTCCGCTGTTGTTGCAATAAAATCTACTTCCGCATTGCCAATTTTACCGATGGCAACATCGTAGCCTCGCCGGAGCAGTTCAAAGAAAACCACATTCTCGATCGCATGTCCACTGTCCCGATTGCGGAAGCCCAACAGATAGTTTCTCAGACCAATATCCACAATATAGTATTTTCCAAGGGTACGGAGGTACTCTTTTCCTTTGATGTCAAAGCGCTTGATTTCGTAGAAGAAATAGCTTTCCAGTAATGCGTTCACATACGCCTGTACCGTATGGGCACTGGGTGCGCCTTTGCGCCGGCCATCTTCCAACAGCCCTTCATTTATGAGGGTATTTCCGATGGACGCAATAGATACTGATGAGCCGATGTTGTCGGCAAGGAAAAGGATGATTTTTCTCAGCAATACCGGGTCTGTGATCTGTTTCTGACCTCTGCGTTTTTCTCGTTCCAGAATATCCCGGATTACAACCGTGGAGTAGATGCCGTCCAGCAGCGTCAATGCCTTTTCCTGTTCCAACCCCACGTCCGCGATTCCAGGCATGCCGCCGAAACGCATATAGGCATCGAACACTTCCCTTAATTCGTAGCGTTCGCCATTATGATCGAACACCTGCTTCCGCTGCCCGCCCAATGCGCTCTGTATTTCCCGAAGTTCAAAGCCATGAAACACAAGAAACTCACGGAAAGAGAGAGGCAGCATTTTGATTTCCACACATCTCCCAGAGAGATAGGTCGCGTACTCGGAAGAAAGGAGATAGGCGTTAGAGCCTGTGACGTAAATATCGCAGTTAAAGTCTACCCGAAAAGAGTTGATTGCTTCTTCCCAGGCGCGGATTCGCTGAAGCTCATCGAAGAAAAGATACATCCGCTTTCCTGGAACAATTCGCTCTTTCACATACTGATAAATATCATCTCCGCTCATACCGCGGTAATCATGAGATTCAAAATTCATCTCAATGATCTGCTCCGCTAAAATGCCTGTTTCTTTCAAGTGCTGTACCATCAGCTTCAGCAGACTGGACTTTCCGCAGCGGCGAATGCCGGTTATCACCTTTACCGGTTCAGTATCCTGAAAACCGATGAGTTTATTCAAGTAGCTGTCCCGTCTTTTCAGCTCATTGGATTCTATCAAATCAAGCACCTCCCTTTTGGCTTTAGAATAGCATAAACTTTCATCTTTTTCAAGAGTTTGCACTGAAATGCAAAAAGTCTAATTATTTTGTTTTTTCTGTCATTGTGGAAGTTGAAAGGCTGCATTGACGAACCTGCTCCTGTGGCTCCTGTTCAGTTGATGGTGGGCATGATTATCTTAGGCGATGCGCACCGTCACCGGATGACTTCATTGATTTAAGTGAGTTCCAACCTGACAGTCCCGAAAAAAGCCTTTGACCTGTGCTCTGATTGGAAACACCTCTTTTGCGCAAACGGGCCAGCGCTTGTCAATCAGTAAAACCACCTACCCAAGCCAATCAGGGTAGGTGGTACCGTTCATATGTTTTCTTCCAATTGCCGTGATTTGATGATCACCCGATTCACACCAACGGACCTCTTCCACCGAAGTGTTGCACTGGAATCCGTTTCATGACTTCCTGCATGATAAATGATTCGATAATAGATTTTGTCACACTTGGGATGTCTGCTACGCAGCATGGATACGGAGTTGTTCAGCTGCTGAATCGCCTTTGGAATGCTGGTTCCCTTCAACTCAATGTAATAAGCGGTTTGCTTCTCCTCATTGAGAAGCAGAAAGTCACAGCGCTCCGGCCCGGAGCCCGTTGGAAAAACCTGACCATCCACCTTATACTGCTCGACGTAGTTCAGATCGACATTATTTCCGATGTGTTTGCAGCCATTCTCAGCGGAAGTATAGGTCTTATTTTTCCCGGAACGATATGGTTCTGCACCTGTCAGCAAAGGCATCACGTATCCTCCGTTTCCAGAGATTCCAGCGCAATGTCAGAATATTCATTGATTTTCAAAGAAGCCCCATCAATTACCTCATTCTGAATCAGCACCAGCGAATCTTCATCAATCAGAATATTCTCCAGGCTTCCGTCTTTAATAAAGTAGGCTCCGCTTTGCTGCGGATCAAGCCACATTCTTTTATGAATTTGTTTAGAAAGCTCCGCTTGCCGACTTTCCGGACACTGGGCAGCAATCAGGAGATAGTTAAATGTTCCCAAAACATAGGGACTATGGGTCGTAACAAGCAGCTCCTTATCACTATTGGCAAACAAGGCAAGAACTTCCGCAATGATCCGCTGGGATTCTGGGTAAAGATGGGATTCCGGTTCTTCCAAAATTAAGAACACTTTCTTTTCTTCCAGCAGATAATAAAACAGCAAATTAAAAATCCAGACAACTTCCTGCTGACCGGAGGATGCCAAATTGATCTTCACATAGTTTACCTTGTCCAGATACAATCTTTCTTCGCCGTCAATATATTTGTAGCTTCCCTGCAACACCTTCTGCGCTTGCTCCAAAAGCAAATGGATGATTGGGCCGATCTTTTTCTTCTTTGCCGTTTTCTCTGTATCAAGTTTCACGTCTTCCCATATGGATTCCATCCCATTTTGAAAGTACGGTTTCAGCTTCAGAATGAGTTCTGTATAACGCTTCGTAATATAATCAATATTGCGGAGTTGGGACCCCTCCAGCGATGTGAATATATAGTTTAGCTGCGTACTCAGCAAAGTGATCAGATTCCTGCCTGCGGGAATAAAAACGGTATCATAGGGATCATCAAAAAGCTTATTGAGCCGTTTTTCCTCGCTTTCTCTTTGCCGAGGCAGCAGATTCAAAAAGGAATGCTCCTCTAAATCAGACAGGAAATCGTGAAGTTCCTGGCTAAACTCAAAATCAATAAAATTCCGTTCCGCTTGACTTTTGCTGTCAACAAGAAAAACGCGAACGAAAACCTTCGCATTATAGTGATACACAAGCTCCATATCAGAGGGCATCACCCACGATGTTCCAAACAGCTGTAAGAACTTATCCCGCATTCTCGACTTAATCGTCATTTCCCACGTAGCACTATTAAGCCCTGTTGCGTTCTTCGGCCCACCCTGCATCATAATTTGTAAAATATCCTGCTTTACTGTCCGAAAGAAGAACACGGATTTCGCAATTGTGCTCTTACCATTGGACTGAGGCCCTGCCAGAACAGTAAACCTCTTTAATTCAAGACTGCAATCTGAAATAGGGCCCAAATTGTGAATTGTCATTTGATGTGCCATAATTGAACCTCGCTTTGTTTTGCTCCACCTATCAACCATATTATAGCCCATAAAAGGCACCTTGTCGATAGAATTTTATCATTCCACCTATGATAATTCAAGCTGTAGATTCTTGCATCTCGGCTAGTATCCACCCTCGGATTTTCTACTCAGCCCGTTAGACTTTGCAAAGTGTTTAACAAGTGGTTCAATCGATAGTGCCTTTCAAAAGGATGTCGCATTTCACGACACCCTTTTTGCACTTCCCGAAACAACTCAATATTCTGCCAAAATACATAGAGCGATTATCACTTGCTGCCTTTTTCAAGCAAGAATAATCGCTCTTTTTGTTTTTCTCCGGAAAAGCAAAACCATCTCACGGTGAGCGGGCCACCGAATCGTCCCGAAAAGGAAGGAGTCACATGACAACAAAGGGAAATCTGAATCTGGAGGTATTCAGCAGTCCGGAATTTGGGCAGATGCGGATTCTGGCTGAAAACGGGAAGTACCTGTTCTGTGCCAGTGATGCGGCAACGGCCCTGGGATATTCCAATCCTCGCTCCGCTTTGCAGCGGCACTGTAAGGGTGTCGTGAAACGCGACACCCTTACCTCCGGCGGCACCCAGACGCTCTCTTACATCTCCGAGGGAGACCTGTACCGGCTGATCGTCCACAGCAAGCTGCCCGGTGCCGAAAAATTTGAACATTGGGTTTTTGACGAAGTGCTCCCCTGTATCCGAAAGCACGGCGGCTATATGACGGATAATCTGATTACCGAGCTTATGGCTTCTCCGGACATGATCTACAAGGTCACATCCGATATGCTCAAGGAGCGTGGAGCCCGAATGCGCCTTGAAGGAGAAATGAAAGCAGCCAAACCGAAAATTGAATATTTTGATTCTTTCATTACCGCCAGCGACTGCACCAACATCCGCACCACTGCAAAGGAAATCCAGGTTCCGGAACGGAAATTCGTCGCCTGGCTTCTTGCGAAGAAGTATCTGTATCGGGATGCCCGTGGAAATCTGGTTCCCTATGCCAAGGAGTCCAGCAAGGGCTTGTTCATCGTTAAGGACTTCTACTATGGCTACGGACAGATTGCCCACCACACGCTGATTACGCCCAATGGGAAAATGCTGTTCATGCGGCTGGCCCCTGCCATTCTGGCAGCACCCTAGCGCTTTTCACCGGGAAGGGAGTTGATGCCTATACCTGTTTTCCGTGTTGAAAAGAATGCAAACTACACAACGATGAGTAACTACCATCTGCGGGACAACACCATTTCTTTTAAGGCCAAAGGGCTCCTATCCATGTTTCTGAGTCTGCCAAAGGATTGGAGTTATTCTGTCAAGGGGATTGCCACAATCTCCAAGGAAGGTGTGGATGGTATTCTTTCCGGGCTGAAAGAGCTGGAAGCCGCTGGCTACCTTGAGCGTCACCGAATGCGAAACGACAAAGGCCGCCTGGGTGACAGCGAGTACGTGATTTACGAGATGCCTCACCATATCCGGGGTTCTCCTGAACTGGAAAAACCAAATCAGGAAAAGCCTGTTCAGGCCAACCCTGTTCAGGTAACTCCTGAGCAGGAAAAACCTGTGGAGGAAAATCCCGCACAATCAAATATAGAAGTAATAAATAAAGATAAACAAAATACAGAGAGTAGATAACGACTCTCGGCATTTCTATGGCGTATATCGGAATGTGGTTCTGTCAGATTCCGAAATATGCTCTCTGAAAGAGCAATTCCCGCAAGACTATGTCATGCGGATAGAGCGGCTTTCCGAGTACATGTTCACCTCGGGAAAAAACTACAAAAATCACCTTGCCACAATCTTCAACTGGGCAAGGAGAGATGCACAGTCAGGCAACGGATACCACCATGGAATGTACACCTACGATGGTAATGAAAGTCTGTAAATAAGGGAGGAACGAAGAATTATGGAAACAAATTGGGACAGCCTACAGCGCATTATGGAAATTGCCGAACTCCGGTCAAAAGGAATTCAGGACACGCATTTTCTGGATTGGACATTCCAGATTGCGGAAGATAATCCCTATGTCCAGATGGCGAAGCGATATGTAGACCAATGGGAGCAGGCCAAGGCGGAGAACCTTGGTCTTTTGTTTTGGGGGGATGTGGGAACCGGCAAATCCTTCCTCGCTGCCTGCATTGCAAACGCACTTCTTTCTCAGGGCGTTCCCGTTCTAATGACCAACTTTCCCCGCATTCTGACCCAAATGGGTGATCTCCAATTTGGAGAGCGCACGGAATATATCGCGTCCTTCGGTAAATTTGAGCTACTTGTTATTGATGATTTGGGCGTTGAGCGCAATTCCGAATATGCCCTGGAGCAGATATATGCGGTTGTTGATGAACGCTATAAATCCAATCTTCCCCTGATTGTGACCACCAATCTGCCCCCAAAGCAGCTGCGCGGTTCCCATGATGTTGCGCACGCCCGTATTTACAGCCGTGTACTGGAAATGTGTACTCCCGTCCTGATTCAGGGCAGTGACCGTCGAAAGGCCATCAGCGCCCAAAAGAAGTCCCTCGCCAGACAGATACTCTACCCAAAGGAGGTTGATTCCTATAGCAGTACAGAATGAAGCGGTTCAGAATATTCCGCTATCAGAACTGTTTCCCTTTAAGAACCATCCGTTTCGTATTGTAGACGATGAAGCCATGCAGCGAACAGTGGAAAGCGTGTCCCAGTTTGGGGTATTGTCCCCTGCCATTGCCCGCCCGCGCGTCGATGGCGGTTATGAAATCATCTCCGGGCACAGGCGGCTCCACGCCTCCCAGCTTTTAGGACTGGAAACCATGCCCGTCATCGTTCGGCAAATGGACGATGATACCGCCGTAATCACGATGGTAGACAGCAATCTCCAGCGTGAAACCATTCTTCCCAGTGAACGAGCCAAAGCCTATAAGATGAAAATGGATGCCATGAAGCGTCAAGGATACCGTACCGATTTAACTTCCGGCCAAGCTGGCCGGAAGTTGGAAGGAAAGGAATCTCGTGAAATTATTGCGGAACAAACCGGAGAAAGCGCCCGCCAGGTTCAGCGATATGTAAACCTTACGAATCTGATACCGGAACTCATGCAGATGGTGGACGAAAAGAAAATCGCGTTCAGCCCCGCCGTGGAGCTTTCCTTTCTCACCCCGGAGGAACAGACCAATCTGCTGGATGCCATGGAGTATGGGCAATCTACCCCATCGCTGTCCCAGGCACAACGGCTGAAGAAACTCAGCCAGGACGGCGGATGTGACCGTATGGCGATGTACGCCATGATGTCCGAGGAGAAAAAGGGTGATTTGGAAAAGGTCACCATCGACAGCGGCGACCTAAGAAAGTTCTTTCCAAAGTCCTATACCCCAAAGCAGATGCACGATGTCATTATCAAACTGCTGACCCAATGGCAAAAACGACGTCAGCAGGATTTATCACGTTAGGAGAATACTATGACCTCAAAAAGAAACAACAAAGCCGCCATCACCACAGAAACGCCCATGTACTATGCAATGCTGGCACCGGAGTTGCCTGTGACTGTTATGGATTTGGAGGAGTGCTTCACTGCGGTTCCCTGTTTTGGAATCGACGATCTGGTAATCGATTTTCCGGGCGGCGGTCTCAAAATCAGCGCATACCAGCATTCCGTGGTGGAAACCGACGAGAAGCGTTACCTGATTGGCCCCTCCATCGTCTTTCGTTCTGGTAAGGACGGGACAGATGTGCCCATTACCGTGGAGGATATTCACATTCTCCAGGCACTCATGGTTTACAAAAGCACCACCCTTCATTGCGGAAAGTATAACATTCCCGCAATCGCGCTGGACTAAGGAGGCCACGGATAGAACAGAACGAATCCCTCACCGTTCTCCTGATTGAGCCGGAGCGGTATCCCAAGGTTGTTCAGATAGGTTCTGATTTGAAATCTTTGCAGCAGGCTGTTGGTGGATGGATTGAAGCCGTTTATCCATGGGAGGATAAGGCAGCAATCATTCTCAACGAAGAAGGAAAGTTCAATCAGCTTCCACTGAATCGGGCGCTGCGCACGGAGGACGGTGAAATCTACGATATTACTGCCGGGAATATGCTCGTTGTCGGCCTGGGGGAAGAAAACTTTACTTCCCTGACCAAAGACCAACTCAACCACTACGAAAAGCTCTTTCATCAGCCGGAAACCTTCATCCGCCTTGGGGGCCACCTTATGGCTTTCCCAATCCCGGATAAAACGGTGCGATGCGCAGAAAAAGCACAGGAGCATTCTCCAAAAGCGCCCAGTCACGACGCCAGGTAAAGCTGTCACGGAAAGGAGCTGATGTGAATGCAGGAAGAAGTGGAAAATAGAACCGTGAACCTAGCAATCAGCACCACAAAGCTGACTGCCCGCTCTCTGCTGAACGCCTTTCGCGCCTATATGAACCATCGGCGCAATGTAAAAGCAAAAAAGGCGTACAATATGGACACCCATATTGTAGGTGAGCAAACCATCGGTCAGCTTCTTGGGCAGAACCAGGGGGCTACCAACATCGAAATCGAGAAAACAGAAATCTCCGGCTTCAAGAGAATCCTAAATAAGTATGGGGTGGATTATGCGATTACCAAGGACAAGTCCCAAATTCCCCCACGTTACCTGGTCTTTTTTAAGGCCCGTGACAGTGATGCGCTAACCGCTGCTTTTAAGGAATTCAGTGCTGAGACAGCTCGAAAGGCAGAACGTCCCAGTATGCTGGCCCTTCTGGCCAAGATGAAGGTGCTTGCCGCCTCTTTGCCGAAAAAAGTTCACGAGAAGAAGCAGGAGCGTGAGCTATGAATCGGCGGAATCTAAAACGGCTGATAATTCTTTCTATCCCATATGTTGTCTTGGGCCTGGTCGCTACAAATCTGGGCGAAGCATGGCGTATCGCAAAAGAGGATATTCCAGCCTCCCCCATTCTCGGCCTGATGGCAGCGCTTCCTGCCGCGTTTTCTAATTTTATGCCCAGCTTCCATCCGTTCGATTTGTGTGTTGGGATAGTCTGCGGATGCGGTCTTCGATTAGCCGTGTATCTCCGTGGAAAAAATGCCAAGAAATACCGGCACAATGAAGAATACGGTTCTGCCAGATGGGGAAACGCACAGGATATTGCCCCGTTTGTCGCTCCTAAATTTGAGGACAACATCATTCTGACGCAAACGGAGCGCCTGATGATGTCCAACCGTCCTGCCAACCCCAAGAATGCCAGAAACAAAAATGTGCTGATCGTAGGCGGTTCCGGCTCCGGCAAGACCAGATTTTGGATAAAGCCAAATCTTCTGCAATGCCACAGCTCCTACGTCGTAACAGACCCGAAGGGTTCCATCGTTGTTGAGTGCGGCAACGCACTTTTGAAAAAGGGATACCGCATCAAGATTTTCAACACCATCAATTTTCAAAAGAGTATGCACTATAATCCATTTGCCTACATTCACTGCGAGAAAGATATTTTGAAGCTGGTAACAACGCTGATTGCCAACACCAAAGGAGAGGCCAAAGGCGGCGACGAGTTCTGGGAAAAATCCGAAAAGCTCCTCTACACGGCCCTGATTGCCTATATTCACTATGAAGCCCCGAAGACAGAACAGAATTTTGCCTCGCTGCTGGAACTTTTGAACGCTATGGAGGTACGAGAGGATGATGAAGAATTTCAAAATCCTGTAGATCTTATGTTTGAGGATCTGAATCGTAAAAAGCCCAATACCTTTGCCTACCGGCAGTATCGGTTGTACAAACTGGCAGCGGGCAAAACCGCAAAATCCATTCTGATT
>ERZ1035006.1807-NODE-1807-length-13210-cov-9.887267_pt1 | contig 13210 bp, 5 predicted proteins | sample MGYA00520694_ERZ1035006 | MGnify/ENA primary metagenome ERZ1035006 (study PRJEB33766, sample SAMN09781746) | gut metagenome | biome: gut microbiome | host: Homo sapiens | place: Madagascar | study: EMG produced TPA metagenomics assembly of the PRJNA485056 data...
CTTGTTCAAAATAAATCGTAATTTTATTGACTACCCTGTGCTATGTTTTTACCCCATTTTATAAAAATATATTTTAGTCGAATAATCCTTGTATATTACGCGTATATTATATGTATATTCCTTGTAACTCATCTCCTTTTCTCATGTATAAGCCGCTTACTTTACTGTATTTTCATGCGTCTGGCAAAATATACAAAATAATCTGCTCTAATATAAATTCCGCTATTGATAAAGTTACCTATCATGCAGTTATTGTATAGTAATTCTGAAAGGCACGGAAGAACCATCAACTTTTGTTGTACTTTCCCTTTATCATCAATTTCAAAGTCATTTTCAGAAAGTTTTCCATCAAGACAAGCCGAATAAAATTGCTGTGCAGCCAATCTCGTCTTTACTCCTGTCATATGTAAAAAATTCATATCTCGAAATCCTACACAAACATTTTTCGTTTTGCTCTCTTCCTGATAAACAATCAGGAAATGCTTATTATTTAATTTCAACTCGTATTCCTTAGCTGCATTCACAATGATTTGCAGCGCTGTTTTCTTATCGTACTTTGCCATTCATACTTCCTGGTCACAAAAAGGTTGCCCTTTCGGACAACCTTTTTCATTTCTTGCAATGCTGATTTTTCTGTTGTCTGCCAACCATCCGCCCTTTTATATGCGGCTTAAATGTGGAGTTTTTCTGTTGCTCCCCAACCTGCCAGCCTACGAACTGGCTAAAATGTCAGATTTTTAAGGTGTCAGCACACCCTGACAGACGTATCTGTCTTTACAATATTATTATATAAAGTTATGTTTTTTATGTCAATACACCAAAAATGTTTTACTCATGCTTATCTGTATCTTACCATATTTCACCCGTCAAAATCATTGTATATTCTGCACAAAATATATATTAATGCAAAAATCAAAAAATGCCGAATTCGAGCCATTATCTGCCCAATCCGACATTTTTCATTTTTATACTATTTGTGCACTTTTACTATTAGCAAACACCCTGCGCTAACATAGCATCTACAACCTTCTCAAATCCGGCAATATTAGCACCTGCTACATAATCGGTCTTACCACCAACTGTCATATCATATCTCTTCGCTGCATCGCTGATGTTTGCATAGATGGTCTCCATGATACCTTTCAGCTTGCCATCTACTTCCTCGAATGTCCAGCTCAGACGCTCTGAGTTCTGGGACATCTCTAATGCAGATGTAGCAACACCGCCTGCGTTTGCAGCCTTACCACCTACAAACAGAACACCGTTCTCCTGCAGATACTTGGTAGCATCCAGAGTCGTAGGCATGTTAGCACCCTCCGTTACGGAAACAACACCGTTAGCAACGAGCATCTTTGCATCCTCAAGATCCAACTCGTTCTGAGTTGCACAAGGAAGTGCAAGATCTACCTTGTACTGCCATACGCCGTGCTCACCATTCTTCTTCTCATGATACTCTGCTGAAGGCTTAGCTGCTGCGTACTCTGTCAGGCGGGCTCTCTTAACCTCTTTTACCTCTTTGAGTAATGCAACATCGATTCCCTCGGGATCATAGATCCATCCGGTAGAATCAGAACATGTTACAACCTTTGCACCTAACTCTTGTGCCTTCTCGATTGCGTAGATAGCAACGTTACCAGATCCGGAAACTGCTGCTGTCTTTCCCTCAAGGCTCATACCATGATCTTTCCATAATGCGTTAGTAAGATATAACAGACCATATCCGGTAGCCTGTGTACGTGCAAGAGATCCACCATAGGTAAGACCCTTACCAGTCAGCACACCTTCGTATGATCCACGAATTCTCTTATACTGTCCAAATAAGAAGCCGATCTCTCTTGCACCTGTTCCGATATCTCCGGCCGGTACGTCAACGTCTGCTCCGATATATTTGCAAAGTTCTGTCATGAAGCTCTGGCAGAATGCCATGATCTCTCTGTCTGATTTACCCTTAGGGTCGAAATCAGAACCACCCTTGCCACCACCGATCGGAAGTGTTGTCAGAGAGTTCTTGAAGATCTGCTCAAATCCTAAGAATTTGATAATACCAAGGTTTACAGAAGGATGAAGTCTCAGACCTCCCTTGTAGGGTCCAATGGAATTATTGAACTGTACACGGAAACCTCTGTTTACCTGAACCTGTCCGTTGTCATCTACCCAAGGAACACGGAACATGATCTGACGATCCGGCTCTGTGATACGCTCTAAGATCGCATTCTTTTTGTACAGATCCTCGTTTGCATCAATGACAGGACGCAGCGAGTCAAGTACCTCTGTGACTGCCTGTAAGAACTCCGGCTGATCAGCATTTTTTGTTTTTACTTTCTCAAGTACCTCATCAACGTAACTCATGATTATCCAATCTCCTTTTTAATTATAATTTTAGTATAGTTTTCCGGGCTTCTACTCTTATATTATATGGAAGCCCTCCCTTTGCTTTATCATATTACATAGCCAAAGTTTTCGCAACAACAATCTACATAATATGCAAAAAAACTAATTAAATTAGGCGTATTTCCTGTTTGGAAACACGCCTTTGCAAGTTTTGTTTATAGAAATTTCATTTTTACTGTTTTATCGGCTTCTACTAAGCGGATTTTCTCTTTGCCATGAAGAAACATGCACATCCGATCAGTACAAGTGCCGCACATACCATAAATTTCGGATCAAAACCATCACCGGTCTTGGGTGTATCATCGACCTGATGTACATTCGAAGTCGTAGATGCATACGCACCGGAGCTGCTCGATGACTGCGTACTGCTGCCAGATGACGAACTGCTGCCACCGGTATGATTGCCGGAATTGCTGCCTGTAGCAGAAGTATTATTCGTGGGCTTATTATGATTAGCGGCACTGCCGGAGCCATTGCCGTGTCCGGAACTACCATCACCGACGATCAGGTCATTGCTTCCACTGCTGTTATTGTCTCCGCGGTTTGCATTGCCGGTCTGGATCTCTGTCGTATCATCATCCGGATCTCCTGAACCATCGCCATCTAACGGATAGAACACATATCCATTATCGGATGCATAGCTCTCCGCTGTAGAATTGCTGTATCCATAGATCACTTCCGGTGACCATGACTGATTGCCAATACTGTTGACACTCTTCGGGATCGTAACCGAAGTAATACCACTATTTGAAAATGCGCCCCCCTCGATACTGGTCGCACCGTTCGGTACGGTCAGACTCGTAATGCGGGTGCATCCGGAAAACGCATTACTGCCGATCACCTTGAGTGCAGAGTTCAATGCAATTGAACCCTTTGCAGCCGGGCAGACAAGCAGCTTTGTATAAGATGCATTGTACAGACAGCCTCCGTCTGAAGCATATGTACCATTGCCGCCTGCGACATTGATCGTCGTCAATGCACTACAACCGGAAAAAGCATCTGTAGATATGCTGTTCGTGCTCGCCGGAATAGAGACACCAGATAAGCCGGTACATCCCTTAAATGCGCCACTGCCGATCGTTGTCACACCTGCGGGCACTGCCATAGAACTGAGGCTGCGGCAATTGGCAAACGCCTCGCTTCCAATGCTATTGATCGATGAAGAGATCGCTACACTGGTGAGCGCACTACAACCGGAAAATGTACTGCTCGGAATCGAACTCACTGCCGCCTGCATGCTGACAGATGACAATCTGCTGCAGCCGGAGAATACGCCAGTTCCAAGAGAAGCCACGCTGCCGGGAATCGTCACACTGACCAGTCCTGTACAGTTGGAAAATGCATTATTTCCAATACTAGTCACTGATGAGGGAATCGATATAGCAGAAATATTAGTTTTTCCGGAAAAAGCACTCGCTGCAATCGCAGTCGCGGTATCAGGAATCGCCACGCTGCCGCCTGTTCCGTTATAGCCGGTGACAGTCGTGCCACTCATCGTAAAACCTGCCGTACTCGTATTCGCGTTCGATGCCTGCACTTCTACTCCCTGCAGCAACACCGCACAGACAACTACCGCTGTCAAAACAACGCTTTGTACTCCTTTTAACCATTTCCTCATGTCTCATCTCTCCTATCTATCTCTATAGCAGCCTTATCAATCAATCGACTTTTTTGGCTATGATAAACATTCTTCCTTCTTCAGTATAGCTACTACATGTAGATAAAGTCAACAGTTGATCGCCATATTTGGCATCCAATGTTCCTTTTTTCAATGCGTCCATCTGCATGACATTCACGCTGAACGCCTCAAACTCAGCCTCTGTCCGGGCATTCAGGAAATTGTAATACCGGAAGGTATATTCATCCTGATAGCTGACCTCGGATAAAAACGCATCGATCACTTCATACGTTCCATGCTCATAGATCGTGTCGAACCGAACCTTGCTATGTTTCTCTAAATACCCCTTTTCCAGATAATTCTTCAGTGAGCCGAACATGGAACCGTTTTTCATATTGTGTCCATAGATGATAATATTCGTATCCCGGTTCACAAAATCATTGCGGTAATCCATAAACAGAGAGCCGTTTTTGTCTTTTTTCTTTGCAAAACTGTGTGTCAGATAAAACTGACTGTCTTCTTCTGTATCCGACTGAAGCACCGGATAGTTGATCTCGGTATCCTCGATCTCCAGCCAGCCGACCAGATCCGGATTCTCCGCATAGATCTGCTCATATTCAGGCAGAATCTGCAGCTGCTTTGTCTTGTTCTGATCTTTTGTCTGGGTTTTTGTCTGATTTTTCGTCTGATCCCGGTCTTTCACCACAGTCTCCTGCTTCGTTGGATCATCTTCTACCGCATCATCCGAGAAACCTTCCTCTTCAATATAATGACCGGTCATATTCTGCATATCCTGCAGACGTTTCATCTCCTGCGCAGACTGATCTTCCAGATAATCCGCATATGCAAAATAACCGAAACATGCCACCGCGGCGCAGACACATATTGCACCCGCGATACGGTACTTATTTGCACGCCTGTTATTTTTCAGTTTCTGCGCTTCCTGCTCTTTTTTCTCCTCTGCCAGCTTCAGCGAATGGTTCGCTACGATATCTGACAGATACATGAAAAAATTGATGCCGACCTTACTGTGAAAAATGATCTCCTTATTTCTGATCAATGTATAGAGACGGGCGGCGACATCAACATCGTTGATGTCCACCTCCTCTGTGATCAGGTCAATCTTTTTGAGATCTTCCTGCGCCTCTAAATATTCCTCATAAGTATCAAATTCATAGTCGCCCAGTCTGTATTTCTTTTTTTCCATCATACCATATCACCAGAAGCGGCATTATTTTACAGTTGCGCTCTTGATGGTGTTGTAACTGCTATAGGTCTTTACCCCGTTTACGGTACGGTAAGCGCGGATTGTGTAATAATACTTCTCACCGCTTGCCAGACCGGAATCCACATATCTGCGGGCAGATGACTTGGATACCGTCTTTAATTTTGTATAGATACCATTCTTTTCGGTACTATAGTAGATCTCATAACCGCTCGCCTTTGCCACCTTTGACCAGGTCAATGTCACATTACCGCGGGTTGTAGATCTCGCCTTCAGCGTCGGCGTATTCAACATTGTCTGTGCAGCTACCGCCGTAGAGAAATTACCATAAGATACGGATCCATCCGCATTCTCTACATAAGAACGTACTTTATATCTGTAGGTTGTGCATGAAGTCAAACGCTTCACGGTGTAGCTGTTATTGCTGGTCGTACCGATCACACGGTTATTGGCATTACAGATCTGATAACCATCTGCATAATCCTGATCACTCCATGACAGCTTCATGCTGTTGTTCCTGATCCGGCTCACGCGCAGACCACTGACTGCCGCTGATGTGATCTTGAAAGAGATCACCTTGCTGCCGGTGTAGTTTCTACTGAGCGCCGTTACGGTAATCGATGCAGTACCCGGATTCGTGTTATTACTATAAGTAATCGTGTAGTCCGTACCTGCTGCCAGGGTCTTTCCGGTAGAAGAATCCGTCAAGGTGACGCTCGGCGTATAAGTATTACCGGTGTACTGATAATTGTTCACCGCTGTTGTAATACAGTTCTCAATATTCTTTGCCTCGATCACATAATTGATCGTCTTTGTTCCGGAGAAGCTGCCGATACCGGTCACAGTCATCGTCGCCGTACCTACATTCGTATTATTGCTGTAGGTGACAACATAGTCCGTACCACGATTCAGCATCCGGCCATTCATCGTAACGATCACATCCGGCGTGATCGCATTGCCGGTATAAGTATAGGAAGATGCATAACCTGTGATCTCCATACCGGTCGCAGTATTGCTAATGTTAAAGTAACCGTTTGCCGTTCCTACATAGTACGAATTAGCTGCTGCTGTCGCGATCACGGTCGCTCTGCCGACATTTGTGTTATTTGCATATGTTACCGTATAGTCATTGCCTACAGTCAACAGATTGCCCCCACAGGTGACTGTCACATACGGTGTGATCTGATATCCGGTATAGTTCTGATCCACGATCGTGCTCACTGTTCCATATGTAGACAGATCTGCCTTGATCGTATAGCTCTTATAGATCGTTCCCGTATAGTTATTAATACCGGTGATCATCAATGTCGCTACACCCGGCCGGATATTGTTGCTAGCTGTAATGACAAAATCACTATTGCTCAAACCATTGATGCTGACCGTCGGAATCCGCTCATAGCCATTGTACATCATGCAGTTGTACGTCGTGCTATCATAACCCAGAATGATATCCTTTGCGGAGATCGTCGTCGATCCGTTCGAGATACTTCCGGTTCCTTCACTCGTACCATCCCACTTATTATTTCCGTCCGTATTGCTGCTCACGATGTTGAAATATGCCACGCGGCTGCCGCCATAGTTGCCTTTTCCTGTCACAATAATCGATGCTTTTCCTGCAGAAGTATTATTCGTATAGGAAATATCATAGTCTGTACCGTTGACCAGCTTGACAGACCTTCTCTGCGGATCTGCCTGATCACTGGTTACCGGAAGGTCAGTATCCTCTACCGTGATCGCCTTCGGTTCAATCGGCTGTCCGGTGTAATAATAGCTGCCATCATATCCGGATACGAGCACATACGAAGGTGCGATACTTCTCGGATAGATCGTGTATGCGCAGCTATTGGACTCACTCGTCTTTGCATAGGTTCCCTTGGAAGGAACACCTACAACTGCAATGTAGTAGGTAGCTGCGTCGATGATCTGATCACGCTCTACCTTGTTTGCTTTATCGAAACCATTTTTGTAGTACGCGATATCATAGCGGTTTTCGCCATTCTCATCTACCAGAGTCAGCGCCGAAGACCCTTTTTCTACCGTAATGGAGTTCTCAGCCGGTGCCTGCTCCAGACCATTGTAGGTCGTAGTCACAGAACGGCTGCCGTTTACCAACGTGTACGCCTTACTGATATCCTCACCGATGTAGTAGGTAAACTCCTGTGTACCGGTGTAGTTGTTAATTCCACTGATCCGGATTGTTACTTCTCCTGCATTTGTCTGAGGATTATCAGCATCACCATTATCGTCTGTATAAGTAATGGTGCGATCAGCTTCCTCTAACAATTTATCTCTGGATGTATCCCGAACAATTACCTTCGGTCTTTGAGGCACATTCTTCTTCCATTCAAAGACTTTACCGTCTACAAACGTTTTTGTCTCATCATCCAGATATACAATATCGTCACTCGTGATATCCTTAGGCTGAATTGTAAAACTGATGGACGCTGTTCCAGCAAAGCTACCTTTACCACTAACTGTAACCGTTGCCGTCCCTGCATCTATATTGTTATCATATTTCAACTCATAATCACTCTGCTCACTCAGCGTCTTTTTGTTATACACAACCTTCACGCCCGGTTTATGCTCATATCCCGTATAAATACATGCAGGTACCCCATCATACACCGGACAATCTGCCGACGTATCCGCAAATATAATAGATACACCATCTGTCATCTGTCGTTCAACAATTCTATATTCAATATCTTTCTCACCAGCATAATTGCCCAATCCTTGAATGCGTACAACATAGGTACCTACTGCTGAAAACGGCTCATCCTGCGGTACATCAGAGAGTGTTTTATAAATTTTGATCTGATAATCTTTTCCTTCCTCTAATGATGATTTATATCCTGATGGATAAATCACACGAGGGCTCGGTTTCATCGCATCTCCTGTATACAACAGATCCTCTACACTCGCTGTAATATCATCATCTGCAAGTGACTTCGGCTGAATCTCAAACGTTTCTTCCAATGTCCCACTAAAGTTTCCGCGCAATGTGATGTATACGGTTCCTGTTCCTACATCTGTTGCATTCGCAAATTTCAAAGTATAATCAGAATCCTTTAATGGCTGATTATCATAAATCAACTCCAAGCCAATCGACTTTGCATCCATCTGGTAACCGGTATATGTCGGCTTAGGTATTGTCAGGTTAACCTGTACCGCCTGAATTGGCTCCAGATAATAATTCACCGCGAGCGGACCACCTAATAGAATACCGGTATAATCCTTATCAGCAGGTGTTCCTATCGAAATCATAGCATCTCCCGCCTTCTGATAACCGGTATATGTTAGACTATAATACCGCTCATTGGGAAGTGGTGTCAGAATACCATTCAAACCGGGATAATATAAAGTCACGTCCGGTTTATTATCACTCGTACTTGTCTTAAACGTATATTTCGGTACATCGCCCTCCTTATACTCTGTAGTTTTTCCATCTTTTGTTAACTTGATCGTTAACTTACTCATTGGATAGGTAATCTTAAATGATCTTGTAATCTGTCCGCTATATTTATTCACACCAGTGATCTGGGCTGTAGCCAGACCCACACCATCATTGTTCTTAAATGTAACTGTACAGTCCCAATCCGGATCAATCGCTGAACCAGACGTAGGGAAACCTACCTTCAACTGCTTTGTACCATCCCAGACCTGCACCTTAGCTGTGCTATTGCTATCTACATCAGATGGCTGAATGATCTCTCCATTCCATGCGATTGTATTGTTCTTACCGATCTCTACCCTCGTTATCTCATCATTCAAAGCACCAGTAACTTTAATAGTTACCGTTCTGGTACCTGTATACCACTGCTCCCTATTTCCCGTGATGGTTAAGGTCAAATCCTGCCCAATTTCCGGTGTCTGTGTGGTTTCTACGGTATAGCATGTAGTGGGAATCCGGGCTCCCTCGGTTGCAGTCCAGATCGGTGCAAAATATACCAAATCTGATAAGCTGCCATTCGCGATCGCCTCTTTCAATGTATCAATCGGAACCTCTGCTTTATCGTAAATGGTTCCAACCGATTTACCATCATGTGTTAAAAACTCAGCCCGTTTAATATCTGTATATAAAGGCATCTTACAACGAATGGTTCCAGTAAATCCTCCCATACCGCTAATCACCAGCTGGCTGCTTTCTCCCGGTTCAGTTGCCGCGCTAAATTTATCAATTACAAAATCCGTATTTAATGTTAATGTTCGGTTTTCCCCATCTGCCTGCACATAACTAAGTCTAAAGTTTTTCGGCTGCTTGACTGGTTCACCCGGATAGATTGTTAGTTCATCATAATCCCAACTAGATACATAGGTATCACCTGATTTCGGATCACTTGCATTTGCCGGCTCTTTCAATACAGTACGTTCAACCGGACATCCAAATTTAAACTTACCATTAAGATTATTGCGTCCAGTCACCGTATATACATAAGTATATTTTCCATCTACGCTATCCGGATCACTAGGAGCAACCGGTTCAGAGGTTACTGAGAAAGTATAATCTCCCTTCTGTTCATACGTATTTAGTAGTAACTCTTCCCCATTTAATAATATATGTATCGTAGGTGCCTTATCCGCATATGTCCCGACCTCTGTAAATTCAGCTGTGATTCCATTTGTCGCAGCGTCAATCGTAAACTGTGTTGTCATAACTCCGGTAAAATTACCTTTACCGGTTACTCTCAACGTATAGGTTCGTACATTGATACACTGCTGAACAACCTGAGAGTTACTGGTGTATTCTATGCTATAGTCCCTGCCGCGAGTCAGAACAGCCGATGCACTCACGATGCTACTTCCAGTGACCTTCTTGATTGCCTCCTCAGGTTCAACCGGCTGACCTGTATAGTTATAGTGAATGGATATACTACCATTTGCACTTGTTATCTGATGTGCTTTTTTATCACCCGTTAAATCTATCCTATAGCCATTGATGGAATCTGTGATATTCATCGGATTAATATGATATATCGCACTGTTAACACTAGTTCCATAATATCCTTTTTCTGGATTACCCACAGCCTGAACTATTATATCTCCTGCATAAACAGACCAGTTAGAAGGTAACATGTTATCTCCATCCGTACGAGAATATTTTAGACTAAAAGCTCCCGCTGTCTCTGATTTTTTTAGTGTAAGTTCTTTATATGGCCCTTTAAGTACCGCAGTAATTGTCGGATGCTGTGATGCTCCATTGTATGTAAGCCTCTCAGATCCCATACTTAAAGTCGCATTGGTAATGTCACGACCACATTTTACAGTGACTGTCTGAGTACCCTTGTAATTTCCGTTTCCTTTCAGTGTGACCTCATATTCTCCCGCTAGCTTCAAAGCACTCAGGCTAGATCCATCCAGTCCGCCATAGCCTTTCTCTGTCTGATAGACAACACTCTCAATCGTATAATCTGCATCTTTATTCAATTCATGATTCTTTACGGCTATTCCCGCATCATACACCTTAAATGCCACTTGATAACTGGGTGCATCGCCAGACACAGTAGGTGTGATCTTTATATTTTCATTATCTATACTACGCTCTGTAATCGTGAAAGTTATCCGTTTCTCACCTGTCAGGTTACCTCTTCCCGCTATTATAGCAGTCGCAGTAGCTGTAGGCGCACTATTATTTTCGTATCTAACGATATAATCTTTACCTTCTACCAATTTTAACGACCCACTGCAAATTACCTTCGGTGTTGTATCTCCGCCATTCCACTCTACCGTTGAATATTCGAGGAAAAAGCTTGCATCCGTATCCTGTGCAATATTTCTCGCTATGATACTATAGTTAATTTCACTTTCGCCAACAATATTCTCATTATCATCTGTCTGTGTAATTGACATCACATAATCACCCGGCGCAGACGGTACTTCTGTTCCAAGATCCACTCCAGCAAGTGTCTTGTAACCTGTGATCGCATAATCTGAACTTTTCAGGACATAATCATGAACCATCAGCCTAGGGCTAATTGCCGCTCCTGTATAACTATAATTTTCCTCATCGTTTCCTTGATCATCTACACACCTTGCTTCACTAAGCTGTAATGCATCAATTTCAAATGTTCCTGAAAGAGAACCCTTATAAGGACTGTTGGATTTTGCTGTCAGCGTCAACTCAGCAGTTCCAGCATCTATATTGTCCCTCCACTTCGGTGTAAAAAATTTCGTAATATCAGTCGTTGACTTATATGTAACTGTGTACACCGGTGTAATAGTTCTTCCTGTGTAATCATATGAAGACGCATCAAATGTAAGTTTAAAGTTCGGTTTTTCTGATGCACTATTAATATCCACCTGCGCAATACTATATACACCGCTGGTCTCATCGAACTTTCCAGCATATGCATTTTTTCCACGGACAGCAATTCTTTTGTTACCCACTGACAGCATATTTTCATCGTTATATTTAGAAGCCTGTGTCCACTTATTTTTGCTATTCTGATACCAATATTCTATGTCATAATGTGTTCCGTTTATTAACGTATTACCAGACTCATCAACAACCTCTATGTCATCCACTTCATAACCTTTTGCATTATAGGGTAGACTCGTCGGATTACTGTCTCCACCAACACCTTTAAATCGGAACTTCGTCAGCGTAAAACCGCTATATACATAATAAGGCACTGTTACAGAACCACTATAATTCGTGGAAGCCTTTGGTGTAACCGTCATTTCATATTGACCAGCCTTTGTCGGTCTGACTGGCACATTCGGTGCAGACGGAAATGCAAAAGTCACGTCATAGTCTTTTGAATCTAAACGCTTACCATCTACCGTTACATATAAATCTTCGGGTAATACCTCACCATTATTATCCTTTGCACTTAAAGGTCTCCGGTATATATATGTTGCCATATCCTTCCAAGTTCCAGGATTTTCTTCATCCGGTGCCTTCACCGTAACTTTTGTTTCCTTTAATCCAACGGTGAATGTACCCTCAAACTTGCCTGTATACAACGCCGTGTTTGTAGTCCCAAGAGAAACTACTCTACCCTCGCCATCCGCAGGCGTTACTTCCACTGTATATGTTCCGGCATTTTTTACCTCGTCAACCTCTACTCCATTCTGCTTAAATACAAACGACAATTCGTTTGATGCGTTATTTTTTGTTGCATTTTCCAAAACAGGAGTTCCATCTGCATTTTTGAAAGAAACAGCAATATCTCCCCGCAAATCACTGCCGGTATAACCATACACACTTTTTCCTAATGTAGCATATGTATTATCAGCCATATCATATGCCATATCGCATAGAACTGTCGTACTTATAGCACTATCAAAATTGGTGTTATCTGTCAATGTTACCGTACACGTCTGATCTTTACCAACTGTCGAAATCTTGCTCAATGTAAAATGCTTCTCAATTGCATCTCTACCGGTATATTCTATTGTTCTATTATTTGCAAGTGTAACTATAACCGAAGCCAGATCAGGTGACTTCCCACCAGCTACATATTTTAATACAGGATTTAAGGTACTACCAGTATTTGCGTTTATTTTTTTCGGTGTAGCTTGCTTAATTGTAAACGGAATCTTGCTAGCGTCCGTTTTATCTGCATAATATGTGCTAGTAGATGTCGGTGAAAGCACACCATAGAAAGTTCCTGCATTAACGTTATCTCCACCAGTAGTATCTAATTCACTATTGAATTCTGCTTTGATCGACGTCCCACTCGCCGTCTGTACATCTGATATTGAAGGTTTATTCTCTTTATTTGTGTAGGAATATTCCGTTGACGTTGATGCCAACGTCACAGTAACTGGTTGTAGCGCAGAATCTCCTTTAATTCCTACAAGTACCTGATAAGTGCCCTTTCCACCTGTCGCAGCCGCCTTTGCCCTTGGCACGACCTGCACTGCTCCGATCACCATGCAGACACACAGTGCCACCGATAATAATTTCTTTTTGACATCCTTGTACATAACCCTCGCCATCCTTTCGATTGGTTTGTTCGTAATCAGGCTTCCTT
>ERZ1035006.1811-NODE-1811-length-13190-cov-33.234869_pt1 | contig 13190 bp, 8 predicted proteins | sample MGYA00520694_ERZ1035006 | MGnify/ENA primary metagenome ERZ1035006 (study PRJEB33766, sample SAMN09781746) | gut metagenome | biome: gut microbiome | host: Homo sapiens | place: Madagascar | study: EMG produced TPA metagenomics assembly of the PRJNA485056 data...
CGCCTCCAAGCTGGCCCATCAAGCCACCATTTGGCATCTGTGGTTTCGGCATCTCCGGTGCCTGTGGCTTCGGCATCTCCGGTGCCTGTGGCTTCGGCATCTCCGGTACCTGTGGTTTCGGCATCTCTGGCGCCTGTGGTTTTGGCATCTCCGGTGCCTGTGGCATCGGCATCTCCGGTACCTGTGGTTTCGGCTGACCCATCGGCGGTTTCTGTCCGTTCATCGACTGTGGTATTGGCTGACCCATCGGCGGTTTCTGTCCGTTCATCGACTGTGGTATTGGCTGACCCATCGGCGGTCTCTGCCCGTTCATCGGCTGTGGCATCGGCTGACCCATCGGCGGTCTCTGTCCGTTCATAGACTGTGGCATCGGCTGACCCATCGGTTGTCTCTGTCCGTTCATCGGCTGTGGTATCGGCTGGCCCATCGGCGGCACCTGTCCGTTCATCGGCTGTGGTATTGGCTGACCCATCGGTTGTCTCTGTCCGTTCATCGGCTGTGGTATCGGCTGGCCCATCGGCGGCACCTGTCCGTTCATCGGCTGTGGTATCGGCTGACCCATCGGCGGTTTCTGCCCGTTCATCGGCTGTGGTATCGGCTGACCCATCGGCGGTCTCTGTCCGTTCATCGGCTGTGGTATCGGCTGGCCCATCGGCGGTCTCTGTCCGTTCATCGGCTGTGGTATTGGCTGACCCATCGGTGGCACCTGTCCACCCATTGGCTGCGCTGGTACCGGCTGGCCCATCGGCGGCATTCCCTGTGGGCGCATATTATTCATCACGCCAACACGGTTTACTTTGATTTCTTTATTCTGAGCATCTGCATTTGCCGGTGTATCTGCTTCTTTTTTCAATCCATTGTCCCTTGTGTAGAAAAGACCGATTTTTTCCATCTCCGCATCCACAAGTTCCTTTAATTTCATATTAGAATAATGATCTGCATTGATCAGAGTCAAAATTCTTGCAACATAGTTGTCCTTGTCCTCTTCATCAAAACGCATCCGTGACACGATTCCACGGAAGAAATTCGGAATATCAGACTGTCCCAGTGCGTCCTGCTTGACAGGAACCATAATACATTTTACTGCCAGACTGTCCGGTTCCACATAAATATAATTTGTATCACGCACAAGATAACTGATCTGCACACCTGCAGCGCCAATCTCAAACGCACACAAAAGCCCTTTCAGAATTGCAAGAACATCCGCCTTCTTCAATGTGTGCTTCAGCATAACTTCCAATGTGTTGTCATGATGTACATAAGAAATAATACTTCTCTTTCCATCTTCGTCCTTATACTGGAATGGTATGATATTTCCAAGCTGGGCAACCTTGTCGGATACCCGGTCATCATATGCATCTGCTGCGCCAAGCTGATATTCCACCAGCGTCATTCCGTTCTGCTTTGAAACATTCAATTCTAACCCCTTCATTTGCTACCTCCTCGTAATATGAAATATCCTTAATTAGCGAATCTTAAATGTAAACTCCTCATCTGCAAGCCTTATCAGGGAATCATGCGTCAGGATTTCCTCTACACCGTCCTCCACGCGTTTTCCATTCACATATGTATGATTTGTAGACTTATTATCTTTAATGTAACATACCCCGTCTTTCTGGATGATAAAAGCATGCTGGCGGCTGATTGCTCCGTTTCCACCAACTGTATAATCCACGCCTCTGGTTGCCTTTCCAATCTTGAAGATTGCTTTATTCAGCATAATACGTTCCTCTGTGCTGACACGAATCAGATACGGCAGAGCTTTTGGTACCCCGCCTGTCGTCACTGCACCTACAGCATCCTTCACAATTTCTGTCACAGATTTGTTCAGGATGGAAGAACTCTTTGGTTTCTTCTCTTCATCCTTTTTCTTCTCGATATTCATATCTTCATAAATATCTTCGATGACAGGAACCTTAACATTCTCTGTCTGATCGGCAGCCTTGGTCTCCACAATTGTCGGAGCCTCCGGCACTTCCTGCTGTGTTGTCTCGGTTGCTTCTGCCTCTGCTGCCTCCATCTCAGCCTCCGTCTGCTGGATAATTGCTGCACGGTTTACTTTTACTACATTGCGTTTGATAACCGGCGGCTTATTCTCAAGAAAATTATCCAGATCTTCCAGAGTCTGAATATTCTTTGTTGGCTGTGGCTGTGGTTTTGCCGATGGAACCTCTCCCACCAGTTCCTTGATACGGTCTTTAATCACATTAATATCTGACTCTTTTTTATTCGTCTTAAGCTGCAATTTCTCGTTTCCACTCGTTGCAGTCTCCTCTTCTTCCGGTTTTACCTGAGACAAAATCTCTTCTGTTGCAGAAGGAATCTCTGTTTTCTCTGCAACCGGTGTTGATTCCGGTTCTAAATCCTGTGTCTCTTCCGGTGCAGGAGCCGGTGTCTCTTCTGCTTCTGAAGCATTTACCTGCATTCCTGCCGGGAGAATACTGTCAAGTTCTTCTTCCTCTTCGACTGCTTCTGCCGGTTCTTCTTCCTCTTCGTCCTCATCATCCCCAATCTCCGGAAGCGGTGTATCGTTCTCCTCGAGATTGTTCATGATGTCATCGATATGTTCCGGAACAGCTTCGTCCTCTGCACTTACGACCTCCACACCGTCTGCATCGATAGCTCCTGCTTCCTCAAAGCTGATGCCTTCTTCTTCCATCAAAGCCTCTGCCAGACCGATCAGTCCGCGCAAATTGAAGTTATCACCGTTAATATAGGTGAGCAGCTTGCCGACATAGTTCAGGTCTTCCTCTACATCGTATTTCATATTTGCAAGCAGCTGACGCACAAAGCTCTTAAATTCAACAGAAAGCGCACCCTTACTCTCAATCGGCAGGCACAAAAACTGTACGGTTTTCTTGTCTGCATCTACATAGATAAATCCACGGTTAAGCAACACATACGAAAGCGGGACCGCCTGTTCCTTCAGGGAGATCATCTCCTGTGCCACATTGCGAAGTATCAAAAGCACACTCTCACAGTCATGCTCATCTACAATATACTCCTCCAAAGATACCTTTCCCGTAATCGGATATGTCAGGTAATCGTAGTCATCATCTTCTTCGTAAATAATCTCCACCAGTTCTTCCGGTGCATTATCCTGACAATAATCAAGCACATCCTCATCTAACTCACAATCGTCCCCCATTGTGTATGATAAGTATTTTTCTTCGCCTATATTACGTGCTTTAAAATTAAAAGTTCTCATAACGTCCCTCCTAACACATTATTTTTCTATTGCGATTCCTCAGTTTCCGATTCTTCCGATGATTCATCACCCTCTGTAGTTACACCATTCGGTCCACCGATAATCTGAGTGTCAATATGCTCCTCATAATCCTCTGTGAATATATGCGTTCCCGCTTCTTCATCTCCCACATGATAGTACAGATAATTGTGTTCCTGCGGATACAACACCGCATTGATGCAGGCAATACCCGGATTACATATCGGTCCAACCGGGAGTCCGGCATTCTTATACGTATTATATGGAGAATCAAGTTCCAGATCTTCATACAAAACCTGACTCTTGTCATACATTCCGTTTGTGAGTGGATACAAAACCGTCGGACACATCTGCAGCGGCATATCCGCCTTCAGACGATTGTTAATAACGCCTGCTATGATCGGCCGTTCCTCATCTACCTTTGCCTCACGTTCCACAATAGACGCACGGGTTACGACCTCGAATGCACTATACCCAAGCTCTGCTGCACGATCCTGTAAATCCTGTGTGTAGTAGTTCTCAAAAGTCTGCAGCATCCAAGCAACCAGCGACTCCGCAGTTGTAGACTCGTAGATATCATAAGTAGCCGGGAACAAAAATCCCTGAACTTTATACTTTACATTTGCGCCAGCCGGAATATCTTCCAGATACGGAAAATCCGATCTTGTCACCGATTTACATGCATTCAAAAATTCTGTTGCACTGCAAATTCCCTGCTCTTCACACCGTGCAGCAATCATCTCTACAGTAAATCCTTCCGGCACGACCAGATAATCAATCGGTGCATTCTCTTCATAGCTTGGACTCATCGCTGCCATCATCTCCAGCGTTGTCATACCTGTGTTCAATGTATAGGTACCTCCATGCAGCTTGCCCCGGTACTCCGAATCCTGCAGACGCTTCGTAAATGCCCTTGGATAATTGATCAATCCGTTTTCCTTCAGGATCTCGGCAATCTTCTTTACCGATGCCCCCTCCGGGATCTCCACCGTCACATCAACGCCCTCTCTTGACTCGGTTCCTTTATATTCATACATATAATCATCATAATATGTTCGGAGATGTTTACAGGTCAGATTGGCAAGTGCCAAAATTGCCACGACCAATATGATTCCCTTGACTATTCTAACTGCTGTTTTTCCCACGGTCAGTACCTCTTCTTTGCATTTTAGTTTACATAACTTTTTAAAAAATTACATACTTGATGTAATTTTACAATAATGGTATTATACTATCATCTTTTAGATAAAATTACAAGAAAGGATGATAAATTTGAGTAATCCAATTGTTACAATGACGATGGAATCCGGCGATGTTATGACGTTTGAACTTTATCCGGATATTGCACCAAATACGGTGAAGAATTTTATCTCTCTGATAAAGAAAGGGTTTTATGATGGTTTAATCTTCCACCGTGTGATCAGCGGTTTCATGATTCAAGGTGGATGTCCGGACGGAAACGGTACCGGCGGACCCGGATATTCTATCCGCGGCGAGTTCGCGCAGAACGGTTTTGCAAACGATTTGAAGCACGAGCCGGGCGTACTTTCCATGGCTCGTACCATGATGCCAAATTCTGCCGGCTCCCAGTTTTTCATTATGCACAAGAACAGTCCTCATCTGGATGGAAGCTATGCTGCTTTCGGTAAGATTGTGGATGGTCTGGATATAGTAAATAAGATTGCCGACGTTCCAACCGACTACATGGATCGTCCACTCGAAGAGCAGCGTATCAAGACAGTAACAGTCGACACGAAGGGTGTCGAATACGACGAGCCGGAGAAGATGTAAAAATATCTTGTAACGGACGCACAGCGTACAAAAATAGAAATCCCCTGCAGATATGTTTCTATCAATCTGCAGGGGATTTCTGTTTCTGTAGGTCTTATACATCTCTACATCTCTTGCATCTTTTTCAAAAACGCTTTGGCACGGTCTGTCTTCGGATTGTCGATCACATCTTCCGGTTTTCCTTCCTCGACGATAACTCCACCGTCCATAAAGATCACACGGTCGGATACGCTTCTGGCAAAGCCGATCTCATGGGTTACAATCACCATAGTCATCTTCTCTGCCGCCAGTTCTTTCAATACCTTCAGAATCTCCGCAGTCAGCTCCGGGTCGAGCGCGGATGTCGGTTCATCAAAAAACAGCATTCTTGGCTTTAAAGCAAGTGCACGAGCGATTGCCACTCTCTGCTGCTGTCCGCCAGACAACTGGTATGGGTAATAGTCCCCTTTATCTTCCAGATTCATCTTACGAAGCAATTCCTTTGCCTCCTCGTAGACTTCTTCCTTATCACGCTTCTGCACGTGAATCGGTGCATCCGCGATGTTTTTGAGCACGGAATAATGTGGAAACAGGTTAAAATTCTGGAACACCAGCCCATAATAGCTCTGGATTTCTTTCAGATCTGTTTTATTCGCATAAACCGGTGCCCCACTGTCTGAATTGACAGCTTCCTTTCCACAATATATCATGCTTCCGCCATCGATTTTCTCCAGCATTGTCATACAGCGAAGGAACGTAGATTTTCCTGAACCGGACGGACCGAGAATCGAGATTACTTCGCTCTCTGCAACCGACATACTGATATCTTTTAACACTTCGAGATCATCGAAGCTTTTCTTTATATTTTTTACTTCCAGTAAATTCATCGTAGCCCTCCTGTTCTATCGATAGTAATTCATACTTTTCTCGATTTTCTCCATGACAAATGCAACCACAAAGTTAAAGATGTAATAGAATACACCCGCAATAAAGAGCGGCATGATCGTCGTCTGTGCGGCTGCCACCTGCTTTGCCAGCGTGAACATCTCCGTATAAGAGATTGCAAATGCAAGAGAGGTGTCCTTAACCAGTGTGATAACCTCGTTTGTGACAGAAGGCAGGATATTCTTTGCCATCTGCGGGAATACGATCTTGAAGAACGTCTGACTCTTACTGTAGCCTAAGATCTGTGCAGCCTCATGTTGTCCCTGTGGTACAGCCTGAATACCGGAACGATAAATCTCTGCAAAATATGCTGCATAGTTCAGGGCGAATCCAATGATAACCGCCTGGAAACGATAGCTTGTCGTAAGCGTTGCACCAAACAGATAATACGGTCCGTAAAATACTACAAGGAGCTGTAACATCAGCGGCGTACCACGTGCGATGGAGATATAGAACTTCACCAGCCAGCGGATTGGTGCGATCTTACACATTCTGCCTGCCGCAACCAAAAGTCCGAGCGGCAGAGAGAAAAGAAGGGTAAGGAAGAAGATCACAAGAGATGCAAGCAGACCTTCTGCAAGCTGCTTCGTGATTGAGCAGAACTTATCCCAGAAGTTCGTATTCTTCTTACTTGTGGATGCACTGTCTGTTACAGTTGCCGCAACGGCATTTTCATCCCGTACCTGATCATCCGGTGACAGGCAGATAGATTCCTCAAGTCCCCATTTTTCTGCGATTTCCTCAAATGTTCCATCGGCAAGCATATCAAGCAGTGTTGCCTGCACTTTATCACGAAGCTCGGTATTTCCAAGCTTAAATCCGATTCCGTATTCCTCGGAAGACAAACGGTCCTCAAGCATCACGAATTTATCACCGCGGGATTCGATCTCATAGTTTGCAACACCGATATCCATGCAGATTGCATCAACCGCACCGGATTCCAGATTCATAAATGCGCTGTTGTAATCACCCACCTGCTGCAGATCCTTGAACGTCTTAGCAAGCGCCAGATTCTCCTCACTTGCATCCTCACCGGTCAAGGCTGCGAGTGCAGAACTGTCTGCCTGTACCGCAACCACCTTATCTGCCAGATCGGTAAGCTGTGTGATACCGGAATCCTTACGCACGACAACGACCTGTGAATTATCGACATACGGCGTTGTCCATGTGTAAGCATCTTCTCTTCCATTCATCGTAAACCCGTTCCAGATACAACTGATTGAGCCGGAATTTAATTCCATATCCTTCGAGTTCCACTCGATTGGCTGCTTCTTTAAAATCCAGCCATTCCGGTCACATACTTCCTGTGCCAGATCCAGATCAAATCCAACGTACTCGCCGTCATCGTTCTTATATCCATATGGTGGGAATTCCGCATCGAATCCGACAACAAATGTATTATCATCTGCAGTTGTCTCCTCCTGCACCTCATCATCTGCAGTCAGACAGATAGATTCCTCCAAGCCCCATTTCTTTGCAATCTCCTCAAATGTACCATCGGCAAGCATGTCAAGCAGTGTTGCCTGTACTTTATCACGGAGCTCTGTATTCCCCTTTTTAAATCCGATTCCGTATTCTTCGGAAGACAGGCGGTCCTCGAGCATCATGAATTTGTCGCCACGGGATTCAATCTCGTAGTTTGCTACACCGATATCCATGCAGATTGCATCAACCGCACCGGATTCCAGATTCATGAATGCACTGTTATAGTCACCTACCTGCTGCAGATCTTTGAATGACGCACAGAGTGTTTTGTTTTCCTCGCTCGCATCCTCTCCGGTTAATGCTGCCAGTGCGGAGCTGTCTGCCTGTACCGCAACCACCTTATCAGCCAGATCGGTGAGCAGTGTGATACCGGAATCCTTACGGACAACAACGACCTGTGAATTATCCACATATGGTTTTGTCCATGTATAATCATCCTCTCTGCCATTCATCGTGAATCCGTTCCAGATACAGCTGATTGAACCGGAATTCAATTCCATATCCTTCGAGTTCCACTCGATTGGCTGTTTCTTTAAAGTCCAGCCGTTCCGGTCGCACACTTCCTGTGCAAGATCCAAATCGAATCCAACGTACTCGCCGTCATCGTTTTTATATCCATATGGCGGAAATTCTGCATCGAATCCAACAACAAATGTATTGTCTTCATTTTCCTCTGCTTTCACAGGCACCGACACCAGTGGTCCGAGCAGCAATGCCATCATCAAGATTGCGGTTATTATCCGCTTAAGGTTTGTCTTCATGTCCTTCCCCTCTCGTATTTTGTTCCCTTGTTATGTATACCGCGTTCCTTACACAAACACAAGTGCCTACATCATAATCTTTTTCCTATTGTATGTCAACGAAATACGCATGTCTTACAGACAAAAACCGCGCCCGAAAAATATTTTCAGGCGCGGCACACACATTTTCCATCCGGAGGGAATGATTATTTTCTTTTTTCCACCAGTACAAACAGACTCGCACTAATCACACCTAACAACATACACGCAATCGGCATCGCTTTGTCTCCGGTCTTCGGAGAACTCTCCGGATTTACTGTCTTAGCGGCTGGCGCTTCCATCGTTGTTGTGATTTTTGCCGGTGGTGCCTCTGTCGTTGTACCTCCGGCAGTCGCCTTTTGCTTCTTGACAATTACATAAGTAGAAAACTGGTTTGTCTCAAAGGTGATTGTTCCATCCTTGACAGTCGTATCGAGTGCCTGCAAGATTCCGTTATGGTTACGAACAACCGTATAGTCATAATCGGAGTCATACTCATCAAGCGACAGAAAAAGTGTAACCGGTTTCTCAAACTCTGTAACAGGACTCTCCCAATTAGAGCCATTTCCCTTGCTCACGATATGATCAAGCTGCAAATCAATTGCCTGTGCAGACTGCGCGCCCTCTACCAGCTTTTCTGCGTCTGTTGTATCGTAGTTTGCCGTATCCGACACCGTCAGACGCAGATTGCCGCTTGATACCGCATTGGAGCCATTGTCCATACGCACGGTTTCCACCTGTCTGCTTTCACTCTGCACACGATTCTCTGTCTTCGTGAATATTCCTTTCAGATGCACCGGACTGTTTCCCATAACAAATGTAAACGTGGACATATTTGCATCGTCCGGCTGCAGAGTCACGCCGCCATTCAACTGCAGTCCCGCTACCTGATAACCGTAGTCCGGAACAAGCTTGATTGTTACCTTCTTACCAAACGGAACGGCGATATTTCCACCCTGTGCATTGCCCGGATTGCCACCAAACTGCGCCGACAGATCCTGTACACCTTCAATCGCAGTCACCCGTGCGGTTCCATGTTCCAGATATGCATCTTCGCCGAAGGAAGCACTGTCATATGCCCATGTCACGGTCACGTATTTCTTATCAATTTGGATGTGCTGCATCCCCGCTGATATCGTCGCTGCCGTACTCTCGTTGTTTCCAATCGTAATTCCGCCAAACGAGGACAAATCATATATGTCTGTATCGTAGGTAATATACACTTTTGCAGATGCAGTTCCAGTTCCGAATTCATATCGTCCATTTCCCCTTGATATCACGACACCTGTTGTTATCATCTGTTCCAACGTCTGATATCCGGTACCTACATCTGCATAGATTTCAAATTTTGCATCCATCTGTTTTAATTCGCTATAGAAATCACTCGTATTTCCGGAAAACGCATCCCCCTCCAGCATCAATTCCACCGGAGCCGTGGGGCCACCCGGATTCGGATTGCCCGGGGGTAGTTCCCCATTATTTTCCGTATACATCTGCGCCGCATCGCTTTGCATCACCGGCAGGAAACTCACAACCAAAAGCAGCGTCATCAGAAACACTACAATCTTCCTCTTCTTTTTCTCCATAATCCTGTCCTCCTCTTACTCGTCAAAAATGCCCATAAATTAAAATAACCATAGCAGATTTTCCTCTGCTATGGTAGTTGACAGATGTCTCAAATGTGTGTAACTCCACTATTTTTCCGGATTCCAGCCATAATAAAACTGTATCAGTCCTATTCTTGCTTTCGTTTCGGTCTTTTCATTCATATTCGATATGTGACGATAAATCGCCGCACGGGAAATCCCGAGTGTATGCGCAATGTCCTGTACATTCTCATCCGAGGAAAGTAGCGTCTGCAATACTTCCTGTTCCCGGTCTGTCAGTGCGTATTCCGATGAAAATGCGGCAAATTTATCAACTGCTTCTGCCCAATCCTTCTGATCCGCTCTTTCTTCCGTCATACAGATTCCGTCTATCTGTACAGCATATAACTGGTTTTGATAGGCAAAAAGTAAAGCACTGATAACCACAAAAAGCAGAACTACCGCAATCATAACACCGTATCCCACTGACGTAACCGCGCCCGCGAAGGTCAGTGTGACCAGCGCACACAGATTGTTCACTGCCCGGCCAAATCCCGCCCACAGCTTTGGAGCCGCGCTATGATAAGAAAGCTCCATAAACCCGGCTGTAAAATACACAGAAAAAAATCCGGCTGACAGATAAAAAACGAGTAATCCCACCAGAAACGATCCGCCGAATCCAATCATGATTACACAAATCGTGGATAAAAGCGTTACGCAATACATGATCATATGCATCCATTTTCGACCACATATGTCAAACAGGAATCCGGCTGCGATTCCGCTTACTGCCAGCAAAAGTCTTGGCCATTGACCAATATCAACCGTTCCCGCCGCATGCGCCGAAGTCACGGTATTGTCCAGGGTTGCAAAAATAATAGTCATAAAGAATATAATAACCGCAAACATCACGCAGACCGAGATCGGATATGGTGTCTCTTCTCCGCGTAAATCCGTGTCAGTGCAGGTCGGTTCCCCCTTTGCAATGAGCGATAATGTGATTACTCCGCAGCCAGCCATCAGCAGGCATGCCTCAATCCATGTTTTATGTATCAGATTATTGCTTAGAAACTGTAAGATAATTCCGCCTGCATAAGCAAATCCAACACATCGGGCAAGTACCGTCCGGTCACTTAACATATATGCCATCCGGTAATGCACCCACGCCCCTAATATACCGAGATTCAAAAACAGGATACACCCGGCGTATATTGTCAGCATATATCCCGCATGATGCAGCACGCCTATCACACAGATGATATCAATTCCAAATAAAAGCAATGATGAAATAGCAGAGAGCCATATTCTCCGTGCAACAAAAAAATCCGCAACTGACCGGTACAGAAAAAATCCGACGGCACTCACACCAAGCACATAATTCTGTGCCCGCACAACACCATCCATATCTGTCACATGCATCATACAGTTATCAAAGAGATATTCCGTGCCTAAAAACACAAAGAAAAAGACAGCAAGCAATATAATACTGATATAGTTTCTCCTCATTGATATATTTGCTTTCATCTCCGGATATCCTTCTTTGCCCTCTCCTGTTATTTACTCTTCATCTTCTGAATCATCGGAATCTTCGGAATCTTCGTCTCCCGATACGTCAGTATCTTCCATAGCAGTACCTTCCTCTTCATCATGAATCAACACACTCTCATCATATGCATGCAGATCTTCTTCCGGAAGATATGGTTTAAAGCACCGGAGCATGATATAGCCCCACAAATATCCAACTAACCCAAATCCAATAATAACATACACGATCAGTGAGATTACCATATCATAATAAAAGCACCATGCGATTACCAGATATGTGAGCATCATCAGGAACGTCATCGGAAAATTCTTGATACTCATCAGAAATCCGTTGCGCAGCTGCGTTTTCACCTTATTATCGAACTTTGCCTGCAAAGCAAATGTATACATAAACGTCATAACCGCCAATGTCATTAACACCACACTCACAAACAGAAACGGTTTCGCCATACTGTTTCCGGTGTTCTTCCACTGTGTCAGCCAGAACCAGATATCAACGCCCAGTATAAAAAATGCAACTAGAAACAGCATCCACATACCGGTTGCCTGCTTGAAGTTCTGTTTGAAACTTCTTGTGTAGAATTTCCAGACATATCCGTCATCCCCGGTAATTCCCTTCATCGCTGTATAATAAAGCGCTGTAAATGCCGCTCCAATCGTCACGACCGGGATGCAGGAAAGCACGAAGAAGATTGAAAGAAGCATTGCATCCGCCATTCTGCTTAACAGCTTTATAAATATATTGTCGTAATTTACTCCTGATTCACCACTATCTGCCATCTAATTAACACTCCTATTATCTCATATTTGTTTGCAGCTGTTCCCGGAAGAAACAGCCATCTGCATGTTCTCACCATCTACGCGATAACTGCACATAATAATTCATGATACCATCTTCGATATTTATTTTCAATTAGATATCAAGTTTTTTACGCCATTTTACTTGACAAAACGCAGTTTTACTTCTAGATTATAGAGAGTGTGAATAAGAGGACTTATAAATAGAAAAACCTACTACATACAGGAGGAATATCATGAAGACACCATTTGTAACGAAAGCACAGATTGAAGAGATCGTAAAGACATACCCGACTCCGTTCCATATCTACGACGAGAAGGGCATCCGTGAAAATGCAAGAAAATTAAAGCAGGCATTTGCATGGAACAAAGGTTATAAAGAATATTTTGCAGTCAAAGCAACTCCAAACCCAACCATCCTGAAGATTCTAGCAGAAGAGGGCTGCGGTACCGACTGTTCTTCTTATACAGAGCTTCTGATGTCAGAGAGACTTGGTATCACAGGTTCCGACATCATGTTCTCATCCAACGATACACCAGCCGAGGAGTTTGTCCTCGCGAAGAAGCTTGGTGCGAACATCAACTTAGACGATTACACACATGTACAGTTCCTGAAGGATACATGCGGTGTTCCGGAGACAGTATTCTGCCGTTATAATCCGGGCGGAACCTTCTCTATCTCCACAACAATCATGGACAACCCCGGCGATGCCAAATACGGCATGACGAAGGAACAGTTGTTCAAAGCATATACCGAGCTGCGTGACGCAGGTGCGAAGAAGTTCGGTCTGCATTCGTTCCTTGCAAGTAACACGGTCACAAATGACTACTATCCAACCCTTGCAAAGATCCTGTTCGAAGTCGCTGTTGAGCTGAAGGAAAAGACCGGCATTGAGCTTTCCTACATCAACCTGTCCGGCGGTGTTGGTATCCCTTATACACCGGATAAGGAAGGAAATGATATCTTAAAAATCGGCGAAGGCGTACACAAGGTATTCGACGAGGTGCTTGTCCCTGCAGGACTTGGCGATATCAGCCTGTTCACAGAGCTTGGCC
>ERZ1035006.1812-NODE-1812-length-13187-cov-4.101736_pt1 | contig 13187 bp, 5 predicted proteins | sample MGYA00520694_ERZ1035006 | MGnify/ENA primary metagenome ERZ1035006 (study PRJEB33766, sample SAMN09781746) | gut metagenome | biome: gut microbiome | host: Homo sapiens | place: Madagascar | study: EMG produced TPA metagenomics assembly of the PRJNA485056 data...
CTTATACATTGCTATAAACATCAGGAACAGCAGCACAAAGCCTACTGCAACCCGAACACTGATGATCAAGGTCGCAATATCATTCATAAACGGTATCCGGGCAGAAATCAGCTCATAGAGTGAATTACCAAATACGAACACAACCAGCAGAATGATCATAGCCACCAGCACGATCAATGTATGAAACGCCGCAATACTCCGCAAAACAAAATAATTTCTGGACTCCTTGGTACGATAGACCGAATTCAGTCCATTGCTGATAGACAACAGTCCTCTGGACGCCGACCACAGTGCCGCTATAATCGAAAATGACATGATCGTACTTCCGGAACGGCTGATCAGTTCATTCAGTATCGTGATCGCATACTCTTCCATCTCTTCCGATAACACACTCTTCAGAATATTAATAAATGCCTCCTGCTCCACCGGAAGAAATCGGGTGAGGGTCAACAGCAATATCAGAAACGGAAATGTCGACAGAATCAGAAAAAAAGCTGCCTGTGCCGCATATGCCGATATATTATCTTCCTTTGCGCGTTTTGAAAACTCATCAATCAGTTCCAATAAACGTTTCATATCTTAACTTACTCCTAATCCGCTATTTACTGATAAATATTGTGTATTTCCACACCGGTATAATAGTGTCTTATGATATCCTCTGCCGAATATCCCTGCTCTGCCATTACCTTTGTGCCATTCTGGCTCATACCCACTCCATGGCCAAAGCCGCCACCGATCATATGATAATTACCATCATCTGATAGCACTATATAATAAAACGGGCTCGGAATCAATGCCCAACCTTTTGATTCACTGCCATCCTGTCTGTGGATCACCACATCAGCCGGAGTGATCAGTGCTCTGGCATTGGTCTGTCCGGTCACCAGAATTTCTGCTTCTGTGCCTTTAATCGTAATCTCTTTTACAATACCACTCTTTCCCCGTTTTGTCACTTCAACCGAAGTCACCTGCCCTACAGTCCGGATCGGCTGACTTACATAGGAGCCGTCCGCCTGCTTCGTGAGAATTTTATCCGGATTGGTCTCATAGCGTTGCTGTAACGTCTTATCGATTGCCGCAGTCATTTCCTCCGGTGTAAATACAATATTCCACCGGAATAACGGATAATTCTGCTCATAGCACTGATAGGCACTGCTGTCATCGATAAAGCTGCGAAAGGCTGCTTCATCTGAAAAATCAAACGCACCTCCCTGCTCATTCTCCAGTTTATCGGTCAGATAAGGAAGTGCTTCTCCATCCCATACATCCGCATTGGTACAGGTTACCCCACAGGAGGTCGAGAAGAAATATGCCTGAATCACCTCGCCGTTATAAAACGGAACCATGCCATAGGTATCCTTGACCGCCAGAATGGACTCATCGCTCTCGGAAACCGCATTATATACCTGGGTCATGGTACTGTCGTCCAGATGTGCCCCGTATTTTGCATAGGTGCCATCCTGCATCTTCGCATACGCATATCCCCTGGCACAGATTGCCTGTACCTGTAGTGCCTCCTGTCCGTAGGAAACCGGCATTTCACTCGGCACGACCGTATATAAATATTCCTCCATACTCAGCTCGTTGACAATGGTCAGTCCGCTGTCCTCATACGGTGCCACCTCAATACTGCCCCGGTAGGACGGATTCTGTCCGTTTCTGGATATGGTTAATATCTGAATTCTTCCATTCTCCTCATCCGGTGTGATCTGCACCCGGCCACCTGCCAGATATCCGCAGGACATGGTCAGCTCCAGCTCCTCACCTGCCGCAAAGGTCTTCTGCTCTCCATGAAAGCTCATAGTATATGGGCAGTTTGCTGTCAGACGTACCACCGGATGAATCAACGATGTATAATCCGAATTACCAAGTACCACCCGGATCTTATCCGCCCGGATCGGTTCTGTGATCAAAGCCGCCTCAATAACACCGTCTGCCACTACGAAGTTCGTTGTCTTATAGCCTACCAGAATCTGTGAGGTCGGCTCAACTGCCAGTTCTCCGTATATTTTATATATATGGTAATGATCGGAAAGTCCCAGCTTTCCATAGCCTTCTACTTCGACTCCGTCCTCATATACTGCCAGCACCTTTGCCGATATCGTATCGGACTTCAGTACGATATCGGTGACTCCCTGCGGCCCCAATACCACATCTGCCAGAGAAGCCTGAATTGCTTCACCACCTTCTGTATTCAGATGACAACTGTAGCTCTTATGATACCCTTTCAGAAAAATCTGAACCTGACTCTCATCAGCCTGCTCCAGCCAGACATTGGATAATGTTACACCCTCCTCGCCTGCTCCGGTATACTCAAGGATCCGATCTTCTGTTACATATACACGGATCATCTGATCCTCACATGCCTCCAGCTGCCGTTCCAGGTTCTCCTGTACATTCTCCTGGTACGCCTGAACTATGTAATTCTGTTCCGGTGTGACCAGCGTTAAGGTTCCACCTTCTTCATCCATAATTGAATCCAGCACCAGAAGTTCCTCTACCGCCACCTGTTCCGGCTTCAGCTCACCGATCAGGTATTCATATAAGGCCTGAAACTCCGGCTTCGTTAATATCTGCTCCGGCTTCTGTTCTGCCAGAAACGCCAGATCCGTCTCCTGAAGCTGCTCCGGTTCCTGCTCTAAATCCAGCCCCAGCAGCTGCAGAAGAACCGCCTGTGCATCTGCCTTTGTAAATCCGGACAGGTCACTCTCTTCCGTTGCCATGACCGCATTTCCCTGATTTAAATACTCCAGCAGGCTCTCCGCACCGCTCCGGCTGTAATAGGAATCCGGCTGTACAATTCTCGTCAGTCTGGAATGCAGGAAAACGCCCCCTGCCACACAGCCGCCAAGCAAACACAAAAGTCCAAGCACCAGGATGATCCGTCTGCCTGTCCTGCCGGTTGCTCTTCCATACTTTTCTGAATTTCTTATATGTCCTGATCGATCTTTCATAATCTGTTCACCTTATTATGTAATGTTTGTCACTATAATAATATTTGTCACTATAACCAAGAAAAAAGCAGCATCTCTGCTGCTTTTTTCCTAAGTAATACCCAAAATGCCGGTTCCCTCTTTTGACTCCTAGCATAGCTAGGTGGGTGTTCGCATATAACATTCCTGTCTTCCACTGCAAACGGAGGCCTGACATCCTGTTATGAATATAAAACTCCCGTATCAAAAAATGTAGGTTCAAAATTAAGGGAATTGTCGCACATCTCAGGTATAAATAACTCATGGAACAGCCAGCTTCTCTCTGGCCTGCATTCGTTGTTCATGAGATTATTATATCTTATTCATATGCAAAATACAAGTAAATTATTCCAGGTAAATTATTCCGGACTATGAATCAGAATCTCCGGATCTCTGTGTCCGTAACTCATAATCTTACTGCGAATATGATTCTTCATTTCCTCATTACAATTCACACAAACCATATCATATAACTGCATCACATAACCGGTCCAGCAGTCATAGATCTCTGCACGGATCTCACTGTCATCTGCTTCTTCTGCCGCTGCTGCTACTTCATCATCATCCTGATTCATCAGCTCTTCCACTGCCTCATCAAAATCATAATCGAAATCATCATACTCATCTTCTACTTCATATGGATTATTAAAGTTCAGCTCCACCGGCTTCGCCTCGCCGAATGCAATCTTTTCAAGCTCCTCTGTCCGAACCAGTGCACAATCATACATCTCCATGATCAGAGCCTTGATACACTCCTGCTCGGTCTCGAAATAGTGATAGTACCGCTCCACCGGAACATCCTCCGGACAGTCCTCAACCTCACGGCTGTTATACCAGTAGTTCTTAGAACAGGCAATGGTCCGCTGGCGAATGGAATTCTGCTTCGCCCGCACCTGTATGCTCTGTCTTGCCCGTTTCTTATCTAACTGCACTCCTGCAAATTTTACCGTCCAGATGATCAAGTAAATCAAAATCACAACCAGAAAAACGGTAAAAATCGTATTCCCAACTGAATTAAACATCTCTGTATCGTATAATCCTTTCTCTGCTCTTACATCTGATATCTGTACTATACCGGAACAGATACCAACCACTTAGCCATTATACACCATATCTTCCATGGATTTCAACCTATTCACAAAAAAACTGCTGTACCCGGAATCCCGAATACAGCAGTCTGTATTTGATTGTTTTAGGTTCTATTAGGTTAAGTTCAGCATCTCTCTGGTCAGCTTGATCTTAATACGTTTTGTAACCACCGTCTCACTGCCTTTGCTGTCCTTCACAGTCGCCTGAACTACCAGATAGGTGTATGTGCCGTCATATGCATCAAAGTAGCTTCGCTTTGTTACCAATGCCGGAGCACTTACCTTATTTACCTTGTAGACTTCTCCGTCATTCAGCTTCTTGATCGTATCCTCAGTTGTCGGAACCAGAATATGCTTATCTGACTCTACATACGTATCATTTGCATCGCCGTTTGCTGCATTATAGTCCAGATCATAGAAGATCTTAACATCTGTTATCGTATCATTTGGTCCCATATCTACGCCAAATGCAAATTCCGGATAAGTCACACCTGAAGTTGCCTCCATATAGTAACCATCTTCCGCATTTCGCTTTACTACGTTACCAGGTGCCTTGGTTGTTCCGTCCGGATCGTAAAGGATAATATCCTTTTCCTTCTCGATCGTCTTACCGCTCTTCTTTGCCATGTTAACCAGTACGTTTAAGAACAGCTTTCTCTCATCATTGTTATCACGCTTATCACCGGTTACCATTGCATGTCCGGCACCACAGTATGTGATGTTACCGACTGAATAAATGAAGTAACTATCCATACCATCCTTCGGTGATGCTGCATACAGAGAAGAGTTCTCCTTCAGTGTCTTATAATCTGCAGCACTGGAAGCGCCTGCTGTACCAGTTCCTGACTGGCTGTCAGCTGCAAATGTGTACCATACGGTTACCTGATCATCCTCCAGATCCAGCGAATATGCCTGGTTATGTGTCGGCGATATACGCAGATCGGAAACAACATAGAATGGATAAGTTGTAACAACACCACGGTTTACCTGAGTTGCTTTCGTCGTACCTGTAATATTCAATGGACCATATGACAGGTTGTACTTGATCTGATTCTGAATCTGGAACTCAGCAAATGTATAATTCATCGCCAATGCTGTATTGGTTTCATAAATTACAAACGCATCCGTATACCCAGGATATCCGATCTTTCCTAAATCACCGCTTCTCTGGCCTAACCACTGTTTAACAACTGCATTCCATGCGGAACCTGTTGCTGTATTATTCTTACTTAAATCAACGCCATCCTTACCGCTACTCAAACTACTGAAGAAATATTTATCAGAATCTGTTGTAACGTATTTCGGTAAGCTTGAAGAATCTGTTCCACCCGCTACGGTAATCTCACCAAATCGCTCCATTCCGGCATATGACTTTAAGGTACTGGTAAGATTCATAGAATAGCTTGGATCGTTACCATACTTGGTCATATTATCATGGGTCATCAGTAAGCTTCCGTTCTTATCCAGGAAGTTCTTTAAGTCCTCACATGCAGATGTACTGAAATCTGTAAACTTATTACCAAAATCATCATAGAAACCAATTACAACTACGTCATAATTATTTCTCAGATATTCTTCCGGTCCGTATGCCAGCATACTGAAATGACGATACTTCCGATATGCATCAATCTTCTTATCATTCTCTGTAATATATGGCTTATAGTATTCTGTATAGAATCCATATGCAGGTGGGAAGCTCCACTCTCCTGCTCCGCCAAGGGTTGAATTGATGTAGAAAAACCGGAAATATTCTCTGGAATCCAGAATACCGTCCAGATCATATAAGTTAAACTTATCTGCTGTATACGTAAACGTACCCGGTGCATTCGGATCACTCTTCATGGTATTGGTAACCGTCAGACTGCCGCCCTGCTGTAATGTCAGCAACGCATTCCGTAATGTAGTTTCCGCATCATTTAATGCATTATACTCTACAGTACCACTGGTATTATATGCATCGTAAAGCGCCTTTGCCTCTTCTGCATATTCTGCATACTTTGCACGATCCTCATCCGATGCCTCTCTGACAGCCTTTGCATAATACTCGATATCATCCATATACATAATATCCAGAGATAAATCAAAGTCATCTGCAATTGTGTCAACGTAATTATATGTCCAGTCCTCATGTTCAACATCACTGTCATAACGATTCAGGCCTAAGGTTGTCTGATACTTTCCAAGGTATACATTGTTCTGATAATTGTAACCATTTGCTGTAAAGTTAATATCCTTGGTATCATAGTAATTCTTTTCACTACCACCGGACTTCGGAGTTGGTACATAGCCGTAGGTAGCACTTTTATTTGCTGATCCGTCATTATTAAATGCCGTCGAATACAGGAACTTACTACCTCTTGCCTGCTGATAATTGCTATCCAGATATAAGGTATGACCATCCTGACCATCCTGAGCTCCTACCTGTGAAGTCTTCATCGGCATGATCTCCAGAATGGAAGCTTCTTTCTTTGACTGATCCTCTGATCTTGCGATTGCGGTAATTGCAGAATATCCTCTTGCCGGGCAGGCACTTGTAATGCTCTTACCCTCTGCATTTGTTACATCTGCTACCAGAATCTTCCAGCTGAGTGCACCAAACTCACTATCCGGATATGTATAAGCAAACTCTGCCTTACCACCGCTGAATGTAACCGGATCACCCACTGTTTCGCTTTCAAGATCAAACTCTGCATTATCATCCTTATCTCTTAACAATACACCCTGGTAAGTATGTCCTTCGATCGGATTTACCAGTTCAACTGTCCAGGTCAGATTCCGATCTGTCAGCTTTGTAGAAGCATCCTTATCAGAATACTCCTTTGCATTTGTTGTAATTGTGAACTTCGGTCTTGCTGCTACATCTGCACTGTATACCAGACTATATAAGTCATTACTTAATGTATCTGTAAATACAGTTACAGTTGCTGCTGTACCATAAGCTCCATCCGGGTTCTCTACTCTCTGAACCTGTCCATCCGTTCCATCGGTGGTCTGATTCATAACCCAGTATTCCTTCAGCTCTGAATTAGAGCTCTGTACCTTGTTATTCCAGTCTTCCAGAATATTAGCTGCCCCTGCCTTCTTCTGCTCATCCGCATATGCAAGAAGCTTATACATATTGGAATCCGGATCAATAAATCTGTTTGCATATTTGTTTGCAACTGCATCCTTATATGCGGTCCATACTTCACTGCTGAATACTACCGGCATACCGGAATCAATGTATTCTTTTAATGCATTTAACCGATCCAGTGTAATATCATTACCGTTCATAACCGTAGTATTATATGGATTATTGGTTGCCAGACTGCCTGTAACGGCTGCCATCTCACCGGTATGTGCAAACATACTGAATACGGCTGTACTGTTGTAAGTATTTGTCTCTATATACCATAACGGATAACGAGTATAGTCTGTAGAAGGCTTTAATGCTGATTTATTACCACCGATATAGATCAGATCATAGCTGTCTGCTGCATCTGCCTTGGAGGTAATAAACTCTTCGGTCGACATCTGCACCAGTTCAATATTATCTACCGGCATATTAAGTGCATAAGCCAGCTTTGCTTTCGATAAATCCCACTGATAATACTCTGTCTTAACCTTACCATTCTCATCTGTATAATTATCAATCTCGGTTGTATTTAATACGTTAGCCGGAACTGTATAATAGTTACCCTTGGTATCATAACCGGTGTATTTACTTCCCTCCCGGCTTATTGTTGACTGCATTGCCAGCTCCAGATCAATCGGATAGCATGGCTGTAACTCCAGTACGCGGAAAGCAGTTGTTGATACAGATCCGCTGGTACCACCGCCACCATTGGAATGGTTCCGGTATGTACTCTTATTGATCAATGTTACAATCTGTGAAATCTTGGTTGGGTTCTTATCCGGCTTTGCTGCTAATGTCTGCATATAAGCCTTACCAACAACCAGTACGTTGTTCTTCTTTGCATATCCGGTTGTTGTGATTGATAAATCAATCAGCTTACCGAAGTTTGTAGAAGTATCAATCACCAGACTCTCCGGATCTGAGGATGAACCGCCGCCGGACTCTGATGTCTGTGCCTCCATGGTACCAAAGATAATATAGGTCTGTGTATCTGTAGCTTCTGAAATTGTATTCAGCTCTGCACGAACCTCATCCGTAATATCATTTGCAGCACTGTAGTTTTCCGGTGAAATGAAGATGTAATCATACTTCTTCACCTTTGTTCCGTCCCCGCGTGTATAATACAGGGAATCAGGTGTCAGATCAGCTGCTACCGCAGTCTCTGCTACTGCCTTTGTCGGAATATTACTTTCAATACTGTTACCGAATACCGATGTCTTACCGTCACCGATCATCCAGTCTGCCAGATCCTGAATCTCTGACTTTCTGTCAGTACCATCACCATAAATATATAATACATTCAGGGTCGGTACATCTGTTTCTGTACGCATCCAGTAATCAGACCATCCTGCGTATCCCTTTGGGATTGTCAGGTTGTTCAACTGGTATGCAGAATAGGTAGAACGAAGGGATGACATGTAGCTCTGTAAGGTACCCATAACATCTGTGGTGTCCTTCTTCCATGCACTTGCCTTGGTTGTCTTGGTTCTCTTCCAGCTATTCTTAAAGTCTACAGTGGTCATATAGAACACCTTAGAAGCTGTTGTAACCACAGGATCTGTCTTATCATCCTGACTACCATCATTCTTCAAATCATAATTCATGATCAATGGCTTGTTCTTACCAAACGCAAAATTACGTAAGGCTTCATATAAATCCTCCGAAATCGGATTATCCTTATACTGTGATGCTGCCTCTGCATAAACATAAACCAGATCTGCATCTGCTAATGTCTCTGCTGCATCAACTGAACTAAGCTCAGCTGCTGTCTGGATCTTCAGAGAAATCTTTCCATCCGGCATAGTTGCCGCAATGGTACGATTATCATTTATGATATACTTCTGAAAACCACCGTTCACTAAAAAGTCATTCAAACTAGCTGTTGCCTTTGCTGCATCTCCGGCTGACGGTACAATAATCGTAATATAATAATTACTGGTATCGTATCCTGCCTTATCACTGGTATTTGCTGCGTTTGAATTTTCAATAATGTAATCAATCTGCGTCTTTGTTGATGTAGCACTATTGTTATCTGCCAACTTCGTATAGCCAAATTCATCCACCGCATTTGTTTTTAATGACATAGATACCCAGATAGAAGACGCAATCAAAACACCGATGACAACCAATGCTCCGATTATGATTTTTAGCTTTTTGCTTTTCAACATAACTTGCTCCTTTCTTTCATTCTATCGTCATTTATGGGGTTGGCGACTCCGTTGCCGAAGCCGGCTCCTTCTTAGCCTTCAGTACATAGTTATTACGGATCGTGATGATTCCCGATGCTACATTTTCTGCAGATCGTTTTTTCATATCTACTGAAAGATATACGGAATTATTCTTCGGGATCACATACCCTGTTATCTCTTCTATATTACTGCCGACCAATAAATCACTGTTACCAAATATCGTTGCCGAATTCTCTACCGCTGTTTTCAGTACCTTTTCTCCCGGCACCTCTGTCACTGACGCAGAATCCGTTTCTACAATATCTGTCGAACCTGTTACCGCCTCAGAACGTGTATCTCCTAAATACCGTTTCATATATAACTGCTGATTTGCACTATCATAATAGTACGTATCTGCAACTGCCATATATTCACCGGAACCGGCCTTCCGCTCGTAAGCAATACTGATATATGAAATTTTCTGAACCTTTGACGCATCATCAATTCCTGAAAACTCATATTTCTTTTCGCTTGGATATGAATAATATTCACTTCCATCACTTGTACCGATTCTGATACAGGTTGCCTGCATCATCTTATCGGCTATGGAATCATATAATTGCTGTCCCTTTTCCTGAACCTCAATATCATTTTTGGTTCTGGTATAAGTTCTGGTTGTTGTTCCCATAAAACTTGCCAGTGCAACCATGATAATTGCCAGAATCGCAATGGCTAATATAAGCTCTACTAATGAAAAGCCTTGATTGTTTGTCTTTTTCATGATTCAATCTCCTCCTTCCACTAGTGCTCATAGGTCTCTTTATATACGCCGGTGTCTTTATTTAAGGTTACATTCGCTATCAGATCATCGCTCTTGTCCTTAAATATATACTTGCTGGCTGCACCATAGGCATCATCAATTGAACCATCACTCTTATTAAAATGAATCGTCACTCCATCCGGCATATCCTTTACATCCTGTCCATCATAAATAATGGAACCCTTTTTCAAGACCTTTACCGGATTCGATGTTCCCTGGTACTTAAAATAATCCAACGCTGCTACAGGATCCGATGGATCCGGAACTATAAAGATACCCATATAGATAACTCCCCGTTCCAAATAGTAGCATTCAGATGCTGTATCATAATAAAGTCGCATCGCTAAAGTAGAATCCTGTGCCATAGTTGTGGTTCTCAGAGTTGTTAATTCTGATTCAAACGTTGATACTGCTTTCTTATAATCTGCATTATCTACCGCTTTCCATGTAACGAGCGACATTGCTGACAGGATACCGATAATTCCGATTACAATTACCAGCTCCACCATCGTATAACCTTTGTTATTTCTTCTTTCCCGTCTCATCATACACTCACCACCTACTCTACATTCTTCTTCCAGTTGTTATACTGGAGTACATCGCCAATTTCAATACTTCCTACTGACTTGTCTTCTGTAGTTGTAGAAGTAGCACTGTAATCCTTAAAGATTTTGCAGATTTCTGAATAATCATCTGCATCACCCTTTGACGCATCCGCTGTTGCCAATACTGTCTTTACAATTTCAGCATTTGCCACAAAATCCATCGGATGATCAACCTGAATCTTACTACCGGATACGATCAGTCCTTCAAACCGTTTCACATCTGAATCGAAGGTAACATTACCCTTTGTCAGGATAATGCCCATTACCTTTCCACTGGTTCCGGTTGGTGCCTTTACAGTTACGTCCTTATCTGAAATCCATACATAGTAATTACCAAGCTTAACTCCATTTAAGTCCATACCGTTTAACTTTGAGAAATCAAGATACTGATTAATTGGTGTAATATCCTTTGCATCCGTTGATTTAATCGTATCCTTCATCGCTGTCATCTCTGTCAGCAAATCACCCGTATAAAGGCTCAGATCAATGGTCTGTAATGCATATTTCATCTCATTGTAATCTTCATTATACTGTGTTGCCTTAGAACTGATATCTGCAATTGTTGTACTCTCATTCTCACCGTCGATCAGGCTCGTACCCTTTGCATAATTCGGTACGCTCACCTTCAGGAACTTATTATTTGCTACATTCAATGCACCTGTTGTATATGCACCGGATGTGGTAACCTTTGTGATATTGCTTCCGCTTTCTGTAATGTTAATACCCTTAACATTAAAGTCAGAGTACTGGCGAATGTTCGCAAGATCTGTTGCCTGCTCATAACCCGGTTCCTTCGGTAATTCGTTTGCATACCAGTCAAAGAATTCTGCTGCTGCAGTTGCACTGGTAAACTTCAGATAATAATATGTCTTATCTGAAACTGTATTTTCAACAACCTCATCACCGATGTCTACCCAGCCATGACTGGTCAGCTGAATATAAATGTAGTTATTGAATGCCGGATATACTTTTGAAAAGATAGGCTTCTTTGCTACTACATTTCCGCCTGCCTTCTGTTCTTCAATACCATACGGCACATATGCCAGCTGGTTGCTCTTAACAGAAATAGACTCACCGGTTCTTACATCTTCATTGTCGGAATAGGTAATATAACTGGTAGTTGCTGTCTTTCCGTCCTCACTGGTTGTAACCTGCTGCTGTCTGGTTGTTTCAATATAAGCACGACCGGCTACCCACAGATCTTTTAATCCCGTGAAATCCAGATTTGCATCATTACCATTTACAATAATCGCACTACTGTCATAATGCTTTCTTCCAGAGCTTGCATATTCAGATAAGGTTCTCTGAGAAGCACTGGTCTGTGAGAAGTTATATCCATAATAATTACCGGATAAAGTTACCTCTGCATCATCATTATTAACTTCCAGGTCGTCTGCAACATGTGCATTCGCATACATCGTAAGTGAGCCGCCTGAATTACTTACACCCATTGTTCTGGTTGATGCAGGTGTCAGAATAATGTTATCTGTCCATACCTCTGCATTTGCATCACCCGCTACAGAATTACCCGCAATACTTACGGATGAGTCATTCACAAGTGAAATACTACCAGGTATAATGAACTTCTCTGCCATTACACTGACATTACTCTCATTTGCGTAAAATCCTGAGTAACGGCTGCTGTCTGTTGTACCATCCAGATCCGCGTCACTGTTATGACTGGATACTCTTGTTGCTGCTTTGGTATTATAGTCCTTGTTATAATAATCGGATGCTGCATAAACATCACCGGCAATTGTTACAACCTGATTTCCCTTTGTAGCCTGATTAAACTCAATACCCATATCTGCGATCATTGAGAAATTATATAAGGAATTAACTGCCGCATCTACATTACTGAATGCTACGTTAAATTCCGGTTCTGAAATGGTAATATCCGTTGTAATTGACTGTGTATAACCATCTGCAGTTGTATGTTTTACTGTTACATTGTGAATTACCAGCTTATCATATGTCTTAGTCGCCTTCGGACCTACACCCTTTGTACTTGTTACTACTTCCATGAAAAGTCTAGGTTCTGTAGCAGCCAAAGTTGCAGGATCCACTAATTCAACATCCGGTGTTGATATAAATGCCTTCAGATGTTCATATAACTTTGCCTGTGACTTATAATCTGCATTCGTTGCCATTTTCTCCAGGAACTTCTGCTTCATAATCTGATTTGCCTGTTCCGGATCAATTGACATATATCGGTACTCACCCGTTATTTTATCTTTACCATAGTATAACAATACTTCTACTGTATCCGAATACGCAGATACAAGATACTGTACGGAATCATTACCAACGCCGGTATAAATTTCATCCATCGCTTTCTCAGCATAATAGAAGTTGTTCTTATTCTTCAGATCTACATATCGCATTCTCTGATAGTAGCCAACCGTTGCCAGAATAACAC